>TARA_R110000851_G_scaffold333533_1_pt1 | contig 304824 bp, 299 predicted proteins | sample TARA_R110000851 | Tara Oceans TARA_R110000851 (sample SAMEA4397627) | marine metagenome | biome: Polar Biome; feature: [DCM] deep chlorophyll maximum layer (ENVO:01000326); material: water (ENVO:00002006), including particulate matter (ENVO:01000060) such as... | depth 17 m
GTCCAATCATAGGCCAGAAGTGCGTGCAACTCACTGGTCAGTCCACTTCTTGAACCCTTGCCCATGAAAAATTTCTGAATGCTTCAGGCCGTTGTAATATCTGAATTCTCCTTCAGGATCTTCCGAATATCGTGTAGCCATATGCGCTAAGGAGTCAAATTGCGTACCATTTTGCGTAATGTGGCCGGCAATAAAATCTTCGTTCCACGCTAGCTGATTCTCTCCCATGGGGCCGTATGTAGTGCCTCCGCCATCCCCGGAAATAGTAACTTGCACATGCTTTCTACCGTGCGGGGTCAACTCAAATAGCGGCATGTCATACTCAACAACCCGACCAAGATCAACTACTTCACCTTTTTTTATTAACGAGGCTGCCTCCAAGACTTTTTGAGGTGTTAGCCTATTTGCTGCGCCAATTTGATCATCAGCACCGTGCTCTGAAGGCCACCATTTTTTTCGCTCTAACGTCTCCGGTTTTTCATCAGCGTATCCGACACTGGAAATTCCAAAAGCACCAAAAGAGGCTAACAGGACAACAAGAATTGTGTTCTTGAACATGATATTCCTTCAACGGTTACTGAATGAGGCAAATCACGCACCTCAAATATTGTTGTGGTTTGAGGCTTTTACCCTCATCGTCAATCGTCTGGTTTATCGTCTTTAATTGAGCTCCTTAACGGTTCTGTTAAGTCTTTGGAGTGCATGCCGGCCGAGTGCATCAGTGTGTCCAGCAACGGTGCTTGTAATTTGTATTTAAGCGCCGACGACATCACTTGGTCGGAGACGCTCTGCGAGGTTGAGTCTTCAGCGGTCGACGATCCATTTGCACTGCCGTTGAGTCCGTCGACATGAAGAATTTTGATTTCGCTGATATGTTCAAGTGGTTTGGCGCTTTCGCGTACGACGTTTTGAACTTGATCGATGGCGGCCAATTGAACGCGTAGTTTCATGGCATCAGCCGACATGAGGTTTTCAGCCTCGTTCAGTGCGCGACGCCCGCGTGCTTCAATGTCGTAATTCTTGTCTTTGCCTTCACGCTGTAATTGGTCGGCATAGGCCTGGGCATCTGCAAACATACGGGTGGTGTTGGCGCGATATTCTGCGGCCGTTTTTTCCGCTTGTGCCTTCTCGGTAATTGCCATTCCTTCAGCTTCAATTTCACGTTGTGCTGCGATAAGGGCCAATGCTTTTTCACGTTCGGCGCGTTCAATCTCGCGCGCCGATTGCACCGACTCTTCGGCGCGAACCGATTCGGCACGGCTGATTTCTGCTTCTTTCAATGCGGCGTTTCGTTTGCGCGAGTGTTCGGCAATCTCGATTTCGATTTCTTGCTGGGCCAGTTCAAGCGATTTTCGCCGTTCGGTTTCTGCCAGTTCAAGGTTGCGGGAGCGTTCAATTTCCATGGTCTTGAGTTGTTGCTCAAGCATGATTTTTTGTTCGCGTAAGGTCTTATCTGACGCAATCCGGGCTTTTTCCACCGATTCAGTGGCGTTCACTTCGGCAACCTGGGATTCCCGTTTCAGGCTTGCAACCTCGGCCGCAATACGGCTTTGCTGTTCTGCGCGTCGAACCGAAATTTCGTGTTCTTGCTGCATTCGCGCGTATTCTTCGTCGCGTTGAAGTTCAAGTAATTGTTGCTCGGCCGTAAGGTTTTTTCGCTGGATGGCAACTTGGGAGTCGCGTTCGATTTCGTTGCGCTTTTTCCGTCTTTCTTCAATTTCGGCCGTTAGCTTGGTTAAGCCGGCAGCGTCGAAAGCATTATTTGGGTTGAAGTATTCACGGGAGGCCTGGTCGAGTGTCGAGATGGAAACACTGTCGATTTCAAGCCCGCTGGCCTCCAGCCCTGTGGAGGCAAGTTCACCCACACGCTTGGAATAAGCACCCCGGTTTTCGTGCAGGGCTTCCATGGGTTGTTCTGCGGCTGCCGTACGTAATGCATCGGTGAATCGGGCTTCAAGGAGTTCGCGCATTGCGTCGGCCGAGAGCGTGCGTGAACCCATTGTGCGGGCTGCTGCGGCAACGGCCGATCGTTCGTGGCGCACTCTAACGTAGAAGTCGGCCTCGATATTGATGCGCAAACGATCCTGAGTGATAAGCGCATGGCTGTCGAAGTGCCTCACGCTTAGCCTTAACGTGTTCATGTTCACGCGGGTAACGTCATGAACCACAGGAAAAACAAATGCGCCGCCGGAAATGGCAACTTTCTCGCCCAGAAAGCCGGTTCTGACGAAAGCAAGATCGGTTGTTGAGCGCTGATATAACCGGGACAGCAACCACCATAAGATGGCGATTCCAATAATGATCAGAATAATCGTCAGTAGGATGATGCCGAGACTGTTTTCCATCGGGAGGGCGCTCCTGGTAACAAAGAGTCAGTTGATATGGTCGGTTGGGTGCGTTTCCGCGCCGGCAATGAGTTTGAGGCATTTCAGGAAAAGCGGATGATATTCCTGAGGTAGGCGTGCAAGCAGTGCCGCTTCGATTTCGCTATCGCGCGGCATGACATGATTAAGCAGGTTTGCCCCTGCCGGTGCCAGATACAGCTGATTCGCGCGTTGGTTGCTTTTCGATTTCACGCGCAAAAGCAGCTTGCCGGCAACAAGGCGCTTGACCATGTCTGCAATGGTGTTGCGATCCATAACCAGTCGGTCGGCCAGGGCGTTTTGGTTAAGCCCGGGGTTTTGATACACAACGATTAATGCCGCCTTTTGTCTTGGTGTTATCGCGTCGCGAGAAAACTCTTGGGCAAAGAGGTCTTCGGCGAAAAAGTGTGCACGCCTGAGCAAATGGGACACAATCGTATCCAGTTGGAAGTTGTTTAATAGCGTGAGCACTTCCGGTGTCAAACTGCCAAGTGCTGCCTGGTGTTTACGTACGTACTCAAGTTCACCCGTCTCGGTGGAGGGCTCGTGTGCTGTGAGGCGTGAAACAACAGGATGGGCCATAGCAATCAGCGTGAATATTTAGTACGTAGCCATATATTTTTTAAGTCTCTTTTTAGTTTATATGCGCTTGGGTTCGTTGTCGTCAATTTAATTTTGGCTAGGGTAAACACTAGTCTAGATGGTTGTTTTTAAAGAAAATAAATCTTGACAGCAAACTCCCGTGCTCAATAGACTGTATTAAAAGGGTATACGTAAAAACGCTTTTTTAGTACGTATACCTATATAAATTGGAGAACCAATATGTCTGTTAGTGAACGGGGTGTGCGTCAGGTTGTTGCTTCGTCTGTTTTGCCAACGCCCCGTTTCCTATATACGCCTGTGATGCAGGCAGGCCCATTTGTTTTTGTCTCGGGTATGGTCGCGATTGACCCCGAGACCAATGCCTTTATTGGGGGCGATGTTGCTCAACAAACGACCCGGATTCTGTTGAATTTAAATCGACTTCTTGATGAACAAGGGTGGTCGCTTAACCAGCTTGTGTTGGCGCGTATTTTCTGTACTGATTTTTCCGAATTTGCGCAGGTTAACAAGGCGTGGGATGACTTCTTTTCGCAAGTCACTCCGCCGGCAAGAACGTCGGTGGGTGTAAGTGCCTTGCCGCTTGGGGCTCTTGTGGAAATTGAGTTTCAGTTGATGCGGGAAAGCCACCCAGAGGCAGGTATTGCGTCAAGTTAATACGGAGTAATTTATGGCTAATGGTGAAATTATTGCGGGTTTCCTGGCCCCCCACCCTCCCCATCTTGTTTATGGGGAAAATCCCCCACAGAACGAGCCGCGTTCAGAAGGAGGCTGGGAGCCTTTGCGTTGGGCTTATGAAAAAGCCCGTGCAAGCCTGGATGCAATGCGACCCGACGTGTTGTTGGTTCATTCGCCTCACTGGATTACATCGGTTGGGCACCATTTTCTGGGGGTGCGCCAGCTTTCGGGTAAATCGGTGGATCCCATTTTTCCCAATTTGTTTCGCTACGATTTTTCACTGGATGTTGATGTTGAGCTGGCCGAGTTATGTGCACAAGAGGGGCATAAGCTTGGACTCGTAACGAAAATGATGCGCAACCCGAATTTTCGCGTTGATTACGGAACCATTACGACGTTGCATATGATTCGCCCGCAATGGGATATTCCGGTGGTGGGTATCTCGGCAAACAACACCCCTTATTACCTCAATACCAAAGAGGGGCTTGCTGAAATGGATTCGTTAGGCCGTGCCACGCGTGAGGCCATTCGAAAATCGGGTCGAAGAGCCGTTTTACTTGCCTCCAATACGCTGTCGCATTGGCATTTTCACGAAGAGCCCAGCATTCCCGAAGATATGTCGAAAGAGCATCCCGAAAACCTGGATGGTTATCGGTGGGACATACGCATGATTGAGCTGATGCGCAAAGGGAAGATGCGGGAGTATTTCAAATTGCAGCCCCAATTCATTGAAGAGGCGTTCGCCGAGGTCAAGTCGGGTGCTTTTACATGGATGCATGCGGCCATGGGGTACCCGGAATTGCCCGGCGAGCTGTACGGCTACGGCACGGTGATTGGCACGGGCAATGCGGTGATGGAGTGGAATCTGCGCAAAGCCGGGTTGTCGCATCTTGATGGTCCGGAAAACGGTGCCGTCCAATCAGAAACAGGTCATCAACCGTACGGTTCGCACTTGCAAAGTACTTACTAATTCGTTGATTAACGCTACCGATAAAGACAAGCACATATGACGGTTGTTTCTGCATTTTTGGTTCCGGGAAATCCACTTCCCTGCTTGAAGCCGGATAGTTTAGTTTGGGGGCGCCTGGCCGGCGCCATGCAGCGTGCGGGGCGCGCCTTGTCGGCTTCTCGCCCCGATGCGGTTTTGGTGTATTCCACGCAATGGTTCGCGGTGCTTGATCAGCAGTGGCTGACAAGAACGCGAAGCCAGGGCGTACATGTTGATGAGAACTGGTATGAGTATGGCGAAATGCCCTACGACATTCATGCCGACGTCGAGCTTGCGTATGCTTGCGTAGCCAATTCCCCCAAGCAAGGCGTGCACGCCCGAGGCATTAATTACGATCATTTCCCCATTGATAGCGGGACAATTGCCGCATGCGCGTTGTTGGGTATGGGGACGCAGAGTTCTCCGCTGGTGGTGGCCTCGAATAATCTTTATCACGATGCGCAAATAACCGAAAAGCTTGCCGCCATGGCCGTTCAATGTGCCACTGAACAAGGTAAGCGTGTGGCTGTGGTTGGCATTGGGGGGCTGTCTGGGTCGTTGTTTCGTACCGAGCTTGACCCGCAGCAAGATCGCATTGCCTCATCGCAAGATGATGATTGGAATCAGAGAATTTTACGTCTCATTGAAGCGGCTGATGTGAGTCAGCTGCGGCAATTAATCCCGGAGTTTGCCCGTGAGGCGCGAGCGGATATGGGGTTCAAGCATTTTCATTGGGTGCTTGGGGCCCTGCGTGGACGATTTATGGGCGCGCGCGTTCATGGATACGGACCCATTTACGGTAGTGGTGCAGCGGTTATCGAGTTCACTTTATAAGCCTAAATCAACCAGGAGTCGTCATGAAATTAAGTTCTAAATTGGCGCTGCTTGTCAGCGGTGGCCTGATGGCCTTTAGTAGTGGCGCATTTGCGCAAGAACAATGCACAATCAAGATTGGCCGTGTTGTGCCAATTACCGGCCCTTTGGCCGACTATGGCAAGGTAACGCCGTGGGTTGATGACAATAAAGTGGGTGCTATCAACGCAGCCGGTGGTTTGGAAGTTGGCGATAAGAAATGCAAGATTGAATACGAAATTTACGATAGCCAAAGCACAACATCGGGCTCCGCAGAGGCGGCAACGCGCGCTATTTTGCAAGACAAGGTCGATTTTTTGCTGGCCCAGGGAACCCCCGATACGACGAATGCGCCTTCAGATTTATGTGAGCGCCATAAAATGCCGTGCGTTACCGGCAATACGCCTGTCGAAGCCTGGTTGTTTGGCCCCGACGGCAAGCCTAAAGATTACGACTACACCTACCACTTTTTCTTTTCGGTTCCAGACCTGGTCAAGAATCATGTGGGCATGATTAAGACATTGCCAGGCGGATTCAACGGCTCGATTGGCTATTTATACCCGAATGATCCCGACGGTACGGTATTTGCATCATTGTTCGACCCGGCGTTCAAAGCCGAGGGTTGGAAACCGGTTGATCCAGGCCGGTTTGAGCAAGGCCTTCCCGATTTCAGCTCGGTTATCAATCAGTTTCGACGTAATCGGGTCGAAGTGGTTACGGGTGTTTTAGCCCCACCCGATTTGCAGAACTTCTTGCAGCAAGCCGCTCAAGCCGGCTTTAAACCCAAAATGTATGTGATTGACAAGGGTACCGGTTACCCCGAGCCTATGAAAGCGATTGGGCCGGCAGGTTATGGCATTGTCAGTGTTAATTTCTGGTCTCCTGCGTTTCCGGGTTCGTCGAAGTATGGCGGCTATACGGCGCAAGAATTGGCGGACAAGTATGAAGCCGCAAATCCCGGGCGTCAGTACACGCCGGCATTAGGTTATGAAGATGCATCGTATGACATCTTGTTTGATGCGATTCAGCGAGCCGGCACAACGGAACAAGAGGCCGTGCGCAAAGCGTTGGCTGAAACCGAGCTGGATACCGTGACAGGACCGGTTAACTTTAATGACCAGAACTATTCGGTTCAGCCGTTGGGTGGCGCACAGTGGCGTTATGACGAGGCCCAGAATAAACTGGTTAAGGAGAATGTGTACAACGAAGTGTATCCGTCGGTTAAGAAAACGGCAGACATGGAGTTGTATCAATAAACTTTGAATGTTCAGCCTGCAACCTTAGGGGTGCAGGCTGTTTTTTTGCCAGGAGACGCCCGCAGGCGGGCTGAACGTCCTGGTCAAATGGTGTGTCTTTAGCGACGGTTCTTTTATGGTGTCTTTGCTGGAAGTGCGTGGGCTAAGCAAGTCGTTTGGGGCGGTCTCGGTTGCCCATCAAGTGTCGTTCAACGTTCAGGAAGGCGAAATTCTTGGCGTGATTGGCCCCAATGGCGCAGGTAAAACAACGCTGTTCGGTATGTTGTCCGGGCATATTGCGCCGTCTGAAGGCTCAATTTTCTTGCGCGATGAAGATATTACGTTGTTGCCCCCGCATGAGCGTGCGCGCAAAGGTATCGCCCGCACCTACCAGATTCCGCGCCCTTTCGGTCAAATGACGGTATTCGACAACCTGCGGGTTTCGGCGACATTTGGCGCCGGCTTAAAAGATAGTGCGGTTGCGGAGTGGATTGAACGGACCTTGGCAATAACGGGTTTAACGCGCTACGCGGATACGCTGGCAGGCCGGCTTCCCTTGTTGGTTCGCAAACGCCACGAACTGGCCCGCGCGCTTGCAATGAAACCGCGATTACTGCTTATTGACGAGGTAGCGGCAGGGCTGACCGAACAGGAAATTAACGAGTTTATTGAGTTGGTCAGGCAGATTCGCGCAATGGGTATCACGGTGGTCTGGATTGAGCACGTTATCAGAACCATGCGCACGGCCACGGATCGGTTGATGGCGCTGGCGGGCGGTGTGATTTTGGCGCTCGACAAGCCGGATCTTGTACTTGAAATGCCGGAGGTTAAGCGTGTCTACCTTGGCAACTAATAATACAGCGGCCTCGGGAGTTGCTTTGCGCGTGAATAGCCTATCGGCCTATTACGGCGAGCTACAGGCCATTCATGACATTAACCTGTCGTTGAAACGAGGCGATGTGCTGGCGATTATCGGGGCAAACGGGGCGGGTAAATCCACGTTGCTACGCTCGCTTGCCGGATTGATGTCTCATGGTGCCCGTTCCCACTTAAGGGGCAGTATCGAATTGCAAGGCCAACGAATTGAAACCTGGCGCCCTGAAGATATTGTGAATGCGGGTTTTGCGCTGGTTCCCGAGGGCCGCAGATTGTTTGCTCGTCTTAGTGTCGAAGACAATTTGCTCGCGGGTGCCTTTTTGCCGCGATGCCGTCCTTTAATCCCGGAGCGGCTTGAAGAGGTTTTTGCTTTGTTTCCGCGCTTACGCGATCGGCGTCAGCAGGTTGTGTCGCAAATGTCGGGCGGGGAGCAACAAATGGTGGCAATTGGGCGTGCCTTGATGTCTTCGCCATCGGTGATTGCATTTGATGAGTTGTCTTTGGGGCTGTCGCCTGCAATGGTCGAGGAAATCTATCAAAACCTCGGGCGAATAATCAACCAGGGTTCGACCGCGATTATTATCGAGCAAGACTTGAAGCGTGCTTTGGCTTCCTGCACGCGGTTCTGCGTCATGCTTGAAGGAAATATTGTGCTGGAAGGCACGCCTGATGAAGTGGATGAGGACATGATTACTGCCGCGTACTTCGGCAATCTGCAGGAAAGCGATCATGAGTGAGGAAGACCTGTATTGGTTCGCCATTGATTTACTCAATGGCATCCTGTCGGGCACGATGTTGGGTGGCTACTACGCCCTGGTTAGTGTCGGGCTGGCGCTTAACTTCGGCGTAATGAAACTGGTTAACTTATCGCACGGCGAATGGTTGATCGTGGCCGCTTACTTGTGTGTAACATTCCTGACGGCAACGGGAGTCGGCCCATTTTGGGCGCCGCTGGTTGTTGTGCCGCTGATGTATTGCGTGGGTTACGGGATACAGCGTGGGGTGTTGAATCATGTTTCGTCTCATGCGGCAGAGCGGCGCAATTTGCCGCCCGTTTATGGCCTGATGCTGCCTTTGCTGGTGACTTTTGGTCTTTCAATTGTGTTAAGCCAGGGCATGTTGATTGTGTTCAGCGCTGATGCCGCGTCTATTCCCAACCAGTGGTCGTACTCAGCCATTCGTTTGTCGATGGATTTAAGTATTTCAACATTGCGTTTTGGTTTCCTGATTGCGGCGGCTATTTTGTTGACCGGCATGTCGATCTGGCTTCACCGCACCCACATTGGGCGTGCAATCAGGGCGGCCAGCGATGACCCTGAAATTGCGGCCCTGATGGGAATGCGCACGGCACATATCTATGCGGTTGCCAGCGGCGTTGCGCTGGCCTCCGCATCGATAGCGGGTTTTATGATTGGTATGTCACGCTCTTTTCAGCCTTTTGATGGCGCGCCATTTTTATTATTGGCCTTTGGTGTGGTTATTCTGGGTGGATTGGGTTCTGTTTTCGGCAGTCTGATCGGCGGCATCGTATTGGGGATAGTGCAGGTTCTGGCGGGTACCTACTTTGGGCCGGCGGCTCAGCAGGTTGCCGGGTATCTCCTGATTCTGCTGGTTTTGGCTTTACGGCCCCAGGGTCTATTTGCGCGTAAGTGAGTTGACGGTGAGCATAAAAGCGTTTTTCGACTCGTTCTATGGCCGTAACGGCTTGATCTGGGCGCTTGCCTTGATCGTGATTTTGCTGTTTCTGCCGTTAGGGCTTCCTTCGGAAAGTTACTGGCTGCATTTGCTGTTCTCGGCTTTTTTATTTGCCACGTTTGGCCATGCATGGAATTTGATGGCCGGCTATGCCGGTTTGCTCTCATTTGGCCAACAGGTTTTTATTGGTCTGGGTGCTTTTGCGCAAGCAATTGTTTTTTATTACGGCAATGTCCCTATCTGGCTGGCCTGGCCTGTTGCCGGTATTGTCTCGGCACTATTTGCGTGGCTGCTGTGCTTGCCGCTCAAAGAGCGCGGTGCTCGTCAGCGAATTAAATTAAGTGTCGGTTTTGCGGTTGTGCTGTGGGTTCTGTATGAGTGGCTAATTTTTGCAGTCCCGGAGGCCGATTTGTTCGGTAGCCACTATATCCGGCGTGTTGCGTTGCTTCTGATGATCTTCCTGGGAGCGCTTCCGCTACTGAAGTTGCAGGGTGCTTATTTTGCGATTGCGACCTGGTTAATCGCCGAGGCCGTTGCAACGGTTTTTAATGGATGGAACCTGGTGGGCGCCGGCGGTGGCATGCAGCTTAAGTCTGATGTCACTGCGTATCAGCTTTATTACGCGGCGCTTGGGCTTTTGCTGGTGTCCAGCGCCGTTATATGGCGATGGATGCGTTCCTCATATGGTCTTGCCCTGACCGCAGTAAGAGATGATGAAGACGCCGCTCGATCAAGCGGTGTTGATGTCAATAAAATCAAGTCGGTAGTGTTTTTGGTCAGTGGTGGCATGACGGGTTTGGCCGCCGGGCTTTATTACATGGACGTCGTTATTATTACGCCGTCTAATGCCTTTTCTATTTCGTGGGCTGCTATTTTTGTATTTGTCGTGGTCGCCGGTGGTATGGGCTCAGTGGCGGGGCCTTTGCTGGGCGCGATTATCTATATTGTTGTAGATCGCGTGGTGGGGGCAGCTGCAGGCCAAGGGCAATTGGTTCTGGGCGTGCTGTCAATTTTATTGATGCTATTGTTGCCACGTGGCCTGATGGGCATTGTGCACGACATCAGGCTTCCGCATCGGCGCCGGCGCAAGCCTTCTTTTATCGCCATCGCCTCACGGTGGTTGTTGGGTAGCAGCGCGGCTCAGGATCGTTCTGCTTTAATCGATAAACCGGGCGTGGTGGGTGCTTATTGGCTACCGGCCAGTCCGTTGCTCGCGCTGTGTAAAGATGAGCCGGTGTATAAGGATTTGATTGCGGGGATGGACAAGGTTCGAGAGGATATTGAACGGCTTGAGCCGGATGCCCTTGTGATCTATTCCACGCGCTGGTATGCCGTTCTTGATCAGCTTTGGCAGGGCCGCCGCCGAATGTCGGGTTTGCATGTTGACGAAAACTGGCATGAGCTGGGTGAAATGTCTTATGACCTTAGAACGGATGTGTCGCTGGCAAAGGCATGCATTCGCGCCGCCAAAGAAGCAGGTATCGCTTCAAAGCTGGTCAATTACGACGGCTTTCCTATTGACTCTGCCACGGTGAGCGCAAATGCTTTGCTTAATCCCGACGGGCAGTGGCCTTCGCTGATTGTTTCCAATAACCTTTATCATGACTTTGATCGCACCAGGGTCTTGGGTGAATTGGTTGCACAGCAAGCCGACTTACAAGGCAAACGTGTGGCGGTGCTTGTTTTGGGCGGGCTTTCCGGCGCTGAGTGGCGCGATGGACGAGCAATCAAGGATGATGCGATAGCATCTGCAACCGACGATACTTGGAACCGCCGCATTCTGCAGTGCCTCGAGCAGGGCGACGCGGCGGAATTACAACGGCTTATTCCCGATTTTCTGGATCAAACCAAGGCTGATATGGGGTTGAAACACATGGCTTTTGCGTTGGGCGCATTGCATGGCCGTTTCGGGGAAACCAAGGTTTATGCTTATGGTCCGCAATACGGCGCCGGCGCGGTGGTTGCAAAATTATTCTGATATTTTTGTTGTGATGATTAGTGGAAAGACCTAGCCTATCGACCGGGTGCCGGTGGCGGTTTTTTCCCGCACCACCTTCTGCAAAATTCGATCCAGCGCACCGGCAAACGCCCTTCTGTCTGCCTGGCTGAACGCCGACGGCCCGCCGGTATCAACGCCACTACTACGCAGTTCGTCCAGCATGTCGCGCATCGATAGCCGCTCGCTGATGTTGTCGACGGTATAACGTTCGCCGCGCGGGTTCAGTACCAACGCCCCTTTATTCAAAACCTCGCTGGCCAACGGGATGTCTGCGGTAATGACCAGGTCGCCGGTAGTGCTGCGTTCAACAATGTAGTCGTCGGCCACGTCGAACCCTCGCGGTACCTGTACGGCACGAATCAAAGGTGATGGCGGCGTGCGTAGCATTTGATTGGCCACGAGCGTGAGCGGCAGTTGCGATCGCTGCGCCGCCCGATACAGAATGTCTTTGATCACGGCGGGGCACGCATCGGCATCAACCCATATATTCATGCTTTTATCCTTTTGTGCCATGGTGCAGGCATGACATTATTGCGCTAAAACGACGATTACAATAATGCATTAACCAGTTTAGCCAGGCTTTTCTGTTTGTCTGGGTTGATGGGCGTTAGAAGGGACTCGGCAACCTGGTTGAATGAGGTGTTGGCTTCCTCAAATATCTTCGTGCCGGTTTCGGTAAGCGCAACTAATCGTACTCTTGCGTCACGTTCAACATGATCTTTTTCCACCAGGCCAATTTTTTCCATTGGGTTGAGCACCCTGGTGACACCTGAAGCGCTCAGGCCAATTGCCTGGGCAAGATCAATTCGTCTCATTTTGCCGGTGGGAGCAGCGCTTAGGCTGCGCAGAACAAGGTACTCAGTGAATCCAATTCCATACAGGGTCAAAGACCGGTTAAGGTGCGACTGAATTTTGGTTTGAAGGTTGGTAAGTTGAATCAATAACTCACCTTGCGATAGCTTTGCCATTTATATACTTGAATAATATTTGATCTCGCAAGCTTATACGTAGTTTATTGAGTAGTCAAGTATCTCGCAATGGGCCTGAAGCAAACATCCTATTCCCTTCGTAAAATACCCGTTTATAGCTACTCAGGAGCGTCATGCCTCGCAACATTGAAATCAAGGCGCGCATTGAAAGCGTTCAGGCGCTTCTATCCAAAGCCGCAGCAATCTCCGATGATGGCCCAATTGAGATACTTCAGGATGACACGTTCTTTGTTTGCAGCAATGGCCGATTGAAGCTAAGGGCTTTTTCCGAAACGAAGGGCGAGCTGATTTTCTATCAACGGGCGATTCAGCAAGGCCCCAAAGAGTCATTTTACGTTCGGTCGCCCACCGCCGAGCCGGCGTCGCTGCGCGAAGCGCTAACGCAAGCTTATGGGCAGTCTGGTCGGGTTCAGAAGCGGCGCACCCTCCTCCTGACAGGGCGCACGCGCATTCATTTGGATGAAGTTGAAGGCCTGGGCCACTTTCTGGAGTTAGAGGTCGTGCTGAAGGACGGTGAGCCAAGTGATGCGGGTGTTGAAGAGGCTCACGGCCTGATGGCCAAGCTGGGTGTTGATCGTTCGCAACTTGTTGAAGAAGCGTATGTGGATCTGCTCGCTAGAAGTGGGGGCTGAGCTTTTGCGCTCACCGTCTTCTTAGTCGCTGAAATGCACAGCGTGCCATGGATTCGATATTTGATGGCATCAAGATGCCTGTCATATGATGATCAAAAGCTTATATACAAAAAAGTGAACAAATATGCACATTGCTATCCTGACGTTCGATGGGTTCAACGAACTCGATTCGCTCATTGCGTTTGGTATTCTGAATCGGATCAAAAAGCCCGGCTGGCGCGTTTCGATTGCCAGCCCCACGGAATATGTCCGGTCAATGAACGGACTGGTCCTGGAATCGCAAATATCCCTGCATGAGGCAAGTTCGGCCGATGCGGTTATTGCGGGCAGCGGATTGAAAACCCGGGAAATCGTTGCGAACGAAGCCCTGATGGCGCAGATGCAATTCGACCCATCGACACAGCTGCTAGGGGCGCAATGCTCCGGCACGCTTGTGCTGGCCAGGCTGGGGTTACTTGAAGGCGTTCCGGCCTGTACTGATTTAACGACAAAGCCCTGGGTTCAGGACGCGGGCATCGAGGTATTGAATCAGCCTTTCTTTGCAAAGGATAACGTGGCAACAGCAGGAGGGTGTATTGCGTCGCAGTACCTTGCGGCCTGGTTGATTGCGCGTCTCGAAGGCGTTGAAGCGGCGCAAAATGCGCTTCATTATGTTGCGCCGGTGGGAGAAAAAGAAGAGTATGTGTCGCGCGCAATGCGGCACGTTATGCCGTATTTGCCGCAGGTTTCTGTGGTTGCTTGAAATGCTCGCGCTGCTCGGCCCACTTCAGTATGGCGTCCAGGGCCGGGCACAGTGCCTGCCCCCATTCCGTTAAGCGGTACTCCACTTTCGGGGGCACTTGTGGGTAGAGTTTTCGCGACACAATGCCGTCTGCCTCTAATTGCCGAAGTTGTTGCGCCAGCATTTTCTGGGAAATGCCGGGAATCAGTTTTTCAAAATCAGAATAGCGCTGTACTTTTCCGTCGAACAGATGGAAAAGAATAATCAGTTTCCAGCGGCCTTCCAACAGTTTTAGTGCTTCTTCCACCCCCAACGCGGCAGTGGACGGCGTGTAGGTTTTTCCCATGGCTCAGTAACTTACTTTTTAGTGCGTTCTTGTCGAATACATAGTTTATGACCAAAATACTTGTATGGACAACAATGGAGAAACCACGATGAGTCTTTCATTACCTAATCCGGTCACGACTTACTTCGAAATCAGCAATGGTTCGAACCTCTCTGAACTTGAGCGTTGCTTTGCGCCCGACGCTGTTGTGGTTGATGAGGGTCAAACGTATCAAGGTCATGACGCGATACGTAACTGGCAACATGAGGCGCGATCGAAGTTCGATTACACGGTGGAGCCGGTAGCGGTTGCACAGGAAGGGAATCAGCTTCGGGTAACGGCCAATGTAGTTGGGAATTTCCCCGGCAGCCCGGCACGGCTTGATCATGTGTTCGAGCTGGATGGAGATCGCATCGGTTCATTGAAGATTGGGTGATGTCGATGGATCTGGCCTTGGAAGGAAAGCGGGTTTTGGTAACGGCAGGCACCAAAGGGATCGGAAAAGCCGTCGTCGACCTTTTCCGTGAGTGTGGCGCGAAAGTGCTCACCACGGCGAGAGCGCAGCCCGCTCTTGTGAACTCAGATTTATTTGTGGCCGCCGATCTGGCCACGGCCGAAGGGTGTGAAGCCGTTGTAACGGCAGTCAAAACCCATTGGGATGGCGTTGATATTATTGTTCATGTGCTGGGGGGCTCGACAGCGCCTGGGGGCGGGTTCGCGGTGCTAGGCGAAAGCGAATGGCAGGATGAACTGAACCTGAACTTATTACCCGCGGTGCGGCTGGATCGCGCATTGTTGCCGGGGATGCTGGCGCAAGGCGCCGGTACGGTCATTCATGTAACTTCTATTCAGCGCGAGCTGCCGTTGCCGGAGTCGACCACGGCATACGCTGCGGCAAAAGCGGCACTTTCCGCATATAGCAAGAGCCTGTCGAAAGAGGTGGCGCCCAAGGGGGTTCGGGTTGTGCGGGTGTCGCCCGGCTGGGTGGAAACGGAAGCAGCGGTGGCCCTGGCAGAGCGCATTGCACTTCAGGCAGGAACCGATTACGAGGGTGGCAAGCAGATCATTATGAATTCATTGGGCGGCATTCCCCTGGGGCGCCCTTCCAAGCCTGTAGAGGTTGCAAACCTCATCGCCTTTCTGGCTTCTCCACTGGCCGCATCGATTACGGGCACGGAGTATGTGATTGATGGGGGCACGATTCCAACTGTGTAAAGGTTTGGGCGTTGTGGGTGGCGATGAGCTTTTTGCCGTGACGCAGCCCAATCCTAGAATGGGCTGGCAGTGGGTCGCACGACGATTTCGCTTACGTCGACATCGTTCGGTTGTTCCACAGCATAGGCAATGGCACGCGCAATGGCATCGGGGGTAATGGCGATGCGGCGGAATTCCTTCATGGCGGTGCGTGCGGTATCGTCGGAGATCGTTTCGGCCAGTTCAGACTCCACCACACCCGGGCAGATGACCGTGGCACGGATGGTGTCTGTTTCCTGGCGCAGCCCGTCGGTAATGGCGCGTACGGCAAATTTCGTCGCGCAATAGACTGCGCCGGTGGGCGAGACGGAAAGGCCGCCAATTGACGAGATATTGATGATCTGGCCGTGGCCCTGCTGTTCCATGGTGGGCAGGACAGCGGCGATACCGTGCAGAACGCCGCGGATGTTCACATCGATCATCAGGTCCCATTCATTTATTTTCAGTGCTTTCAGCGGTGAAAGTGGCATGACGCCGGCGTTGTTGACCAGCACATCGATACGGCCGAACTGATCAAGCGCAAAGCGTGCAAACGCGGCAACATCTTCTGCCGAGGTCACGTCAAGCGCACGGTATTGAACGATGCCGCCTGAATCCTGCAGCGATTTCGTCAACTCGGCAAGCCGCTCGGTGCGGCGAGCACCGATTACTAGTTGATGTCCTTGGGCGGCAAGCAGCCGGGCGGCGCCTTCGCCAATGCCGCTGCTGGCCCCGGTAATGAGTATGACTTTCGATTCAGTAGAGGGGTTTGTCATCTTGCATATTCCTTATCGGTTGGTGATGCCATGGTAAGGATTTATGGGTAAGCGGCGAATACACAGACCGATCGCGTTATTGCCTATTCCTATCAATTTGGGTGGTGTGGCGCGAAAGGTGAAGCTAGAATGGAGCACGCTGCGACAGAAAGGAAAAGGTGGTGTCTGACGATCGTCATTCTTCAGCTTCAGTCAAAATGGTTCGGCTGCTGGAAAAGCTCGCGCCCAACGAGGGGTACACGCAGTCGGCGCTGGACAGCGTACGGCTGATGCGCTCGGACCGCCCGCTTGCGCGCACGCCCGTACTTTATGAACCGAGTATTGTGATTGTGTGCCAGGGCCGAAAGTTGGGTTTCCTGGGCAACGAGGTATATACCTACGATGCGCAGCATTATCTGGTGCTGTCTGTGCCGCTGCCGTTCTCCTCTGAAACGCAGGCTTCGCCAGAGGAGCCCTTGCTGGCGGTTTCGATCCGGTTGGACCTGATTGCCTTAAGCGATTTAATGGCACAGATGGGTGGTGCCGGCACGGATTACCATGCGCGCCCGGTTGGTATGGCTTCGACGCGGCTGGAAGGGCGCCTTGCCCGCACCACGTTACGGCTGCTGGAGGCTTTAACAGACCCGGTTGAGGCGCAGATACTGGGGCCGAACATTGTGCGCGAGATCTACTATCGGGTGCTTACAGGTGAACAAGGCGGTGCGATGCGAGCGGCGCTTGCGCACCATGGCCGGTTTGGGCGCGTGGCTCGGGCGCTTAAGCGTATTCACACGGATTATGCGACGCCTTTAAGCGTGACGCACCTTGCCCAGGAGGCAGGTATGAGTGTGCCCGCGTTCCACGCGAATTTTCGTACGGTAACGCAGACATCCCCGATTCAATACATCAAGTCGACCCGCCTTCATCAGGCGCGCCTGATGATGATTCGCGATGGCGTAACCGCGGCAGCGGCGGCAGCGCGTGTTGGATACGAAAGTGCGCCGCAGTTCAGCCGCGAGTTCAAACGCCTGTTTGGGCGAACGCCGCTTGATGAAGTTCGCGACATGCGCGAGTCGTTCACCCTTTCGCCGGCAGTTCGTTTCGGCGATTAAGCCTGGCATTCACGCTCAATAACGCTTTATCAATCAAATTAACTCACGCCCTAATCCAAGAATTTCATGAAAACGCTTAACATCGCTACCGCCTGCTTTGTGAATGAACACCGGGAATTGCTGGTTGTTCGCAAGCAGGGCACCGTTACCTGGATGCTGCCCGGTGGCAAGCTTGACGACCAGGAAACGCCGGCCGAAGCCCTTGTCAGGGAGGTTTGGGAAGAGCTCCAGATCAAACTAGCCGAAAAAGACTTGACCCCCTTGGGTACTTTTGTTGCGGCGGCGGCAAACGAGGCCAACACTTGCGTGCATGCCCATGCATTCATTGCCCAAATGCCTGGCAATCAGCAACCCGTCATTTCGGCCGAAATCGCGCAGATGCAATGGTTGCCCTTGCATGAGCCGCTTCCGGAAACTGCTGCGTCTTTGTTGAGACACCACATTATCCCCGCCCTTTCTTCGTTATGAATAAGCGCGTTGTAATCAGCGGGTGCTCCGGCGGGGGCAAGTCGACACTGCTTGCCGAGCTTGAGCGGCGTGGGTTTCCAGTGGTGGAAGAGCCCGGCAGAAGGGTCGTGCAGGATCAGTTGCGCAACCACGGTACGGCACTGCCATGGGTCAACCTCCAGGCCTTTCTGGAAAAGGTTGTAGCCGTTGCTCTTGACGACATTGCCGTTGTGAACGCCTCAAACCAATGGGTATTCTTTGATAGGGGTTTGGTTGATGCCGTTATCGGCCTGCAATACCTGACTGGTGAGCCGGTACGAAATACGCCTGGTTTGATGCAGCATTACCATGAGCAGGCTTTCCTGGCGCCGCCTTGGCCGCAGATTTACGTTCAGGACAATGAGCGCCGACACGATTTGGATACTGCAGCAGCAGAATATTCTCGTTTGCTTGAAGCCTACCCCGTGCTGGGTTACAGCGTTACCATTCTTCCAAAAATAGCGGTTGCACAGCGTGCGGATTTTATTTTGAGAACGCTTGGGGCATAGGGCGATGGCGCAAAATGGTTATTCTATAAAGCGAACAGCATGGCAAATAACAAATGAGGTGTGCGAATGAAGGTTAAGCGCGTGGTCGCCAACTTCGCTACGGAAAAGGAAAATTTGCATCAAGCGCGGGCTTTCTACCAGGATATCCTGGGCCTGGATTTATTGATGGATCATGGTTGGATCCAGACCTATGGTTCACAAACCCCGATGAGCGTTCAGGTGAGTTTCGCCTCCGAAGGAGGCTCAGGTACGCCTGTGCCGGATTTATCAATTGAAGTAGATGATCTCGACCAGGCATGTCAACGGATGCAGGACGCTGGCATTGCCATTGAGTATGGGCCGGTTAGCGAACCGTGGGGCGTGCGGCGCTTTTACGTTCGCGATCCGCTTGGCAGGCTGGTTAATATACTTGTTCATCTTTAACGGGGGCGGCCTGAAAAGATTCATAAAAGCACATACTTAAACGCATGTACTAGCCCACTTCTTTGAAAACTAACCTGGTTGCAAACTACGATGAAACGCGCGTTGCTATTGGCACTTATTGCCGCAGTATCTGTTGCTGCCTATCTCTACATCTCGCTGAAAACAGAAAATCAGGCGCTGCAAGAACAGATTGCTAGCCTGGAGCGCCAGAACAAAACACTGGCTTCCGATATGGCGCGTGCCGCGCTTGTGAGTCGAATCTACGCGGCATCGGCCAGTGGCATTACCGGCGGTCCGACCAAAGACGATTTGGAACGAGGCAATGAGGTTGTTGATTTCGTGCTTGCCAACAAGCCTGCGGTTGAGCAGGACTTTAAGAGCTGTTGGGATCGGAAGCTGAATACAACGTCATGGGGCTCAATGGGGCCTTATGGCCTTACTGAGGCCTGCATTGATAAAGTCAAAGACGATGCCGTCGCAGTAATGCTTTTTGATTTGTACAAAGCGAAGGAAAATGCCAGGTACGAATGTGCCAAGAAAGGCGAGAACCGTTACGAGATGGCGGTAAATTGCTGGGCTGATGCATCACACCGGTTCTTGATGGGGCTGGATGCGGTTTTCTTTGAGATCGTTACCGAGGGGGATAAAAAGACCTATAACCCGCTTGCTTTTACTGCATCGCAAGCGCCTGAACCGGCAAACTAACAGGCGCTGTCTTAAAACGCCTGGTTTCAGGCAATGGCTTTTGCGACAAGAAACAGCCCAAGTCCGAATACGATATGGGTCGCCAGGCTTATAGCGCGGTTGTGCCATGGGCGGGGGGTTCTGGCTGCGGCCAGCCCTGCGCCCAGCGCCGGCTGAAGCACCAGCCATGGCAACAGAACTGTTGCCGCTCCCCAGCATAACGCGGGCAATAACGTAGGGTTGCGAAACCATTGCGGCCCAACCAAACCGGCAAATGCAAGAGCCAGTGTAATGCCGGCAAGGTAGTGCAGCACCCAGCCGGATAGCCTCTCGCCGCGAACAGCCGGGGTCTTTTGAATGGACGGGTGAAACCACACACCCTTGGTCCAGTGCCCGCACCAGCGCCCCAGCATGGCGTAATCCAGCGTGCGTATCCCTAGGGATCTCAGCAATAAAGACCACAGGTCCATGAGCAGTGTTGCGCCAATGCCAGCGAAAGATATTGCCATCAAAGTTGATGTATTCATAAAGCCACCGTTCTCGTATAGGGTTACATTGTTCTTTTCACTATAGAGGTTCAAGTGCACTTGAACGCAAGGGCCGGGTATGGATATTTCAGAGGTCGCCAGGCGAACAGGCTTGGCAACGTCAACGCTTCGCTATTACGAGGAAAAAGGCTTGATTCAGTCTGTGGGTCGGCGGGCGCAGCGGCGCATATTCGGCCCGCAGATACTGGATCAGTTGGCTATTATTGCCCTTGGACGAGCCGCCGGGTTTTCGTTGGCCGAGATTGGCGAGATGCTTCATGCAAACGGCAAGGTGCAAATCAACCGGCAGAAACTGATTGCCAAGGCCCAGGAGATTGACCGATCCATCAAGCAACTGAAAGCAGTGCGCGACGGCTTGCGCCACGCGGCCAATTGTCCGGAAAAGTATCATCTTGATTGCCCGACTTTTCGCCGGCTAATGGATGCGGCCAGCGCCGGGCAGATCAAGCCTTTAATACCTGCGGTCACTCAAACACGCTAAAACCCCCTACTGCAGACACGAAACGGGAGCAGCGCCATGCGCCAGATATTGCTTATTGTTGATGTGCAATCAACCTTTTCGCCGCCCAACTGGCTTGTTGCGGGCATTGCAAGCGTGATTGAACGTATGCCGTCTATCGCTACGGTTGAATTGCACGACGAGGCGCACACGCCCTTTCAGAGCCAGCTTGGCTGGCGCCCTGCCGCCCAGGATACGTGTCTGGTGGAGCCGGACGAGGTATTCGTCAAGCATGGCTATACGCCACCCGCCCAGGCGCTGGCCTATTTGAAGCGCTTTAATCCAGATCGCGTGCTGGTGTGTGGTGTTCAAACAGAAACGTGTGTACTGGCAGCAGGCTTTGCCTTGTTTGATGCCGGATTGCATCCCACACTGGTAACGGATTTAACGGTTGGTTCGTCGTTGGACCGGTCCGGGCAGTTGGGCGTTCGTTTGTGGGAGCATCATTTCCGCAATACGGTGTCGACCAATGAGTTGCTTGCGCAGGAGAACTAAATAGGGAATTGCTCAATGGTTTGCCGCAGGCGTAATAAGGTGGGCTCCAGCTGCGCCAAAGGCACCGAACTCAAGCCAATCCGAAGGGCGTGCGGTACGTGCGGTGTAATGGCATAGGCCTCGGCTTTCGACACGGCAATCCCTTCCCCGGCTAATGCCGTGGCGATTCTGTCTGCACGCAAATCTTCGGGTAGGGGCAGCCACAGGAACAGTGCGCTGGGGTGTGCGGTGAGTGCCATGTTGCCCAGCACTTTTCTGGCAACGGCCTGGCGCTGTCGCGCGTCGGCCCGCATGTGTTTTTCGTGCTTGGCCACTGCGCCGCTTGCCATCCAGCGCGTGGCCATGGCGGTAATGATGCTGGGCGCACTCCAGCAGGTGGCGCGAATGACCGACTTGAACTGTTTTGTGCAGGCATCCGGCACCACCACAAAGCCAAATCGCAAACCGCTTGCCAGGCTTTTCGACAGGCTCGATACATAAATGGTGCGTTCGGGTGCCAGCGTTGCGAGCGGGGGCGGCGATTTACCGGCAAGGAAGGCATACGACGCATCTTCAATAAGCATGCAGTTGTGGCGTCGGGCAATGTCGACCAGATGTTGTCGCGCTTGGGTGGTCAGTACCCAGCCCAGGGGATTATGCAAGGTGGGCATGGCATAGATTGCCCGAATGCGTTCACGGCGGCACAGTGCCTCCAGTGCGTCCAGGTTGGGGCCATTGGCCTGGCAGGAAATGGGCTTCAATGCCAGGCCATGCAGATCTGCCGCCATCTTGAAGCCCGGGTAGGTTAAGGCGTCTGCCGCAACGCAATCGTGTGGGCTTAACAAGGTGCGTATGGCAATATCCAGCCCTTGTTGCGCACCGTTCACCAGGAAAACCTGTTCCGCTTTGGCTTGAATGCGGCGTTCCGCAGCCAGGAAGTCGGCAACCATTGCCCGCTCGTGGCGGCGACCGCCGGGCGGTTGCTGATGCATGAGTGCGGCCAGGTCGCCCGATGCCGCCAGTTCACGCAGCATGGTTCGCAGCAGGTCGGCTTGACCAGGCCAGGTGGGGTGGTTGAATGAAAGGTCTGCGGTGGCGCTGTTTAATCGCGCTTCGTCATTGATGTCCCACTCTCGTTGCATGGGGCGGTCGCGCACAAAAGTGCCGCGCCCTGTCTCGCCAATAACCAGCCCCATGGAGCTGAGCCGGGCGTAGACCTTGCTGGCCGAGGCAACGGCCATACCATGCCGGGCGGCCAGCTGGCGATGGGTGGGCAGCGCGGCGCCGGGTGGCAGCTTTCCGCTTTGAATGTCAGTTGCAAGTAACTGCACGATGGAGGCGACAGTAGTGGTGGACACAATGAATGTACCTAGGACAATTTTTTGATTGTTCCATTCTAGCCGGTCAAACTCTTTTCTTCTTCCAGGATGGATCTGCCAAAGGAGTGTTTATGTCTCACGCTGCTATTTCCCCAGCCACCCGCCCTCTTCCCGTTCTTGAGTTCTTGCGCCGGCAGTTGAACGGCACGTTGAACGAAGGCGATGTAACGCATATGCGTTACCCCACGGCCATTTCGCAATTGCTGGGGTTTCGTATCGTCGAAATCGGTGAAGGCAGCGCGGTGTTGCAGTTGGAGGCCAATGCCCAAATGCACGGAAACCAGCAAGGCACCGTGCATGGGGGGTTGTTGTGTGAATTGGCCGATGCCGCAATCGGCACGGCGCATTCCACCTTGATGCAGGAAGGTGAAAGCTTCACCAGCATCGACCTGAAAGCCAATTTTCTGCGCCCCGTTTGGGCCTCTACGTTGCGCGCCAGTGCCCGGGCCTTGCATCGCGGCCGCACGATTAGCCATTACCAATGCGAAATCAGGCGCAATGAAGACAACAAGGTGGTGGCAACCGTCGAAAGCGTGGTGATGACGTTAAGAGGTGATGCGGCGGCAGGGCGATGAGATGCGAACAATGAGTCAGATCGTGCATTGTTGATTCGATCAAAGTCGTGACGGCGGTCTCCAGGGTTGTTCTTTAAACATTTTGGCTGCATTATTCCAAAAACTAAAAACACACCCCTGAAGGAGACAAATGATGACGCAATTAAATTACGTGCTGGTTCATGGTGCCTGGCATACCGGCACGGAAATTGAGCCGGCGGCCGAGCATCTTCGGTCGCGCGGGCATCGGGTTCTGTGCCCTACTTTGGCGGGAAACCGGCCGGGCGATGATCGTTCCAGCATTGGCCTGGAAGAGGCGGCGCAGTCGCTGGCGGCGTATCTCGACGAGCACGATTTGAATGAAGTTCGTTTGGTGGGCCATAGTTATGGCGGCATGGTGATTTCGCGGGTGGCGGATCTGCGCCCGGAACGCCTTGCGCGCCTTGTTTATGTGAATGCGTTTGTGCCGGAGCCGGGGGAGTCGCTGAACGATATGGTGCCGCCGCATTATGTGGAGCTTTTCGACGCCGTAGCCGCGCAGAACGACGGCTCGGTGATGCTGCCGTTTCCGGTATGGCGCGAGGCATTCATTAACGATGCATCGCTGGCGCTGGCCACGCGCGCCTATGAGCAGTTGAATCCGCATCCCTATAAAACGTTTCAAGACGGCATTCAATTAAGTCAGCCGATGGCGGCCTGCCCGGTTCCAAAGAGCTACGTGAATTGTCGCGAAGACTGCGCCCTGCCGCAAAGCCTGGGCTGGCATCCGCGCTTGTCGGAAAAGCTGGGGCTGTTCCGCTATGTTGAGTGCAGCGGGAGCCATGAGGTTTGGTTTACCGACCCACAGGCGATTGCCGATGCGATTGAAAAGGCGGCGCGTGATTAGTACAGTGACGTTTGCAGGTCTATACTTCAAGCAACACTCGTTTCATAATGATTTCATTATTCCGCTGTAGTTTGCTAAACAAGAAGCGCCCACGCCATGGGCGCAATAATTAAGGGGCAGTGCAAATGGGCATTAAGCGTAGGGATTTCATCAAGGGCTGTACCGCGGCAGGCGCGTTCATGCTGCCTGGCATGACCATGGCTGCGCAAGTGGCAAACGCGAACAACGCGCAAAGCGCAGCCATGAATTCGCGTATTGAAAAATCAATCAAAGCAAGCTTCGGTGGCGGCTTTTCGGTACAGACGCATACCGAATCTGCCGGGCTCACCTACGCCAACATCGAGCATTTTGGCAATCAGTATAAGGTTGCATCGGCCAACTTGCTCGACTGGAAGATCGTGAGTGCCGTTTAGGCAACCTTGGGTTTTTAAGCACAATTTTTAAAGGAAATAAGCCGTGTCCGAGCAGATCAAGCGCATCCGTATTCATCCTGGTATCGGCCTTGCCCGGCTGGGAAACAGCGACGAATTCTTTATCGGTCCTGAAGCGCCGGGGGTTGTGGTTGACCCGGGTGGCTCCGGTGGCCCGGGGCCAAAGGGCGGTAGTTACCGCGACAGCCAGGCGCGTCTCAAGCGCCAGGCGCAGCGATACCGTGTATATGCCTACGACGCCGACGACAAGGTGATTGGCGAACTTACGTCCGATTCCGATATGGTCAAGTCGTTGCGCTGGCGCGTTCATGTCCGGAACATGAAGTCGGCCAATTATGCGTTTCAGGGCGCTTATCTGTTTGATCCCGACAAATTGCGCAATCCGTCCATCCAGCCTGGCAAGAAGCCCATCGAACGCGACCAGCTGATTATCGATCCGGGTGTGCACACGATTGCTTCCGGTCAAAAAGATGCGGTTGTCATGAAAGGTGATGTCTTCACAGGCATTGAAAAGGGCACGTTGCCCGGTGAACTGCGTTTCGAGGGCTTTACACCCAAGGACCCGTCCAAGGAAGTGGAAGTAACCTACACCGCAGCCAAGGATATTGAGCTGGGGCAGCTTCGTCTCGACGATAAAGATCGCTTGTTGTTCGTGCCGGCGCCTGGCAAGGGGGAGAGTGTCACTACACCCAAGGTGATCATGTCCAATCCCAGCGAAACGGTGTCTCCGCCCAATGGGCCGGACAACGGCCAGAACCCCTTAACGAATCAGTTTGCCTATTTCAATATTCCCGGCTGGTGGGATGACACCTGTGGCGGTGAAATCGACGTTACCGTTACGCTGAACGACGGCACGGTGCTTAGCACACGCGACAACGTGAAATCGGAAACAGACGAAGGCACACGTAATCCAAAGGCCGGGGCCTGGGTTGTTTCCGCCCCGCCGAAGTATGCGCCCTATATGTATCACGTGGTGTCGATTCGCGATCGCGTTTACGAGGCGTTCCCCGAGGCTTACCCTTACGCCAATCAAAAAACGAACTTTTACCGCGATGTGTATCCGATATTCGCCAACGCGGTTAATTACGGCTGGGTCAGCGCCGAGGCGGCGGGTATTACATCCGAGACCAAAGGCCGGGCGCATGGTCCGTCGCAGCCGGGTAATTTGCTGAATGCCGATTATCTGAAGCTGTTGTCTGATCCCAGCGAGCAGATGAAGCCCATCAGGCAAAGAATTTATAGCCTGATGCGTCATGCGCCGGGAGAGAACGGGAAGCTGGTGGATTCGCTGATGCCCCCTCCCCCCCAGCGGCCAACCAGTTGGAAAAACGAACAGTTCAAGCGCGAGGAAGACGCCTCCAAGATGCCCAAGCTTTGGGGTACAGGCGGCAAACCGTTGCAGAACGAGCAATTGGGTATCGACCTGCCCGACCAGTTCCTGAGCCTGACTGATTGGCAGTTGAAACACATGAAGGATTGGGCCGACGGCAACTTCGAAGTTGGAACACCAATTGAGCCCAAGGAGCTTGAAACGTTGCCGCTCGATAAACAGCCTCATGCGCTCGACAATGCGGCGCTTGAGCCCACCATTGGCGGCGGTTTCCACCCAGGCATCGAATTTCCCTATTTGATCATTTACCGCGAGTTCTTTGCCGACGCGTTTCGCGTGGGTGAAGGTGTTGAACCGGGTTCGCTGGCGGCCTATATGTCCAGCCCGTGGCAGGGTGACTTCTGGTCATGCAACACGGCTTGGTGGCCCACCCAACGGCCCGAGGTTGTTTTTGAATACGATCAGGCCAAGCAAACCAGAACCCACAAGGAATGGTTCCGGGGCTACGACGCAGATGGTGAGCCGCTGTCATCGACCGATGGTTACGAACAGATGGATTACGCCTGGCCCAAGCTGGGCATGGTTTTGCCGCTGAAAAATAGCGACGGCAGCTTTGTGAAAGACAAAGGGTCGATTGTTTTCACCGAACAAGAGCGTGACCCGGCATTGAATCAGCCACCAGCCAAAGCAAAGTAATTGGTGTCATCGGCTTTGTTTGACCCGCATGTGGTCACGTGGGACGTCGTCATTATCGGCGGTGGCCCGGCCGGGGCGGCAACGGCGATCACGCTGGCCAGGTTCGGCCGGCGTGTGCTGCTGGTAGAAGAGCGCACCGCCACCCATTTCAAGCTGGGCGAGTCTCTGCCGCCTGCCTCGATCGGCATCGTCAAGCACTTCCTGGGTGACCTCGAAGAGGCGCAGTCGCATTCTCCGGCCTTTTTCAGAACGGCCGGCAATGTGTCGGCTTGGACGTCTGACCAGGCCGATGTGACCGACTTCTTTTTTACGTCGACCGGTTTCGGCTTGTGCGTTGAGCGCCTGGCCTTCGATGAGGCGCTTCGGGAAAAAGCCGTTGCAGCTGGGGCAACCTTGCTTAAGGGCGTGCGCTTTGAGTCTTGCGTGCGCACCAATGACCCGACCCCGGTTTGGCAACTCATGCTTGGTTCGGAAGGTCGGTCGCAGCAAGTGTGCGCGCGCTTTCTGGTTGATTGCACCGGTCGGCGGGCAGCGGTTGCCAAGGCGCTCGGTGTTCAGTTTGCGCCAGACAGCGACGCGCTGTTTGCCTACGCGCAGTTGTTTTCGTTGTCCGGTCACGATGACGAGCACTACACGCGCATCGAGGCGGCACCCAATGGCTGGTGGTACAGCAATCGTTTGCCGCCTGCTGAAGATAATGAATCTATGCGCCTGGTGGTGTTTCATTCCGACAAAGACCTGCCGGCCGCAAAAATGGCGGCACGCCCGGAAGGCTTTGATCAGTTGTTGAACGACTCGACACACATTGGCCCCTTGCTTGAATCCAGGGGCTATCGGCCGTGTGGCACGATTCGTGGCGCACCGGCCAATAGCCAGCGCTTGCACAATTTTTGTGGTGATGCCTGGATGGCCGTGGGGGATGCGGCCCAGGCCTACGACCCGCTATCGTCGCAAGGGATCGACAAGGCCCTTAGAACTGCCAGCCATGCCGGGCACATGATGCATTATGCGTTAACGGATTTTGAGCAGGGTTTGGCAGGGTTGGACACCAGTAATCCCTACCTACGACAATACGAGCAAGAACAAGCGCAACTGTGGCAAACCTATATGTCGCAACGCAACCACTATTACGGCATGCAGCCCCGTTGGGCTGATCAGCCGTTTTGGCAGCGCCGTGGTTAAAGCCAGGGCAAGCAAATGTAGCAGCATGTTTTGGCATGTTATTCTCGGCCGTATCCTGATGGTTACAGGGGAGTCCCTTTAGGGATAAGGCTTTACCCCGTTTCAAAGCTTAATTTACACAATGAAAGAAAGGACCCTCTTTATGCCTTCAATCGTTTCGTCTTTTACCTCTTCCTGGCGGCGTTCCGCGCGCAAGACTGCAGCAGCCGTGTTGGCCGCGGCAATGCTGGCTCCCCATGTGGCATCGGCCTGCACAAGTTTTCTAATTCCCACAAGCGACGGTGGGTCGGTTTATGGCCGCACTATGGAATTCGGCTTTTCAATGGATTCCAGTGCAATGGTTATTCCGCGCAATCATAAGCTCTCTTCCACCGGCCCCGATGGCAAACCGGCCATGAAATGGACCGGCAAGTATGCCGCCGTTGGTTTGAATGGGCTTGGCATGACGACGTTGGTTGATGGTATGAACGAGAAAGGTCTGGCCGGCGGCGTGCTGTATTTTCCGGGCTTTGCCGGCTACGCCGACCCAGCCAAGGCTGATCCGGCCAAGTCGCTTGCCCCCTGGGATTTCCTGACCTGGGCGCTTACAAACTTTGCGACAGTGGAAGAGGTTAAAGCGGCCATTAACAATAACGATGTTGCCGTGATCAAGGTGGTTCAAGAGGCGTTGAAAATTGCGCCGCCGCTGCACTACACATTGCATGATGCAAGCGGCGCGTCATTGGTTGTTGAGCCCATCGACGGCAAGTTGAAGGTTTACGATAACCAGTTGGGCGTGATGACCAACTCCCCCACCTTTGATTGGCACCTGACGAATCTAAGCAACTACGTCAAGCTTTCAAGCGTGAACGCGCCGCCACTGAAGGTCGATGGCATGACGATTGAGTCTTTTGGCCAAGGCTCGGGCCTGCTGGGTATTCCCGGCGACGGCACGCCGCCTTCGCGTTTCATTCGCGCGCTTGGCCTGACCATGAGTGTTGAGCCTGTGGCAGGCGGCCCGGAAAGTGTGCGCCTGGCCGAGCATATCCTGAATAACTTTGATATTCCCAAGGGCTGGGTGCGTGAGCAAGATCAAGGTGACGATCCGCTTGAATATACGCAGTGGTCTACCGTAGCCGATCTGGCCAATGGCATGTACTACGTCAAGACATACGACGATCAGGTTTTGCGCGGTATCGATCTGAACTCATTCGACCTGGATGCCAAGGAAATCGTAAGCGCGAAGCTTAAGCCCGAGATAACGCCGCCGGCCTTGCCGATGCCCAAGTCCTGACGGCTTATTTCAGGAAAATGGCAGAAGGGGCGTTTGGCATTGCTTTTTGAATTGAACCCGGGGCTTTCCCGCCAGTTCAATTCAACGCCTCCTTCGCCGCCTCTTCGGGCGTGAGTCCGTCATAAAACAGGTCGGTAAACCATTCGGCCTGTTCTTCAATATGTTCCTGTGCCTGGCGCACGGTGGCACCTGCGGCAACCAGAAAACCCTCAACCTCAATGCACCATTCAATGAGTGCCGCTTCGTCGGGGTCAAGCGTGTTTTTCTTCTTTGCCATGTTTCTTCCTTTGTTGGCTAAGCGACAGAATATATGGAATAAAGGGCGCAATGCTACAATTTACGCTCTTTTTGCGTAATTTTCGCAATCTTGCCCTTGGTTGTGTGCCCCTGGCGGGCCCCCGCTCCCATCCTTGTTCAAATCCCGGTTACCTATGGCTCGGGATTTGTTCCGCCGAAATGAAGACCTGCCCCTAATGATTATCCTTAAAAACGTGACCTTGCGTCGTGGCAGCAAAGTATTGCTCGACAAAACCTCCGTTTCGCTGAACCCCGGTGAGAAAGTGGGCCTGGTGGGGCGCAATGGCGCGGGCAAGTCGTCGTTGTTTGCCTTGCTGAATGGCACACTGCACGACGACGGCGGTGAGTTTTCCATTCCGGCCCAGTGGCGTATGTCGCAAGTGGCGCAAGACATGCCGGAAACGGAGCAAAGCGCAACTGATTTCGTGGTCGAGGGCGATACCGTTTTGGTGGCTGCTCAAGCCGAGGTTGACGCATCGGAGGCCAGTGACGATGGCATGCGCATGGCCTACGCCTATACGGCATTGCACGATGCCGGCGCTCACGACGCGCGTGCGCGGGCGCAGTCGCTTATTCTGGGGCTGGGCTTTAGCGTGGCGCAGCTTGATAACCCGGTGAATAGCTTTTCCGGCGGCTGGCGTATGCGTTTGCAGTTGGCGCGCGCGTTAATGTGCCCCTCGGATCTGCTGCTGCTGGACGAGCCAACCAACCACCTGGATCTGGATGCCCTGGTATGGCTTGAAGCGTGGCTGAAGAATTATGCCGGGACGATGGTGGTCATAAGCCACGACCGTGAATTCCTTGATTCGGTGACCAATGTGACGTTGCATATCGATAATGGCATGTTGGTGCGCTATGGCGGCAATTACAGCAAGTTTGAAGATATGCGGGCGGAACAAATGGTGCTGCAACAAGCGGCTCACGCCAAGCAACAGGAAAAGGTTGCGCATCTGCAGAAGTTCATCGACCGCTTCAAGGCCAAGGCCAGCAAGGCCAAGCAGGCACAAAGCCGTGTGAAGGCACTTGAGCGCATGGAAAAAATTGCGCCTGTTCTGGCCGATGCCGAATTCCAGTTCGAGTTTAAAGCGCCTTCCAGCTTGCCCAATCCGATGTTGACGATCAGTTCGGCCAGTTTTGGATATTTGCCGCCCGAGGGTGCGCCGCTTGATGCAAAGCCTGCGGTGATCGTGCAGAACGCCAATCGATCCGTTCTGGCGGGGCATCGAATTGGCATACTTGGCGCCAACGGGCAAGGCAAGTCGACGTTGGTGAAAACCATTGCCGGTGCCTTAACGCCGCTTTCGGGCGAAATTATTACCGGCAAGGGCTTGAGTATTGGCTACTTTTCGCAGCAGGAACTTGATGTGCTGCGCCCTGCGGAAAACCCACTTGAACACATGATACGTCTTGCCCGAGACACGCCTGCCGCAGTGCGCCCCAGCGCCATGGAGTGTCGCGAGCAAGGCTTGCGTAATTTTCTGGGTACTTTCAACTTTAGCGGTGACATGGTCAAGCAATCGGTTGGCAGCATGAGCGGGGGTGAAAAAGCGCGCCTGGTGCTGTGCATGATTGTTTGGCAACGTCCCAATTTGCTGCTGCTTGATGAACCAACCAACCATTTGGACCTGGCCACGCGTGAAGCATTGAGTGTTGCCTTGAATGAGTTCGAGGGCTCGGTGATGCTGGTGAGTCACGATCGTGCCTTGTTGCGCTCGGTGTGCGATGAGTTCTGGCTGGTGTCGCGCGGCGGCATTAAAGACTTTGACGGTGACCTGGACGATTACCAGGTGTATTTGCTTGAAGAGGCCAAGCGCCAGCGCGAGTTCGCGTCGCGGCAGGCGGCCTAGCGCAGGGCGCCAATATCAACGATATTGGCCTGACATGCCTGTACCAGTTCAGCGTCGTGACTGGCGAACAGCACGACGCGGTCCTGGGACCAGTCCTTGAACTGTTCGGCCACGACAGCACAGGCACGTGTGTCCAGTCCACTGGTGGGGCCATCTGCAATCACAACATCGGGATGACCGATGGCGGCTGCGGTGAGGTAAACCTTGCGGCGCATGCCGGTAGACAGTTGTTCGAAGCGCTTTTCCAGATGCGGCGTCAGCTCCAGCCGGTTGGCCAGGTCAAGCACAGTGTCGTTGATTTGCGCGTTTTTCTCTGATGCAACTTTCTCTAACAGCCAGCGTCCGGTTTCCATGGGAAATTCCATGCAGTTGTCGGGAACGTGGGCGATACGGGCTTTCGCCTGTTTGGGGCTTTGGCTCAGTGATAGCCCGTTTATCCAGATGTCTCCGGTATCCGGTGCAATCACCCCCGCAACGATGTTCAGTAAGGTGGATTTGCCCGTGCTTTCTTGTTCGCATAGCGCGAAACACCCCGGCTCGAACGTGTAATTCAGCCCCTGGAATACACGGTGGCCGTCGTAGTGTTTACTGAGATTCTTGATATTTAGCATGGCGGAAAGTTTACGCAGGAATGTGCTGTGTGACTAGCGCGCTTAAGTGAAGTTTTGCGGGCACGCAACGACAACGAGTATGATCAGGCTGGGTGGTCCTCCACCTTGGCCTGCAAATACTCACCTGAAACACAATGCTGTGGTGTGGCAACGATGAAAACATTGAAACTTTCGGAATTGATGGCGGCGTTCAGCTATGCGCTTGACATCACAGAAGGACAACCGCCCGGCCATTGTGTGCGTTGTTGCTGGATCGGCATGCACATTGGCCGCCAAATCGGCCTGTCGCAACAACAGCTTTGGGCGCTTTACTACACGTTGCTGCTGAAGGATCTGGGGTGCAGCAGCAACGCAGCGCGTATTTGTGAACTCTACCTAACCGACGACCTGCAGTTCAAGAAGGGGTTTAAAACCGTTGGCGACAGCAAGCCGCGTGCCTTGTCTTTCGTGCTCAGCCATACAGGTTTGAACGAAGGCCTGGCCGCGCGATTCAAGCGGGTCATGAGCGTTATTCGGCATGCCGATGAACTGACCCACGAGCTGATTTCAACGCGTTGCCAGCGCGGCGCAGAAATTGCACGCCTTTTGCGTTTTCCCGTTGAGGTTGCCGATGGTATTCGCAGCCTTGATGAACACTACAACGGCAAAGGTCATCCTGACGGCCTGGCGGCCGATCAGATTCCAATCTATTCCCGTATTGCCTTGCTTGCCCAGGTGATTGATGTGTTCCATACTGAAGCAGGGTCGCAGGCGGCGCTTGACGAAATTAACTTGCGTTCGGGGCGCTGGTTTGACCCGGCGCTGGTAAAAGCGTTTGAGTCGGTTTCGCGCGATCCCTTGTTTTGGGAAACGTTGTCTTCGCCAGGTATCGACGACGCGGTGTATGGTTTGGAGCCGATGAACCATCATGTCGATCTGGATGACGATTATTTGGATGATATTGCCGCTGCCTTTGGTAAGGTGGTAGATGCCAAAAGCCCTTATACCAGCGGGCACAGCGTCAGGGTGGCGCAGTATACCGATATGATTGCGGGCCGGCTTCAATTGTCGGCCCCGCGTCGGCGTTGGCTCAAGCGCGGCGCGTTATTGCACGACGTGGGGAAACTGGGGGTCAGCAACAGCGTGCTAGACAAAGCCGGCAGCCTCGACGAACAAGAGTGGTTTGCAGTGAAGCAGCATGCCGGTTACACCGAGACGATTCTGGGGCGTATCAAGGTCTTTGACGAGCTTGCCCGTGTTGCCGGAGCGCATCACGAGCGGCTGGATGGCGCCGGTTATCCTCGTGGCCTTGCCGAGCAAGATATTGGTCTGGAAACGCGCATTATCACCACCGCCGACATATTCGACGCCATTACCGCTGAACGCCCATACAGGGCCGCAATACCGGTAGATAAGGCGCTGGAGATCATGCGTAAAAGCGTGGGTACCGCTTTGGATCCTGATTGCTTCGACGCCTTGTGCGCCGGTTTGGATTCGGGCTTCCACCCCAGCGTGAATACCGATATTAAGCACAACTGAGATGGCGGGCTTCGACGAGGCTGGCGGTACCGCAAAGGTGATGTGGGTGTTTTAAGACTCAGGCCAGCAGGTAAAGCATAACGGCGACGCCCCCTGCGGCAAGATAGGGGCCGAAACTGATTGCCTGTCCGCGCCGGAGTTGGCCACGGCTTTTCATGATGCCGGCCCAGGCCAGCGCAGTGATGGATGCCAGCAACAGCACCCAGGGCAAGGCCATCCACCCCAACCATGCGCCCAAGGCCGCCAGCAGCTTGAAGTCGCCCTGTCCGATGCCGGCTTTGCCGGTCATCCGGAAGAAAGCCTGAAAGGTGATCCATAGCCATAAGTAGCCGGCAACGGCCCCGATCACGGCGTCCGGCAAGGGGGTGATCGCCCCTTCCAGGTTAACCAGCAACCCAAGCCACAACAAGCCCAGTGTGAGACGGTCGGGCAGCAGGCCGGTTCGTGCGTCGATCCAGCCCAGCGTGATCAGTACATTATTGAATACGATAATGGCCAAACCGGCAGGCGCGGGTTCCAGCAGCCACACCACCATTAGCGTGGCCAGCGTCGATATGAGCCAGACCGGCAATTGCGTTGACAGGCTCAGGGGGGGCTTTTGCCGGGAGAGCCGGGGGTTGATTTGCTCAACAAGCGGCCGGGCGGTTTGATTCAGCAGCCATGTCAGCCCCCACGACCACAATAGGGCTATGGGAATGCTGACGGCAGGGTGAATATCCCAGGGAACCCACATAAAGATCAGTTTGCGCGCTGGGTGATGAAGCCATTTGGATAATTGGCTTGTTGACGCGTCATGGCGATATCTTCGGCTACGCCATCCTGACTGATCGTTATACTGTTGTGTGCCACGGTTTCCAGAAAAATGCCGGGGGCGAGCAGTTGGCCGTTGCGATAAGTGCGGGCGGGTTGATTGTTAATGCTCAGCAGGGCGGCGCCTTTTCCGTCGTTACCGGCAATGACCCCGACAAGATCAATTTTTATGCCAAGCGTTCGGCCGCCAAACCATTCGGCCAGCGGCTGGATGCCGGGATCAGCGGAGGCGCCCGGCAGGGCCGGGGCGATTGCTTTTGGCGTGGGAGCGAACAAAAGCGCCGACCAGATACCCACACCTGCGGCAAGCAGCGTAATGGCAATGGCACGGGCCAGGCGCGGTGCAACAGGTTTTGCAGTGAATGATTGAATCGTCATGAAATAAAGTCAAGGCAACATGGCTATGCCGGCAACGTGAGTTTGCCACGGCTACAACCAATAACACTACTGGAAAATAATGGCAAACATTGGTTTCAGTCGTTAAGAATAAGGTATATATTCGAAACCTGTTTATGTCTGTCACTATAACGGGCTATTTTCCAAATCAGGCTAAGTAAATGATGCCCTCGCGTAGAAAAAATTTGAACCGCCAACGTGGTTTCTCGTTGATTGAAATCATGGTGGTGGTGGTCATTATGGGTGTGCTGGCCGCCTTGATTGTGCCTAACTTAATGGGTCGCCCTGATCAGGCGCGCGCCATTGCCGCACGCCAGGATATCGGTTCGCTGATGCAGGCGTTGAAGCTGTATCGGCTTGATCATGGCCGTTATCCGAGCAATGAGCAGGGCTTAAGCGTATTAATGGGCAGCCCCGGCGCCGGGCAGGCAGGCCAGCAAACGTATTTGGAGCGCTTGCCCAATGACCCCTGGGGGACGCCTTACCAATACTTGAATCCGGGTGTGCACGGTGAGATTGATGTGTTCTCGCTGGGGGCGGATGGTCGCCCGGGTGGCGAGGGCAAGGATGCTGACATTGGCTCCTGGTCGCAATAATCGCGCTGAAAAGGGGTTTACCCTGCTCGAGATGCTGGTTGTCCTGGCGATTATGGGGATAGCGGGTGCGCTGGTTGGGGTTGGCCTTGTGGCGGGTCGGGAGCGTCAGTTGCTGCGGCAGGATGCCGAGGTGTTGTCGCAGCTTTTCATGGCGGCTCAGGCACAGGCGCGCCACCAGGCAACGGCCATTGTGTGGCGCTATGGGGCCAAGGGTTTTGAGTTTGAGTCGGTTGCCCAGACGCCGTATTTGCCGGTTGATCTGGCGCGCCATGTCGACTTGAGTCATCAGGTGTTGTCGGCGCGCAATCCAACTTTGCGGGCTCGCGGCTGGCAATCCGAGGAACCGGTTCGTGTTCGAGTCTATCCGCCTGCTATGGCGGTTTTCAGTCGTGAATGGATGTCCGGTCCACGCGTTGTCGAGCTGGATAATGGCTTGACCCAGGTTCGGATCGTACGCTCGGCCCAAGGCCAGTATCGGGTGCAACCGTGAATTGTTGTTCTCGCCAGCGTGGCTTTACCTTGGTTGAGGTGTTGATCGCGTTGGCGATTGTCGGGATTGCTTTGGCGGCGGGCATGCGGGCATTGGGCTTGAGCGTGGATGGTACGCGGGCTTTGGAGCAGCGTACGCTGGCTTTGCAGGCTGCCGAAAACCGGTTGGCCGAATTGCGCCTCTCGCGAGTAATGCCTTCCGTGGGGCGTAGTCTTGAACCGTGCCCCCAGGGCCGCCTGGGCTTGGTTTGCGAGCAGGTTTTCGCCGACACGATCAACGCGAATTTCCGTCTTGTAACGGTGCGTGCCCGTTTGAGTGGCGGCCCTGTGCTGGCCGAGCTTAACGGCGTGTTGTCGGTGTTGCCATGAATGGGGCTTTATCGGAACAGCGCGGCTTGACGCTGGTGGAAGTATTGGTGGCGTTGGCGCTTATGGCGCTGCTTAGTGTGATTTCGTGGCGTGCGCTGGACATGACCGACCGCTCGGCGCGGGCCTTGCAGGTGCGAGTTCAAGATACCCAGTCATTAATAAGGGTACTGGGTCAGGTTGAGCACGATTTAAGGCATCATGTGGGTTGGGCCTCCGATACTGATTCCGCGAGCAGTCCGGCATTGGGTTCTGCAGTGGGCAACGGGGAGAATATTTTGCCGGGTGTACTATGGCGCGCGCCGGTGTTGTCGATTGTCCGCACGCAGGCAAATGGGGCGTGGCAGTTGGTTGAGTGGCGCCAGGAGGGTTCGCGCCTGCTGCGGGCAGTGAGTGATCCATCGTATACCTTGCCCATGCCCGAGTTGAATCGCCCCGAAGTTGTGCTGGAGGAGATCGATTCATTTACCCTGCGCGTATGGGGCGCTGACCAGCAATGGGTCTTGCCGGCTCAGGCGGCATCGGTGCCTGCCGTGGCAACCGGCATGCAAGGTATCGAGGTACGTATTTCCCGGTTGGAGCACGAAGGGCCCGCCGTGTTTCGCAAAGTGGTGCTGTTGCCATGAGCCTGCAACGTGGGATGATGCGGTCTAATGTGCGCCTGAGGCAGCGCGGTATGGCCGTGGTGGGTGCGCTGGTGGTGGTGGCAGCGGTTTCAGTGGTGGCGGCAGGCATGGTTCAGCAACAAGCCATGTTAAGCCAACTGGTTGCCGGAGAACGTGATCGGGCCCAGGCGCAATGGTTGTTGCGTGGCGGTCTCGATTGGGCGCGGGTCATGCTGATCAATGATGCACGGCGCAATTCCCTTACTTTAACCAATGGCGTGTGGTCGCAGGCAATTGTTGGATTCGAGGTGCCGTTGCCCGATGGTACGCGGGTCGCACAGGTGTCTGGCCAGATCGAGGATGAACAAGGAAAGTTCAATGTGAATACATTGGCTATGGAAGGTCAGATACAGGCAGACGCGGTGTCGGTGCTGAACCGACTGTTCTCAATGCTGGGGGTGGCCCCGGAGTTGGTGATGGGGCTCGCTCAGCGCGTTGCCGGCGCGCAGCAGGCACAGTTGACGTCAAGAGGGCCGATTGGCCTGCGTACTTTGCGTGACCTGGAAGGGGTGGATGGTTTTTCCGCGCAGACGATAGCGCGTATTAAAGACTACATTACGATATTGCCCGGGCGCACGCCTGTGAATGTGAATACCGCATCGGCTGAATTGCTGAGCGCAGTGCTGCCGGCGTTGGGGCTGGCGGCGGCGCGCCGGCTGGTGCAGGCGCGTAATGAAGGGCAATGGTTCAATAGCCGGGGTGATTTCCTGAACCGCACTCAAATGAAGGCGGGAAACCTGGCTGTTGCGATCGGCGTTAGAAGTGAATGGTTCAAGGTATCCGGCGTGGTGTCCTTGGGCGAGTCGTTAACCACCATGCAGGCGTTGATGCATCGCGCCCGGCAAAGCCCGCCTGTTATTGTCTGGACCGAACATTAGTATGAAAACCCGTCTGCGAATCGCGTTACCCAAATTGGAGCAGGTCGATCAGACGACGCCCGTGGCTTTTGCTTTATTCGAGCGAGGTGGGCGGTTGCTGACCGGTGGCGAGCAGGCTTTGGCCTCGCTGGCTCAAGGTACGGGGGCCGATTGGGTGGAGGTGATTCTGCATCCCGACGACGCCGTGGTTGCCACCGTTCAGGTGCCGCCGGTGCGGGCGGCGCAACTTGAGGCTGCTATCAGCGCATGCGTTGAGCCCCTGGCGTTAAGCAATGTTGAGGATTTATGCATTGCGTATGGGCCGAGAGATAACCAGGGCAACGTGGATGTGGTGTGGGTAGACCGGCCAGCCTTGCTGCGAGTATGGCAGTTGCTGGAACGTTTGGGTTTGAAAGTGCAGCGTATTGCGCCGTTGGCGCAGGCCTTGCCTGGCGACGACGTCGATCCAGGCCGGCCACTTGCCTTGCCGGTTGATGCGCGCTGGCAAACAACGCTGCCGGGCTGGTCGCTGGCCCGGGCAAAGTGGCGCCCTCATTCGCCTGTACGGCAATGGCGGTCGACGTTGTATTGGGGGCTTGCCGCCGTGTTTGTATGGGTAGTGGGCTTACAGCTCTATGCGTCTCAATTGAAGAATGAAATGGATGATTTGCGTTATCAGGCCGCAAGCGAAGTACAGAACGCCTTCCCGCAGATCAGCGTGGTGCTTGACCCATTGCGTCAGGCTCAAAATGAGCGGGATGCCTTGTTGCGGGCAACGGGGACGGCGGTGCAAAGTGATTTCATTCCGCTGGGTCTGGATGTGGCGGCATTGCTTGAGCAATACGATATTCAGCTTGAAGCACTTCGCTATCGGGATAACGGCCTGACATTGGTGCTGGTTGAGAACCCCGGCACCCAGGCGGGGTTTGATACTTTGCAGGCAACAGCCCGACAGCATGGCCTGATATTGAGTCGTGATGACCTCCAGGGTAAAGATACGTGGCGTTTCACCCGGGAACAAGCCGATAAAGGGGAGCGATAGTGAACTTTAATGCCTGGTTGCGCATGCAAGCTCAAACTTTTCGTACCCGTAGTACCGCCGCGATGCATCATGCTTCGGTGCGGTGGATGGGGTTTAGTGCACGCGAACGCGCGCTGGTGGGTTTGGGTGCCTTTTTTGTCTTGCTTGCGATTGTTTGGGCCGGCTTTGTGCGGCCGGCGCTGCAAACCATTGAAAACGCGCAAGCGTCGATACCGCAGTTACGCGCTGAACTGGTGCAGATTCAAGCCATGGTTTTGGAGGCCAAATCGTTGAATCGGCAAGTGTCTGGCGCCATTCCCGATCAGCAGATACGTAGCGCCATAGAGGAAAGCCTGGAGAATATGGCGTTGGCGTCGGACGTTCGGTTGCAGGAAGAGGGTGTGGATGACGATACGCGACGCCGGTGGCGTGTTGTTTTTACGGGTTCGAACGCAGCTGCTGTGCTTGGCTGGCTGTCGGAGGTCCCGTATGCCTTGCGTTTGCAGATAAATACGGCTGATCTGGCCCGTGCTGTCGTGTCGGGCAGGTCGCAGCCCGATTTGCTGAGCGGTGAAGTGGTCTTGCAAAAGCCCGAGGAGGCCATTTCGTGAAATTGCGCGTTGTTGCCCAGGTCGTGTTGTGTCTGCTTGTCGCCGGTATTGCCGCCTTGGCCGTGCTGCCTGCACGTTGGCTGATGCCATGGGTGCCGGAAAGCTGGCCTTTGTCGATTGTGGGTGCCGATGGTACGGTGTGGCAGGGAAGCGCAACCGTTGCTGTAGGTGTGCAGGCAAGAGAGCGTACAGTAGCCGCCCCTATTGAGTGGCAACTGGTTTGGTGGGATAGTGGCTGGGTGCCACGCCCTCAATGGCAGGTGACGCATCCGTGGCTGAACGGGCCGATGCGTGTAACACCCGGTTTTGCAGGGGTGGGTGTGTCGGCACAAACGCTGGAAATGCCGGCCTCTGTGTTGTCAACGCTGGATGCGCGAATGGCCGCCATGGCCCCCGGCGGGATATTGCGTGTGAGTTGGCCGGCGTCTTTCCTGGGTGGGGCAGCGCGCCCGCAAGGGGCGCAATTGCTACAGATGGAATGGATTGACGCGTCGTCTTCGTTAACCCGGATTCGCCCCATGGGTCAGTATGTATTGACCCTCAGGCAAGGTGAGCTGGGTTCGGTGCAGATCGACGTGACGACAACGCAAGGCCCTTTGTTTTTTGAAGGTACTGGCGTTGTGCACAATAAGGTCGGGTTTGATGTCGATGTCACTGCGCGTTCGGCTTCTGATGCCAGTGTGCAAACTCAGGCGGCATTGCAAGACCTGCTGGCGGTATTAGGGCCGCGCCGAAACGGGGAAACGAGACTGCGCTATCGCTCGAATCCATAAATGAATAAATACACATAATGATTTGGAGACATCCATTGACTAGCAAGCGTGTTGGCTTCCCGGGCTTTGCCGGGCATGGCAGGCTGATTTCCTGTTTGACTTTACTGGGGTTGTTGGCCGGGTGCGCCAGCATGAAACAGTCGGGCATGAGTCCCGGCCCTTCCCCGTTGATTGTCCGCACGTCGGCAACGGCCAGCGAGGGCCGTACGAGCACGTCGCCCGCGACGGATTCGCGATCGGTGCCGCCTGTGGCGGATGCCCGGCGCAATGCGCCCAGTGGCGAACGCGACGACCAGTGGCAAGAGCAGGACGACTCTCAGGTCGATGACGGCGGTGCCACCACAATGCTTAACTTTGTCGAGGCCGATGTTGATGGGGTTGTGCGGGCACTGGCGCAATTCACGGGTCGCAATTTTGTGGTGGATCCGCGTGTGACCGGCCAGCTTACGCTGGTGTCGGAAACGCCGGTGAATTCGCGCACAGCCTATGAAATGCTTTTGGCCTCACTGCGCATGCGGGGTTTTGCGGTTGTTGATGTCAATGGCGTAAGCCGGGTCGTTCCCGAGGCCGATGCCAAGTTGCAGGGTTCGCGCGTTGTCGGCGGGACAGGTGCGCCGATGCAGGGCGGGGGTGAGCTTTCAACCCGCGTGTTCCAGCTTCGTTATGAGAGTGCGGCGAACCTTGTTCCGGTTCTGCGCCCCATGATCGCGCCCGACAATACCATCAATGCCTATCCATCGAACAATACGCTGGTGGTTACGGACTATGCCGATAATCTGGCGCGCATTGCCCAGGTTATCGAACGTATTGATACGCCCGACTCCATGAGTACGGATGTCTTGCCGATCCGCCACGGTGTGGCGCTCGATGTGGCGGCGCTGGCAAACCAATTGCTGGGTAATCGCCGTGGTGGCGACAGTCAGGGCCAGGTTGTGGTGGTGGCCGACCCGCGCAGCAATGCTGTGCTGATGCGCGCCAACAGCCCGGAAAAGCTGGCACAGGCGCGTGATCTGATTCGCCGTATCGATAGCCCGGAATCGGGCGGGGGAAATTTGCACGTTGTGTACTTGAGGAATGCTCAGGCAACCGAGTTGGCCGAGGTTCTGCGTGGTGCACTTGAAGGCCACTCGGGCTCGGGCGATGGTAATCGCGCCCAGGTAGCCGATGACAACGGTCTTGGCGAGTTGATGGATGAGTCCATCGACCAGGATGGCGGGGCTTTGTCGGTGAACTCGGTTGGCGGGGCGGCCTCTATGCCGGGTGTGGCCATGCTTGACAGCATGCAGGCCGGCGGTAGCGGCTCGCGCACCGGCAGGGCGCAGCCGGTTGCATTTAGTGCCGGGGGTGCAACGATACAGGCCGACCCTTCAACCAATACACTGATTATTGCTGCGCCGCCACCGCTTTATCGCAGTTTGCGTGAAGTGATCGATCAGCTTGACCAGCGTCGGGCCCAGGTGCTGGTTGAGAGCCTGATTGTTGAAGTGAATGCCGATGATGCGGCTGAGCTGGGTGTGCAGTGGATGCTGGGGGCGAACGATGTTGCAGATGGCGGGTCGTCTTTCTTCGGTGGTGCCAATTTGGGTGGCAGTGGTTTGAATCGAACCGGACCCAGTTCAATCGATACCCTGGCACAGGGTCTCAGCCTGGGTGTGGTTCGGGGTACGGTGAATATTCTTGGCAACCAGGTGCTGAATCTTTCCGTTCTGGCACGTGCTTTGCAGTCGAACGGCAATGCCAATGTATTGTCGACGCCGAATTTGCTTACGCTGGATAACGAAGAAGCCAGCATCATGGTGGGCCGCACGGTACCTTTCATAACGGGGCAATACACCACCAGTGGCGACGGTGCGAGCAATCCTTTCCAAACGGTTTCGCGGGAAGACGTGGGCCTGACCCTGAGAATTCGCCCGCAAATCTCGGAAGGGGGCACGGTCAAGCTGGCGCTGTATCAGGAGGTCAGCGATATCGACGCCAGTGCATCGAGTGCATTGAACGGACTGGTTACGCGTAAGCGCGCCCTGGAGACGGATGTGCTGGTGGATGACGGGCAGATTATTGTGCTGGGTGGTTTGCTGGAGGACACCTTGTCGACATCGACCAGTTCAGTGCCGCTGCTGGGTGACATACCCGGTATCGGTCAACTCTTTCGCTACGATAGCCGCACCCGCACAAAAACCAACCTGATGGTGTTCCTGCGCCCCCATATCATTCGTAATGCCCAGGACGGCGCGAGTATCACGCTGGACCGGTATAACTACATGAGGGCCGTGAGGGCCAATTTGCCTGATGACGCTTCCTGGCTGGCCTCTGATAACGACGTTTCGACCTTGCCTGCCGTGGATCGGGATCCGAATTCAGGTCTGCTTGATTTGCGTGGCTTTGGCCCGCCCGCGTCAACAGGAATGGATCCGTCATGACGCCGCGAGTGCCTTATAACTGGGCGCAAACCCATCGTGCGTTGATCCAGGCAACACCAGAGGGCACTTCGGTTGTGGTGTCGGAACGGGCTCCCGGTTGGGTGCCGACTGAGCTGCGTCGCCGTTTTGGCGAGTTGCCCGTAAGGCATATTGCCGACGAGACTTTCGATACTTTATTGGCTACGGTGTACGCCCAGACGGGCGACGCGGCTGCAGTGGTTGATGCGGCCGCCAACGAGATTGACCTCGATCGTTTGATGCAAGCCATTCCGGAGGTGGAAGATCTGCTTGAAATGGCCGATGATGCGCCCGTCATTCGGATGATTAACGCCTTGTTCACGCAGGCGGTGCGTGATGGCGCCAGCGATGTGCATCTGGAGGCGTTTGAAACTTATTCGGTCGTGCGTTATCGCGTTGATGGCACGCTGCGTGATATTGTGCGTCCGCGCCGCGCCTTGCATAATGCGTTGGTTTCCCGCATAAAGATCATGGCCAATCTGGATATTGCGGAAAAACGCTTGCCGCAAGATGGCCGAATTGCGTTGCGGGTGGGCAAGCGCCCTATTGATGTACGGGTGTCAACGTTGCCGACGGCACATGGTGAGCGGGCCGTGTTGCGTTTGCTCGATAAAGAGGCCGGGCGTTTGGACCTGAGTCGGCTGGGTATGGCGCCGGGTGTTTTGAGCCAGTTGAATGGCCTGTTGCATCTGCCCCATGGCATTGTCCTGGTTACCGGACCCACCGGCAGCGGGAAAACAACGACGCTGTATGCAGCGCTCACGCAGCTTGATACGGCAACCACCAATATTTTAACGGTTGAAGACCCCATCGAATATGATCTTGCCGGCATCGGGCAGACCCAGGCGAATCCGCGTATCGACTTAACGTTTGCCAAGGCGCTGCGTGCTATTTTGCGTCAGGATCCTGATGTCATCATGATTGGTGAAATACGGGATCTGGAAACGGCCCAGATTGCGGTCCAGGCCTCATTGACGGGGCATCTGGTTTTGGCCACTTTGCATACGAACGACTCGGTGTCCGCTGTAACCCGCTTGATCGATATGGGTATCGAGCCATTCCTGCTGGCGTCGACCCTGCAGGGCGTGTTGGCGCAGCGTTTGATTCGAAAGCTTTGCGCTTCCTGCAAACAGGTGAACACCGATGGCACTGCCTTGCCGTCTTCCACTGGATGTGCTGCCTGTGCGCATACGGGCTACAGCGGCCGCACCGGTGTTCACGAATTGTTCGTGGTTGATGATGCCGCACGCGAAATGATACATGCTGGCGGGCATGAGCAAGCCTTGCGCCGGCATGCGCTTGCCAACGGGCTGTGCAATCTGCGTGAAGATGGCGAGCGGTGGATTCGCCACGGCGATACCACAGTGGAAGAATTGTTGCGTGTAACGCGTGATACGTGAGTAAGCGGGAAAGACAGACATGCCCAGTTACCGGTACGAAGCAGCCAAGGCAAATGGCCAGGTGGAACGAGGTTTGGTTGATGCCGACACGCCGCGCAGCGCACGGCAATTGCTGCGGGGGCGCGGTCTGTTGCCGTTGTCGATCAATCCGGTAGGCCGGGCGTCGAATAAGGTTGAGTGGTTCAGGCGCAGTTTACGATTGAGCGATACGGATCTGGGGTGGATCACACGTCAATTGGCGGGTTTGCTGGCGGCTGGCTTGTCGCTTGAGGCGGCGCTGGGTGCAATCATTGATCAATTGGAATCGCATCCGGCGGCCGCCGTGCTGGCAGCCGTGCGTTCTGACATACGGGCCGGTCATCGCTTATCCGATGCCATGTCGGCTCATCCGCGCGCATTTCCGCCGGTTTATCTTGCATTGACGGAGGCCGGCGAAACGTCGGGGGAACTTGCCGCGGTGATGGACCGGCTGGCAAGTTATGTAGAGTCAAGAAGCCAGTTGCGCAATAAAGTCGTGACGGCGTTCATCTACCCGGCTGTTGTGCTGTTTGTTGCCATGGCAATCGTGACATTTTTACTGATTTATGTTGTGCCCCAGGTGGTTGGCGCTTTCAGTCAAACGCAGCAGGTACTGCCGCTGCTGACCCGGATGCTGCTTGCATTAAGTGAGTTTGCGCAGCAGTGGGGAGGGCTGCTGGTGCTGGTATTGGTTTTGCTTTACGCCGGGTGGCGCGGGTTGTTGCGCACGCCGGCTGTGCGTTTGCGCTGGCATGGGCGGGTCTTGAGCATGCCCTTCGTGGGTCGCTTTGTTAAAGAGGTGAATACTGCCAGGTATGCGGCCACATTGGCCATTCTTGCCGGCAGCGGCGTGCCGCTCGTAACGGCGCTGCCGGCGGCAGCGCGGACTTTAAGCAACCGCCGCTTACAGCAGGCTGCGAACGAGGCTGCGCGTCGGGTACGCGAAGGCAGCACCCTGGCGGCGGCGCTGCAGTCGCATCGGGTGTTTCCGCCTTTGCTGATTCATTTAATTGATAGTGGTGAGCGAACGGGCCGCTTGCCGGAAATGCTGGAGCGGGGTGCGCAATCACTGGCACAAGACGTTGAGCGCCGGGCGGTGACCATGACGGCATTGCTGGAGCCCCTGCTAACGCTGGTGATGGGGCTTGTCGTGCTGGTGATTGTGCTGGCGATCATGATGCCCATCATCGAGATGAACCAGATGATTCAGTGATGATGGGCGCTTGTTCGAGTACTACTCAGCCTGAGCCTCGGGTGGCGGTGCGTCTTTGACCAGACGGAAACCCAGATGCGACATGGGGCTGTAAGGGTCGGCTCCGCGCCGGGCACTGGGCCGGTAGGAAAGGCAATAGCTTTCATCGCACAAGAACGACCCGCCCCGCATAACGCGCTTGGGCGCATCGGCAGGCGTGCCAGGTTGAGACGGATCGAACGACGTTGCAGGGCCCTGCGGGTTGCGGATTGATGCTTCGCCTTTTTGGGCTTGTTGGGCGAAGTAATCGATGCGATACCAGTCGTTCACCCATTGCCATGCATTTCCTGTCATGTCATATATGCCGTAGCCATTGGGCGCGAAGGACCCCGCTGGCAGGGTGTCGACGCCGTCGCTGGCAGCGGGGTTAACCACCGGAAACACGGTGTCTTCCTTGTCCCAGTAGTTGGCCATTCTTTGGCCGTTGGGCATCAGTTCATCACCCCAGGAATAGTTGGCCTGCTCTTTTCCGCCCCGGGCGGCGTACTCCCATTCTGCTTCGGTTGGAAGGCGTTTTCCGGCCCATTTGGCATATGCCTGGGCGTCTTCATAGCTGACCTGGACAACGGGATGGTCGGCTTTGTTTTCAATGGTGCTGCCCGGGCCTTTCGGATGGCGCCAATTGGCACCCGGCTTATATCGCCACCATTCCCAGTACTGATTCAGGGGCACGGGTTTGTTGGTGCCCACGAATACGATGGCGCCCGGCACAAGCACGTCATCGGGGGGTTTTGGGGTGCCGGGGGGTAATTGCACGCGAACCGTTTCCCAATCGGGCTTGCGCTCGGCCGTGGTGATATACCCGGTTTCTTTAACAAATTTTGCAAACTGTGCGTTGGTGACGTGGGTCGTGTCAATCCAGAAACCGTCGACGTGAACGGCGTGGGTGGGCTGTTCGTTGGGTTGCGCCAGTTCGCTGTCGCTGCCCATGAGGAAAGTACCCGACGGAATCCACGCCATACCCTCAGGGCCCATTTCCCCGTTGCCAATAATGGCTGTGGGTTCCGTGACCTCTTGTGACGGCCCATTCGTTTGGATCAGAACGAAGCCTGCGGCCAGCGCGATACCCACGATCCCGGCGACCAACCACCGATATCGATTCATGCTAGTAAATCGCATAAACCGGATCGCAATTCTGGTTCAGATTGGTCTGAATGATGCTGCCGTCAGTGGCGTTGGTCAGGCCGTCGAACGCGCCGCTTACCATGAAGTCGTACATGCTGGATTTGCCCCAATCGCGCGCAATGCGGGCCCAGTTTTCCACATCGTCACCGTTAATGACCCGGTCCAGATTGCCGTCTCCTGGGCACAGCGGATTCGACGCCAGTACCTGATCCATTTTCTGCTTCAAGTCGTCGTAGATAGCCAGCGTCTGGGTCGTGGGTGCCTGCAGCAAGTCGCGGTCTGGTGTGTCCAGCAATGGGCGGTTTTTATCCTGGTTGATCTGGAAGAGCTGCTCGACGGTGGTCGTACGCGGGCTGTTAGGGGTGGACGCATCGTATTCCTGCGTAATATTGCGAACCAGCTTATATTCTTCGTTCCGAAGTCCGATGGAGGTTTCCGGATTAATCGTAACCTGGGTTTGTCCGGCATTGGCCAGGGCTTTGTTCACTTGCCAACACATGTTGTATCCCGTGCCGCCGTTATCAATAACCGATGGGTCGTCGTAGCCCGGCCCCCACCATACCCCCTGGTTGTCTTGGCAAACGCTCTTTGAAATGGGAATCTGGGTGCAACTGGTGCTGATCACGCAGGCCGCGTTGCGCGTGTTGTTTGCCTGGTAATTAAAGCTACCCATTGCAAAATTGATGGTACGCAAGGTTTCCTGGCCGGGGTTTGTCACGTAGGCCATGAGGCTGGTTGAGTCGAGTGTTTGTACTGCTTCGGCGTGAGCGTCCAGGTTCGCTACTTCTCCGAAAAATTGGAACACATCAACCATGTTGACCATGTTTTCTACATCTCGGTCGGGAGCCTGTACTTGCGGGCCGGCCACGATAAGCGGTGTCCAAATACCGGTTTGATAAGCGGTACCTTTGGCTTGAGCGGGAGCAAAAGGCTGTTTGACTGCGGTGCCCAGCGTGCCGTTGTCGCCCACAATAACAATGGTGGTGTTGGAAGCAGCCGGGTTATAAACAAGCCGGCCGTTACTGCCCCATTGGGCCAGCCCCACCTCGACCATTAAACGACCGAATTCCGCATCCATGGCTTCGGTCATTTGATTCTGGAGCAGGCGTCCTGCACCCGTTGCCCCGCAATCCAGGCTGTCACGAAGCGAGATGGTATTTTCAGATAGCAGGCCGACAGGAGGTTGTTGCCATGGCGTGTGTGCCGCCGTGTAACTTACGGTGGCCATCCAGGGGCGGTTGGAGGGTCGGGAATTGATCCATTCAATAGCGGCATCGGTTTCAATGCGCGTACGGTAACCTCGCGAACGCATATCGGTTAGCGGCACCTCTTCGACGTAGTCACCATCATTGATGACCAGCGGCGAAACATAGTAGGCATTTTCTTCATTGAAATTGACCCAGCTGGGTCGGGGAGTGCTACACGTTTGATTGGGCGCAAATACACCGCCTGAATCAAGACATTGCAGGCCCGGGGCGTCTTCGTGGGGTGCAAGTCCGCTTATGCTGATGTCGGTACAGCTGTTGTCGGGCTTGTAACATGCGCCGAAGTCGGTTCCTGTCCTGTTTTGTCTGGGAACAAAGCCGCATTTGTGGGTGCCTGCCGCCGCCAGGCCGCCCGCTGTGCCATCAATTGATCCGGGTAAGCCGCCAAGCCAACCGTAGAAGTAGTCCCATCCCAGCTTTTGGGGTGCGGCGTTGCCTGCTTCGTTATTCTCTGGCCCGCCCAGGTGAAATTTGCCAAACAAGCCGCTTTCATAATTGGCTTTCTTCAGCAGTTTTGGCGCGGTGGTGGCAAACGGCGACACGTGAGAGTTGGCCAGGTCGTTAGGCCCGATGGCTTGATAAATGTTGGTGCGCGGGGGGAATTGCCCGACAAAGAATGAGGCGCGGCCAAGAGAGCACTCGGGCATTGCCCAGGCGTTGCGAAAGCGAAGGCCAGCCTTGGCAACGGCGTTGATATTCGGCATACGAGGCGGGGTAAGGCCGCCGTAGCCGAACGAGGCCATCTGGTCGATGCCTACATCGTCCATAATCACGAACAGGATGTTTGGCGTTTGGCTTGCGCTGGACGAAGTTGATGTATTGCCACTGTCGCAAGCGGCCAGAACTAGGGGGGCGCATGCAAGAAGCAGCTTGGCCGCGTATGTTTTCACTAGTGTCTCCGAATGGGCGGGGATGCTTTAAAGAATGACCGAGCAGTGTTTCGTTTTGCTGTTAATGGCGGCCAATTGACTTTGTGATCTTTTTTTCTGAATGGAAAAAATCTTAACAAAACGTAGGAAAAGTTAATAGAGCATAACCGTAAAGTACTTCAAATTATGTCCGGCACCCGGTTTTCCAGTGAAATAAATAGGGTGGCTACCCTCGACTCATAATCAAATTGGTGAAAACAGGGGGTAGGTTCGTGAATTTTTCAAATATCAGCTTGCGTAGCCAGCTGTTGCCCGAGTCGTAGTGATAGCGCCCATGCCAGTATTGCCGTACCTCGTACGACAGAGAGGGAAATGGCAGGTTCATGATGCGGACCTTGCCGTTCAAGGCCAGGGTACGGCCCAGGCGTGACGGCACGATGGCCAACAAATCGGTCGAGGTAATAATCTGTTCCAGACCGAGAAATGACGACACCTTTACCGCGATCTTGCGTTCCACGCCACGCTCTTCCAATGCCTTGTCGAGGCGGGAGTGCCCGGTGGCAGGTGCGACCAGCGCCAAATGTTCTTCCTGAAGAAACTGCTCTTTGCTGAGCGTATCAATGACACGGGGGTGGTTCGCACGCAAAATGCAGGAATAATTTTCGGCAAACAAACGTTGCTGGTAAAACCCACTGTGCAGATCAATGGTGTAGCCAATGGCCAGGTCGAGTTTCCCGTTTTCAAGCAGGCTTGGGGTCATGCTGTCGAGGTCGACCGAGTCAATTTTGATTTTTGGCGCGGCCTCTTTCAGCATTGAAAGCAGTTCCGGCAGCATCACCAACTGTGCCACATGGCTCAGGCCCAGGCGAAATCGCCGCGTAGACGTGCTGGCATCGAATGGCTTATAGGCACCCCCTTCGGGGTTGAGCAAATTGATCGCCTGGTCGATGTGGGGCAGCAGGTTTTCCAGGAAGGGGGTGGCCATCATGCCTTCGGACGTGCGCACAAAAAGGGGGTCGCCGAAGTGTTCGCGCAAATGCCCCAACCGCACGCTGATCGCAGGTTGGCTTAACCCAACCTGTTCGCAGGCACCGGTGACGCTGCGGGCGGCGCGTATTTCCTTTAATAACAAAAAGTCATAAAGGTCAAGTTTATTTTGGGCCATTGGTTTATATTCGCGAGTTGATCTCCGGGAAACTACTCATTTAACCGCACTACTATTAAGAAATGCAATAGTGGGTATTTAGGTCAGCGTATTGCGGCTGAACCTACAATCCGGGACACTCTAGTTATTACTAAAAGGAGCAGACATGCGTATTTGCCGTTACGACGACAATCGATTGGGCGTGGTTAAAGATGACCGCGTTTTTGATGTAACCGAAGCACTCGATGCCATTCCGGCCCCCACGGGTTACCCCTTGCCCACGCACGATTTGCTGATTGCGAATCTGGACAGCGTCCGGGCACGTATCGATGCATTGCTGCCTAATGCTTCTTCCAAAGCAGTAAGTGAAGTCAAGTTTCTAAGCCCGGTAGCCAACCCAGGCAAGCTGGTGGCTGCACCCGTGAACTACCTGAAGCATCTGGAAGAAGCCCGCAGCAATGAAGAAATCCACCACAGTAACCAAGTGCTGGAAATTCAGAAAATCGGTCTTTTCCTGAAAGCAACAAGTTCGCTTATCGGTGCAGGTGAGCCTGTTAAAGTGCGTCACCACGACCGCCGCAACGATCACGAAATCGAACTGGCCATTATTATTGGCAAACCCGGCACGAACATCAAGAAAGAAAATGCATGGGATCACATCGCTGCTTATTCCATTGGTCTTGACATGACCGTACGCGGGCCGGAAGAGCGCAGCCTGCGCAAGTCGATTGATACTTACAGTGTGCTGGGCCCCTGGATGGTTACCCCCGACGAAATGGGCGATGCCACCCAGTTGGACTTCCACCTGACCGTAAATGATGAAGACCGTCAGAAAGCCAACACGAAAGATCTGGTTTTGGATATTCCCGAACTGATTGAGTATGCCTCGGCTTTTTATACCCTGCATCCGGGCGATGTCATTTACACTGGTACACCGGAAGGTGTGGGTCCGGTTAAGCCGGGCGACACCATTATGGCTGAATTCGAAAAAATCGGCCGCATGTACGTTGCCGTCGAGTCAGCCTGACACCCCTGACGCATACTAGGCAGGAGACAATTATGAATGCACCTCACCCCGTTAATAATGCCGCTGATCGAGAGGTTTTTTACAAGAAAATCGACGGCGCAAGCATGACGCCCTTGTGGGAAGTGTTACATGGCATCGTAACGCCGACGCCTCAAACACAGGCGGCGCCACATGTATGGAAATGGGAAAAAAGCTATCCGTGGCTGCTTGAAGCGGGTGGTTTGATTTCGGCGATGGAGGCTGAGCGCCGCGTATTGGTTCTTGAGAACCCGGCATTACGCAATAAAACGCGTATTACGAACAGTTTGTACGCGGGTTTGCAGTTGATCCTGCCGGGTGAGGTTGCACCTGCCCATCGTCACTCACAGTCGGCCTTGCGTTTTATTTTGCACGGCTCAGGCGCTTACACCGCGGTTCAGGGTGAAAAAGTCACCATGAACGTGGGCGACTTCGTGATTACCCCGTCCTGGACTTTCCACGACCACGGCAATCCGTCCGATGAGCCCATGGTGTGGCTCGACGGCCTGGATCTGGCCATTGTGGAATTGTTCGATGCGCAGTTCATGGAAAAAGGCGACGACTTCAGCCAGGAAACCCACGTTGAAGCGGGTACGAATCTGGCCGAGTTCGGCAACACCATGAAACCGGTGGAATACAAGGCACGCTCGAAAACCTCGCCGCTGTTCTGGTATCCGTACGACCGCACACGCGAGGCCCTGGAAACGATGCGTCGTTTCGGGGAACCGAATGAGTGCTGGGGCCATAAATTGCAATACACCAATCCGGTAACGGGTGATTGGGCCATGCCCACCATGGGTCAGTTCATGCAACTGATGCCCAAGGGCTTCAAAGGGCGTCCTTATCGCTCGACCGATTCAACGGTATACGTGGCGGTTGAAGGTTCCGGGCGCTGTGTGGTGAATGGCCAGGTGCTTGAGTTCGGTCCGAAAGATGTATTGGTTTGCCCGTCGTGGTTGCCGTACCATTTTGAAATCGATGAAGGCGATGATGCCGTGTTGTTCAGCTACTCCGATCGTCCTGCACAGCAGGCGCTTGATCTGTGGCGTGAGCAAATCGGTTAAGCACACGCGTAAATTTTAATCAGCAAATTTGAATTGTTATCAAATGGGGCGCAAGGCCCCAGGGATGTCGTCGTCTCTACGATTTCAACATCCTGGAAATAGGGAGTGGTTATGAGTTCAACAGACAACCTGCCGTTTATTGTTGCGGGGGGTGGTATTGGTGGTCTTTGCGCTGGCCTGGCTTTGGCGCGCAAGGGTCTGCCTGTGAAGGTGCTGGAGCGCGCACCCGAGATTGGCGAGATTGGCTATGGTATTCAGATTGCGCCCAATGGCCATGCGATTTTGAAGAAACTGGGCGTCATGGAAATTCTTGAGCCCCAGGTGTTTTACCCCGATGCGCTTATTCTGGTTGATGCCGTCGACCTGAAAGAAGTGTCGCGCATTCAGTTGAAAGACCGGTTTGTCGAGCGCTACAAATATCCGTATTTCGTGGTGCATCGCCGCGATTTGCATGCTGCCCTGGTTGAAACCTGCCGTCGCGAACCGAACTTTTCTTTCGAGGAAGGTGAGGTCGACAGTTATGAAAACCGTGATGGCTACGTTGAGGTCAATTGCAGCGATGGTCGTACCCTGCAGGGCCGTGCCATGATTGGCTGCGAAGGGTTGCGTTCGAAAACGCGTGCCCGGATTGTGGGCGATACGCCCCGTTCCACCGGTTATGTGGTGTACCGTGGTTTGGTGCCGGTAGAGGAAATCTCCAATAAAGACTATCTGAACTCAATGATAATTTACGGGGGTCCGGGTTGCCATATTGTTCAATACAGGCTGCGTGGCGGTACTGTCATGAACAATGTTGCCACCTTCCAAAGCCCGGCGTATGCACGCGGTGAAGCCGATTACGGTGGTGTCGATGAGTTCAAGGCAGCCTACGACCAGTGCGCACCGGAAGTGCGCGACATGCTGAAATACTTTGCGCTGGATAAAAACTGGCTCTTGCACGATGTTCAGCCCGCAACCAACTGGACCGATGGCAACGTGACATTGTTGGGCGATTCTGCTCATGCCACTTTGCAGTATCTGGCCCAGGGCGCCATTATGTCGATGGAAGATGCGCTGGTCCTGGCGCATGAGGTTGCACAGCAGCCCGACGATGTGAATGCGGCGTTCATGAGTTATCAAGGCCAGCGCCTGAACAGAACGGCGCGGGTCATTACGACAGCCCGATTGTTTGGTGCTATTGTTCATGCGCGTGAAGGCGAACGCTTGTTGCGCAATGAACTTGCCAGAAGTCGCGATGTCGATATTCCATGGGAAGTCGACTGGTTGTATCAGGGCGCAAATCTGCTCGATAAGATCGACTGAGTTTGACGCCGAGTATTTGAAGAACCAGGAAAGGAGTTAAAGGTTTTTTACGGAGTGTCGTAGTACGCAGGTGTTGTAGTTTTAATTCAAACGATAACGGAGACATAGCTATGAAAAAACGTTTTTTTCTGCGCACGCTAGTTGGCGCAATGGCAGTAGCAGTAATTGGTTTTCAGGCCCCCCAGGTCAATGCGGCTGAAGAACCCTTCAAGGTTGGGCTGATCGTGCCAATGACGGGTGCTTTTGCATCCACCGGGCGTCAGGTTTACGCTGGTGCCCAGGCATACATGGACCAGCACGGCGACACAGTTGCCGGGCGCAAAGTTGAAATTGTTCTGAAAGATGATGGCGGTGTTGCCGCGAACTCCCGTAAGTTGGCACAAGAGCTGATCGTGAATGACGATGTTGATGTCATTGCCGGTTTTGGCTTGACGCCGATTGCCTTGGCCGTTGCACCTGTGGCAACCGAGTCCGAGACGCCCATGGTGGTCATGGCGGCGCAAACGCAAACCGTGACCGATGCGTCTCCCTTCATGGTTCGTACCAGCGGGACAATCAAGCAGGTTACCTCGGGTATTGCCCAGTGGGCGGTCGACAACGACATTAAAACTGCCGTAACGCTGGTGCCCGATTACGCGCCTGGCTACGAGTCTGAAGAGACATTCAAGAAGTATTTCATTGAGGGCGGTGGTGAAATTCTTGAAGAAATCCGCGTGCCCATGCGTAACCCCGATTTCGCGCCGTTCCTGCAGCGCGTTCGCGATATGAAGCCCGATGCACTGTTCGTTATGCTGCCTTCCGGCCCTGGCGCAGCCTTGATGAAACAGTATGGTCAGCGTGGCCTGGCTGAAGCCGGTATCAAGTTGATTGGTCATGGTGCCATTACCGATGACGACAACCTGAATGAAGGTGGCCAAGCCGCAATGGGTACGATCACTTCCGATTACTACTCGAATAACCATGATTCGGAGATGAATCGCAAGTTCACCGAAAGCTACAAGAAGTTCGACCCCACCAGTCGTGCCAACTTCTTTGGTATTGCCGGCTACGATGGCATGCAGCTTATTTACGAAGCACTGAAGAAAAGCGACGGCAAAGCGCAAGGCATGGCTTTCGTCGATGCAATGAAAGGTCTTTCCTTTGAAAGCCCGCGTGGCCCGGTAACGCTCGATCCCGAATATCGTGATTTCGTGCAGAACATCTATATGCGTGAAGTCAAGAAAGACGGCGACGAGTATCACAATGTCGAGTTCGACGTTATTGAAAACGTTAACGCAGTAGGCGAAACCAAGTAATGTTGACCATACTTTTTGACGGCGTCGCGTATGGGATGCTGTTGTTTGTACTGGCTATTGGTTTGTCCGTGACGCTTGGGTTGATGAATTTCATCAACCTGGCGCACGGCGCCTTTGCCATGGCAGGGGGGTACACCACGGTTCTGCTCATGCGGAATTACGATGTCCCCTTCCTGTGGTGCATCCCCATCGCATTTATTGTGGCGGCGGTTTTGGGTGCCGTGCTTGAGCGCACCCTGTATCGTCCGATGTATAACAAACCTCCGCTTGATCAGGTACTGTTCTCAATCGGCTTGGCATTTATTGCCGTTACGGCGGTTGATTACAGCATTGGCTCGAGTGAGCAAATCATTCAATTGCCTGAGTGGTTGCGCGGGCGTACGGAAATTGCCATTGGCGATCAGGTTCTGGCCATGGGTCATTATCGGATCCTCATTATTGCAATCTGCCTGGTGCTCACCGTTTTGCTGCAATATATACTGAATAAAACACGGTTCGGCAGTCGGTTGCGTGCGGCGGTTGACGATCAGCGTGTGGCCGGTGGCCTGGGCATCAATGTGAACGTGGTGTTTTTCTCCACCTTTGCGTTCGGTTCCGGGTTGGCAGGTTTGGGCGGTGCGCTGGGTGCAGAGGTACTGGGCCTGGATCCGACCTTTCCCTTCAAATTCATGATCTATTTCCTTATTGTGGTGGCGATTGGCGGGACATCGTCCCTTACCGGTCCGCTGCTGGCGTCGCTCTTGCTGGGTATCGCCGATGTGGCAGGTAAATACTACATTTCGGAACTGGGTTCTTTCATTGTGTATATCGTGATGATTGTCATACTCTTGTGGCGTCCTCAAGGGTTGTTTGCGGCCAGAGGGGGTAAATAGCCATGAGTGAAGTTCAATCTACGCTACTGCGCAATACGCGTTTCAGAATCTGGGAGCCGTTTTTCTGGGTTGTTCCGTTTGTGGTTCTGGCGCTGTTTCCCAGTCAGTCTTTTCTGATTAATCAGATGGCGATTATGGCGCTGTACGCCATCTCGCTCGACCTGATTCTGGGTTACGCCGGCATTATGTCGCTGGGTCATGCCGCATTTTTTGGCCTGGGCGCCTATGCGGCCGGTTTGTTTTGTATCCATGTCTCGCCCGACCCCATTATCGGGCTGTTGGCCGGGATGCTGGTTGCCGGTCTTGGCGGGCTTATTTTCAGTATTACTGTACTTAGGGGTACTCACCTGACCGTGGTCATGGTAACGCTGGGTGTATCGTTGGTGCTTTACGAGGTAGCCAATTACCTGACGGGCCTGACCGGGGGCGCAGATGGTTTGCAGGGGGTGGATATGGCTCCCGTCTTCGGCGTTTTCCAGTTCAAGTTCGACGGCATCACAGCGGCTTATTATTCGTTGGCTGTGTTGTTGGTTTTCTTGTTCATTTGCCGTCGGCTGGTGCACTCACCGTTCGGATTCAGCCTTAAGGCAATCCGCGACAATCGGTTGCGTGCCACGGCTATTGGCATTAGTGCCGAGCGGCGCATCATCCTTATCTACACCATCGCCGGTGCGATTGCCGGCGTTGCAGGCGCAGTGCAAGCCCAAAGCATGAACTTTGCCTCGCTCGAAGTCTTTTCATTCGAGAAGTCGGCCGACGTTCTGTTGATGGTGGTGATAGGCGGAACCGCCTGGGTATATGGTGGCTTTTTGGGCGCAATCGTTTTCAGTGGCCTGCATCATATTTTGTCCGACATTACACCGCAGTACTGGACCTTCTGGGTCGGTTTGTTCCTGGTTGTGTTAATGCGGGTTGGGCGCGATCGTCTGTTGCGTCCCTGGACCTGGTTCAGGAGGGAAACACATGGCTGAAACCGAATACGCATTCTCGGCAACGGGTCTGGTAAAGCGATTCGGCGGCATTACCGCCATCGATAACGTCACGTTGAATTTGCGCAAAGGCGCCCGCCATGCCCTGATTGGCCCGAACGGCGCGGGTAAAACCACGTTCGTTAATTTGCTCACTGGCGTATTGGAGCCCACTGAGGGCACCATTGTGCTCGAGGGCAATGATGTCACCGGGTTGCCGGTGCACCAGCGGGTTAAGCGTGGCATGGTGCGTACCTTTCAAATCAACCAGTTGTTTGATGATCTGACACCGCTTGAAACGCTGGCGCTTACCGTATCCGAGCATCAGGGCCTGGGTGGCAAGCTATGGCAGTTGCTGGGTTCGAATGCGGCTGTGATGGATCGCTGCGATGAGTTGCTTGAGCAGTTCAAGCTGAAAGACGTGATGAATCGACCGACTCATGAGCTGCCTTACGGCAAGCGTCGTCAGCTTGAAATTGCCATTGCCCTGGCGTGTGATCCACGCGTGTTGCTGCTCGATGAGCCTGTGGCGGGCGTGCCGGAAGGGGAGCGTCATGATTTGCTGGCGATTATCGACGCCTTGCCCAAAGACGTTTCCATTTTGTTGATTGAACACGACATGGACCTGGTGTTTAGTTTTGCAACGCGCATGACGGTGTTGGTGAATGGTGCATTGCTGACCGAGGCGGATCCGGAAACCATTGCCAATGATCCACGTGTTAAAGAGGTTTATCTTGGGCATGGCGAACCGTCCGAGTTGGTGAAGGAGGTGGCAGGTGGCTGAACTGCTCAAGATGGAAGGTGTGAGTGCCGGGTATGCCGGCGCGGTAGTGCTGCAGGATGTGTCGCTCTCGATGCAAGAGGGGCAAACACTGGCGCTATTGGGCCGCAACGGCACGGGTAAAACGACCCTCATCAATACAATCATTGGGGTGACCCAGCACTACAAGGGCAGTGTTGCGCTGTCGGGCCAGTTACTTCAGAAACTGAGCCCTCATCAGCGTGCGACGGCAGGCGTGGGCTGGGTTCCGCAGGAACGAAATATTTTCAAGTCCCTGACCGTGCATGAGAACCTGACAGCCATTGAGCGCCCGGGTCCATGGACGCCAGCACGTGTCTATGAAATGTTTCCGCGTTTGGCTGAACGCAAGCAGAACATGGGTACGCAACTGTCGGGCGGTGAGCAGCAAATGCTGGCCATTGGCCGCGCATTGGTGCTGAACCCCAGGTTGTTGTTGCTGGATGAGCCAACCGAAGGTTTGGCACCGATTCTGGTTGAAGAGGTGATCCAGGGTATTCGCCGGGTAACGCAGGAAGAAGGCCTGAGTGCCATTATTGTGGAACAGCACCCACAGCTGATTCTGGCGATTTCAGAGCGCGCCGTGGTGCTGGATCGGGGAACGGTGGTACATGAAGGTAGCGCCGCCGAGTTACGCGACGACCATGAAAAGCTCAACCACCTGTTGGGTGTAGGACATTAGTTTTTGTAAATGCCTCCGGTATTGCCCCCGCGAAAGCGGGGGTTTTTTTTGTTTCACGAGGACTCCAGCATCGCATGTCGCTGGACTACGCTAAGGTGGACATGAAGCTCACAGGCCACAATACTGTGGCGACGTTTATGCACTATGTTCATACCAAGGACACGCCTATGCGGGATGCGGCCGAGTTGGTGGCGAATCGACTGTTGGTGATCCCCAGGTTAGCTCCACGGCGAGGGATTGAAAAGTCTACCCGTTACGGGTATATTTCGGAGGTCGATATGAAGCGCATCCTCAAGCGCAAGGACTTTGCGCGATGGCAGGCGGCTGAGAAACTGCCCGATGCTGTCTTGTGCAAGGCGGTTCAAGAGATGGAAAGCGGTCTGATCGACGCGGACTTGGGTGGTTCCCTATATAAGAAGCGGGTAGCTCGTCCCGGCGGTGGCAAACGCGGCGGATATCGCACGTTGCTTTCGGCCAGAATAGGTAGTCGTCATGTGTTCCTGCATGGATTCCCCAAGAGCGACAAGGCGAGCATCACGCAGGATGAGAAGAAGGCGCTGCAATTCGCCGGCAAGGTATTCTTGGAGCTGTCCACCGAAGCCTTGTCAAAAGCATTGCAGGCTAACGTGTTATTGGAGGTGCATTGTGAGCAAGATCATTGAATCGCTGCGCGGTGACTTAGCGGCGCTTTATGAGGCAGGAGCCATCGGCAAGGTGACGATGCGCGAGTTTGACGCAATTTGTCCGCCACCAGTTCGGGAGTTCGACGCGGCCGACATCAGGCGGTTGCGGGAGGACTTGAAGTTTAGCCAGCCGGTGTTTGCGCTTCATCTGCATACCACGGCATCAACCGTGCGCAAGTGGGAGCAAGGTGAAACCCATCCCACCGGCCCGGCGCTCAAGCTGCTGAACGTCATTGCCGACAAGGGTTTAAAGGCCATTATCTGATGTCTGCCTGATGTTCGCAACATCGCCCCACCGCGGGAAATGTGTATCCGGCGGTAGGGCGGGCACTTGATCTTCAAAGCATGCCATCAGGCAGCAGAGTTGGCGCCTTCTTCTTCCTGCTCTTGCTTTACCAGGCGTTCGATGATGCGCCGGGCCTGTACGCCACCCGAGTCAATATTCAGCATCAGCAGGCGTCGGCCGGGGTTGGCCTCAAGATTGCGCTGCTGTGCTTCCAGAACGTCGACGTCTTGCATGAAAATGCGCTTGTGTTCTTTCTGGATATTGCCGGTCAGGGCCGTGTCTTGTGGGTTGAAGTTGCGCGCCATGCCCCAGAAGTACCAGGTCGTGGTTTCTGTTTCAGGGGTGATGAAGTCGATGATGATTGAACGGGCCTTGTGCTTTTGAGGCGCATTGATGCCGCCTTTGCCAACGTGCGCCACGCCCACGTCGATAAGCACGTGGCTGGGCGGGCTGAATCGCGACTCCTGCCAGCGTTCAACGTCGGCATCGGGGTCGGCGCCGTTCTGCTTCAAAGCAAATTGCCAGAATGCCGGTGGTTTGATGCCTTCCAGGTAACGGCTAGTGATTACACTGTCGCCATCCACTTGTGTGTTAACGGGCGATTCATCGATTTCTTCCTGGCCGATGCTGTCGGTGTGAACATAGGTTTCATGGGTCAGGTCCATGAGGTTGTCGATAATCAGTCGGTAGTCACACTTCACATGGAACAGGCCGCCGCCGTAGGCCCACTCTGGGTTGTTTTCCCAATGGAACGAAGGCACCAGGCTTTCGTCGGCTTTGTCGGGGTCGCCCGGCCATACCCAAATAAAATTATTGTGTTCAACAACCGGGTAACGCTTGACGCAGGGAAAGCCGCCTACGCGTTGCATGGGCATGGCAACTGGTTTGCCTTCACAGCCCATGACCAGGCCATGGTAACCGCACACCAGATTGCCGTCTTCCACGAACCCTAGTGAAAGCGCTGCGCCACGATGTGGACAGAAGTCTTCAACTGCACAAACTTTGTTGTCTTTGCCGCGGTAAAACGCAATGCGCTCACCACAAATTTGCCGCCCTAATGGTTTCTCTGCGATTTCATCAGGTGTGCAGGCAACGTACCAAGTGTTCTTCAAATACATTTTGAGTCTCTCTCCATTTTGTTTGGTTTCCGTATCAGAAGTCGGAAATGGGCGGGCCCCTTTACAGGAAAGGTGAAACCCCTCCTGCACTCAAGAGGCGTAGCCCAGCACCAGTACAATTATTAATGCCGCAATGGCATACCAAAGCCAGCGCTGCTGCATTGACGACGGCTTGCCGGCCGGGCCCTGACCACTTGCCTGCCCTGCGGGCGCGGCCGTTTTCTCGGTGTTGGCCGAGCGGTCTGCAGCCTCGGCATCCGAAGTCTGGGCACCCGCCGCCTCGACACCGGCCTGCTCATCCTGGCCGGTACTTTCCGGTTCAACCAGCTTCCTGAAACGTTCAAAGAACTCATCGGCCATTTTCTTGGCCACTCCGTCGATCAGGCGCGAGCCAACCTGCGCCAACCGTCCCCCGACTTTGGCTTGCACGGCGTACGCCAACTCAGTCTGCCCGGGCAAATCACCCAGGGAGACGCTGGCGTTCCCTTTGCCAAAGCCCGCCGCGCCGCCAGATCCGTCGAACGTGAGTGTGTAAGATTCCGGCGGGTTGATATCGCTTAGCGTTAATTTGCCCTTGAACTTGGCTTTAATCGGCCCAACCGCTGCCGTCATGACAATGTCGTATTCATTCTCGCCACTGGCCGTGAACTGATCGCATCCGGGGATGCATTGCTTTAGCACTTGCGGATCGTTCAGCGCCTCCCACACCTGGGCCCTGGGCAATTGAATGACTTGTTTTCCAGTTAATTCCACAAAACCCCCTACGCTTGGCTACCGGTATTGATTCGTTCCGCTGCAAGTCGAACCGCCTGAATGATTTCAGGGTAGGCAGCACAACGACACAAATTCCCGGCAAGATAATGTTTGATTTCCGACGCTGTCGGATTCGGATTCGACGCCAGCAACTGCTTGCTCATGAGCAGGAAGCCCGAGGTACAAAACCCGCATTGAAAGGCACCGCAATCAATAAAGGCTTGTTGAACCGGATCCAGCTCACCCGATGCGTCCAGATTTTCAACCGTTTCAACTTCTGTGCCGTCCAGATCAGCCGCCAAGGCAAGGCAACCGCTTACCGATTTGCCGTCGACAATAACAGTACAGCATCCGCACAGCCCCTGGGCACAACTTTCACGCGCGCCGTACAGCTCAAACGTATTACGCAACACATCCAGCACAGAGTAATGGGTTTGCACCGTGGCCTTAACGGGCCGGCCATTCAAGACAAAACTAATTTGAGTATTGGTAGATTCGCTCATCACTCCCCCCACTGGCGAAACTTGGGATCATTGGCATGCAGTTCCCGACACAAGGTTTCATATTTCATCGGCATCGATGTCAGCCGCACGCCCACGGCGTCTTCAATGGCCGCCGCAATGGCCGACGCCACCCCGAATGCACCGCTTTCCCCGACACCTTTGGCGCCGAACGGACCATTATTCTGGTAAACGTCGACGGCTTCGTTACCCATTTGCTCGGGCAAGTCGGTAATGCCTGGGATCTTGTACTCGGCAAATGATGCGTTGCGAAGCTGGCCGTCTTCGTCGAACTCCATGTTCTCGTACAAGGCCGCGCCGATTTGCATAATGGCAGCCCCCGAAACCTGGGTCTCGACAATTTTCGGATTCAATGCCGTACCGCAATCGACCACATTCTCCATACGTACCAAACGGAATTGACCGGTTTCCGTATCCACCTCGACCTCAACACCGCAACCGCCAATCATCCAGTTCGGCGTGATGTTCTCGGAGTGTCCGGTTTCCTTGTTGGGCGAAATGTATTCAGGAATATAGCTGCCAACCCCGACGATATTGCCGGCCTGCATGCCATAGCGCTTCTTCAATAGTGCGCCGGCTTCCAGGGGCTCTCCTTCAGGCACGCCCAACTGGGTCGCCAGAACCTTCATTTTCTCGACCGCATCTTCCGCGGCCAGACGCACTGCGTGGCCCATATGGAAAGTTGAGCGCGACCCCAGGGTTGCCATATCGTAAGGCGTCACATCGGTGTCGGGTCGAATCACCTTGATGCCTTGCGGATCGATACCCAGCACCTCGGCGGCCACCATCGACATGGTTGTATTGGAAGCCTGACCCATATCAACCGTAGACATATGCAGGAAGCAACTGCCGTCGGCCGAAAGGGTAATCATGGCAACCGAGGTGGTGGGTGCAACCAGCGCCTTGAAACCCACGCCCACGCCACGACCACGCCGCAGCTTTTCCGTGCCGCGATCGAATGGTTCATCCCATTTCATGCGTTCAGCCGTTCGATCGAGCACTTCAATTAACCCTGCGTCGCGCATGATGGTGCCGGTGGCATGTGGCCGCCCTTCACGCAACATGTTCAGGCGGCGAAACGCCACGGGATCCATATTCAATTCACGCGCAATGATATCGGCCTGACTTTCATAGGCCCATACCAGCTGTGTAATACCGAATCCACGGAAGGCACCGGCCGGCGGCAAGTTGGTATAGACCTGATAGGAGTCAACCCAGACGTTGTCTATTTCATAAGGGCCGGGCGCCGTAAAACCCGACTTCTGCGTGACACGGGGGCCGATATCGGCGTAAGCACCGCCGTTCCACCAGATCGTGCACTTACGGCCGGTAATCCGCCCTTCTTTATTCACCGCCGACTTGATCTTGAAAGTCGTGGCATGCTTGGTGATGGTGTAGAACTGCTCTTCCATGGTCAGCGCCACACGTACCGGGCGACGCGCCAGCATGGTTAGCGCCACCGCCAGGGCTTCCAGCTTCACATACAGCTTGGCGCCAAAGCCGCCCCCCAGGAACGCAGTTCTGACACGCACACGGGATTCCGGCCAGCGCAACAAGCGCGCAATTTCCAGACGCACGAACGACGGACTTTGTGATGCTGTGTGTACGGTAATACCGGAATCGGTCAGCTCACCGACAGAAATCATGGGCTCCAGCGGCGTGTGCATGACTTGCTGGGTACGGAAAGAGTGCTCGAAGATGTGATCGGCCTGGGCAAAGGCTTTTTCCACATCACCCGTGCGTACCTGGAAGTCCAGCGCGATATTGGTATCACGGCGACCGGCAAGGTGCTTCAGGTCGGGGAAGGTACCGGCAGGCCGAAGCTCGTCGTGTACCACCACTTTCGACTCGGCCGCTTCCACTTCGTTGAAGACCGCCGGCAACTCTTCGTACGTGACGTCAATAAGGTGGGTGGCCTCTTCTGCAATGTAAGGATCTTCGGCCAGTACCACGGCAACAGGCTCGCCCACATAATGCACTTTGCCAACGGCAAGAATGGGCTGGTCGTGGAATGCCGGGCCAAAATACGGCTCTGGCATCACGGTCATGATGTCTTCCGACGTAATCACCGAATGCACGCCTTCCATGGCCTGGGCTTCCGATTTGTCGATCGAAACAATTTTCCCGTGCGCAACCGTACTACGCACAATTTTGGCGTGCAGCATCCGCGGCAGCGTGAGATTGTGTATGTATTCGGCACGGCCACTTACTTTTGCCTGGGCCTCGAAACGACCCCGGGAACGCCCCAGTTCGCGCATTTGATCGCGTTGCGTTTCCATGTTCATGATGCCTCCTGTTGTCCGCCGCTCACCGCTGCGCGCACTGCGCGCCCCAGGTAAACACTTAACAAATGCTTTTTATATTGCGCGGAACCGTGTTGATCACTGACAATATCAAGACCGTGTGCCGCCTCTTCCCCTGCCTGCTTGAGCAGCGCGTCGGACAGGGGTTGCCCAACCAACAGCTGAACCGCATTGTCGAGCGATGTGGGACGATCCGTTGCGGCGCCCACGATCAGGCGCGCCTGCGTTAAACGATCCTGATCCATTTTCACCACTGCCGCAATGCCCAGCGTTGGCCAATCGTGCGACACGCGTGTCGTCACCTTGAAGTAAGAGGCTTGATGCCCCTGCATGGGCGGCACAATGACTTTGGTGATCAGTTCATTGCCGGCCAAAGCCGTTTCGTAATAGCCCAGGCACAAATCCTTCACCGGCATCTCGCGCGCGCCGTCTGGCCCCTGAATAACAATCGTGGCACCCAACGCCGTTAATACCGGCGGCATGTCCATATGCGGATCGCCATGCGCCAGATTGCCACCGATCATGGCTACGTTGCGTACCCGGATGTTCGACAGGGTTTTGAACGTGCGCGCCAGCATAGGCCAGCCGCGCTGAATTTCAGGCGAGCGCTCCAGCTCGGCCAGTGTCGCCATGCCGCCGATATGCAAAGAACCGTCGGCGGCCACTTCAATTTGGCGATACTCATCTTCAAGATGACGCAAACTCACCAAACGTGAAGGCCGCAAAACCCCGGCTTTCATCATCAACATAATGGCCGTGCCGCCACTGACGGGGCGTGTGTCGGGGTCGTCAGGACTCAGCAGGCTAACCGCTTCCTCCAACTGCCTCGGTTTGACGTAATCAAAAGGCTTCATCAGGTTGTCTCCTTTCCCTACCCTTATTGCACGCGACCGCGTAATGCAGACAGCATGCGTGTAATTTCATGCGGCACCTCAAGCGGCGTTAAATGACGCGCGCCTTCAATGGTTTTCATGCGTGAACCAGGGATACCCTGGTACAGGGCCTCGGCCATTGCAACCGGCGTGGCGTAATCTTCCGTGCCGACAACAATTGACACAGGCATGCGCAACCCGGCCAGTTTGGCGCGGGCATCGAACGCACCCATGGCATGACACGCCCCCTCGTATCCATCCAGGTCATTGGCAAGGAACACGTCAACGCACTCTTGCACAATCTGCGGATGGCGCTCGCGAAACGGCTCGCCGAACCAGCGTGTTTGCTGGAAGCCAACCAAACTGCCGAACCCCTCCAGACGCGCTTTCGCGGCACGATTGGCCCAATCGGCAGCGGCATTCTCGCCGTACCAGGACGTCGTGTCGATCAAGCCCAGGGCACGTGTGATGTCAGGGTTGTCGATGGCAAACTGCAATGCCACACAACCGCCCATCGATGCACCCGCCACAACCACCTGGTCGATTTTCAAGTGATCGAGCAACGCGCGAACATCGCCGGCCATGCCGGCAATGCTGTAAGGCCCCTGCGGCTTACTTGAGCGGCCGTGTCCGCGCAAATCCACACAGAGCACAGGCCCTTCCTTTGCCAGCGCCGGCGCGACAGAGCGCCAAAACGAATGGTCCATGGCCAGGGAGTGCATCAGCACAGTACAAGGACCCGGCTGTTGCGAGTCGAAATACTGGTAGTAGAGGCTCACATTGGGAGCCACCGCTTCATTGCCGTAACGGGGAGTACTTTCTGTTGTCATAAGCTTTTCTCGTTCATTGTCGAAACAGGCACTAAGCCTTTGCCGCCGGCGCGACCGTGGCACCACCTTCACCGCTGCGTTGCAAGCCATCGGCAACCATGCCTGAAGCCTTGGCGAACTCAAGATAACGATGCACCAGCGCAGCCGCTTTGCCGCGGCCTTTCGGGCAACCCATGGCCTGCTCAATAACGGTAAAGCGCCCTTCAAGTACGCGATAGCCGGGGAACTGACCGGCATGGGTATTGAGCGGTTGGCGAACACCTGCAACGGTGCTGATCCCATCGGCATCGAAGCGCTCTATCGCATCTTCCGACAAGGGGTAACGCACAATTTCAGCTTTCTTCAAGGTGCGCGTCAGAAACAGGTCGTAAGCCGCGTTCTTACCCACTGCAACCGTGATGCCATCCTGGTCGACATCGTCGATTGCTTTGATCGGCGAGTCGTTACGCACCAGATATGTTCCTTCAATCAGCACATACGGCGCGGAGTAGGCAATTGTTTCTGCACGCTTCGGGTCGATGGCCAGAAAGGCGATATCCCAGACATCGTCTTGGGCGGTGTCGGCCACCTTGCCGGCCGTATCAAATGACACGAACTCAACTTCCAGGCCAAGCCGCTGTGCAAGGCCGCGCGCCAGATCTGCCGAAACGCCGCCCGCCTTACCCTCGGGCAAGCGCTTGGCCAAGACCGGATTGCCATAGTTAATCGCGGCACGAATGCGGCCTTTGGGCGCAAGCTCGCGGATCGCGTCGGGGTCTGCCTTCCAGTCTGGCTCTTGTTGGGGACTATTCAAACCTTGGCTCCTTAAATGAATTAATTTTTTTCATTGATCGGTTTGTTGTGAAAACAAACCGAAATATTTCTGTACTTTTAAGCCATTACCCTAGGTAAATGGCTTGCCTTCTTCATCGTAACGGAACACAATTGAAAGAACTAACGATACTTATTCATTGCAGGCATGAATTAAATTCATGCCTGAATTCCAATGCATTAACCTGTCTGTTTTCATCTTCCCGTACGTAAAAGATGCCCCGCAACCTGCCCTCTTTAACCAGCCTGCTTGCATTTGAAGCTGCCGCACGTCACCTGAATTTCACGGCCGCAGGCAAAGAGCTGCATCTGACCCAAACCGCAATCAGTCATCAAATAAAGAATCTGGAAGAGCACCTCGCAACGCGTTTGTTCGTGCGACGCAATCGCGCGCTCGTACTGACCACGGCCGGGCAACAGTATCTTGAGTCGGTACGAGACGCCATCAGTTTGCTGCAATCGGCCACGACGCGGACCCGCGACGAGAAAGCCACCGAGGTGTTAACCATCCATTGCCTGCCTACCTACGCCATGCAATGTTTGATTCCCCGCTTGCCGGAATTCCAGGCCCTGCATCCGAATATCACCTTGCAGGTCCTGACCCACTCCACGTTCGACCAGTTTCGCCAGCGCTCCTACGACATTGCATTTCGTTATGGCACAGGCCAATGGCGAGGGCTGAAAACACAGTTGCTGCAAGGCGAGGAAATATTCCCTGTCTGCGCGCCTGAACTTGCCCGGAAAATAAACCCTGAAGCGCCGCATGCGGCGATGGCCGAGATGGCCCAGATACGCACTTATTTCTCGTCTACGTATCAAGACGACTGGCCTGTATGGATCGAGGCCGCAGGCCTGGGCAATATCGATTTTGCCCGGGAAATCATTTTCAATCTTCAAGTCACTTCGTTGCAAGCCATGGTCAACGGCGTTGGGGTCGGCCTGGGCCGCACCCCGCTCATCGACCACTACCTGCAGCAAGGCATGTTATGCGCACCATTCAAGCTGAAACTGAGAACGGGCTCCGGGTATTACATCGTTTGCCCTGAAGACAAGGCTGAACAACGGCGCATCCGGTTATTCTGGCAATGGGCATGCGATACATTGGGTATGCAATCAAATGAATAACGCCACTGCAACCTCGACGCCATCAGACGCATTCCAACCTATTGGCCCACTGCTGAGTCATTATGCGCAAGTGCATCCGAACAAAACGGCGCTTGTCGATGTCGACAACGGCCAGCGTATTGGCTTCAGGGCACTGCGCCAGGCGGTTGAGCGCAGTGCCGTTGCGCTTATGGATGCCGGACTGCAACCGCAGGAAAGCGTGGTATTGACCGGCGAAAACAGTATTGCAAAAATCATTTTATGGCTGGCCATATGGCGTGCGGGCGGCGTTGTCTGTCCGCTTGACCCCGGTTTTATCCGCTCGTCGCTGAACACGGTTGTGCACGCAATCAACCCGGCGCTTATCCTGGCGGGCAACACGCCCGACCACGATCTGAATCAGGAGTCCCTGCCGCACTCGATTCGGGTCATTGCCTATTGGGACACGCTGGACAATGGGGTGGTCATGCTCGACGCTCACACCACAGCAAACACCTTCACGCCCGGCCCAAAAACAGAGGCGCTTTTCCCGCGCACCGAGCCTCGCGATTTAGCCTGTATTGCCTGTACGTCCGGCACCACCGGCCAACCCAAAATCGTGATGTACGACCACCAGGCCATGTGGCTCAATGGCCTTGACTCGATCTACCTGCTGCAGCTGTCAGCGGGAGATCGAATGCTGGAATATCGCTCATTGAATTGGTATTCCAGCCAGATTCTCAGCCTCATGCCGTTTCTACAAACCGGATTCACGCTGCATTTGGCACGGCGTTTTTCTCTAAGGCGATTCGGGCAGTGGATACACACGCACCAGATTACAGTTAGCGTGGGCGTGCCCACGATTATCCAGTTGCTGCTGAAAGAACCCATTACACAACACGAATATCTTCTGGCGTCGCTGCGCGTCATTACATCAAGCACGGCTCCGCTCGCCGTTGCACACTGGCATGCGTTCGAGCAGTACTACCGGCGCCCGTTGATCAATCTTTACGGCAGTACCGAAACAGGATGGATCAGCGGCAACCGGATACACGATCGTAAACAAGGCAGTGTTGGGCGCGTGTTGAACTCAGTTCAGCTTAACTTCACTGCCCAACGCCCACTGCCTGGCGATGCCCCAACGCTGCAACCCTTTTTGGTCAACACCCGGAAAATTGCGTTGGGTTACCTGAACCCGGATGGGTCCTGTCGTTCCTTGCGTGATCAGCCTTTTCTGATGCGCGATGCCGCGCAACTGGATGCAGAAGGCTATTTGCATGTGTGGGGGCGCACCGATGACCTCATCATCAGGGGCGGTGTCAAGATTTCACCCGCAGAGGTAGAAGCGATTGTTGTCGGTCATCCCCGCATTCAGGATGCGGCAGTCATCGGCATGCCCGATGAGCTTTACGGCATGAAAATCGTTTGCTTCTTCGTGCCTTATCAACATCAGGCAACGTCAACCGTGGACATTGTGCAGCACTGCCGCCACGTTCTGCCATTGGAAAAAATTCCACAACATTTAATACCGTTATCACGGCTGCCTCGCAATAATCGCGGCAAAGTCATCAGATCGCAGCTCGTATCGCTTGCCCAGAAATTGCTGAGTCGAGAAACACTGTAACGCTTGGGCGTTGATGGATTTTCTGCGGGAGTCCTTGAAAACCACAGATATATCAATTTCTTTTTTCAACAGCAACGCAGTGGCGCCGATGAGGTCAATAGCAGATAATGATCCTATGACGACATTTTTCGGCCCCACTGACACTACCTGTACACCGCTTGAGAATGGCGGTTTTGTTTTGCGTTGTACCCAACCGCTGGCTGAGTACGCCCCCCGCATTACTGATTATCTTCTTGAATGGGCGCGCAAGGCGCCCGGGCAGGCCTTTCTATCGCAGCGCGATGAAGCGCAGATCTGGCAGCACTTAACGTATGAACAGGCCCTGGCACAGGCGCGTTCAGTGGGGCAGTTCCTGCTCGACAAAGGCTGCGACGCCCGGAACCCCTTATTGATTCTGGCCGAAAACTCCCTGGCGACAGCGTCGCTCTTGCTGGGAGCGCTTTATGTTGGGGTCCCGGTTGCGCCTATTTCACCTGCCTATGTGTCGCACAAGGGGGCGCATGACAAATTGAAAGTGTGCGTTGATACGCTGAAACCGTGCGTGGCCTATGTCGGGCAATCCGACTGGGCCGGGCAATTGGTTCAGATTTGTGATTTGCCGCTGCAGGTAATTACGCCGGATGCTGTGCCGGGTCATGCGGATTTGCCTTCGGTTTTAAGCACGGCGCCGACCGATGCAGTGGCGCAGGCGAACGACAGGGTAGGCCCTGATACCGTTGCCAAGTATCTTTTCACTTCGGGTTCAACGGGTTCCCCCAAAGGGGTTGTCAATACGCATCGCATGTTATGTGCCAACCAACAGCAGTTGCGCCAGATTTTTCCGTTTGTGCTTGAGCGCCCGCCCATTCTGGTTGATTGGTTGCCCTGGCATCATACGTTCGGCGGCAATGAAGTGTTCTTTCTGGCCATGTGCAATGGCGGAACGCTGTATATAGATCAGGGCAAGCCGGTGGGCTCGCTGTTCGAGCAAACCATTGCCAATTTGCGCGAGGTTTCGCCCACCATCCATTTCAATGTGCCATTGGCGTTTCATCAACTGGTTGTGCGCATGCGCGATGATGCCGTGTTGCGCGACAGTTTTTTCCGCCGACTCGACCTCATGTTCTACGCCGGTGCCGGTATGCCGCAGCAAACCTGGTCCGACCTCGAGGCGGTGGCCGAGCATGTCCGTGGTCATCGGGTTCCCATGGTAACCGCATGGGGAGCCACTGAAACCGCGCCTTTGGCAACCGGTGTGTTTTTTGAGTCACATCGGGCCGACAACGTCGGTCTTCCCGTTCCTGGTTGCGAGATTAAATTTGCCCCGGTCGATGGGCGTATGGAGCTTAGGGTGCGCGGGCCCAATGTGATGCCGGGCTATCTCGGGCGCCCCGATCTGACCGCCCGCGTTTTCGACGAGGACGGCTTTTTCCGCAGTGGCGACGCAGCCAGCCTGGCTGACGAACACAATCCTTCGAAAGGTATTGTCTTTGAAGGGCGCATCAATGAAGATTTCAAGTTGCACTCGGGCACCTGGGTGTCGGTGGGGCGCTTGCGTGGTTTGCTTATGGGCGAGTTGCTGCCTCTGGTTTCCGACGTGGTGATTGCCGGCCAGGGGCGCGACCGTCTTGGTTTACTGGTCTTTCTGGATGTTGTGGTGGCCCGACGCCATGTAGCGCAAAATGAGTTGAATTATGCCGCGCTGGCGCACCATCCCGCCATTCACGAATATGTGTGCGCCGCAATTGCACGTCATAACGCCATGCACCCGGGCAGTTCGACCCGAATCGACTGTTACGCCATCCCTACCGAGCCCCCGTCTGCCGCTGCGCGCGAAATTACCGACAAAGGGTCGCTGAATCAGGTCAATGTGCTCTCTCATCGCGCCAAAGTGGTGCAGGAAATGTTCGGAGACGATGCGGATTAAGCCGCGGGCGCCGGCAACGCCCCGAAGTCCGAGCGCCAGTGTGAAAGATATTTTCTGGCACATTATTTGCTTGTAATAGGGTTATGAATACATTTGTACATCTTGTCTCCAGCGGCGCAACCAGCATGTTCTGGTTGCGGTCGCGTAGCCACAATACCCTCGCCCTGACTGCGTCGCGCACGATGCGTGCCCTTCAGGATAGTGATGTATGGCTGGTTGATGCGAATGTCAATCAGGGTGTGGTCGACCTGGCGCCTCCCTCGGCGCGCGTGATTCGGCTTGAGCCACAGGATAATGAGTCGCGTGGCCAGACCGTTGCCTTGGGGCAGATGCGACGCTATCGCCGGGCGGGCTATTCCGTGGCGCGATTGCGTACGCCTTCAGTTTCGGGTGATGGTGCCCTGGACCCGGCGGCATTGCGTTTGCCACTGATGCCTTCCCAGGTAACACGGGGAGTGACGCTTGTTGCGCCGCGTGCCGATGAGCCCAGCCCCGATTGGGGCCGCTTATCTCATAACGGGATGACACTGGTCTGCTATATGGGCGGCTTTTCCGTGGTCCGTTTAAGCCACGATCTTACGCGCATGGGCTGTTCTGCCTCGTTGCGTGTTACGGCGGTTTATTACAAGGCGTGTGCCCAGTATCGTTATGAGCACACGACGCTGAAAAGCCTGGTGCAGGCCGTAGCGTCGGGCCAGGCACTCAAGCCCGCAGTGGTGGTGCTTGATGGCATGATGCCTTTGTAAGCTCATCGCGCGAACGATACGGTTCACGACCGTTAAAATGATTCCTTACAAGAAGAAAGGAGTCATTCATGCCCGACCTGCTGGCACCCCATCTGCGTCGTTTCCGCTCGGTTTTGGCTGTTTGCAGAACGGGAAGTACAGCTCAGGCGGCCCTCATTCTGCCGTTATCGCAATCGGCGATTGCACGCGCAATTCGAGAGTTGGAAGACGATTTGGGCCGTCCCTTGTTTGAACGGGCGGCCCGGGGAATGCTGCCGTCGCCGGTAGGGCGTTTACTGTCGTATCGTGCCGAACGGGCCATCGCGCAGCTTCAGTTGGCCGAGACAGAATTAAGAGGGCATGAGCCGGGCGGCGCGGCGATCACAAACCGGTTCGCTCATGCCGTCGGATACCGGCATCTTCAGACTTTTATCGTGTTTTGCGAAACCCGCAGCGAAACGATTGCGGCGCAACGACTTGGCGTGAGTCAACCGGCCGTTAATCAAACGTTGCGGCAACTTACCCATATGCTGGGGTGTGAACTTTTCCAGCGCTCGGCGAGGGGCGTGCGCCTAACGGAGAATGGCGAGTCGCTGTTGCGCCGGGTGAAGCTGGCGTTGGCTGAGTTTCGTCATGCCAGTGAAGACCTTGCTGCGTTCGATGGCAGGATGCAGGGGCGGATTGTGATAGGTTCCCTGCCGCTATCGGCCGGGGTGCTGGTTCCTCGTGCCGTTGATCGCATGCTGGTCAGGCGCCATGATCTGAAAGTGACGATTGTCGATGGCACGTACGATGGCCTGATGTACCAGTTGCGCCACGCTGACATTGATGTGGTTGTGGGTGCCTTGCGCCCTGGCGCGCCGGGCAGCGACGTTGTACAGACGCCGCTTTTTGAAGATACGCTTTCAGTGGTGGTGCGACGTGGTCACCCGCTGGAAAAGCAGTCATTGAAAACGTTGCGCGATGTGGTGGATCAACCCTGGATAGCTCCTTTAAGCGGAACGCCTGCAGGCGAGGCGTTTGAACGTGCTTTTCGCGCAGCGGGGGTTGCCCCGCCTAGCGCCGAACTTCAGGTCAACAGTGCCATTGTCTTGCAGGCTTTGCTGCAAGACAGCAACCGGCTTGCCTTATTGTCGCGTCGCCAGATTTTCCACGGTATATCGTCAGGTGTGTTCAGCATTCTGCCAGTCGAGGTGGAAGAAACGGCACGTCAGATTGGCCTGACGATGCGTGCCGATGCCGATCCCAGTGCAAGCATCCGCCTCTTTATTCAAGAGCTTCAGGTGCTGGCTGATGAACTCAGCTAGTTCTTTTGTATAAGCAAAACGCATTGCCTTGCGCATGATGTCACTGGTCATGGCAAACCAGTTTTGGCACACTGGCCCCAACGCATGATTCCTATTTTTGCAAGGGGCAATAATGAGCAATTCCAACACAAGCGATCAGCGGGCAGGCCTGGTGGTCAGTGCGCATTCCGCCGATTTCGTTTGGCGTTCAGCCGGTGCGATTGCGGTTCATACCGAACTGGGCTATCGCATGAAAGTGGTTTGCCTTTCATTTGGCGAACGCGGCGAATCGGCCAAGCTTTGGCGTAAGGGCGAAATGACGCTGGAAAAGGTGAAAGCGGCACGTAAAGAAGAGGCACAACGTGCCGCCGACGTCCTGGGCGCTGAAATCGTGTTTTTCGATGTGGGCGATTACCCCATGCGCATCTGCGATGACACATTAATGCGTTTGGTTGATGTCTATCGTGAATTGCAGCCGGCATTTGTTTTAAGCCACTCCGTTAAAGACCCCTATAACTTCGATCATCCTTTGGCGATGCATGTGGCTCAAGAGGCACGCGTTATTGCCCAGGCCGAGGGCCACAACCCCGGACAGAAAGTGGTGGGTGCGCCGCCGGTGTATGCGTTCGAACCCCATCAGACCGAACAGTGTGAATGGGTCCCGAATACGTTCCTGGACATCACCCATGTATGGGATAAAAAGCGACGGGCGATTGAATGCATGGCGGGGCAGGAGCACCTGTGGGCCTATTACACGCGTGTTGCGCAACAGCGCGGTGTACAGGCCAAGCGTAATATAGGTATTACCGCAGCACGCAATATCGAGTATGCGGAAGGCTATATGCGTTTAACCCCTTCGGTGGTAGGAGAACTGTCATGAAACGAGGTATTGTTGTTCAAAAGGTAAGCCGAGCCGACCCGGCTGATATCGAGCTGTTGCAAAGGGCTGGGGCGGCAACGGTTCATGAAGCACAGAGTCGCCTGGGTTTGATGGCGCCTTATATGCGGCCTATCTGGCCGGGTGCCTGTATTGCCGGCTCGGCGATTACGGCTTTGGTACCCCCCGCCGATAACTGGATGCTTCACGTTGCGGTCGAGCAGTGTCGGCAAGGCGATATTCTGGTCGTTGCCACCACCTCTGAGTGCACCGATGGTTATTTTGGCGATTTGCTGGCCACATCATTAATGGCGCACGGTGTTTTGGGCCTGGTCATCGACGGCGGATGCCGCGATGTCCGGACACTGACCGAAATGCGGTTTCCGGTCTGGTCTCGCGCGATTTCGGCTCAAGGTACCGTCAAGGAAACACTGGGCTCGGTGAATGTGCCCGTTACGTGCGCCCGCCAACTGGTTAATCCCGGGGACGTCATTGTGGCCGACGACGACGGTGTGGTGGTCGTGCAAGTGGCCGATGTTCCGCAAGTGGCGCAGTTGGCCCTGGCACGTATGGAAAAAGAAGAGAACACGCGCCAGGTTCTGGCAACAGGGAAACTGGGGCTCGATCACTATGGCATGCGTGAACGCCTTGAAGCCAAGGGGTTGCGCTACGTCAACTCGCTTGATGAGTTGTGATCCCAGAGGTGAAGATGCAAACGCGTATTCCTTGTGTGCAAATGCGGGGTGGCACGTCGAAAGGGGCGTATTTTCACGCAGCCGACTTACCTGCGGATGCAGCGCTGCGCGATGCGGTTTTGCTGGCTGTGATGGGGTCGCCTGATCCGCGCCAGATCGATGGCATCGGGGGCGCCGATTCGCTAACCAGCAAAGTGGCCATTGTGTCGGCGTCAACACGTGCCGACGCCGACGTTGATTATCTGTTCGGGCAGGTGCTGGTGAATGAGGCACGTGTCGACTACGGCCAGAATTGCGGCAATATTCTGGCTGGCGTTGGGCCGTTTGCCATTGAAACTGGCCTTGTGGCGGCAAGAAACGACGTAACGCCGGTTGCCATTCATATGGTGAATACCGGGCAGATTGCGGTTGCAAAAGTGGCAACGCCGGGTGGGCGGGTCATGTACGAAGGCAGTCAACAGATCGATGGCGTGCCGGGCACGGCCGCCTCGATACCCATTGCATTCAGGGATACGGCCGGCTCAACTTGTGGTGCGCTCTTTCCCACGGGTCGAACGCTGGATGATATCGACGGTGTTTCACTTACCTGCATTGATAACGGTATGCCGATGGTTTTGCTGCGCGCGCACGATTTTGGTTGCACAGGTAATGAAACCCGTGAAGACCTGGATGCCAACACAGAACTGAAGGCTCGCATTGAGGCAATCCGTTTGAAGGTCGGGCCGATGATGAATCTGGGTGACGTGTCTGAGCGCACGGTGCCCAAGATGTGCCTGGTGTCGCCGCCCCTCAAGGGTGGTGCCATTAATACGCGTTGTTTCATTCCGCATCGATGCCATGCGTCAATAGGCGTGCTGGCGGCTGTGAGCGTGGCAACGGCGGTTGCGATACCGGGTACCGTTTGCAACGGAGTGGGGGTCGTACCTGAAGGCGATCATCTCCAGCTTGAAATCGAGCATCCCACCGGGCACATGGGGGTGGAGATTCTATTAGAGCGAATTAACGGACAGATTAACGTGGCGCAGGCTGCATTGATTCGAACGGCGCGCTGGCTGTTCGACGGCAATGTGTCGGTGCCTCGCCGCGTCTGGACAGGCCGTTGAGTTAAAGGAAATTGGATGTCAAAAGAAACATTGGTGTTGTTACCCGGTTTGCTGTGCGATGAGGCCGTATGGGTGCATCAACGCGCTGCGCTGGGCGATCGTGTTGATACTGTGGTGCCTGACTATGCCGAATTGGGCTCGATCGAAGGAATGGCGCGAAAAGTGCTGGCCGAGGTGCGTGCGCCCGAATTTTCTTTGGCGGGTCACTCCATGGGCGGGCGGGTTGCGCTTGAAGTGGCCCGCCTGGCACCTGAGCGTGTGCGGCGGCTGGCGCTGCTCGATACGGGTTATGAACCCATTGCGGCAGGCGAGGCCGGGGCGCAGGAACGTGAAAAGCGCATGAAATTGCTGCAACATGCCAAAGCCCATGGCATGCGTGAAATGGGGCAATTGTGGGCGCCCGGTATGGTGCATCCCGAACGTCTTGGAACACCGTTGTTTAATGAGATCCTTGAAATGATCGAGCGTCGCACACCCGAGCAATTTGAAGCGCAGATCAATGCCTTGCTGGGTCGCCCCGACGCGGGGCCGGTGCTGCGCAAACTGCATTGTCCAACGGCGATTATTTGCGGTCGCGAAGACACATGGAGCCCTTATTCGCGCCATGAGGCCATGAGCCATATGGTGCCGGCACCATGGGTGTCGCTGCATGCCGTCGAACAGAGCGGGCATATGTCGACCATGGAGCAGCCCGAGGCTGTCAGTGTCTTGCTCGACGCCTGGCTTTCGCGCACAACAAAGGAGGCATGAAATGCAGCATCATCACAGCGCCGACATTCTGGCGATTCACCTGGTTTGCAAAGACCTGGCGGTGCGCAGCGCCTGCCTGGTCGATCAGCAGGATTACGAAACGCTGGTGCAGTTGTTTACACCCGACGCCACTCTGGTCCGGCCTGGCGGTTCGCCGCTTGTAGGGCGCGAGCAAATCCTGGCTTCGTATCAAAGCAAGCCACGCGAACGCCTGACCCGTCATTTCATTACCAATTCCGTGGTTTATGAAGCCGATGCCGACTCGGCCCGGATGACCAGTTATGTGTTGTTATGGAGCACTACCGGCGACACGCCGCTTGAGGCCTTCGGCAGAAAAGCCGATGCCCGCCAGGCAGCCGGTCAGTTCGACGACATAATCGTTCGTACCGATGAGGGTTGGCGCATTGCCCAGCGCAGTGCGTCGTTTCAAATGTATCGCGAATAAACCCCGCGCCCCTTTATGCGCCCTTGTTGTTTTGCGGGGCGTCTTTCTGGTAGTACGAGTTGTTTTCACCCATCATTTTGCTTAGCAGGCAAAGCAGGGTTTTTTGTTCGTCCGGGGCCAGGTTTTTCAAGACATTCACTTGAATCCGGGTGACGTGGGGTTCGGCTTGCTGATACAGCTCCCTGCCTTTCGGAGTCATGTATATTTGCAGGCCACGCTTGGATTTCGGGCTGCTGCGCCGTTCGAAATAGCCTTGTGCCTCCAGGCGCCGTACCATGCCGCCAACCGTGGCCTCATCCCAGTTCAGTCGGGCGGCCAGTTCTCGTTGTTCCATCCCTTCTTGAATGCTCACCGCCAGAAAGGCAGCCAGTTGGCTGGCTGTCAGGCCCATTTTTCCCATTTCGGCATCGAATGTGGCATTGATGAATTGGCCGCCCCGACGCAATAAGTATCCCGGCATGTCGTAAAGCTTGATGAACGGGTCGTGCGATGCCGGCTCGGCTGCAGCATTGTGTGAAGTGTCTTTAGGTTTCATTTCGAAATCGTATCAGGACTTACCCTAGGCGTATTGACAGGTAATTTTCAGGTCTTTACCATTTAAAAAAATGCATGCTTAGTTTTAAGTATGACTATACGTCAGAATACGTCAGAAATTTAATAAAAACCAGAAACTACATCGTAGTTTGGAGACAACCGTCTGGGTAGTGGTACCCGTAATGTCATTTTTTAACGCCCAATGGTCAGGCTGGCTTATTGGCGCGTCAAAAACTTTGGTTCGTGAAGGATTATGTATGAACACAGATTCGCCCTTTATTGTGGGGATCGGCGGCACGATGCGCGTCGGCTCGACGTCGGAGAAAGCCATGGCAGCTGCCTTGCGTATGGCCGAGACTCAGGGTGCGCGCACCCTGATGCTGTCCGGCCCTGACCTGGACATGGAAACGTTTGATCCGGCCGTTGCGTCGCGATCCGACAACGCGCAACGCCTGGTTGAAGCTTTGCGTGCGGCCGATGGCATTATTTTGTCGTCTCCCAGTTACCACGGCACGATTTCCGGCCATTTGAAGAATGCGCTCGATTACACCGAAGACATGCGCGCCGACGACCGGCCGTACTTCGACAACCGCGCCGTAGGCTGCATTGTGTGCGCCGATGGCGCGCAAGCCATGGGCTCGACCTTGTCGACACTACGCGCCATTGTTCATGCATTGCGCGGCTGGCCTACGCCTTATGCCGCCGTCATTAATTCAAGTCTGAAGCCTTTCGAGGCCGACGGCAGTATCAAGAGTCCCGACGTGGCCGCCCAGCTGAATATCATGGCCGGCCAGGTTGTTGAGTTTGCCCGCCGTGCGCGCCTTGCCGCCAGCGTCGAGGCGTCAGTTAACTAGAACAGGAGTCAGCAATATGGCGTTTGAAGAGTCTTTTATTACTGTTGATGATTGCCGGATCCGCATGCGGCGCGGTGGTCAGGGCCCAACGGTACTGTATTTGCACGGCGCGAACGGCGCACCCATGATCCAGCCCTTTATGGACGTTCTGGCCCAGGACTACGACTTGCTCGTGCCTGAACATCCTGGCTTTGGCATGTCGGATGAGCCCGAATGGCTCGACAACATGCAGGACCTGGCCTATTTCTACCTCGACCTGCTCGACCACATGAAACTCGACAGTGTCCATGTGGTTGGCAGTTCCATGGGCGGTTGGCTTGGGATGGAAATGGGCATTCGCGAACCTCGCCGGATCAAGTCGCTGACCCTGGTCGGCACGGCGGGTGTGCGCGTTCCGGGTGTCCTGCCAGGCGACATTTTCCTGTGGAATCCTGAAACAGCGGCGCGCAACACGTTTTTCAATCAGGACATTGCAGAGAAAGTCCTGTCGATGGCGCCGGATACCGAAGAGGCTCAGGACATGATGCTGAAGAATCGCCACACCGTTGCAAAACTGGCCTGGCAACCTCGCCTGTTCGATCCGAATTTGCCCAAATGGCTGCATCGCTTGAACATGCCGGCGAAGTTAATCTGGGGTGAACAGGACAAAATTATGCCACTGGCGGTTGGCGAGGCGCTGCAGCCCAAACTGCCCAACGCGACACTGCAGGTATTCAGTGAATGCGGTCATTTGCCGCAGGTTGAGTATCCCAATGAGTTCAGTGCATCCGTCAAGCAATTTATTGAAGGGGTTAAATAGTCATGAATGTCATTCTTTTTCACCTGATGGCGTATGCCGATCTGGATTTCGAGGCGACCAAGGAATATGAAACCGTTTGGATGAAGCTGCCGAACAAGTTTTATGACCCGGTGAAAGGTCACCAGTTGTACAACCGCTACCTTGATGAACTGGAGTATGCGGAAACCCTGGGTTTTGACGGCGTGGCTGTGAATGAGCATCACCAAACTGCCTATGGCCTGATGCCTTCCCCGGTGGTCATGGCTTCGGCTTTGGCGCGCCGCACAAAACGCGTGAAGATTGCCATTCTGGGTAGTGCGCTGCCTTTGCGTGAGCATCCCATGACGGTGGCCGAAGAGTATGCCATGCTCGACGTGATTACCGGTGGGCGCCTGATTGCCGGTTTTGTCCGGGGTATCGGTGCCGAATATCACACGTTCGGCTTGAACCCGACGATCTCCCACGAGCGTTTCCATGAGGCGCATGACCTGATCGTTCAGGCCTGGACGCAATTGGGGCCTACTTCATTCAGCGGCAAACATTACAACGTTGATTACGTCAATTTGTGGCCGCGGCCTTTCCAGAACCCGCACCCGCCTATCTGGGTGCCGTCCCAGGGCAGCAAGGAAACCATTGACTGGGCGGCTCATCCCGACCATCGATACACCTATCTGCAGACATTCAGCCCGGCCAAAACGGTGCAGAAGTATCTGCAGTCTTACCGCGATACGGCCGAGCAATTTGGATACGAAGCGACCGACAGCCAGTTGGGTTGGGCGGTGCCTATCTATGTGGCCGACACCGACGAGCAGGCCATTAAAGAGGCGCGTGAACCATTCGAACTGTTCCGTAACCGGTTGTTGAAAATGCCATTCGAAATGCTGTTGCCGCCGGGTTACAGCTCGCGTGATTCACTCAAGCGCATCATGGCGGCCAAAGCCATGTTGTCTCAGGAACTGACGATTGAAATGGCCATTGATATGGGCATGATTGTGTGCGGCAGTCCTGCCACAGTGCGCGAGCAGCTCGAGTCGCACTGGAACGACATGCACTTCGACAACCTGCTGACCATGCTGCATTTCGGTAATCTTTCCGAGGAACTGACGCGTCGCAACATGGACCTTTTCGCCAAGGAAGTCTTGCCGAATCTGCAGGCCATGAAACGCGCAGCGCCTGCCCAGGCTTCTGCCTAAAAGGAGGCGGTCAATGTTGCTAGGCCAGATACTGAACGGATTGGTCAGCGGCGCCATGTATGCGCTGGTGGCCATCGGGTTCACGTTAATTGTCGGTGTGCTCGACAAGCTCAATTTCACACACCCGGAGGTATTCATGCTGGGTGGTTTTATCGGGCTGGTTTCCATGTCGTATTTGCCGTTGGAATGGGCATTCATTTTTGCCTTTCTGATTGGCGGTTTGCTTGGGCTGTTTACCGAGTTTGTGGCGTTTCGGCGTTTCCAGAGTGCCGATTCGCGCATTACGGCGGCGTTGAGCTCGCTGGCTCTAGGCCTGGTTTTCATTGACCTGGTGCATAAATTTTGGGGTAACGAAAGCCTTCCCCTTCCTCCCCAGACGGGTTGGCTGACCGAAACCTTTGAAATTGCGGGTGTACGGTTTCTGAATTTGCAGTTGCTGGTGCTGGCGGTCACGTTGGCGCTGATGGTCGGGCTGCACTTTCTGATTCATCACATGAAAATCGGGCGCCAGATCCGCGCCGTGGCCGAAGCACCGACCTCGGCGACCTTGCTGGGTGTGAATGTGCTGCGCGTTAAGCAGGCCGTGTTCTTTATTTCATCGGCATTGGCGGCAATTGCCGGCTTGTTGCTGGCCTTGCGCAGCGATGCAGTGGGGTCGGAAATTGGCCTTACTTTCGGGTTGAAGGCGATGGCAATTATGGCTATTGGCGGCATGGGTGACATGCGCGGTGCGGTGCTGGCCGCCCTGTTGATTGGCGTGATTGAAGCGCTGATGTTCTATTTCGGCTGGGGGCGCCTGGGTGAAATGACGGTGTGGCTGGCCATGATTTTGATTCTTCTGTTTCGACCCGCCGGTTTGTTTGCGGGTGGGCTACATTCCAGGGAGCAGCGGGTTTGATTAGCGACTACCTTATTATCACGGGCATCAACGTGCTGCTGGCATGGAGTGTCTATATTGTGCTCCTGACCGGTAGCCTGTCTTTTGCCCAAGGCGCATTCATGGCGATAGGATGTTATGCCGCCAGTTATCTCACGACTGAAATGGGTATGCCTTTCTGGCCGGCTACGCTGGTTGCGGCGGCAATCACCGCGATCATCGCCGGGGTTATCGGATTCCCGGCACTGCGGTTGCGAGGTATTTATCTGATCCTGGCAACGCTGGGGATCACTTTTTGTGTCCGGGTTCTGCTTGAAAATCTCGATTTCCTGGGCGGGATTGGGGGCATGAGCGGCATGCTGGGGACGGATCTGTTTGCGGTTCTGATTGCCGTTGTGGTGGTCGGGCTCTTGCTGGCAGTGGTGTCGTTCAGTCCTTTGCAGCGGGTATTCGACGCGGTGCGGGAAGACGAGCGCGTGGCTGCCTCCATGGGCATTAATGTGACGGCAGTGCGCCTGATCGGCTTTGCCGCCGGTGCCGCCGTGGCTGCGGTGGCCGGGTCCTTGTATGGTCATTACCTGACGTTTGTGCGGCCCGAGAACTTCGACGTGCTGCTGGCTATTTACGTTGTGTTGTACGTGGTGCTGGGCGGCGTGAACAATATGATTGGCCCCTTTGTCGGCGCCGTTGTCATGACATTGTTGCCCGAATACTTTCGTGTGCTGGCGGATTGGCGGCCAACGGTTTTTGGCCTGGCTGTATTGCTTATGTTGCTTGTGCGTCCCGATGGTTTGTTGTCTTTTCGCTTTCCTACTTTGCGTATGGGGAAAACGTCGAAAGCCATTGAAAGGAAAACAGCATGAGCAGGAATGTGATTCTGGATATTACGGATCTGCAGAAATCATTTGGCGGCATTCGTGCGCTTGACGGCATCAGTTTGCAGGTCTTTGAAAACGAGATTCTGGGTTTGATCGGCCCCAACGGAGCGGGCAAGACCGCCTTATTGAATACGATTACCGGTTTCTATCGTCCTACCGCCGGCAGTATCCGTTTCCAGGGCAGTGAAATAAGCACATTGCCACTTTATGAAATTGGCCGCCGCGGGGTGGGGCGCACGTTTCAGAATATTCGTTTGTTCAAGCGCATGACGGTGCTGGAGAATGTCATGGTTGCCGACAAGCGCCATGCAAAATCGCCTTTGCGCTCACTATGGAACCGTACAGGGCGGGCCAACGGCCGCGCCGAGGCGATGGCGCTGCTGGACATGATGCAGTTGACCGACAAAGCAGATCATTTGGCAGCCTCGTTGTCGTATGGCGATTCGCGTCGTCTTGAAATAGCGCGTGCGCTGGCCGGCAAGCCTGCGCTTTTGCTGCTTGATGAGCCTGCCGCAGGCATGAATGACGCGGAGACAGAGCAATTGGTGGCCGATATTCATCGTATACGAAGCCGTGTGGGTGCAATGGTGCTGATTGAGCACGACATGAGCCTGATTCGCAGTTTGTCGGATCGCGCCGTTGCCATGGATTATGGGCGCAAAATCGCCGACGGCGACGTGCATGAGGTACTGGAGCACCCCGAGGTGCGCCGGGCGTATTTGGGAGATGATGAATGAGCCGGATTCTTGAAGTCAGCGATCTGCATGTTTCATACGGACCCATCAAGGCTTTGCGTGGCGTCAGCCTGAGTGTGTCCGAAGGCGAGACGGTATCGATTGTGGGTGCCAACGGCGCGGGCAAATCGACTTTGATGCGGGCTTTGTCCGGCATTTTGCCCATTGCCTCCGGCCAGGCCGTGTTTCTCGACAACGACATTCGAACAATCAAGGCGCATCAACTGGCGCGGTTGGGCATGCTTCACGTGCCTGAAGGGCGCGGGACTTTGCAGGGCATGGTGGTAGAGGAAAACCTGCGCCTGGCCTGGGAGATTCGACCCAGTGACCGGCCTTTCGAAAAGGCGGTTGAAGAGGTTTATCAACGTTTTCCCAGATTGGGTGAGCGGCGCAAGCAATTGGCGGGGGGGCTGTCCGGCGGCGAGCAGCAAATGCTGGCCATTGGCCGGGCCCTGATCAACCGGCCACGTTTGCTGTTGGTTGACGAGCCGTCCATGGGCTTGTCGCCATTGTTTTCCAAAGAAGTATTCAAGGTTTTGGCCGAACTTAGAGATTCGGGCATGACGATCTTGCTGGTTGAACAGAACGTTCGCAGTGCGCTCGATTTGGCGCATCGGGCGTATGTGTTGAACCAAGGTGTGTTCTTGACTTCAGGTGATGCGGCCCAGTTGGCCAAAGACCCGGCCATCATGGCCAGTTTCCTGGGGCATGGCAAGATCAAGCAGGCGGCGGTGCCGACTGCTTAAGTAACGCAGTAAAGCGTGTTTCATCATTCCTTTAATAATTACGGAGACAAGTGTTATGAAAAAATGGCGTTTTGCAATGTTGCTGGCCGCTGCGCTGGCGTTGCCGTTCGGCGCTTCGGCTGCCGATAAGCCTGCAATCAAACTGGGTACGCTTTTACCGCAAACCGGTCCGTTGGGCGCTTATGGGAAATCGCAGCAGCTGGCTATTGAGCTGGCTGTTGAAGATGTCAATAAAGCGGGTGGCGTGAACGGCAGCATGATTGATATGCAGTTTGCCGATACGCAGATGGATCCGGGCCAGGCGGTATTGATGTTCCGTCAATTTGCCAACGACGGCGCCTTTGCCGTTATCGGGCCAATGACCGGTACCCAATGGGAAACAGTCAGCCCGCTGGCCAACCGCATGGGCGTTCCTGCGATCACGGCCACCGCCGCCAAGCCGGGCATTACCATTCGTCCTTGGACAATTCGTTTGCAACCGCCTGACGATCTGTTCATTGCGGACGGTTTCAAGGATTTCCTGCGCGTGTATCCCGACACCAAACGCATTGTTGTTGTCGCCGACGTTCGTGAAGCCTCGGGTAAAGCGGGGGCAGATGCTTATATGCAGTTGGCCAAGGAAAATGGTGTTGAACTGATTGAGCTGGTTGAGTTTTCGACACGCGCCACCGATCTGTCGCCCGTCGCCATTAAAGTGAAAAGCCTGAATCCGGACGCCATCATGGTATCGGCGCTGGGGCCCAACGCTTTGCAGTTGGCCAAGGAGTTCAACGTTCAGGGTATCGAGGCACCGGTTCTGGGTAACTCCCTGATCTGGCCCGGCCCGTTTGTCTACACGGTTGGCGATAACGGCAAGAACTGGCACTCAATGGGCTTTACCACTGTAAACAGTTCAACCGGCGATAACGAGCTGAACACCGCTTATGTCGAACGTTTTCTTGAGCGTGCCGATGACACGATGGGTGATCCGGCCAACACCGCTAACTGGAGCCTGAGTTATGACGCCGTGCTGCTTTATGCCGATATCATGCGCAAGAACAATATCGATGGCAACACGCCGGCTGATGAGGCGCGTGAGTTGATCAAAGACGCATTTGTCGGGCTTGAAACGTTTGAAGGTATTCAGAAATATGAATTCCAGGAATCGGGTGATGCCTATATCCCCGGCCGCGTCCTGAGCATTAATCCCGAGACAAAAATGTGGATATTTGCTGATTAGTAAATCGCTTTTACTCGCTTGACTGACCCCGGCAATGTTTTTGCCGGGGTTTTTCTTTCCTAATTAAAGTTATGTTATAACATTGCAAAATTGATGGAGAGGAAAGTGAAAAAGATTTGGGTAAATAGCTTAAGTGCGGGTGCCAGTGTCATAACAGCCTGCTACGGCATTTCTGTTGCGGCAGCGCAGCCGCTTGAGCCGGAACCAAAGCAGTTGGAAAAGATTGTGATTAAGGCGAGCCCGCTCAGAACCGACGCGAACAACTCGACAGTACCGGTATCGGTATTGTCGGGAGAGGGGCTGTTGCTAAGCGACCAGACAACCCTGGGTGTCGCGCTTGAGGGGTTGCCGGGTGTGCGCGCCGATACTTTCGGGACGGGTGCCAGTCGTCCGGTGATTCGTGGGCAAACAGCCCCGCGTGTGGTGGTGCTGCAAGACGGTTCCGATGTGATGGACGCTTCCAGCATTTCTCCGGATCATGCTTTGACAGTGGATCCGATGCTTGCCGAGCGAATTGAGGTGATTCGCGGGCCAGGCGCGTTGCTGTACAGTGCGGGTGCGATCGGTGGGGTCGTTAACGTGATTGATGGCCGTATACCGGATGCGGTACCCGCCAACGGTGTGGAAGGGTTTGCCAATCTCCAGGGGGCTACCGGCTCAGACGAACGTGCGGGTGCGGCGGGTGTCACCGCCGGGGAAGGGAACTTTGCGATTCGACTGCAGGGTTCCGCGCGGGATGCCGACGACTATCGCGTGCCTGATTGGTCAACGTCTCACCTGCCCGGTTCGTTTGCCCGAAGCACGACCGGCAGTATCGGCGCTAGTTGGATTCACGATAACGGCTATACCGGTCTGTCATTCAGCCAGATCAACAGTCGTTACGGGCTGCCGGGGCACAACCATAGTTATGGCGATTGCCACCCCCACGGGTCATCCCTGCATTGCGGTGGTCATGACGACCATGAGGATGAGCATGAAGAGGAAGGGCACGACGACCACGACCATGACGACTCGGACGACAGCGATACACCGGTGACACGGCTGAAGTCACAACGAATCGACGCCCGTGGTGAGTACACCGACCCACTGCCTGGTTTAACCCGGCTTAGTTGGCGTGCCGGATTCGCAAAGTATCGACACGATGAAATGGAACATGGCGAGATTGCCAGTACTTTCCGAAATCGGGCGTACGACGCCCGGCTCGAGCTGGCACATGCGCCGCTGGCTGGATGGGAGGGTGTGTTCGCCTTGCAGAATGGCCAAAGCCGTTTTGATACATCCGGTCCAGAGCGCTTTTTGCCCAGCACACACACAAAAACCTGGGGTGTGGCTTTATTGGAAACCTATCGTTTGAACGACTGGCGTTTTGAAGTGGGCGTGCGTCATGACTGGCAGTCGATTGATCCGGACTCAGGCCAGCCAGCATACCAGGGGCGTGCCTTGTCGGGTTCGGCTGCGGCGATCTGGGAGTTCGCCCCGGCTTATTCCGTGGCGTTGCAGTTTTCCCGGGCCGAGCGCATGCCCGGCGCCCAGGAGTTGTATGCCGACGGTGTTCACCTGGCAACCAACACTTATGAACTCGGCCAGTCGGACTTGGGCACTGAAAAATCAACGGGTGTTGACCTGACGCTGAGAAAAACCGAAGGCGACTTCACTTTTGAAGCCAGCGTGTTTTACAACCGTGTCAAAGATTACATTTATGCCCAGACGCTGGACCGCTATGAAGACTTCAGTTTGATTCAGTATGCGCAGCAGGACGCGCAGTTCGTGGGGGTCGAACTCGACATGAACTACCAGGTGAATCAGTACATTTCCGTCGGTGCGTTCGGCGACATGACCCGAGGACGATTAACCAATGGCGCCGGCGACCTGCCGCGTATTCCTGCCGCACGCGTGGGAGGCCGGGTTAATGCGCAGTGGCAGGACTGGCGGGCAAACCTCGAGGTCGTCAGGGTTTTACGACAGAACCGGATTGCCGCATACGAAACAGAAACGCCGGGGTACACCATGCTTAATGCCGGTGTGGCCTACGACTTTGAGGCGCAAGGCGCTGATGCACAGGTTTACCTGCAGGGACGTAATCTGTTGAACCGTTTGGCGTTCAATCATAGTTCCTATCTGGCACAGGTGGCACCGTTGCCCGGTCGCAGTATCATGTTGGGCGTACGCGTGGATTATTAAAATGTCAGGATGCCGCCACCCTCTTTCCCCAACAATGAAACGGATACGAGCCTTCAACCGGTTAACGGTGACGCCCGGCGGGTCGCGCATCTTGACATGGACGCGTTCTACGCATCGGTGGAGTTGCTGCGCTACCCCGAGTTAAAAGGGCAGGCCGTGGTGATCGGGGGGCGCAACACCCCGGCCCCCGCAGAGCGCGCCGGTCGGCGCGTATTTGGGCGGCTGCGTCAGTATGTGGGGCGCGGGGTGGTGACAACGTCTACCTATGAAGCCCGGGCGCTGGGGGTTTTTTCCGCCATGGGCATGATGAAAGCCGCGCAACTGGCCCCCGATGCCTATTTGCTGCCCGCCGACTTCAATGCTTACCGTGAGTATTCACGCCGGTTCAAAGCGGCGGTAGCGGCAATTACGCCCTGTATCGAAGACCGCGGGATTGATGAAATCTATATCGACCTGACGCGGTCCGACGAGCCGTCGGATGTGATTGGTCGCCGGCTGAAAGAGGCCGTCTTCGAGGCAACAGGCTTAACGTGCTCCATTGCGATTTCCCCCAATAAACTGTTGTCCAAAATCGGGTCCGAGTTGCAAAAGCCCGACGGCCTTACGATTCTGACGCACGACGACATTCCGACCCGGATCTGGCCATTGCCGGTCGGGAAAATCAATGGAATCGGCCCGAAAGCCACCCAGAAGCTGCAGGCGTTGGGTATTGAAACCATTGCGCAATTGGCGCAAGCCGATGCTGGCATGTTGCAAACGCATTTCGGGCGTACCTATGCCTCCTGGTTGCTTCGGGTGGCGCACGGCCGCGACGAGCGTGAGGTGGTCATGCATTCCGAGCCCAAATCGGTCAGTCGGGAAACCACGTTTGATCGGGATTTACATGTGTTGCACGACCGCGAGCGTTTGTCGGCGGTTTTTTTCAGCTTGTGTGAAAAAGTGGCTCAAGACCTGAAACGTAAAGGGGTAAAGGGACGCACGGTCGGCGTTAAATTGCGATTTGAGGATTTCCGGACAATAACCCGCGACTATTCGCTGGATCAGGAAACGGATGAGGTGCAGTTGATTCATTTTGCTGCGCGACAATGCTTGAAGCGTATCGAGTTTTCTGCGCGCGTGCGCTTGCTGGGTGTGCGGGTGAGCGGGCTGGCTGCGGCAACACAAAATGGAACGAATGTGCCAACTTTAGTGCAGTTGCCGCTTTACTGAGGGAACTGCTCTTTTTTTTGTAATGAGCAGGAAAATGAACAGGCTAGTCATGAAGTTGTATCAATTGTGAAAATACCGATGCAAACCATTTGGTTGCTCTGTATACTGAGTAAAAAACACGAGAGACTAGCGCATTATGAAACAGAGTTATTCAGCCGTGCCGAACCATGATTCAGTTTCGGATATAGAACATAAAAAAAAGCAGGAAACCGGCAGGGCCGGCTCGAGCCGGAAAGAGCCTTTGCCAGACGACATTACGCCCGCTGTGTTCAGCCAGCAGGGGCTTTGGTCGCGCCCCGGTTTTCTGGTTCGCCGGTTGAATCAGATTCATTATGCAATGTTCTTTGAAGAATGCAAAGAGGGCAATATCACCCCGGTTCAATATGGCATTCTTACCGTGCTCTCGCGTAATCCCTGGCTTGATCAAACCGCGATTGGCTACGAACTGGGGCTCGATCGCACCACTTCGGCCGACGTGATCAAGCGGCTCGAGGAAAAGGGGCTGGTGGAGCGGCGTGTGAATCCCACCGACAAACGTTCGCGACAGGCCAATATTACGCCGGAAGGGTTGGCCCTGATGGAGTCTTTGAAAGACGGCATGGCACGGTCACAGCAACGGCTTATCGAGCCGCTCTCGCCCGCCGATCGCAAGACCTTCATGACGTTGCTGGCTGAGGTTGTGGAAGCGAACAATCAACATGGCCGGGCGGCGCTGAAGTCTGTTTGAGCGCTATCCAAGCTTTTTTCATTACCTGGGACAGTGGTGTCGACCCTTCGTGTAAGGGTTTACGCCATAGAAGCGTAATGATTTTGTCAGTATACTGACATTAACTTTAAATGATCGCTTTAGGCAAGAGGAGAGTTGTTGTGAGTCGAATTCGTAAAATTGCGTTGGAAGAGCACTTTACAGGTGTGGGTTTTGGCGATTACTCAAAGGCATTTGTCAGCCTGATCGACCCGGCGGTGGCTGCCGATTTAACCAGCCGCCTTACCGATTTCGACGAAATCCGCCTGAAGGAAATGGACGCCGCCGGCATTGATTACGTGATTCTTTCTCAAACAGGCCCTGGGGTACAGGCAGAGAAAGATACCGCCGCCGCCATTTCGCGTGCGAAAGAAAACAACGACTTCCTTGCACAACAGGTTGCGCGTCATCCCACACGCTTTGGTGGCTTTGCGCATTTGCCCATGCAAGATCCCAAGGCAGCGGGCGATGAGTTGGAGCGGGCTGTAAAAGAGCTGGGCTTCAAAGGTGCGCTGGTGAATGGCCATACGCACGGCGTCTACTACGATGACCCCGCGTATGACGTTTTCTGGGAGCGCATGCAGGAACTGGATGTGCCTTTGTACCTGCACCCTTTCAACATGTTCGATACCCCGCACATGTTCACGAAACACCCCGAGCTCATGGGGGCCACCTGGGGCTGGGGCGTGGAAACCGGCACGCACGCACTGCGTTTGTTGTTCGGTGGTGTGTTCGATCGTTTTCCGAAGCTGAAACTGATTCTGGGGCACATGGGTGAAGGCCTGCCGTTCCTGCGCTGGCGCTTCGACAGCCGTTTTGCCGTCTATCCGCAAGGCGTGACGCTGGATCGCAAGCCGTCCGAGTATTTCGGTTCCAACATTGTCATTACGACTTCCGGCGTATGCTCGCACCCCTCGCTGATGGGTGCGATTGGTGAAATGGGCGCGGAAGGTGTTATGTTTTCGGTAGACTATCCTTATGAAGAAACAGCGGTTGCCGCCGACTTCATTGAAACGGCACCAATGGATGAAAAAACACGCGCACTCGTTTGCCATGGCAACGCAGAGCGCTTGTTCAAGCTTTAAACGGAGAAAGTATGAGTACGTTTTTGTATGGGGCCAATGTTCACGCCAATGGTATTCGCCAGCATTACCTGCGTTACGGCGGAAATGAGGGTGAACGGGCCGGCCGCGATGCGGTTGTGATCGTGCCCGGCATTACCAGCCCGGCCATTACCTGGGGCTTTGTGGCTGAACGGTTTGGCCAGCATTTTGATACTTATGTGCTCGATGTGCGCGGTCGCGGGTTGTCGCAGGCCTCCGACACACTGGATTACAGTCTGGATGCGCAAGCGAACGACGTGGTCGAGTTCGTCAAGGCACTGGGCTTGAAGCGCTACAGTATCGTGGGCCACTCAATGGGGGGGCGCATTGGTGTGCGCGCAGCGCGTAGCGAGCCCGAAGGTCTCGTGCGTCTGGTGATGGTCGATCCGCCCGTCTCCGGCCCGGGGCGTCGCGAATACCCGTCAAAGTTGCCTTGGTATGTCGATTCCATGGCACTGGCCCGCAAAGGCTGCAGCGCCGAGGAAATGCGCGCCTTTTGCCCTACCTGGACACAAGAGCAGTTGCAGTTGCGCGCCGAGTGGCTCCATACTTGCGACGAGCGTGCCATTATCACCAGCTTTGAAGACTTCCACAAAGACGACGTTCATGTCGATATGCCCAAGGTGAAAGTGCCCACCATGCTGATGGTGGCCGAGCGGGGCGGCGTCATTCTCGAGGAAGATATTGAAGAGATCAAGACACTCATTCCAGGTGTTGCTGTTTCTCATGTGAACGACGCGGGCCACATGATTCCCTGGGACAATGAAGAGGGCTTTTATGAAGCCTTTGGCGATTTCCTGGGTGCCCCGTTAACCCGTCGCGCCTAATTCCTTTATTTTCAGGAGTTCATCATGCCTGTTAGTGATTACCAACTCGTTTCCGCATGGCAGGAAGTGCTGCGTTTGTCCAAGCTTGAAGCCGGGCAAACCGTAACGATTCTTACCAGTACAGCAACTCACCCGCAGAACCTGCGATGTGCCGCGATCGCGGTGCAATCCCTGGGGGCGGTGATGAACCGCCTCGACCTGCCGCCGGTTAACGCCGAAAAGGCATTGAGCCGCGACTCGCTGGCTTATTTGGGCACCACACCGCTCACGGGTAACAAGGCTGCGATTGCCTGCCTGAAAGAAAGCGATCTCGTGCTTGATCTCATGACGCTTTTGTTTTCACCGGAACAGATCGACATTCTGAAAAGCGGTACGAAGATTCTGCTGGCAGTGGAGCCACCCGAGGTGCTGGTGCGTACCGTACCAACCGAAGCCGATCGCAAGCGTGTGAAAACGGCGGCGGCACGTATTGAGGCAGCCAAGGAAATGACGGTCGTCTCGGATGCGGGTACCGATCTGCGTTGCCCCATCGGCGAGTTCCCGCCCACGGCGGAATATGCCTTTGTAGATGAGGCGGGCCGCTGGGATCACTGGCCCAGTGGTTTTGCCTTTACCTTTCCCAACGAAGGCCAGGCCACAGGCCGTATTGTGATCGATAAAGGCGATATTCTCTTGCCGCAGAAAAGCTATACGACCGACCAGATTATTCTGACGGTCGAGAACGGCTACGCCACCAAGATTGAAGGCGGCGTCGATGCCGAACTGCTGCGTGAATACATGGCTTCATTCAACGATCCCGAAGGCTACGCCATTTCCCACATTGGCTGGGGCCTGCAGCCGCGCTGCTACTGGTCCACCCTGGGCTTGTACGACAAAGAACAAACCATTGGCATGGACGCGCGGGCCTATGAAGGCAACTTCCTGTTCTCGTTAGGGCCAAACAACGAGGGCGGTGGCAGCCGTACCACAGCGTGTCACATTGATATTCCTTTGCGTAACTGCACAGTCTCGCTTGATGGCGAGGAAGTGGTCCGCAACGGAAAAGTGCTTGATGGTGGTGTGAAATGACACAAGGCAGCGATGTGCAAACCTATGCCAAGCAAGGGTTTGGCAATCAGTTCGAACTGAAGGCGCCGGTAGGGCTGCTGATCATCGATTTTGTGAATGGTTTTGCCGACCCCGAGGTATTCGGGGGCGGCAATATCAAGGAAGCCATCCAGAATACGGTTCCTTTGCTGGCCGAAGCGCGCAAGCGTGGCTGGCCGGTGGCGCATACGCGGATTGTCTTTGCCGATGATGGTGCCGACAACAATATTTTTTCCTTGAAAGTACCCAGCATGCTGGGCTTGAAGGAAGATCACCCCAACAGCGCCATTGTCTCGGAACTGGCGCCGGCAGAGGGTGAGTACGTTGTGCGCAAAACGGTACCGTCGGCGTTCTTTGGTACTTCGCTGGCGGCGTGGCTGGCCATGCGTGGGGTGCAAACCCTGGTGGTGGCCGGTGCGGTTACCAGCGGTTGTGTGCGTGCCAGCGTGGTCGACGCCATGCAATGGGGCTTTCGTCCATTGGTGTTATCTGATTGCGTGGGTGATCGTGCATTGGGGCCACACGAGGCAAACATGTTCGATATGGAACAGAAGTACGCCACCGTGATGAAGCGTGATGAAGCGCTGAAGGCACTGGAAGGCCTGTAAGATCGGCACTGGTTGGACCAGGCAAACAAAAAACCGCTGCTTTAAATTTCCCCGGGTACGGGGCAGTTTAAAGCAGCGGTTTTTTCATGGTTGTTTCATTCAGGCACCGTGGCGCCCGAACGAAACAGCATGACGTCAATGATTAAACCGGATAAACCAGGTCGGTGGCCAGGATTTCGGTGTCGTAGACAACCTGGCGCTCTTTGAGCAGCAGGCCGTTTTCACTACGTACAAAGCGGTCGTAATACTTGCCGGCCAGGTGAATGGTGGACTGCCCTTCAATTAGCGTTTGAATCAGCAGGTAGTTGGTCTCGGCTTCAATGAATTCGTCGGTTTCATCGATGACGCGAATATTCGACACCATGTGCATGATGTGGCGTGGTGCAAACATTTGTGTTTGAGCAATTGCCACCGCGCGGTCGTGCATCATGCCGCGCCCTTCCGCATAAACCAGGCCCACCAGCATTTGCTGGTTGGCATTCTCGCGCGAGGTAACCCGGTAGAGTCCATCCTCAGTAAAGAAATCAGGCCATTTTTTTACGTCGCAGGCATCCAGTACCGCACAATATTCAACATGAAATGCTTCGATTTCCGCGCGTAATTGTTGAGCCCGTGCAGCGTCAACCTTCACAGGCTGATAGGAAAAGTCGGTTTTCATTTTTGAAAGCATATTAGATCCCCATTACTTCGCGGTAGTATTTGTACATGGCACGAATCGCCGCTTCCGAAATCAGGGACTCCGATGTGCCAATTGTGTCGGCATCAAGCTTGACGACACTGTTTTCGGTGCTCGAGCGGCGTACACCTTCCTGCACGAAACGCAGTGCCTCGTTGTCTTCCAGGCCCAGAAAGCCGGAAGGACCCATGAGGTTGCCCTGGCGCAGGCGGTGGCGCAGCATTTCTTCGTCGTCGTCTTCGTAGCCGAACATGGTCCATTGCATAATCATGCTGTTCGGGCCATTTGGAATAATCTGACGGATACCCAAGGTATTCATTTCACGCTGGATAATGAAATTCGGCCAGATGGTGTCCATGGTGACCGACCAGGGCGAGTCGAACTCTTTCACAAAATGCAGGAAGCGCTCGTCCTGCAGTTTCAGGCCTTCATGGAAGGAGCGCATTTCCTTCTTGGTTTCAGGGTTCACATCGGCGTAGAGATCGTCTGATTTGGCCGACCCCATAATGCCGTGGCGACCATGAACCTTGTCGGCGAACATCATGGACTTATTGCCGGCCACCAACAAGCCGAAAACCACCAGGAACGAATGCAGCAGGGTTGCGTGATAGGGGTCTTTCAGGTTCTCGTGGTACATCTTCCAGTTACAGGGCAATTCATTGCGGTAGTAACCCAGAATCTTCAGCGGCTTGCCCGTAAAGGTGACTTTGAAGTCCTCCAGGATTTCCGGGCTCAGGTATTCTTCAAGCGGCTCGACTTTGTCGGAGTACGACGCAAAAACAACACCGTTCAGGGTGGTGACATGCAGTTTGCGCAGGCCGTGGTCTTCGTTGCGGAAGTCACGCGGCATACCGCCCTGTTTGTTGACACCGCGCTTGAAGGGGACACCCTGCAGGTCGCCTTTCAGCGTGTATGACCACTGGTGATAAGGGCAAACGAATTCTTTCGCGTTGCCTTTGCTTTCACGGCAGAATTCGGCGCCACGGTGCGCGCAGCGGTTTTCAAAGACGTTAATGGAACCGTCTTCGGCACGCGAGACAACCACCGGGGTATCGCCCACATACGATCTTTTGTAGTCGCCGTGGTTGGGAATTTCGGCCTCCAGGGCAACGAAGTTCCAGGTGTCGCCGCGGAAAATCAATTCCATTTCGCGGTCGTAAACTTCCTGGCTGGTATAAACCCAGTCAGGAATGTAATGCAGGTCGTTATCAGGCCAGGCATAGTTCTCCAGGGCGTCGTCTTTCGACCCTAGTGTTTGCCCGATCACGGTTTGAGATTGATACATGGAAGATCTCCTGTGAAATCAGTTTGGCTGTCCCACGTTGTGGGCAGCCATCGCGCTTTTGGCGAAAGCACGTGCAGTGACGGATGTGTCGGTGAATTCGTTGGGATTGATGCGAACGCTTTTTTCGAACAGCGTGCGTAACGCGCGCAAGTCGCCGCCGGCATTGACTGCAATCGCGTAATGCGGAACGTCGTTTTTCAACCCCAGCATAATGAACTTCGGTGTTTCGGCTTTCGGGTCCAGCTCGCCGCGAATCACGTAAGTTAAATCGGGTTCAGGCAGGCCCAGCATTTGAATGTTGCAACCAAACTGATCTGTCCAGAACCATGGATAGGCAGCCGGTGCCGGGTCTTTGCCCAGCATGTGAGTGGCTGCGATGCGTGCCTGTTCATTCGCGTTCTGCCACGACTCAAGGCGTAGAGCCAGTGCCGCCTTGCCGCGAATCTGGCTGGTGCAGTCGCCGGCGGCATAAATGTTGGGCTGGCTTGTCCGGCATTGTTCGTCAACCAGAATGCCGCCATTGCCGGGGTCGATGTCCAGCCCGGCCTGTCGCGCCAGGGCGCTGTTGGCCGTGAGCCCTACAGACACCATGACTGTGTCGGCCACAATATGTTGCTCGTCTGGCAGTTGGATGTCCCACGAGGCCTTGATGTCGGTTGGCGGTGTAATGGTGGTTGGCGTATTGCCCAGATGCAGCGACAGGCCGGCATGCTCAATACGCTGCTGCAGCCAATCCGAGAATGTGGGCGGGGCAACGCGGTGAAGAACACGCTCGGTTGCCTCAACAATGGATACGGCAACGCCCATTTTGTGTGCGGTCGAGGCAACTTCCAGCCCCAGGAATCCGCCGCCGATGACGCCCAGATGCTTGCTGTACTTCAGCGCCGTGCGCAGCGCATGGGCATCGTCGAGTGTTCTTAAATAGAACACGCCGGGCGCATTTTCAGGGAATGCTTCGATAAAACGGGCTGTCCCGCCCGTTGCAAGCAAGCACTGGTCGAACTGCACTTGCGAGCCGTCGGACAGGTTCGCAGTTCCTGCAATTGGGTCGATTGATTCAACTGTGAGGCCCAGGCGCATATCGATATCGGCAATGCCGTAGAAATCGACCGGTTTGACATCAATTGCCGGTTCGTTTTCAGGCGTTGCGGCCAATACGTCTTTGGACAGGGGCGGCCGTTCGTAAGGGGCGTGCGCTTCGTCACCAATGAGCGTAATGGTGCCTTCAAAGCCCTGGTCGCGCAGCGTTGACGCCGCCACAGCGGCGGCCTGGCCGGCACCCACAATCAGAATGGAAGGTAGTGTTTCAGTCATTCTCAAACCTTTTTAAGCCGTTGCAAACCACTTAGGTTACTATGCGTGGCGCGTCGTTAAAGGTTTACCAGGATGTCATCTCCCTCGACTTTGACTTCGTACACTTTTACGGGTTCAGTTGCAGGCGCGGATTTCGGTTCGCCGGTGCGAAGATCGAACATGGCCTGATGCAAGGGGCATTCCACACAGCCGTCTTCAATGAAACCGTCTGACAACAATGCGAATTGGTGGGTGCAGATGTTGTCAGTGACAAAGTACTCACCTTCGGTATGGTGTACTGCCAACTGTTTGCCTTCAAGTTCTACGCCTAAAGATTCGTCCTCTTCAATTTGTCCGACCGTTGCAATCTTGATCCAATTCATGATGAGCCTTTTATGGTTTAATATTTCAATATAATCAGTATGCTGTATATTTATTTTACGACAAATAGGGGTTTACACCAGCCTAATTAGGATATTCCCTGAAAAAGCGCCGAAATGGTCAAGTCTCCGTATTAACCCTCGTTGACACTTTTACGTATTGATCAGCATACTAACAAATAACTTGATTCTGTCGTGTCCAGTTTGAAACTTCCGTATATCAAACCCGGTTCAACGGCATTTTCGGGCCAGCAGGTCGAGGCACACCATCCTGCGCAAAAGTTTCTCTGGCCCGCGCCGGGCCGAAGCAGTTTGTCTGTCTCAAACATAACAAACCCAAAAGGAGCTGTACATGCAAAGACGTCGCTTTTTAACTCAGGCTGCCGCGGCAACCGGAGCCGGTCTGGCCGCCGTTGGCCTTCCCGCGGTAGCGCAAGACGCACCTACCGTGCGCTGGCGTATGTCCACCGGTTGGCCCAAAAGCCTGGATGCGCTTTATGGTTCTGCCGAAGCGCTTTGCCGCCGTGTCGGCGAGCTGACAAATGGAAAATTTGAAATTCGCGCCTTCCCGGGCGGTGAGATCGTGCCTTATTCCCAGAACATGGAAGCGGTCAGTAACGGTACGGTTGAATGCAACCACGTTCTGGCTACGGCTCACATTGGCACCAACACGGCCATTGCTTTCGATACCGGCCTGTCGTTCGGCTTGAACGCACGCCAGCACAATGCCTGGATTCAGTTCGGCGGTGGTATGGACAAGCTGCGCGAAATGTACGGCCAATATGGCATTACCAACTTCGTAACCGGTAATGTCGGCGTGCAGATGGGCGGTTGGTATCGCAAAGAAATCAAGTCGTTGAAAGACCTTGATGGCCTGAAAATCCGTGTCGGTGGTATTGGTGGCATGGTGCTGCAAAAACTGGGTGCGGTTCCCCAGCAGATTCCCCCCAGCGATATTTATCCATCACTGGAAAAAGGCACCATCGACGCGGCCGAGTGGATTGGCCCCTACGATGATGAGCGCCTGGGTCTGAACAAGGTTGCGCCTTACTACTACTCACCCGGCTGGTGGGAAGGCAGTGCCTCGATCACGACCATGGTCAACAGTGAAGCATGGAAAAAGCTGCCCGACGAGTTCAAAGCCGCATTCGAATGTGCTGCCAATGAGCAGGCACTGATGATGCTGGCCGATTACGATGCCAAGAACCCGCCAGCACTGCGTTCCCTGATCGCGGGTGGCGCACAGCTGAAGTATTTCCCGAAAGACGTTATGGAAGCGGCTTACAACGCATCTCAGGAATTGTGGGGTGAGTTGTCTGAAGAAAACCCGGATTTTGCCAAGATCTATCCTGAGTGGAAGAAATTCCAGCAGGCCGAGGCAAGCTGGTTCCGTGTTGCTGAAAATGCACTCGACAACTTCACTTACAGTGAGGTGTTGAAGCGTTCGTAACGCGTTAGGCATCAATGCGCGGCGCGCCGAAGTGGCGTGTCCGCGTATTTCTGGTGTCTTTAAGTTCAGCGTTTGATGATTTACAGGCAGGTATGAGTATGACAGTTTCACATCACACAAAGCCCGGCGTAAAGCCACAAGGTGTTGGCGCACGGATTCCGCGCAAGGAAGACGCCCGACACTTGCACGGGAAAGGTAATTTCATTGGCAATATGGCCATGCCTGGGTTAAGTGAGGTTGCGTTTTTGCGCAGTCCGCTGGCACACGCCCGCATCACCGATATCCGGGTTGCCGACGACGCTCAAGGTAGCGTTTTCCTGCGTGCATCCATGCCCGACGCCAAAGATATCGTGGCCGACTCCACGCTGCCCACGTATCAGGTTTCGGCGCAGCCGCCTTTGGCCAGTGACCGTGTGCGCTTTGTGGGTGAGCCGGTGGCAATGACTTTTGCCCCTACCCGTGCCGAAGCCGAAGACTTGGCTGAAATGGTTGAGGTCGATTACGACGAACTGCCTGTTTATGTTGATGTGAAAGCGTCGGAAGCGGCCACATCAGAATTCATCCATGACGGCTGGAAAAACAATGTATTCGTTACATTGAATGCCGATAATAATTTTGACGATCTGGCCGCGAAGGCCGAGGTCGTTGTCAAGCGCGAAATTGATTTGTCCCGCCAGTGCATGTTGCCCATGGAGGGTATTGCGGTATTGGCTTATTGGGATAACCAGAACAGTCAGTTGGTGGTGTACACCGCCACCCAGGTTCCGCACCTTATTCGTACCGGCATTGCCGAGTTCCTCGATTTGCCGCAAGAGCAGGTCCGGGTGATTTCCCCCGATGTGGGCGGCGGTTTTGGCTATAAATGCATTCTGCAGCAGGAAGAGCTCTGTGTTGCGTGGCTGGCCAAAACCTACAAGCGCCCTTTCCGGTATCTGGAAGATCGCCGTGAGCACCTGATTGCCGGTGCCAATACCCGCGAGCACTATTACGAAATGACCGCCTATGCCGACAAGCAGGGCCGTTTGCTGGCGCTGGATGCCAAGGTCACGATCAGCGGCGGCGCATACTCTGTGTGGCCGTTTACCGTGGGTCTGGAAACCGGGCAGGCGCTGGGTAACATTCCCGGGCCATATGGCTTCAAGGGTTATCGTTGCCAGACCCGTTGTGTGGCAACCAACAAGCCGGGCTTCCTGCCCTATCGTGGTGTGGCGCGCACCGGTGTCTGTTTTGCCATCGAGCTTACCCTGGATGCGCTGGCGCGCGAAGTCGGGCGCGAGCCTTGGGAAGTGCGTCTGGATAATCTGGTTCAGCCGGAGCAGATGCCCTATGTCAACGTAACGAACAAGCATCTGGACAGTGGTGACTACCCGGCCAGCTTGCGCCGTGCGTTGGAAATGATCAATGTTGAAGCAGTGCGTGAGCGTCAGAAGAAAGCAGAGCCCGATGGTCGTCTGATTGGCCTGGGCGTTGCGACTTATACCGAGCAGTCGGCTCATGGCACGTCGGTATTTGCCGCCTGGGGTACGCCGGTTATTCCGGGGTTTGACCAGGCTTCTGTGAAACTGACGCCCGATGGCGGTGCCGAATTGCGGGTGGGTGTGCATTCGCATGGGCAAGGCATGGAAACCACATTTGCTCAAATCGCCAATGAAATTCTGAGTGTCGATATCAACCGGATCAAGCTGGTTCATGGTGATACCGGCCAAACACCTTATTCCTCGGGTACCTACGCGTCACGCTCCCTGGTGATGTCGGGTGGCGCCGTATCCAAGGCGTGCAAACAACTGGTACCGCGCGTGAAAAAAATCGGCGCGCATTTGCTGGGTGTGTCGGCAGATGAAGTGACGCTGGAAGACGGTTACGCCTGTGCGGGCGACAAGCGTGTGTCGATCGCGGAAATTACGAACGCCTGGTATATCAATCCGCAAAAACTGCCGGCCGATGTCGATGCCGAAGGGCTTGAGGTTAGCGTGGGCTATCGGCCCAAAGTGGATACCGGCAGTTTCACCTACTGCAGCCAGGCGGCTGTCGTGGCGGTAGACCCGGCAACCGGTGCCGTTGAAATTCTGGATTACGTTGTGGTGGAAGACTGCGGCACGATTGTGAACCCGCTTGTGGTCGAAGGCCAGACCATCGGGGGTATCGCCCAGGGTATCGGTACGGCATTCTATGAAGAAATGCCTTACGACGAGCAGGGCCAGCCCTTGGCCTCGACCTTGGCTGACTACATTATGCCGGGGGCAACCGAAGTGCCCAACATTCGTATTGACCACTTCGAAACGCCGTCGCCGCATACTGAGTTCGGTGCCAAGGGCATGGGTGAAGGTGGGGCGATTGCACCACCCGCCGTTTTGTTTGGCGCGGTAAACGACGCATTGCGTGCGTATGGTGTCGAGTTCGCGCACACACCGCTCACGCCGCATCATGTTCTTGATGCGCTTGAGCAAAGCAAAGAAAAAGAGTCGACTTCTCGTGCCAACGTTGCAGCAGGGGCTACGGTATGAAAGCAGCAAAATTTGATTATGTCCGTGTAAATGAAGCCAAAGAGGCGCTGTCTCTGTTGGAAGGGTCCGATGGCAGCACCAAGGCCATGGGTGGCAGTCAATCGTTGGGGCCGATGTTGAATCTGCGCCTGGCGCGCCCGCAGAAAGTGATTGATGTCTCGAGCGTGGCCGACTGGCGCTCGGTCTCGAAAGAGGAAAACCGCATTCGCGTGGGGGCGGCCGTAACGCACGCCGAGATTGAGGATGGCGTCTTTTCCGACTTGCGTGGCCACATGCTGCAGGATGTGGCAGGCGTTATTGCCTATCGTGCGGTGCGCAATCGCGGCACGATTGCCGGCAGTATTGCGCACGCCGACCCGGCAGCCGATTGGGTGCTGGCAACCAGCGCGCTGGGTGCCGAGCTTGAATTGGTATCGGCCAAGGGCACGCGTCGCAGCGCCATGCCCGAGTTCATGTTGGGAGCCTATGCCGTTGACCTTCAACCCGATGAGTTGATTGCGGCGGTGTATGTGCCTGAGAAAACGGCCCAGACGCGCTGGGGCTATTACAAGTTCTGCCGAAAAACCGGCGAATTCGCCGAAGCCAGTTGTGCGGCCTATTTCGACCCCTCGACCCGTACTGCACGTATTGCTGTCGGGGCGTTGGGCGGTGCGCCGCAATTGTTGCCGGCCTTGTCTGCCAAGGTGGCTCAAGAAGGGCTGGCGGCGGCCACGCCCGAGGCCATTGCAGAGGCGTTAAAAGAGATCGCGCCCGAGAAAACAGCCGGCGATCGCCGTTTGTTCACTACGGTTATTGAACGCTGCCTGCGCCGGGCATTGGGTGAGTAAAGGAAGGAAGTTATGTCCCAATTGAATATTGAAGTAAATGGCCGAAAGGTATCGCGAGACGTGGTTGCCCGCACTCACCTGGGCGATTTTTTGCGTGACGACTTACGCCTGACCGGAACCAATCTAAGTTGCGAGCATGGTGTGTGCGGTGCGTGTACCGTCCTGGTCGACGGCAAGCCCGTGCGGTCCTGTATTACTTTTGCGGCCGCATGCGAAGGACGGCAGGTTACGACGATCGAGGGTTACGAAACCGACCCCGTCATGTTGAAGCTGCGCGAGGCATTTAATACGTTTCACGCCTTGCAGTGCGGTTTTTGTACGCCCGGCATGCTGGCGACGTCACGCGACATTGTGCTGCGTTTGCCCGACGCCGATGAAGAGCGGGTGCGTATCGAGTTGTCGGGAAACATTTGTCGTTGCACCGGGTATCAAGGCATTACGGCTTCTGTACTGTCGGTATTGAAGCATTTTCGTGACGAGCCGAACGAGCAGGTGGAGGCGATGCGCCGTGCAGCGGCTGAAGGCAAGGCTGCGTTACCGCCTGAAGCCCAGGCTCCCACGACTTTCAGCGGCTTTGAGGCAAAAAGTATTCAGCGCGAAGCCAAGGCCGTTGCCGACAGCGCGGCTGATGCACCTGCTGCTGCCTCATCCGGTGCGGCGCCGTCGGCTGCTTCCGGCAAGGGAACAAGTGTCAAAGGCGGCTTCAATGTCGATTTCCCGGCGCCCAAAGTATGGGAGTTCATGTCCGATCTGAAGGCGGTGGCGGCCTGTCTGCCAGGCGCCGTGATTGAGTCGCAGGACGGTAACGAGGTGAAAGGGCGCATTGCAATTAAGTTCGGCCCCATGAATGCGGCCTTCAAGGGCGTGGCTACGCTTGAGCGTGATGACGCCGATATGTCGGCGGTTTTGCGTGGATCAGGCCAGGATTCTTTGAGCCAGTCGCGTGCGAAGGGGGATGTCAGTTATCGCGTAACGTCGGTGGCCGATGATCGCTCACGCGTTGATGTTGACCTGCTCTATTCCCTGCAAGGCCCGCTGGCACAGTTTTCCCGGTCGGGTCTGGTGCAGGACTTCGTGAAACGGATGATTGCCGATTTCGGACGTAATGTGTCGTTGCGTCTTGGTCAGCCTGAAGGTGCCGATGCGCCGTTGCCCCAGGCTGAGTTCAGCCCTTTCAAAATGTTTATGGGTGTTTTATGGGCCCGGATTAAACGTTTGTTTGGGGGCGGAAAAGAAGAGTAGTACCCGACAAGTAGTAACCCGTAGTAGGTCTGTCTTAACCAAATATGAGGTTCACAATGAGAAAATTTTCAGCAAAGTCTTGGGTTCGTACTTTAACCGGGGTGGCAGCTTGCCTGTTCGCTGCCACTGCGGTGCAGGCAGAGCCATTCAAAGTCCGGCTCGACTGGACGCCCTGGGGTAATCATGCCGCTTTCCATCTGGCTGATCAGAAAGGCTGGTATGAAGAGGCCGGCCTGGATATTGAATTCGAAGATGGCAACGGCTCTGTGACAACAGTGCAGATTATTGGTTCGAGTGACAACTTCGACGCAGGTCATGCCGCATTGGCGCCGATGATGATTGCGCGCGACAAAGGTTTGCCCGTAAAAGCGGTTGCACCTTTCGTTCGCCGTAATGACATTGGCGTGCTGGTGCCGAAAGATTCCGGCATGAAAGGCCCGGCCGACTTGAAAGGCAAGAAGCTGGTTTACACGGCCGGCTCCCTGGAAGCCCCGTTCGTGGATGGTTTCCTGGCTGCAGGCGATTTAACACGCGATGACGTTGAGCTTTTGAATGTGGAAGCGGCGGGCAAAGTGACCACTTATGCGGTGGATCGCGCCGATGCGGTTGTATCGACCATTCCATTCGTGTTGGCGTCGGTTCAGAAACAACGTCCTTCCAATGCCATTCCATTCGCCGATTACGGTTTGAACATGCCCAGCTTCGGCATTTTGGCCAGTGAATCGAAGTTGAAAAGCCGTGGGGAAGATATTTCCAAGTTCGCCAGTGTTACGGCGCGGACATGGGAATACATCATGAGTGGCCATGAAGATGAAGCGGTTGAAGCCATTATGGCCGCCCGTCCGCAAGCGCGTCTTGATAAAGAAGTGTTGCGTGGCCAGATTGAAGCGTTGAAAACCTACTTCGGCAAGCCGGTTGAGGGCTTTCGCACAGGTCAGCCTATTCCTGCCGAATGGGAAGAGGCGGTTCAAACGCTGACCAAAGTTGGCCTGATCGAGAAAAATCTGCCCGCGACTGACTTCTATGTTACCGATATGGTTAATCCGGGTCAGTACGATGGGATGATCAAAAAATGAGTGTTTCTGCTGTCAGTGCGCGTCATGTGCAGAAACAGTATTCCGGAGAGCGCGGTGTACTCGCGCTTGATGGAATCAACATCGAAATTCCATCAGGGCAGTTCGTTAGCATCCTGGGCCCCAGTGGTTGCGGCAAAAGTACATTTTTGCGTTGCGTAGCCGGCCTGGAAGATATTACGTCCGGCGATCTTGAGGTCAATGGCAAGCCTGTGGCGGGGCGTCCGCCAGACGGTATCGGCATGGTGTTCCAGCGGGACGCCTTGCTTGAATGGCGCACCATTCGCAAAAACCTGCTGTTGCCCATTGAGTTTGCCAAAAAGCGTGTGGCCGATTACCAGGACAAGGTCGATCATCTGCTTGAGTTGACCGGGCTGCAGGATTTCGGAAACAGCTACCCGCGAGAGCTTTCGGGCGGCATGCGCCAGCGTGCCGCCATATGCCGGGCCTTGGTCGATAATCCCACGCTGCTGCTGATGGATGAGCCTTTCGGCGCACTTGATGCTTTCACGCGCGACCAAATGAACTTTGAGCTTCAGCGTATCTGGACGGAAACGCAAAACACGATTCTGTTCGTGACACACGGCATTTCCGAAGCGGTTTTTCTGGGTGATATCGTCATGGTGCTGTCACCCCGGCCAGGTCGACTCATGGAAGTGATTGAAGTGGATCTGCCTCGCCCCCGGTCGCTGTCGGTGCGTGAAACCCCCGAGTTTGGCAAATATGTTTCGCATATCCGTGAACTATTCGACAAGATGGACTTAAACGGCGATAAGAGGGCGTGATGATTGGAATGAATAATCTGAAAACAGGTGCGGCGGGGTTGTTTTCCCTAGTGGTCGTTCTGGTCGTCTGGGAAGTGTTTTGTCGTGTTTTCGAAGTGCGTGAAATCATGTTGCCTTTGCCAACGGATATTCTCGCCGAGCTTTACAACGAAGCCGCCTGGTATGCCTCGCAAACGCTTTATACCCTCTGGATTACCGTCTTGGGCTTTGTGCTTGCGGTTGTCGGGGGTGTACTGATTGCCGTTGCCTTGGTTAGCTCACGCTTGTTTGAGCGTTTTCTATATCCACTGATTATTGGCTTTAACAGCGTACCCAAGGTTGCCTTGGCGCCGCTTTTCGTGGTGTGGATGGGGACCGGTGCCGAGCCGAAAATTGCGATTGCGTTTTTAATTGCGGTTTTTGCCATTATTGTTGATACCGTGCATGGCCTGCGCTCTGTGCCGCAGGATGTCACCGACCTGGGGCGTGTATTGAAAGGGACATCCTGGGATTTCTTTTTCAAAGTGAAGTTGCCCTGCGCCCTGCCTTCAGTTGTGGCGGGCATGAAAGTCGCCATGTCGCTGGCTCTGGTTGGTGCGATTGTGGGTGAATTCGTGTCTTCGCAAAGAGGCCTGGGTTACGTCATCATGAGCGCGCAGGGCGTGTTCGATACTGTGCGTGTGTTTGCTGCGCTGTTCATTCTCGCGGCGATGGGTGTTGTGCTTTATGGCGCATTGGTTTGGCTGGAGCGTCGAGCCACGCCTTGGCGCCAGGTGCATGAAGATTAAGTTGTAAGCGAGTTGTTAAAGGAGTAGTTATGCGCGGTTTGCTCGCCCTTTCCCGTCTTATCGACGGGTTGAATGTCACCGTGGGCCGGTTAGTGTCCTGGGTCATTCTGATGGTTGTTATCGTCAGTGCAACCAATGCTGTCTTTCGCAAGGCATTCGATATGAGTTCGAATGCCTGGCTGGAACTTCAATGGTATATGTTCGGCGCTATTTTCCTGTTGTCTGCCGGGTATACGTTGCTGCGAAACGGCCATGTCCGGGTCGATATCCTCAATAACAAATTATCTGAACGCAAGCAGGTCGGAATCGATATTTTCGGGATTCTGATTCTCTTTCTGCCTGTGTGCGTTTATATCCTCTATTTGTCTATTCCCCAGGCAATTGAGTCTTACGTGCTGCATGAAACGTCATCCAACGCCGGCGGTTTGATTCGGTGGCCGGTAAAAGCGCTTATTCCACTCGGTTTTTTTCTGTTGAGTCTGGCGGGCGTATCTCACTTGATCAAGTGTATTGGCTTTCTTCGGGGGCAATGCGCTAATCCGCTTCGGTTGGATGCGAAATCACAGGAAGAGGCGTTGGCCGATGAAATTGCCTCCAATGCAACCGACAATACGAAACAACAGGCAGAGGGTCGTTGATGATTGAGTTTTTAATTGCCAACATGGCCCCGGTCATGTTCGCTACATTAATTTTATTTTTGTTGCTGGGCTTTCCGGTGGCATTCACGTTGGCCGGTCACGGCTTGTTGTTTGGCTTGCTTGGGGTTGAGCTTGGTCTGTTTCAGCCAACCTTTTTTCAGGCGCTGCCGCAACGTATTTTCGGCATTATTGCAAACGACACCTTGCTGGCAATCCCGTTCTTTACTTTCATGGGGTTGATTCTTGAGCGTTCAGGCATGGCCGAAGACTTGCTCGAAACCATTGGCCAGTTGTTTGGTCCATTGCGTGGCGGCCTGGCGATTGCCGTGATTGTCGTTGGTGGCCTACTGGGTGCGACAACCGGGGTCGTGTCTGCCTCGGTGATCTCCATGGGTTTGATTTCCCTGCCCATTATGCTGCGTTACGGTTATGATCGGCGTCTGGCAACCGGGGTGATCGCGGCTTCGGGTACCTTGTCGCAAATTATTCCGCCGTCGATCACATTGATTGTCCTGGCCGACCAGTTGGGCCGCTCGATTGGCGATATGTATCGGGGCGCAATGGTTCCGGCCTTGATGACGGTTAGCTTGTACATTATTTATGTACTTTCACTTTCGTTCTTTCGCCCCAAAGCGGGGCCGGCTATTCCCGTGCAGGCTCGCACCTTTATCGAACCCAATGGCAGCCATGGTATACCGTCGCTACTGGTGCTGCTGGTGGTGTCGTCGGTGTTCGCGGTTTTGGGGTGTCAGTTCGTCTTGTCTGAAAATGCACCGGTTGATGAAACCATTGTGGTGGGTTCCTTGATTGGCGGCGCGGTGGCGTTTGTGCTGGCTGCGTTGAACAAAGCGCTGCGTTTGGGTTGGCTGTCGCAAATTGCCGAGCGCGTTACCTTTGTGCTGATTCCGCCGCTCATTCTCATTTTCCTTGTCTTGGGCACGATTTTCCTTGGCGTTGCAACGCCCACGGAAGGCGGCGCAATGGGTGCCGTTGGGGCCATCATTATGGCTTTGTTACGCAGGCGTTTAACCTGGAGCCTGTTGAAACAGGCAATGGACACCACAACCAAGCTGGCTGCGTTCGTTATTTTCATCCTGGTGGGGTCAACCGTCTTTTCGCTGACGTTCCGCGGCGTGAATGGCGATTTGTGGGTTGAGCATTTATTGGTGGGCCTGCCCGGCGGTGAAGTTGGCTTCCTGGTGATCGTGAGTATCTTTGTGTTCGTCATGTCGTTCTTCCTCGACTTTTTCGAGCTGGCTTTTATTATTGTGCCGTTGCTGGGCCCGGCCGCCGAAGCCATGGGAATTGACCTGATCTGGTTTGGTGTGTTGCTGGCATTGAATATGCAGACCTCATTTATGCATCCGCCCTTTGGTTTTGCCCTGTTCTACCTGCGTTCTGTTGCGCCTAAGGTCGATTACCAGGACAAGCTGACGGGAGAGACCATTAAAAAGGTGACGACGGGTCAGATTTACTGGGGTTCGGTGCCATTTATCTGCATTCAGTTGTTAATGGTCGCAATTGTGATGCTGATTCCCTCGACCGTGATGCATTACAAAGGCGGTGCGTCTCAGGTTGATATCGAGTCGGTACAAATTGAGATCGAGGGCGCTAACTACGGTACCGACGACGGGGCGTATGGCGGCTCATCGGTATTTCAATAAGGTTTGCCTGTTGTGATGCAGTACAGGCCACCCGCTAAATCCAGCAGGGGGAAGTGTGCCGCTTAAGGATGCACTTCTGGCCCTGGTGGTTATTGTGGCCTGGGGGCTGAACTTTGTTGTGATCAAAGTGGGGCTGCAGGAAATCCCGCCATTCCTGCTGGGCGCCTTGCGTTTCCTGCTGGTGGCGATGTTCATCCCCTTTTTCAAGCGACCCGCCATGCCGTGGCGGTCGCTTTTTTATTTTGGGTTTACCATCGGCTTTCTGCAGTTCGGCCTGTTGTTTTCGGCCATGGCCATGGGGGTGTCGGCCGGGCTGGCATCGGTTATTTTGAACGGGCAGGCGTTTTTTACTGTTTTGATTGCAGCGGCCGTATTGGGTGAACCGGTAGGACGCCACAATATCATCGGCATGGTTATCGCCGCTTTGGGTCTGGTATTGATTGCGGTGGGTGAAACGTCTGGGCACGTAACGCTAATTGGCTTTTTCCTGACTGTGCTGGCCTCTTTAAGTTGGGCGGTGGCCAATATTGTGGTGAAAACAGCAGGCAAGGTGGAAATGCTTAACCTGGTGATCTGGGGCACCATTGTGTCGCCGTTGCCGTTTGCTGTTATGTCTTATTTTGTTGAAGGCCCTGAGCTTATTTTGTACAGCTTGCAGAATATGGGTCTGAAAGGGTACGGTGCACTGATCTATCTGGCACTTTTCGCAACCACGCTGGGCTTTGGCTTATGGACCTGGCTGCTTAGCCGGCATCCGGCCAATCGCGTGGCACCCTTGAGCCTGCTCGTCCCTTTCGTGGGGCTGACGTCGGCCACCATTTTGCTCGATGAGCATTTAACCTTGCTGCAGTGGATTGGCGGCCTGGTCATTCTGGGCGGACTGGCTTTGAATGTATTTGGGCCACAGGTAATGGCAGCGTTGCGCCGCAGGGCGTAACGCTGCCATTGTATTTGTCGTCGGCTTGAAAAGCAGGCCAATCAAGCCGACAACGGTGCGTTAAAATTTACATTCATTTTTTAAATGGCGCGGTTACAGCGCCGCTATGTCTGTTTCTTTCTTCATTTTTCGGGAAGCCCTATGGAATTTGATCGTGCCGGCGTGAATGCGCTGATGGAAATTACTGCCCGTCCTGACCTTATTTTCACCAAAGGGCAAGGCTCGTGGCTTGAAGACCATACGGGCAAGCGCTATCTTGATTTTCTTCAAGGCTGGGCGGTGAACTGCCTGGGCCATTGCCCGGCGCCATTGGTGAAAGCCTTGCAGCAACAGGCCGCTGAACTGATCAACCCCTCGCCCGCCTTTTATAACCAGCCTTCCATTGATCTGGCCAAGCGCATTACGGGTGCTTCGTGTTTCGATCGCGTGTTTTTTGCCAATAGTGGTGGCGAGGCCAATGAGGGTGCCATCAAGCTGGCACGAAAATGGGGTCGCCTGCATAAGAAGGGCGCCTATAAAATCATTACGTTCAATCATGGTTTCCACGGGCGTACGCTGGCCACGATGTCGGCGTCGGGCAAGCCGGGTTGGGATACTCTTTTCGCCCCCCAGGTCGATGGTTTCCCGAAAGCCGAACTCAACGATCTTGATTCCGTTCGTACCCTTATCGATGATCAAACCGTGGCGGTCATGCTGGAACCTGTTCAGGGCGAGGCGGGGGTGATTCCTGCCAGCGCTGAGTTCATGCAAGGTTTGCGCGAATTGACGCACCAGCACGAGATGTTATTGATTGCAGACGAAGTGCAAACAGGGATGGGTCGCACGGGCAAGCTGTTTGCCTACCAGCACTTTGATATCGAGCCCGATATCATGACGCTGGCCAAGGGCATTGGCGGCGGGGTGCCGCTGGCGGCGTTGTGCGCCCGCGAATCGGTCTCGTGCTTCGAGCCTGGCGACCAGGGTGGTACGTATAACGGGAATCCGCTGATGGCGGCTGCCGGCATTGCGGTGTTCGATACGGTTTCGGCACCAGGTTTCCTCGCCGCCGCAAACGAGCGCGCGGAACAGCTGTCGGCCGGCCTGCTTGCCTTGTCGGAAAAATGGGGCATGCAGGGCGAGCGCGGGCTTGGCTTGCTGCGTGCCTTGCGTTTGGGTAAGGGAGACGGTCCGGCCATGGTGGCGGCGGCTCGCGACCGTGCGCCGGAAGGTTTGTTGTTGAACGCGCCTCGGCCCGAGCTGTTGCGTTTCATGCCGGCATTGAACATTTCCGCTGATGAAATCGACCTGATGTTGTCATGGCTCGACGAAATCATTACGACTGTTCGAAAATGAGTCGACAAGCCGGCCGCCATGCATCAAAGAATTAATCAGCGCCATCTGATTCTGTTCGTTGAGATTGTCCGCAAGGGCAGCCTGGCCAAGGCGGCCGATGAATTGGCAATTACGCATTCGGCCGCGTCCAAGAGTTTGCGCCAGCTTGAGGACGATGTGGGGGATCGCCTGCTGGAGCGCAACCGGGCCGGTGTCTCCCTGACACCGTCGGGCGAAATTTTCTACCGTTATGCCAGCGCTAGCTTGACGGCCTTGCGTCAGGGAATAGACATGATCGCCCAAAGCGATCAACACGCCCGGCGTGCGGTCTTGCTTGGTGCCTTGCCCAACGTGGCGGTGAATGTGTTGCCCGAAGCCGTCGCCCAGTTCAAAGCGCGGCATCCCGATATTCAGGTCAAGATCGTAACGCAGACCAATCGCCAGTTGCTGATGCAATTGCGCCTGGGGGAAATCGATTTTGTCGTGGGTCGTTTTGCAGAAATCGATGAAATGAGAGGCCTGCATTTCGAACGTTTATATTACGAAACAATGGCATTGGCGGCCCGTCCGGGCCATCCGGTGTTTCAGGCCGAGGGCGGCATGGCCCTGGAGCAAATCACGCTGTATCCCCTGGTCATGCCGCCGCTTGGCACGGTTATTCGACCTGAAATCGATCGTTTTTTCTTAAGCCGCGGTATTGCGGATCTTCCTAATGTCATTGAGACGCTGTCTGTTGCGTTTGGGCGCGCTTTTGTCTTGATTTCGGACGCCTTGTGGGTGTTTCCCCGCGGTGTGTTGCAGGCCGACCTGGACGCCGGTGTGCTGCGGGAGGTGCCCGTTGATCTGGCCGGCACAGAAGGTGCGGTTGGCATTACCACCCGGTCTGAGCCGGGCTTGAGTCGTGTCAGTGAGGAAATGTTGCAGCTCGTGCGCAAGTTATGTTTACAGCATGCGGACCATTTACATGACAAAAAAGTCATGTAAATATCGGAAATATCACTTTTATTGCCAAATTGAACGCATTAACTTACCGTTAAGACAACTTTAGTGGGCCTTTCACTGAGTTGAAATAATGAAAATGGTAGGAGACATCATGGGGCGATTTTTCTCGAAAACAGGCATGGCTTGTGCCTTGGTTGCGCTTTTTGCGTTTAACGCCACGACAAAGGCGCAAACGTTAAGTATCGGAACCAATCCGCAAGGTTCCGTGGCATATGCGTCGGGCGCGGCAATTGCCGATGTCGTGGGTGATGCGCTTGACCTGTCTTTTACGGTGGTGCCACAGGGTGGGCCCACGGCAATTATTCCCGCAATGAGTGCCGGCGAATTCGATTTTGCTTTTGCCAACGCGGTGGCGGCGGTAACGGCGAAAGATGGAAAAGGGCCTTTTAAAGGCCGGAAATACGATTCCATCCGTGTGGCGGCCGTCGTTTATCCGCTTGAAATGGGGGTCTTTGTTCGTGAAGACGCCGGTATCGATACATTTGACGGCCTGCGGGGCAAACGGGTTGCCTCGGCTTTCAAGTCTCAGGCGAATGTGGCCGCTTTCATGACAGCTTCGCTCGCGGCAGCGGGTTTAACTTACGACGATGTGACGCCGGTGCCGGTGCAAAACGGCGTACAGGCAGTCAATGAGCTGGTGGATGGCGGTTTGGATGCAACCACGTTCAGCGTGAACGCAGGGGTCATACAGCAAGCCGATGCGGTGGTGGGGGTTCGGGTACTTTCACTGCCGAATGATGAAGCTGCGAACGCTGCGCTTGAAAAATATACGCCCGGTGCAAGTATCGAGACGGTGCCGGCAGGCAGTTATCCCGGGGTTATTGAGCCAACGAATATTATTCGCGTGCCTTTCGTGGTGCTGACCGATAGCCGTGTAGAGGACCAGACGGTTTACGACGTTGTGAAGGCGATTGCGGAAAATCGTGAAAAACTGGCGGCTTCCGCCGGTGATTTCAAGGCGCTTGATCCAAAGCTGATGGGGCAAAGTGCACTGCCGGTTCCGTATCATCCGGGTGCGATCAAGTATTACATGGAGCAGGGCACCTGGAAGTAGTCCAGTCTGGCGTTTAGTCACCTGCGCGAGCGTGGGTTGACCACTGCCTTGGAGCCGTATCAATGAAAACAAAAATCGTCAGCGCACTCGGGCTTGTTCTCGTGCTGCTTGCCATTCTGTGGGCGCTCAATTTCCAGCGCGTGTTGGGTTTCAACTTGTACAAGGGTCAGTATCTTTACGTTCTGATCGCGGTGGCAACGGCGGTGGTGTTTCTCACCAACCCCCTGTTTGCAGCTCGACCCAGGCTTTCTTTGCTGATCGACGCGCCGCTGGCGCTGGCCGGCATTCTGGCGGCACTGTTTATTTCGTTCGATTTCGAAGTGCTGATCGACCAGGCAAACCTGTATGACTTCAACTGGGTCGGCCAGCTTCTTGCCGCTGTGGTGATTGTCGTACTGATCGAGGGGGTCAGGCGTTCGGCCGGGCTTTCGCTGGCGTTGATTATCGTTGCGTCAATTTTGCTGGCCTACTTTGCAACCAGTTTGCCCGACGCCATTTCCGGCCGCCCTTTCAGGCTTGATTCCTTTCTGTACAAAATGGCCTATCTCGAGGGCAATATTCTGGGCGCGCCGCTGGTCATTGTTGGCAGTGTGGTCATTACTTTCGTGTTTATGGGCGCTGTCCTGCATGCAACGGGCGGGGGCCAGTTCTTCTCGAATCTGTCGGCCGCCCTATTTGGTGGCTCTCGTGGCGGCTCGGCAAAAATTGCCGTGACGGCGTCGGGTTTGTTCGGGGCCATTTCCGGCTCTGCCGTTGCCAATGTGATTTCCACCGGCATGATCACCATTCCCATGTCCCGCAAGGCGGGGTACAAAGCCGAAACGGCGGCGGGCCTGGAAGCGGTGGCGTCAACCGGCGGGCAATTGGTTCCGCCCGTCATGGGGGCGGCGGCTTTTCTAATGGCTGCCACCCTGAAGGTGGAGTATTCCGTTGTGGTACTGGCGGCCCTGGTTCCGTCGTTCTTGTATTACCTGGCCCTGTATTTGCAGGTTGACCTGATTGCTGCACGAGATGGCATAAAAGGGTTGCCGAAAAAAGACCGGCCCAACGCGCTTTCAGAATTACGTGATGGTTGGCTGTTTGTCATGCCGTTCGCGGTTCTTATTTTTGGTTTGTTCAGCCTGGCCTGGCGACCTGAGTATGCCGCTCTGGTTGCGACGGCCAGCTTGTTCCTGGCGTTGTGCGTGTTCGGTGTGCGCGGAAAACGTCCTTCAGTGTCACAACTATGGGCAGCGGTACGCGATACCGCTGTTGCATCAGTGGGGATTATTCTGATCGCGGCGGGTGCAGGTATTGTGATCGGCGCGTTGAATACTTCCGGTATTTTGTTCAAAGTGACCGAAGCAATCGTGGATATGGGTGGGCACAACCTGGTCGGATTGCTGGTGCTGGCGGCCTTGATCTGCATTGTGCTTGGCATGGGAATGCCGACAGTCGGGGTTTATGCCTTGTTGTCGACCCTGGTTGCCGCACCTTTGGTTGCGCTGGGTATTGACTCCCTTGCGGCGCATTTGTTCGTGCTGTATTTCGGCATGATGTCGATGATTACCCCGCCGGTTGCCATTGCCTCGTTTGCCGCTGCAGGGTTGGCGGGAACACCCCCCATGAAAACCGCGCTGGAAGCCAGCAGGCTGGCCTGGTCAGCGTATGTTTTGCCATTTATTTTCGTGGCCAATCCGGCCCTGATACTGGATGGCTCTTTCCTTGACGTTGTCCTGGCAGTGACCCGTGCAACTGCAGGTGTGTGGTTGGTTACCGCATGTGTTGTCGGTTATCTGGGCCAACCCCTTTCGCCCTGGCGGCGCGGTTTGTTCCTGTTGCTGGGCGTTGCGCTTTTGTTGCCTAAAACGGTTTATCCAGACGGCTTTGCTTCAACCATCGCAATCGTAACCTTGTGTGTTGCCATTGCAGTGTTGTGCCTGGCGCATTTTTCATCCAGGCCAAAAACGGTACTCAACTCATGACACAGAAAACACGACCCAATTTTATTTTGATTATGACCGATCAGCATCGGGCTGATTATCTGGGATGTTATGGGCACCCTGTGCTGCGCACGCCAAATATTGACAGCCTGGCCGAACAGGGGACCTTGTTTGACGAGTTCTATGTGGCCAGCCCGGTTTGCATGCCTAATCGCGCCAGCCTGATGACCGGGCGTATGCCTTCTGTTCATGGCGTGCGCGCCAATGGCATACCGTTATCCACGCAGCAAGTGACGTTCGTTGAGCTTTTGCGTGAGGCTGGCTACGCAACAGGGCTGATCGGGAAAAGCCACTTGCAGAATTTCGTGGGCACACCGACCGTACTTGAGCAGGCGCGCCCGACCGAAAATTACCATGTGCCGCCCGAGGACTTAAGCCAGGCGGTTCGGGAGCACTTAACGGCCGCGTGTTATCGCAATGAAGGGCCCGACTTCTGGTCCAAAGAGAATGCACGCGTCCCAACGCCATTCTATGGTTTTGACCAGGTGGACCTGGTGACCGGGCATGGTGATGGTGTGGGCGGAGACTTCAGGCAATGGCTGTTGGCGCGTGAGCCGCAGGCCGAGAGCCTGCTGGGTCCCGAGAACCAGTTGCCGCATGACTATGTGTGTCCGCAGGCGGTGCGTACCGCGCTGCCCGAGGCCCTGTATCCCACCACCTATATTGCCGAACGTGCCGAGGCTTTCATAAAGCAGCAAGAGGCCGCGCAGCCTTTCTTTCTGATGGTCTCATTTCCCGATCCCCACCATCCGTTCAACCCGCCCGGTCGTTATTGGGATATGTATCGTCCCGAAGACATGCAAGTGCCCGAGGCGTTCGAGAATGATGACTGGGTACCGCCGCCGCATGTGCAGGCTCTGTATAACGTGCGGGACTCCGGAAATGCCATGCTCAACGGCATGAATACCATTGGCGTGTCCCGGCAGGAGGCGTTGGAGGCAAGAGCCCTGACGTGCGGGATGATTTCAATGGTTGACGACGCCGTGGGCCGTCTGCTCAAGGCGCTCGACGACGCCGGGGAACGTGAAAACACGGTGATTCTGTTTACGTCGGATCACGGAGATCACCTGGGCGACCACCGTTTGCTCTTGAAAGGTGCAGAGCAGTATCGGGATATTCTGCGCGTGCCGTTTATCTGGAGTGACCCCACTGCCCAAAACAAGGGCCTGCGCACGCCTGCGCTTGGTTCCACCCTTGATATTGCCTCCACGATTCTCGACCGTGCGGCCATTGTGCCGTTTTCGGGAATGCAGGGTCACTCTTTGTTGTCGATTGCACAAGGGCAAAAAGCACAAGAGCGGGACACGGTGTTTATTCAATATGACCACCAGCGTACGCACCCCGGTCTGGGCGGCCCGCCGCGTGTTCACACCGTGTTTGATGGCTGCTGGCGATTAAGTGTGTTTCACGGGGTGGAGTGGGGAGAGCTCTACAACTTGCAGGCGGATCCCGGCGAGTTTATAAATGAATGGGACAACCCGACGTACGCTCAGGTGCGATGCCAATTAATGGAAAAACTGGCCCGGGCTGAAATTGAACATATTGATCGTGTGCCCTTGCCGACCAGCCTTGCCTAGGCCTTGGGTGCCAGGTATTTAAGTATGGAAAGTGTCATTAGGAAAACGGTGGTGCAAGCGTATCTGCATGCCGAATACCGAATCGACTCGACACCGCCCTGTGTCTTGAAAATCGGACAGGCCAGCACTTGTCTGCTGGGTATTTACGAATACTACGGTGTCAATTGCGCCGCCTTCATAACGGCATTTAATCCGCTGGGACGCCAATACTCCCCGGGGGAGAATGCGGTGTTTCAGCAGCGGCTGCTCGATCAGTTGGCGCGACAACGCAAGCCGGTTTTGCAGGCGGCGGGAATTGATCCCGAACATGGGTGGCCGGATGAAGGCAGTGTTCTGGTGCCCGGTTTGGAATTGGCCCCGGCGCGTGAAATGGGGCGTGAGTATGATCAGAATGCAATTGTGTGGTGTGGCCCGGATGCGGTTGCACAATTGGTTTTGCTGCGTTAAAAGCCACAGGCCGCTTCAACGCGCGCGTGTTCAACGTTTAAGCATTTGCCTGGCTAGATGCCTTGTTCAAGATGCCAGACCTGTGAGTGCTGTTGGCGCCAGGGGCGGGCTTGTTCTATTTGTGCGGCCAGTGCCAGTAATAAGTCTTCCCGCCCGTAAGCGGCTGTAAATTGTGCGCCAATCGGCAGGCCGTTCGACGAAAACCCCATCGGCACCGACATGCCCGGTTGGCCGGTTGCGTTGGTAACCGAGGTAAAGGCCATGTGGGCAAACAAATCGCTCAGGTAGCCCTCTTCGAACGACTTGCGCATGCTGAGCGTGCCAAGTGGTAGCGCCGGTTGGGCTGCCACGGGTGTCAGCAGAATATCGTAATCCTGGTGGAAACGGCCGAAGCTGCGCCCCACGGTTTGGAGCCGCCGCGACGCATCGGCATAATCGGCTGCTGTATATTTGCGCCCCATTGCTGCCCAGTCAAGGGCCGCCTCTTCAATATCTTCCGGCCCGGGGGCACGGCCCAGTGCTTCCAAGAGTGTTTCTACACGGCTGCTGAGGTTGGCGCCATGAATCAGGACTAAATCGTGCGTGGCCTGGGCAAAGTCAAAACAAGGCGTGTTTTCCATGACGGCATGCCCCAGTGATTCGCATAATTTTCCTGCTGTTTGAATGGTTGTAACGACATCCGGGTCGATGTTTGCCCCGGGTGGGCAGTTCAGGCTGATGGCAATGCGCAACCTTGCGGGTGCCTGCTGCATGGCCTGAAGGTAGGGAATTGAAGGCGGCGGCGCAAAATAGGGGTCGCCCGGGCAGGGCTGGCAGGCAATATCCAGGGCGGCGGCGCTGTCGCGTACCGTGTGCGACAACACATGTGCCGAACCCAGCCCGCCGGCAAATTCACCGGCCGGGGCGGCCGAGACCCGGCCTCTTGAAACTTTCAGACCGAACAGGTGACAGTGGCTGGCAGGCAGACGTAATGAGCCGGCGGCATCTGTGGCCTGGGCAATCGGCACCATGCCGGCGGCGACGGCAGCAGCGGCTCCGCCCGAGGAGCCCCCCGCGCTGTACCCGGTATGCCAGGGGTTGCGAACGGGCCCGCCGAAAACAGGTTCCGTGGTTGCGCTGATGCCAAAGTTGGGCACACGTGTTTTGCCCGCAAGGGTGAACCCGGCTGCCATCAGGGCATGCACGGTGTGACTGATGCTTTGGGGCTGGTTGTGCGCCAGCATGCGCGAGCCAACTTGCGTGGGAACACCGGGGTAATTCGAGACCTCCAGGTCTTTCAGCAAAATAGGAACGCCCCGAAAAATACCTTCCGGCAGCCCCTTTTCAAGTTGTGCCCGGGCAATGTCGCTCATGCTGACCGAGACAGCGTTAACAAGCGGGTTCAACTGTTCAATTCGATGCAGCGCAGCGTCCAGGACCTCTTGCACACTGATGGCTTTGGAGGCAATTAAGTCGGCCAGCCCCAAAGCGTCGTAGTCGGCGTACTCTTTGAAGGCTGCGCCCATCGAATGGTTTTCCTTTTGCTTTTTCAGGCTTGCTTGACCTTGAGCCGCCATTGATGCAACAACGGTTCGGTGTAGCCGTTGGGTTGTTCCAGCCCCTTGAAGACCAAGTCGCAAGCCGCTTTGAATGCGGCCGATGTGTCGAAATTCCCCGCCATCGGCTTGTAGTGTGGGTCTGCTTCGTTTTGTTTGTCGACGACGGCCGCCATACGCTGCATGGTTTCCATGACCTGATCCCGGGTCACGATGCCGTGATGCAGCCAGTTCGCGATATGCTGGCTGGAAATACGCAGTGTGGCGCGGTCTTCCATGAGGCCCACGTTGTGGATGTCGGGTACTTTCGAGCAGCCAACGCCCTGGTCGATCCAGCGCACGACGTAACCCAGAATACCCTGGGCATTGTTGTCGAGCTCCTGCTGTTTTTCCTCGTCGGACCAGTTGGTGTGGGTGGCCACAGGCACCGACAGGATCTTGTCGAGCAGTGTGGGGTCATTCTGACCTTCCATGCCCAACTGGATATTCTGTACGCTGACCTGGTGATAGTGCAGGGCGTGCAGCGTAGCGGCGGTGGGGGAAGGCACCCAGGCGGTATTGCCGCCGGCCTTGAGCTGGCCGATTTTCTGTACCAGCATGTCGGCCATTTTGTCGGGCATGGCCCACATGCCTTTGCCAATTTGTGCCCGGCCGCGCAAGCCGCATTCCAGTCCCACCTGAACGTTGTTGTGTTCGTACGCGTTGATCCAGTCGGTTGCTTTCATTTCCCCTTTCCGGATCATGGGGCCGGCTTCCATTGACGTATGGATTTCGTCGCCGGTGCGGTCCAGAAAGCCCGTGTTAATGAACGCGACTCGCTCAGTGGCGGCGGCAATGCATGCCTTCAGGTTCACGCTGGTGCGGCGCTCTTCGTCCATGATGCCCATTTTCAGGGTATTGGGTGCCATGCCCAGCAGTTGCTCGACACGGCTGAACAGTTCGCTTGAGAACGCGACTTCGTCGGGACCGTGCATTTTGGGTTTTACGATATAGACCGAACCCTTGCGCGAATTACCTTTGCGCTTCAGGTCGTGCAGGGCGGCAAGCGAAGTGACCACTGCATCCATAATGCCTTCGGGAACCTCGTTGCCGTCTTTATCCAGGATGGCCGGATTGGTCATGAGGTGGCCCACATTACGCACCAGCATCATGGAACGCGCGGCCAGCTTTTGTTTGTTGCCTTGCAGGTCGGTGTATTCGCGGTCGGCATTCAAAGCGCGGGTAAAGCTTTTGTCGCCTTTGGCGACTTCTTCGGTCAGGTTGCCCTGCATGAGGCCCAGCCAGTTTCGATACGCCAGTACCTTGTCTTGGGCATCGACGGTTGCGACCGAGTCTTCGCAGTCCATAATGGTGGTTAGGGCGGCTTCCATCAGGATGTCTTTCACCCCGGCCTTATCTTGTTTGCCAATAGGGTGGTTTTTGTCGATCTGTATTTCGAAATGCAGGCCGTTATGGCGAAAGACCAGTGCTTCAGGCGCCGAGGCCTCGCCCCTGTAGCCCAGCAGCAATGACGCATCTTTCAAGGTGGCGTTTTCGCCGTTCTCAAGCGTGACCCGAAGTTGGCCCTGCTCGACCTGGTATGCCGTGGCGCCGGCATGGGAATCGGACGACAGCGCAGTCGTGTCATCCAGGAAGCGGCGGCCATATTCAATAACCTTGTCGCCCCTTACCGGGTTGTAGCCGCCCGAGCGGGTGGCGCCGTCGTCTTCGGGAATGGCATCGGTGCCGTAAAGGGCATCGTACAAGCTGCCCCAGCGTGCATTGGCGGCGTTCAGCGCATAGCGGGCGTTGGTAATGGGAACAACCAGTTGTGGCCCTGCCTGCTCGCTGAATTCCACGTCGATATTGGTGGTGTCGACCTTGACGTTGGCCGGGGCGGTTTTCAGATAACCAATGTCTTTCAGAAACGCTTTGTACTCCCCCATGTCTTTAATGGGGCCGGGGTTCTTGCGGTACCAGGCATCCATTTCAGCCTGTATGCGATCGCGCTCGGCCAACAGGGCACGATTTCTGGGGGCCAGATCGTGCACGATGGCGCTGAAACCTTTCCAGAACGTATCTGATTCGATACCGGTTTCGGGCAGCGCTTCCTGTTCGATGAATTGGTGCAGTAAAGTGGCAACTTGCAGTTGTTCACATTGAGTTCGTTGTGTCATTTTTTTATCCTTCCTGTTGCGGCCCACATGATCGTTGAGTCATGCTCCGGTTTGTGTTCACATGCATAGTATGGACTGTCCGTTGTAGTCGCTCAACCAGTTCAAAGTTGAATAAGCTTGAACTTATAGTTCAAGATTTCATCATATTTAATCGTTAAACCTTCAAAGTGCAGAGGAATGTCTATGACCAAGTCTTCGGATCTTATCGGTGCAACGGCCGCCATTGAAACACTGCAGGGCTGGTCGGTTGTAGAAAACCGCGATGCCATCGAGAAAACATTTAAATTCAACGACTTCAATGAGGCTTTTGGCTTCATGACCCGGGTGGCGATGCAGGCCGAACAGGCCGGTCATCATCCTGAATGGTTCAACGTATACAATCGCGTGACCGTGACGCTGGCCACGCATGACGCCGGCGGCGTCACGGCAAAAGACACGGCGTTGGCGTCGTTCATGGACCAGATTGCACAGGAGTAGGTATGTCGGATTCATCGGGTGGCAGCGTTATCTCGCCATTGAGCTTGCCCCAGCTTATTCCCTTTGCCGCATTTCATGATGCCCACGCGGCTTATGAGCGACTGGTGCAAATCTACGAGCGCAATACCGCTTTTATACGTGAGGCGTTCGACCGCTATGCTGCCGGCCAACTGCCGCAAGGCCAGCGGGTTCGCGCCTATTACCCGGCCATTCGCATCAAGGTGTCGACTTATCAAGGTGTCGACAGTCGTTTGTCATACGGTTATGTGGTCGAACCCGGCATGTACATGACCACCATCACTCAGCCGCGTCTGTTCGAGCGCTATCTGCGCGAACAGATTCACTTGCTGATTCGCAATCATGGCGTGGGTGTGGAAGTGGGCGAGTCCGATACCCCCATCCCCCTGCATTTTGCGTTTCCTGAAGGCCATTATGTGGAAGGTGTCTATGCCGACTCGGTTGGGGGCGAATTGCGCGACCACTTCGATGTTCCCGATCTGGCTGTAACTGACGACGCAATCGTGAACGGCACATGGCGAGGCGAGCAGGGCGAACCGGAGCCCCTTGCCCCCTTTACTGCCCCGCGTATCGACTACTCCCTGCATCGTTTGCAGCACTACACAGCGACGCGGCCCGAATATTTCCAAAGTTATGTGCTGTTTACCAACTACCAGTTCTATATCGATGAATTCTGCCAGTGGGCCAAGGGCATGCTGGCCAGCGAAGAGGGCGACTACACGGCGCTGGTGGAGCCTGGCAATGTCGTAACGCTGGCAGGGCAGGGGCAGCAGCCCAGTGGCGTGCACCCGGCGCGCATGCCGCAAATGCCGTCGTATCATTTGCTGCGGGAAAACAATACCGGTATTACGTTGATTAATATTGGCGTGGGTCCTTCCAACGCCAAGACCGTGACCGATCACGTGGCGGTTTTGCGCTCCTCGGCCTGGATTATGCTGGGGCATTGTGCGGGGCTGCGTACCACCCAGCGGTTGGGGGATTATGTGCTGGCGCATGGTTATGTACGACAGGATCACGTGCTCGACGAAGACCTGCCGATTTGGGTTCCGGTGCCGCCGCTGGCAGAAATTCAAGTGGCGCTGGAAGGCGCTGTTGCCGAGGTGGCCGGGCTTTCGGGCTGGGAGCTCAAGCGCATTATGCGTACAGGAACGGTCGCCACGACCGACAACCGGAATTGGGAATTACGCGACCAGAATGAACCCGTACTGAAATTGTCGCAATCGCGCGCGATTGCTTTGGACATGGAGTCGGCCACCATTGCCGCCAATGGCTTCCGGTTCCGGGTGCCGTACGGGACTTTGTTGTGTGTGTCCGACAAGCCCCTGCATGGCGAGTTGAAACTGCCCGGCATGGCCAGCGCGTTCTATCGTCGCCAGGTAGGGCAACATTTGCAGATTGGCATTCGCGCCCTGGAGAGCTTGCGCGACATGCCGCCAGAAAGACTGCATTCGCGTAAATTGCGCAGCTTTATCGAGACGGCATTCAAGTAAGCGCGTTGTTGCCCCGCCTAATTCAGCGGTGCATCTATTTGCCTTGGCTCTTAGCGGTTTTTTCTGTTTTCCGGGCTTTCTTTTTTTTCAGCGCCAGCATGGTGCCCCGGCACTCCGGGGTGCCGCACAGGCATTTATATTCCTCGCGCCGTTTTTTGGTAATGCGCCCGTCAAGGACCAGGCCGTAGTCGTAGGTAAGCTCTTCGCCCTTTTTGATATCGCGCAGGGCCACCACATATACCTTGGTGCCTTTCTGGTTTTCCTGCGCCTCGCAGTTGGGCCCGCATGAATGGTTGAACCACTTGGCATCATTGCCTTTCTGACCGCCGTCAATGACTTTGCCACAGCTTAATGAAAAGAAAAAAGTGTGGAATGGGTCGTCGGGGTTGGTGGGGTGGAGCTCGTCGGCCTCTTCATGCGTAATGCGCTTGCCTATGTATTCCAGAATGTTCGTGCCTTCAGGAATTTTGCGGGCGGCAAAAATACCATTGCCATGTGTTTTCGATTTTTTGACCACATGCCAGTCGGGTTTGGAAGCGCTCATATTGGTTAGGCAGAATTCACAATAAATAACGGAACAGCATGGTTGGGAATGATACGACGAATCATTGTTGGCCGGTGACGCGATGTTACACGGTTTCGCGCTTGAGTACCGTTGACAGGTAGCGCCCGGTATAACTGCTTTCGTTGGCGGCGATGTCTTCTGGCGTACCTTGTGCCACAATCCGGCCCCCGCCGTCGCCGCCTTCCGGGCCCATGTCGACAATCCAGTCGGCGGTTTTGATGACATCCAGGTTGTGCTCGATCACGATGACCGTGTTGCCGGCATCGACCAGTTGCTGCAGCACTTTCAATAGCAGGGCAATGTCGTGAAAGTGAAGGCCCGTGGTGGGCTCGTCGAGGATGTACAACGTTTTGCCTGTGCTGCGGCGCGACAGTTCCAGCGAGAGCTTCACGCGCTGCGCTTCACCGCCTGAAAGGGTGGTGGCGCTTTGCCCAAGCCGTATATACGATAAGCCCACATCCATTAACGTGTTGAGCTTGCGCGCGATGGAAGGGACGGCCTCGAAGTAATCCAGTGCCTGGGCAACAGTGAGGTTCAATACTTCACTGATGTTTTTGCCGCGATAGCGAATCTCCAGCGTTTCGCGGTTGTAGCGTTTGCCTTCGCAAGTGTCGCAGGGCACATACATGTCGGGCAGGAAATGCATTTCCACTTTCACCACGCCATCGCCCTGGCAGGCTTCGCAGCGCCCGCCTTTGACATTGAATGAGAAGCGGCCCGGGTCGTAGCCGCGCGTGCGGGCCTCGGGTACACCGGCGAACAGTTCGCGAATTGGCGTGAACATACCGGTGTAGGTGGCGGGGTTACTGCGCGGCGTGCGCCCGATCGGGCTTTGGTCGACATTAATGATTTTGTCGAAATGTGAAAGGCCTTCAAGCCCGGTATGAGGTGCGGGCTCGGTCTGCGCTCGATGCAGGGCGGCCGCCACGGCCACGGCAAGGGTATCGTTGATGAGGGTGGATTTACCCGAACCGGAAACCCCGGTAATGCATACCAGCCGACCGGCGGGCACGCTAAGGTCAACAGACTTCAAGTTGTTGCCTGTACACCCCTTTAATACCAGTTGAGCCTGCTCTTCGGTGACCGGGCGGCGCTCCGGCGTGGCAATGCGCCGTGCGCCGGTGAGATACTGGGCGGTCAGTGAGCCGGTATTGTCCAGCAGTTCCCCGGGGGTTCCCTGGGCCACGATCCGGCCGCCTTGTTCACCGGCACCCGGCCCCATGTCCACCACAAAGTCGGCGCAGCGAATCATGTCTTCGTCGTGCTCAACCACAATGACGCTGTTACCCAGGTCGCGAAGATGTTGCAGGGTTTGAATAAGGCGGTCGTTATCGCGCTGGTGCAAGCCAATGGAAGGCTCGTCCAGTACGTACATCACGCCGGTCAGGCCCGAGCCGATCTGGCTGGCCAGGCGAATGCGTTGGGCTTCACCGCCCGAGATGGTGTCGGCGCGGCGATCGAGGGAAAGATAGGTCAGCCCGACATTGTTCAGGAAAGTCAGGCGTGCCTCGATTTCGCGAACAATTCGGTCTGCGATTTCTTTTTTGGCGCCCTGCAAGGCAAGTTGCTGGAACCAGCCCAGGCAATCTTTCAAGGACAGCGCTTCCACTTCGTAAATGGCGCGCCCCATACGCTCCTGGGGCCCCGGCTCGTTGCCGATGAGCACGTTGCGTGCTTCAGCGCGCAACCGGGAACCGTGGCAGTCGGGGCAACTGCGTGTGTGACGACACTTGGCCAGTTCCTCCCGAACCACCGATGAGTCGGTTTCACGCCAGCGGCGCTCCAGATTGGGAATGACGCCTTCGAATGTGTGTTTCTTGACGGTACTGCGGCCTTTTTCGTTCAGGTAGATAAAAGGAATTTCTTCGTTGCCTGAACCGTACAGGATACGTTCACGTGTTTTCTCGTCCAGCGATTCGAATGGTGCGTCAAGATCGAATTCGTAGTGGGCCGCCAGGCTGGTTAGCAAGGCGTGTGTAAAGGCGTTGCGCCGGTCCCATCCGGCAATGGCGCCACCGGCCAGGCTCAGTTCGGGAAAGGCCACGACGCGTTTGGGGTCGAAAAAATCAACGTGGCCCAGGCCGTCGCAGCGCGGGCAGGCCCCGACCGGGTTGTTGAAGCTGAACAGGCGCGGCTCCAGTTCAGTAAGGCTGTAGCTGCATACCGGGCAGGCGTAACGGCTGGAAAACGCGACTTCTTCGTCGGTATCCATATTCAACGCCACGACACGGCCGTCGGTAATCGACAGCGCCGTTTCAAAACTCTCGGCCAGGCGCTGCCGGCTTTCCGCTTTCACGCGCAAGCGGTCTATCACGACATCAATGCTGTGCTTTTCGGTTTTCTTCAGGGGTTCAAGGCGGTCGATCTCCACCATGTCGCCATCAACGCGCAGACGCACAAAGCCTTGGGCTTGCAGGCTGGCGCATTCGTCTTCGAAACTGCCTTTGCGGGCCCGCGCCAGCGGAGCCAGAATAGCCAGGCGGGTACCCGTTGCCCAGTCCATGACCTTGTCGACCATTTGGCTCACGCTTTGTGCCTGCAGCGGCAAACCATGGTCGGGGCAGAAAGGGGTGCCCACTCGCGCGTACAATAGGCGCAGGTAATCGTGAATTTCGGTAATGGTGCCAACCGTGGAACGCGGATTGTGGCCGGCGGCTTTTTGTTCGATGGAAATAGCCGGCGACAGGCCTTCGATCAGGTCGACATCGGGTTTGTCCATTAATTGCAGAAATTGCCGTGCGTAGGCCGACAAGCTTTCCACATAGCGCCGTTGGCCCTCTGCGTATAGCGTGTCGAATGCCAAAGACGATTTACCCGAGCCCGACAGGCCGGTTATTACCACCAATTGGTGGCGAGGCAGGTCGAGCGAGATGTTTTTCAGATTGTGCGTGCGGGCACCGCGGATGCGAATTGCGTCCATGTTTTCAGTAGAAAGTCTTTCAAAAGGCTAACTTGCTACTATAACGCGCTGCGCTCTTTTGAGCACGGCCTGCATTGCTTTTGATTGTGTGAATTGAATTTGTCGCTAAAGAAACCTTATGAGTAACTCCGGTGCCGGCGCCGTTAATGAAACCCAGGCCAAACTGAAACTAACGCCCACCGAACGCAAAGCCAGCTTTTCGTTGGCGCTGCTGTTTGCCTCGCGCATGCTGGGCTTGTTCCTGCTGACCCCTGTCTTTGCGGTGGCGGCACTGTCTATTCCCGGCGGGAACGATGCCACCAAGGTGGGGCTGGCCCTGGGGGCCTACGGTTTGACGCAAGCCATTATGCAAATCCCGTTGGGCATGGCGTCCGACCGTTTTGGTCGTCGTGCCGTGGTGGTGGCCGGCATGGTGCTGTTTATTGCCGGCGGCATCATGTGCGCGCTGGCGTCTGATATTAACTGGATCATTGCCGGGCGTATTCTGCAGGGTCTGGGGGCGGTTTCGGCGGCCATTACCGCCTGGGTGGCCGATGCAACGCGCCCGGAAGTACGAACGCGCGCCATGGCCATGGTGGGAGCGTCGATTGGTTTGTCGTTCGCCGTATCGCTGGTGTTGTCCCCCGTGGTCGTGGGCCAGTTCGGCTTATCGGGTCTGTTCTGGGTGATCAGCCTTTTGGGCTTTTTGTGCCTGCTTGTGGCCGCTTTCGTTGTCCCTTCCGCGCCCCGGGCTGCGCCGCCTTTGGTGCGTGTCAAGCCGGTTGATGTGCTGCGCCATGCCGATTTGCTGCGCTTGAATCTGGGCGTATTCTGCCTGCACTTCATTCTGATGGCGCTGTTTATTGTTGTGCCCAGCGTGCTTTCCAGCCTGGGTGATTTTGGGTCGGCGCAGTTGTGGCAGGTTTATTTGCCGGTTATTTTGCTGTCGTTTGTGTTCATGGTACCTGCGGTTTTCTATACTGAAACCCGCAAGGCACATAAAGCCGCATTGCAATGGTCGGTGCTGGGTTTGGCGGTTACATTGTTGTTCATGCCCTGGGCCAGCGAGCAACTATTGTGGATGGTGGCGGCGCTGGTGGGTTTCTTTGTTGCGTTCAACGTGCTTGAAGCGTTGCAGCCGTCGCTGGTTTCCCGCGTGGCGCCGCCCGACTTTAAAGGGCTGGCGCTGGGCTTTTACAATATGTCGCAAGCGCTCGGCGTGTTCATTGGGGCGTCGCTGGGCGGCTTGGTTATTACATACGCAGGAGCATCTTATGTGTTCCTGCTGTGCGCATTACTGGCGCTGCTTTGGTATGGGGTGGCGCGCGGCATGAGGCCGTTGAAAGACACCTGAGTAGGGCAAAAATGTGCTGTGGTAGTTCTTCGGGCCAATTGATTTCCAGGCCCTGAATTGAACGATAATGAACTTGAACGAATTTTATTGATTGGGGGTGAACAAATGGCTTCAGTAAACAAAGTGATTCTGGTGGGCAACCTGGGGCGCGACCCCGAGGTACGTTACAGCCCCGACGGCGTGGCAATTTGCAATATTTCGCTGGCCACCACTTCGCAGTGGAAAGATCGGAATTCCGGTGAGAAGCGCGAGGAAACCGAATGGCACCGCGTTGTGTTCTACAACCGCCTGGCCGAAATCGCCGGTGAATATCTTAAGAAAGGCCGGGCCGTCTATGTTGAAGGCCGCATCAAAACCCGTAAATTCCAGGACAAGGAAACGGGCGCAGATCGTTACAGCACTGAAATTGTGGCAGAGCAAATGCAGATGCTGGGTGGCCGCGACGGTGGCGATTCCAGCAGTGATTTCGGTGGCGAAAGCAGCCCGCGCGCCCAGCGCCCGGCACAGCAGCAGCCTCGCCCCGCCGCACCGCAAGCGGCACCGGCAGCGAACCTGGCCGATATGGACGACGATATTCCGTTCTAGAAGCTGTTTGAATTAATTGTGTCGCCAGACATTCAGAAAGCCAGTCCTCGACTGGCTTTCTTTCATTGTTTCACTGTGCCTGCGCAGTTGAATCAGCGTTTTCTTAAAAGCTGTTGCGGCGACATGCCATGCGCCGCCTTGAATGAGCGGCTGAAATGGGAAAGGTTTTGAAAGCCAAAGGCAACGGCGGCATCGGTAACGCGATCAAAACGACGAAGCTCCAGGGCCTGTCGGCTTGCTATCAGGCGCTCCTGCATCAGCCAGCGCATGGGCGTTGTTCCTTCCTGGGCAAACAAGCGGCACAAGGTTCGACTTGAGATATGCAAAGATTGGGCAATGAGGTTGCTGTCTAAATCGGGGTTATCCAGGTTGGCCCTGATAAAGTCTTTAACCTGTTGTGACTTTTGTAGATGGGTGTGGTCGCTGGAAAACGCTTGTCCTAATGAAACATCCAGGATTCCCGCCCACATGTCCAGGGTTGCCCTTTCCATTTTGATGGCTTGAGCCGGGCTCAGCTCGCGACGGGCAAGCGTCAGGCCATCAAGCAGTTGTATGAATAGTCGGGTTGATGGCATGTTTGCAGGCATTTTTCTGCCTGCTGCAGATGTAATCCACGGCAATCTGTGTGTAAGTTGTGGCCGATCCGCGATAATCATCGTGGCGCTTGAGACCTCGCCAAAAACCAGTTTGAATGGCTTTGTCTGGTCCATCAGCATGACTTCACCCGGTTCCAGTGCGGTCAGTCGGCCATGCTGCTCGAAAATGGTTTTACCGTGTCGTCCGACCCACAGAAAAAACTCTTCCCGGCCGTCTTTGCGGATATGTGAGCGCTCGCGTCGAACCGTAAGTTGCCTGCCGTTGCGGATGTGTGAACTGATATGGCTGAAAACGAGGTTGCCAAAAGCCTGCGAGGCAACGGTGGCACTGAAGTCTTTGTCCGGGATGCGTTGGCATTCGGTATGAGAGTAATTGCGACATGTGGCGTGATGCCAATGCTCGAACCCGTCTTGCGGACCTACGCTGGCAAAGGAAATCACAATATCCTCCTGGCCTTCTCAGGCAAATAATTGTCGGTGACAGAAAAGCAAAAGTTGGGTTGTCGCCTCACAATGTAGATACATCACAGTTATCAAGGAGGCTAGCATGCCCTATCGTTGCGATGCAATTGATCCAAAGACAACGGCAATTATTGTCGTGGATATGCAGAATGATTTTGTGGCGCCGGCGGCGCCGCTTTTGTCGCAAATGGCGCAAGACCTTGTGCCGCGCTTGAACAAAACCCTGGATGTTTGTCGTGAGAAAGGCGTGCGCGTTGTTTATACCGCCCATGTGCATCGGAGTGACGGCTCAGACATGGGTTTGTTTGATGATTTGTATCCTCCGATAGCCGATCGAAAAGCGTTGATTGATGGTACGGAAGGGGGTGATATTTATCCTCCGATTGCGCCGAAAGCCGGCGAGCATGTGATTAAGAAGCCGCGTTACAGCGCTTTTTTCGGCACCCCGCTCGATATGTTGCTGCGGGAGTGGGGCATTAAAACCGTCGTGATTGCCGGCACGACAACCGAAAATTGTTGCCATGCGACTGCAAGAGATGCCATGTTCAATAACTATCAGGTCGTATTTCTGTCGGATGGGACCGGAACATTCGATTATCCCGATACGGGATTCGGTGCAATGCCCGCTGAAGATGTGCACCAGGCAACTTTGCGGATCCTGTCTTTTTCAACAGGTCACGTCATGAGTTGCGACGCATTGTTGGAGCGCTTGTAACGTTATGAAGAATTGCGCTTATGGTTTATGTTTGACCATTTGGCGCGGGTTCGGCATGGGCTGATGCGGTGGCATCGCCCAGTGTCGAACCCATCATCAGGCTTTGTTCCTGCGTATGCGCATGTTCGCGAAACAAAAATTCGGCGCGGTCGCCCTGGCCGGCCTCAATGGCATCCACAATGGCGTGGTGCTGCCGATGTGCATAAAACAAAAATTCGAACATGCGTTCTTTATTGGTATTTGAAAACGCAACGCTCAAGGGGGCGGTGAACGGCACCACGTTGCAGCGATCCGTCAGGCTTTCCAGCAGCGGCAGGTTGGCCGCTTCTGTTATCAGCGCATGAAACCGGGCGTTCATTTGCCCATAGCGCAATTCGTCGTCGTCTTGCAGTTGTCGTTGTGTGAACAAGGCATCGCCTTCGGCCAGGCAGGCTTTCAGTGCCGACATCACTGGGGCCGAGACCCCTTTTTCCGCAACGTGACGGGCCGCAAAACCTTCAAGCAGCGCGCGTACCCGTACGGCTTCGATACTGTTCTGGGTAGTGAAGGCGCGCACGGAATAACCCCGCTTGCCTGCGGGCACCAGCAAACCTTCCTGGGCCAAAGCCGGCAGGGCCTGGCGAACCGGTGTGCGGGAAACGCCCAGGCGGGTTGCCAGTTCGGCTTCGGTTACGCGCTCGCCCGGCGCCAGTTCGCCACTGAGCACCATTTCCCGCAATCGAACAACAACGGTTGAGTGTGTGTTCATGATTCAATATAAAGACAAGGTTGAACGGCTATGCCGCTCATTATATGGAATCCATTTTGGGATCCCAAATTGGTATTTATACGATATTAATAAAAATTAATTGCTTAATTTGGATCCCAAAAGGTAGAATGGCACACTAGGAAAACTCTCTTTCGGCAGGAACCGTCATGGCGAAGATTATTGGTTGTATTGGTACGTCACACGTACCCACTATTGGTGTTGCGTACGATAAGGGCAAGCAGGAAGACCCGGCCTGGAAACCGTTGTTCGACGGTTACAAGCCCGTTGCCAAATGGCTGGAAGACAATAAAGCCGATGCACTGGTGTTCATTTATAACGATCACGCCACCACGTTTTTCTTCGACATGTATCCCACGTTCACCCTGGGGGTGGGCGAACGCTTCCCCATTGCCGACGAGGGTGCGGGCTTGCGCAATTTGCCGCATATTCGGGGCAATGTCGACTTGCAGGCGCACATTGCAGAATCGCTGGTGAATGATGAGTTCGATCTCACCATTACCCAGAACAAGCCTATTGATCATGGTTGCGCCTCGCCGCTGCCGCTCATGTGGCCGCACGAGCCCGACTGGCCGGGCGTGGTGGTACCGATTGCGGTGAATGTGTTGCAGTATCCGTTGCCCACACCGCGCCGTTGCTACAGGCTGGGCAAAGCGTTGCGCCGTGCTATCGAGTCATACCCGGAAGATCTGCGGGTTGTGGTGGTGGGTACCGGCGGCTTATCGCATCAAATTCATGGTGAGCGCACGGGCTTCAACAATGAAGCTTGGGACCAGGAATTCCTGGAACTTTTGCAGCACAATCCTGAAAAACTCACAGAATTGACCCATGCCGATTACGTTCGCCTGGGTGGTGCGGAAAGTGTTGAGCAAATTATGTGGCTGGCCATGCGCGGCGCCATGCCCGAAAAAATTCGCAAGATTCACCAGAATTACTATTTGGCCACCACCACTGCCATGACAGTTGTACTGTACGAAGGTGAAGAGGAAACGGTCACACCTGCGGCCGCGGCATCCGGCCAAAGTGCAACAGCTTAAGGGGCCAATTATGAATCCACAATTGAAAGGTCTCGAGAACATAGAAGGCACCTATGCTTTCGACATTCGCACCTGCAATCGCCGCCTGAACATCAATCGGTTTTTCTGGAACATGATTCAAGCGCAATGGCGCGAGCGTTATCTGCAGGATCCGGACGGCTTGATGACCGAAGCGGGTTTAACCGAAGAAGAAAAAGTCTTGATTCGAAATGTAGATTGGCTGGGGCTGGTCCAGCATGGCGTGAACTTCTTTGTGCTGGAAAAATTTGCCCGTGTGGTGAAAAAAACCAATTTAGAGGTTTACGCTATTATGCGCGGGGAGTCTTTTGAAGACTTCATGAAAACGCGGCGGGTGCCCACCGCGCGCTGAAATCGCGCTTGCCTTTGGGGGGCTGAAATTTACGCTGCCCCAAGGCCAATAAGCTCTCCCAGCAGATCGGGCTCGTTCAGCAAACCCTGGCTTTGGCCTTGCCAACGAATAATGCCGCGATCCAGCACAATGGCACGCTCGGTTAGTTCAAGCGCCAGTTCGGCATGCTGTTCAACCAGGATAATACCCATGCGCGAGTTCTGGCGCAGTTTGCGGAAGGCCTCGACCAGACCGTCGACAATAATGGGCGCCAGTCCTTCAAAGGGTTCATCCAGCAACAAAACCCGCGGGTTACCGATCAGGGCGCGGCCAATGGCCAGCATTTGTTGTTCGCCGCCCGAGAGCTGGTTACCCATGTTGCGTCGGCGTTCGCCCAAACGGGGGAATAGCTCGTAGATACGGTCTGTGTTCCATTCTCCCGGTTGCTGGGCCACGCGCAGGTTCTCATGCACGGTAAGCGATGGAAAAATCTCCCGTTCCTGGGGTACAAGGCCCAGGCCCGACATTGCCCGTTCATGGCTGGGAACAGGGCCGATGTCTTTACCCAGGTATTGAATGGTGCCAGCGTGTTGCGTGGTCAGGCCCATGAGGGTATTGAGCAGCGTGGATTTGCCGACCCCGTTACGGCCCAGAACGCTTAAGGCCTCACCTTCCTGCAGGCTCAAGGACAGCTTTTCAATTACAACAGTTTCGCCGTAACCGGCATCTAAATGATCCACTTTCAATAATTCAGCCATGGTGACGTTCTCCCAGGTAAACGGCGCGAACACGTGGGTCGTTGCGTACTTCCTTCACGCTCCCTTCGACCAGCACAGCACCTTCCACCAAAACGGTAATGCGTTGTGCGAAGCGAAAGACGAGGTCCATGTCGTGCTCAATGACCAAAACGGCAACATCCTGTGGCAGGCTTTCGAGCAGATCGAACAAACGCGTGCCTTCCGTTGACGGGACGCCCGCAACCGGTTCGTCCAACAGCAGTACGGACGGTTTAAGTGCCAATGCCAGGGCAATTTCAATCAGGCGTCGTTGTCCGTACGCAAGGTCGGTTACGGTTTTGTTTGCCAGCGCCAGCAGGCCAAGCGAGTGCAGCAGTTGCGCCGCCTCATCCATGAGTTCGGGCGATTGTGTGATGCTGCCGAACAGGCGTGCATCGCGCCCTTCGCGTGCGGTCAGGGCCAGGCCGATGTTTTCACCCACGGTCAGGTGGTTGAACAGGGAGTTAATCTGGAAGGTACGCGCAAGCCCCATTTTTACGCGCTTTTCCGGTGAAAGGCGCGTAATGTCGGTGCCGTTAAGCAGAATATTCCCTTTGGAAGGTTGCAGCAGCCCGGTAATCTGATGCACCAGCGTGCTTTTGCCTGCCCCATTGGGGCCGATCAGGGCGTGACGCACGCCTTTTTCCAGCTTCAGGTTGACGTCCTGGGTTACCTGAAGTTGCCCGAAAGCTTTGCTTAGTCCTTGAAGCTCGAGTGCAACGGTCATTTTGAGCTCCTTTTGGCTGCGGTACGGGACACCAGGCCCGCCAGGCCGTCGGGGGCGTAGCGGACAATCAGAATCAGCACGATACCAAGCACGGCCAGCCAGTTGGTGGGGTCGATTGCCGCCGCGCGATCCGACAGCAGTACAAATAAAATGGCACCGAAAATGGCGCCGTACAAGCGCCCTGGGCCGCCAAGGGCGAGCATGACCAGCACGTTGGCCGACAAGGTAAAGGCCAGGGAATCGAGGCCGACGATGCGGTTGATTTGTGCCGACAAGGCGCCGGCAATGCCGGCAATGGCGGCCGAGATGGTGTAAAGCAGCCAAAGCCGGCGTTCAACCGGTACGCCCAGCATGCGCATTCGGGTTTGGTTTTCCCGGATACCCTGCGCGGTTTGGCCAATTGAGGCATTAACCAGTTTCTTCAGCAAGGCATAAACCAGCAGCAAGACAATGCAGGCATATATAAAGCCTGTAAATCCGAAAATGTCGAACTGGAACAAGCCCAGTACGGGGTCGACATCGTAGCCGGTCAGGCCGTCGTCGCCATTGGTAACGGATTTGGCCACGTTGGCCAGTTCATACAACAGGCTGGCAATTGCCAGGGTGAGCATCAGTTGCGTTAAGCCCTGGGTGCGCAGCACGGCAAATCCCGAGAGCAGGCCGGCAAGCCCGGCGGCGATGGCGCCAACCAGTAATCCGCTGATGGGTTCTGAGGAAATGTGCAGCGCATAGAGTGCGGCCGCATAGGCCCCAACGCCGAAGAATGCCGCATGCCCCAGCGATTCAACGCCGCCGTAGCCCTGGGCCAGGTCAAGCGACAGGGCGAAAATCGCCATAATGACCACCATGGCGGCCAGGGCAAGATAGTATTCGCCGAAAATCAGGGTCAGAATCATTGCTGCGACCAGCGCGGCATCGGCCAGGTTGTATCGTTGGCGGCGGAATGCGCCCACGACCAGGTTGCTGTTTGATTGAGTGTTCATGATGTCGTGTGCGATTCCGGGTTAGCCTGCACGGCCCACAAGACCACGTGGACGAACCAGCAGGATGGCCAGTACGGCAAGATAAATAATGAATCCCCCCAGCGCGGGAATGTAATAGCGACCCATCGTGTCGATAAAGCCCAGCAGCAGCGCAGAATACAGTGAGCCTTTCAGGCTGCCCAGCCCGCCTACCGCGACCACGATCAGGACCAGAACAAGGTATTTCAAGCCATAGTAGGGCTCGAGCGGCAGCATTTGTGTGCCCACCGCACCACCCAGCGCAGCCAGGCCGCAGCCAATGGCGAAAGTGATGGAGAATACAAGCGGCACATTGATGCCCACACAGCGGGCCATGCGCGGGTTGTCGACGGCGGCACGCAAGCGCGCGCCGAAAGTGGTGTATTCCAGGCAGAGCCACAATGCAGCGGCAACTGAAAGGCTTAAGCCGAGCACGAACAGTCGGTAAACAGAGATGCTCATGTCGCCAAGGGATAACTGGCCCGTCAGGGCGGCGGGCAGCGTAATGGTTTGAATCTGGGGGCCGGCCAGATTCTTGACCAGGGCGGTAATGACAAAAGTCATGCCGATGGTCATGAGCAGTTGGCCAAGCGGGTTCGATTTATACACCCATTGGTACAGGGTCCGTTCCATGATCAGGCTGATGATCATGGTAGCGATGATGCTTAAGGGCAGTGCCAGAAAGAAATGCATGCCGGTCGTTTTCATCAGCCATAACGCGATGAACCCGCCAATCATGGCAAATGCGGAATGGGTTAGATTAACAACGCGCATAACGCCCAGTGTGATCGTGAGGCCTACCGAGATGAGAAAGAGCATCATCCCGTATGAAACCCCATCTATCGTGAGGGTAAGGAACGTGGAAAGCGCATTTGGCATGGAGCGACTCGTTTAACCAATTGAGGCGGTGGTGACGGCTGTAACAGGGCGCGACCCTGAAACGTCAGGGTCGCGGTTAAAACGCAAGGCTTATTTCTGCTTCATGGCATGCCAGGGTTCTACAACGTTTTCGTAGGTGAAAATGGGCACGTTACCCAATAAACCGCCTTCAACCGGCTTGACTTCGCGAATGTAGATGTTCTGGATGATTTCGCGGGTGTCCGGGTCGATGGACACAGGGCCGCGCGGGCTTTCCCATTCATAGCCTTTGACTGCGGCCATGGCAGCCTCGCCGTCTTTTTTGCCGTCGGTTGCCCTGATCATTTCAGCCACGACTTTCATGGCGTCGTACGCACCCATTGATGCCAGGCTGGGGATCGCGTCGGGCCCGAACTGGGCTTTATAGCGCTTGACGAAGTCCTTGTTTTCGTCGGTATCCAGATAGGGCGAGTAGTTCAGCGCGGTAATGATGCCTTCGGCAGATTTGCCGATTGCAGGCAGGTCGGACTCTTGTGTTTCAGCACCGGCATAAAGCGTCATGCCTTCTTTACCCAGGCCACGGTCCTGGAATGCCTTGATAAAGCCGGCAGACATGGGGCCGACCGGCATGAACATGAACACGTGTTTGACGCCGGCGTCGGCAATCCGCTGCAGATAGGTTGAGAAGTCGGTGGTGCCCAGTGGCACCTTGATGTTTTCAACGATTTTGCCGCCTTGTTCGGTAAAGGCGGTGTCGAATGCATTGGCGATATCGGTACCGGGGGCGTAGTCGGCTGTAACGGATACGGCTTCACGTGCGCCTTGTTCATAAGCCCATTTCATCAGCGGTACACAGTAAGCCCAGGAGGTATAGCCAACGCGGACAAAATAGGGTGTTTTGTCGGTAATGCTGGAAGTGGCGCCGTTAATGAATACGTAAGGCGTTTTGGTTTGGTCGACCACGTCGGCCGTGCCCATGACGGTAGGCGTAAACACGCCGCCAATAAGGTATTGCACTTTGTCGCGAATGACCAGTTCCTGGGCCAGTTGACGCGCCCGTTGCGGGTTCACGCCGCCTTCGTCGCGCTTGACGATGGTGATGGTGTGGTCGCCCACTTTGCCGCCGGTTTCCGACATAAACATGTCTACACCGCGATCATATTCCTGACCCCACCACGAGTAGGTGCCTGAATACTGGCTGAGCAGGCCGACTTTAATGTCATCGGCCTGGACGGCAGACGCAAACAATGAACCGGCCACGGCCAATGCCGCGGTACCGATTGTTAATCGCTTACCAAAAAAAGAGTACATGAGGTGTCTCCGAGTGTCGTTATTGATATTCATGACTTCCAAATTGCTTTGGAACGTCTTATATCCTTGCACCAGATGGCTTGGATAACCAGTGCTAATCGTTACCTTACCTAGGCGTTATAGTTATAAACAGAAAATTTAATCAGGCTTCCTTATTTTGTATCCGATGTGTTTTCCGTCGCGCTCCGGGTCACATTGGGTGATGCCACCGTCAAGTTCGTTCTACCTGGCTGTAGAATGCAGGCTTTGATTCGAAGTGGTCGTTTTATCCTGGGGCCTTGGTAAAAATGAATGTCGACAAGCTTGAGTATGATCAGAACGGGTATGGACTCGATATCTTGCGTGCGCAAGATAATTACCGTCCGGCCTGGGGTGAACGCAGCGCCGCATTTCGGGAAAAAGCGCATTGCCTGCTGGACGTTTCATACGGACACGGCAATCGCGGCGTGCTTGATTGTTTTCCCGCTGAAAACGGGCTGCACGCGCCGACTTTGATTTTTATCCACGGGGGCTACTGGCACAAAGGCGACAAGTCGTTCTACAGCTATGTGGCTGAACCCTTCGTGGCCCGTGGCGTATCGTGCATTGTCATCAATTACGATTTCTGCCCCAACGTGCGCATGGCTGATATCGTGCAACAGGTGCGGGTGGCGGTTGCCTGGATCTGGCGCAATGCAGATTCTTTGGGCGTGTCGCGCAATCTATTTGTTTCCGGGCATTCGGCGGGCGGTCATTTGAGTGCGATGATGATGAGTACCGATTGGGCGTCGTACGACCCCAATCTTCCCACCGGAATGCTTCGTGGCGCCATTCCCGTTTCTGGCCTGTACGACTTACAGCCGCTGGTCGAGATCCCGCTGAACGATGTGTTGGGCATGGACGCCGATGAAGCTGCGGCGATCAGTCCGGTGAAACAGCGTTTGGTGAGCAACGTTGCGCAATTGGTCGTGTGCGGTGAAGCCGAGTCAGACGCCTTCAATGCACAGTCGGATTTATACGTTTCAACGTTTGAAACGCCTGAGCGCCCGCTGGAGCGATACTCGGTGCCGGGGGCGAATCATTTCGACGTGATGAATGCATTTGCCGACCCGGAGCAGGTTTTATTTCAGAAAATACTGGCGTTGGTTACGGCTCGGGGCTAATGCGAATAACCGGCTTGATCGTGATGCCGGCGTGCATGTCGTCCATGGCCTGGTTAATGTCGGCAAAGTCATAGAAGCGAATGAGCTTGTCGAATGGAAAGCGGCCCTGTTTGTGCAGTTCGATCAGCTTTGGAATAAAGATCTCCGGCACGCTGTCTCCCTGATGAATGCCTCTTATCGAGCGGCCGCCCCGCACGAGGTCCAGAATGTTGGCATGTATATCGGCGCCGGATACTGTGTTCACCAGTCCGCATACGCCAAAAGCGGCCAGCGCCGCAACGGCTTGCTTGATTAAAACTACATGGCCGGTTGTATCCAGGATGGCATCAAAGCCGTTTGGCGCAATGGTCTGCAACTGACTTTTAATGCGTTGATGATGGCGCCCGCGCCTGTTTGAATGCCGCAGCCCAGCGGTCCCAGCAGGGATAAGGGCAGTGTACGATCGACTGGCACAACGTTGCGCTCTGTGCAAATGCTGTAGCCCGCAAACGACGATTGGCCGAAAAAATGGCTGTGAATGATTTCACCGTTACGGCTTAAGGCCGTGGAGCCATCGGCCCGTGCGCCGGAAAAGGCGTGCCGGCGCAGGAACTGGCAATAGGCGGCATGCCCTTGGGTGCAATTGGGGCAGGTTCCGCAAGAGTCGAAGGTAATAACCACGTGATCGCCCGGCTGTACTTTCCTTACCGACTTTCCTACGCGCTCCACCACGCCCGCGCCTTCATGCCCCAGCACAATGGGCTTGGGTACCCTGTCGGGTGCGTTGCGCATGTGCAAGTCGCTATGGCAAATACCGGTTGCCACAATGCGCACCAGCACGTCGTTGTCGCGAGGGTCTTCAAGCTCAAGCGTTTCCAGTGAAAAGGGTTGCCCGCTCAGGCGGCTCACGGCGGCCGTAATGGTTGTGCTCATAATCTTGTTTCTGTTCTGCGGAAAAGGTTACATGCTAGTGCAATGTTATTAAGAAGCTCGTGCGGCGGCAGTGTATGTGGCTCCGGACTTTTCAGTCGGAGAGGGTTAATTGAAAAGTATGTCACTTAATTGGGGGTGATCGAGCGGGGCAATGCTTTGTGACGAGCGCCAGTTTGAGTATTGATGATTAGGCGCTTAATCGGCTTGACCTAGTGGACCGCAGGGGTGGTGGCTGGGGTGCCGTTGTGTCGCTAACTAGTCGTATGTTAGGTCAGCTTGTTCGCAAAGCGCACAAATGTTCCGAAATTGTTGACACTAAAAAGTGGCGAAACATACACTTTGAACCTGTTAGCGCCCCCTGAAGCACGAGCTATACGATAGAAGCACTACAAGAATAGACACTATTTGAGGGCGATTAGCGGTATTGAACTTAATAAATTGAGGAGACACATTTATGCGACGCAAATTTTCATTACGTTTGCTAGCAGCAGTTGCACTGACTTGCACGTCTGTTGGGGCGTATGCTGCCGACGACGTGAAAGTCGGGCTGATGTTGCCATATTCCGGGACGTTCGCCGAGTTGGGTCAAAATATTACTAATGGTTTTAAGCTGGCGATTGATCAGAAGGGTGGAAAAATCGCAGGCCGGACCATCGAGTATGTTGAGTTGGACGATGAGTCGGCTCCTGCGAAGGCAAACGAGAACGCCAATAAATTGATCCGTCGCGACAATGTCGATGTACTTGTGGGTACGGTGCATTCTGGTGTTGCGTTAACGATGGCGCGCGTGGCCAAGAACACGGGTGCGCTAATGATTATTCCCAATGCTGGCGCAAACGAGTTAACCGGCGCCTTATGTTCACCAAACATCTTCAGAGCTTCTTTCTCTAATTGGCAAGCTGGCTATGCTGTTGGTGCATTAATGGCTCAAAAACATAAAACCGCTGTTTCTTTGGCGTGGAATTACGCAGCCGGAGACGAGCAAACAGCGGGCTTCAAGGAAGCCTTCGAGGCGGGTGGCGGTAAGGTGCTGAAGCATCTGTCTCTTCCTTTCCCCAATACTGAGTTCCAGCCATTGCTCACGGAAATTGCAACACTTCAACCCGATGCTGTTTATGCATTTGTGGCAGGCGCTGCTCAGGTGAAATTAACAAAAGACTACGAAGCATCGGGCTTGAAAGACAGGATCCCTTTATATGGTGCATTCCTCACAGAGGGTACGCTCGAGGCGCAGGGAAGTTCTGCACAGGGGATGCTGACGGCATTGCATTACGCCGATGGCTTGGATAACCCCAAAAATCAGGCCTTTATCGAGGAATACAAGAAGGCCCATGGCGAAACCCCTGATGTGTTTGCGGTACAGGGTTATGATTCTGCGCAGTTGTTCATCGCCGGCCTTGAGGCAGTCAACGGGGATACCTCCAAGAAAGAAGACATGATTCGCGCGATGGAGAACGCCAAGCTTGATAGTCCTCGCGGGCCCCTGTCATTTTCCAAATCGCATAACCCTGTCATGAATATGTATATTCGTGAAGCACGTGGTGATCAGAATGTCATGGTGGGTATTGCTGTGGAAGCGCTGGCTGACCCTTCGCCTGATTGCAAACGGTAACAGCTTAACGGCTACTCCTTGATAAGCGGCTGTCTTAAAACGGCGGTCGTTTGTCTTTTTGTTTGCTTGAAACACCCGATTAAAAATCGAAGAATCTATTATGGATATATTGTTAGGGTCACTATTAATCCAGGCATTGAACGCAATTCAGTATGGATTGCTTTTGTTTCTAATAGCAAGTGGCCTTACGCTCATATTTGGTGTGATGGGCGTTATTAATATTGCGCACGGTAGTTTCTATATGATGGGTGCATATTTTGCGTTCACCATAACTGGCCTTACAGGAAATTTTTTCGTCGCAGTAATATTGGGGGCAATTTTAAGCGTCATCATTGGCGCCCTTCTGGAGTGGGCATTATTTAAGCACCTTTATAAAAGAGATCACCTTGAGCAGGTTCTCTTGAGCTATGGCTTGATTTTGATATTTGAAGAGCTGCGCAGCATTTTCGTCGGTGACGAAGTTCACTCCATCGATGTCCCCGCTTGGCTGAATTTCTCCATACCGCTCGGAGACATTATGTCTTACCCGTTCTATCGCCTGTTTATGTCCGGGGTGTGCGTTTTGGTCGCCATTGGTATGTATATATTAATTAACCGAACGCGCATCGGGTCGATGATTCGAGCGGGGGCGACAAATAGTGGTATGGCTGAAGTTCTGGGAGTCAATATCAGCATGGTCAATCGTCTCGTGTTTTCTCTCGGGGTAGGGCTTGCCGCGTTTGCGGGCATGATCAACGCGCCGGCCTCGGCGGTTGCGCCAGGGATGGGCATGGAAGTGTTGATTGTAAGTTTTGTCGTGGTTGTGATAGGGGGAATCGGTTCTGTTTGGGGTGCCTTGTTTGCGGCTATGGTCATTGCATTTGCAGACACTTTTGGCAGCGTGTTTTTCCCGAGTGTAGCGGGGATGCTGACCTACATAATTATGGCCATGGTTTTATTGTGGCGACCTGACGGAATTTTTAAGCGGTGAGACTGATGGTAGAAAGCAAAAATAAATATGTGCTTTTGGCGGTGATGTTTATCGCTTTATTGTTGTTCCCGACGCTTGGGTTTGATTTCTACAATGACATGGTGTCCCGAATCGTGATACTAGCGTTATTTGCAGTCAGCCTGGATTTGCTGGTGGGGTACGCGGGTTTAATCAGCTTTGGGCATGCGGCATGGTTTGGAGTAGGCGCATATGCGTTTGCGCTCCTTTCCACTCATTATCAAGTTACCGACAGTTTTTGGATCACGTTGCCCGTTGCGCTGATCGCCGCAGCAGTACTTTCCTTTATCGTTGGCTTGTTTGTTTTAAGGACCAAGGGCATTTATTTCATCATGGTGACTTTGGCATTTGCGCAAGTGTTTTATTTTCTTGTGCATGATGTTCCAGCCATTGGTGGAAGTACGGATGGTTTGAATCTCTATGCGCGGCCTACGTTGGAAATAGGTAATTGGGTTTTGCTGGATTTGGAAAACCCTCTGACCATGTATTACTTCATTTTGGCAGCGCTGTTTTTCTCTGTTGTTTTATTGTGGTTTTTCTTGAGGTCACCTTTAGGGCGCGCGGTGCAGGGTATAAAAATAAATGAGCATCGAATGCTGTCAATTGGTTTTCCTGTTTTTCGTTATAAGTTGATTGTTTTTGTCATTGCAAGCGTTTTTGCTTCTTTGGCTGGTTACTTGTTTGCTGCCCAAAGTTACGGTGTTAATCCGGAGCTTTTGTCCTGGCATAAATCGGCAGATGTCCTGCTTATGTTGATATTTGGTGGTATGGGTCAATTTGTTGGCGGCATAGTGGGGGCGTTCGCCTTCATTTTGCTTAAAGACGTTTTCATGACATATACCGATTGGTGGCAACTGTGGCTTGGCATAACGATTGTATTATTTGTTTTGTTCTTGCCGGGTGGATTGGCTTCGTTACCCAGCCGGTTTAAAGCACTTGTTGGGAAAGCGTAATGAACGATGTGTTGCTAAGAGCAGAAAATGTATCCAAGCATTTTGGGGGTCTGGTTGCGAACGACAATGTGTCGTTGTCTGTTTATAAAGGTAAAACGCATGCGATTCTCGGCCCGAATGGTGCTGGAAAATCGACCCTGATCAATATGTTGTCCGGCGACTTAACCTGTTCAAGTGGCTCGGTGTTTTTGGGTAATCTCGATGTGACACATTTGCAACCAAATGAGCGTTCTCTGCTGGGAATTGGTCGCAGCTATCAGAAAACCAATATCTTTCCGACGTTTACGGTGCTGGAGAATTGTCGTTTGGCCGCGCAATCTCGTGAGCCCCGCTTAGGCGCCGTTTTTTCTAGCGCGAGCAATTATGAGCCCTATAAGAATCTTGCTGAGAAAGCGATTTGGGAAACAGGATTAGAGGGTTATGAAAGCCGGGTTGCCAGTGCATTATCTCATGGTGAGCAAAGGCAGCTTGAGTTAGCGATTGTTCTTGCGACGCAACCGAGCGTTTTGTTGCTCGATGAGCCGCTCGCAGGAATGGGTTCGGAAGAGTCTTTTCAAATGATCGATCTGCTTAAAAAGCTTGTAAAGACACATGGTATTTTGCTGGTGGAGCATGATATGGATGCCGTATTTGCCATTGCAGACATTATTACGGTGATGGTAAATGGATCTGTCCTGATGACGGACACGCCCGATCGGGTACGTGCCAGCGCCGAGGTTCAGCAAGCTTATTTCGGACACTAAAGGTTGATGCAATATGTCAGAAGCATTAGTGAGTGCTCATGGAATTCATTCATATTATGGCCAGAGCCATATTTTGCATGGGATAGACTTCACGATCTCGCGTGGTGAAACCGTTGGGCTGATGGGCCGCAACGGTATGGGTAAATCCACGTTGATAAAAAGTTTGGTTGGTGTGGTGCGGCCGCGGGAGGGAGAGGTTTTTGTTAAGGGTAGGTCAGGCAAGAGTATGCCGACCTATAAGGTAGCACGCATGGGGATAGCCTACGTTCCTGAAGGGCGTGGTATCTTTCCCAACTTGTCGGTGAAAGAGAATCTATTGCTCGGAGCGCGTCCGGGTTCAGATGGGCGTCTTGACTGGACTTATGACAGGGTTCTAGACTCTTTTCCGCGATTAAGGGAGCGGCTGAGTAATGGTGGCGCTCAGTTATCGGGGGGGGAGCAACAAATGCTGAGTATTGGGCGAGCCTTGATGACTAACCCGGATTTGTTAATTCTGGATGAAGCTACTGAAGGATTGGCGCCCTTAATTGCCAAGGAAATTTGGCGGATCATAGCAGCTATTCGAGAGTCTGGTATCGCGACGATAATCGTTGACAAGAATTTTGAGGCGATTACAGAAATCAGTACACGAAACCTGATTATGGTCAAAGGTATGATTGTTTTTGAGGGTTCAAGTTCAGAGTTATTGTCTGACGCCGACAGGCTTAAAACCCTTCTTGGTGTGTAAGATACTTATTAGATCAACGATGCAACCATCCACCGTGCTCTTTCAAGTTCGGGCAGCAGGTTTTCGATCATGTTCTCAAGGCTTCGTCTTGACGTCGAGCTGACGATGCTGATTGATCCAATGGTTTGGCCTTTTTGGTCTCTAACCGGTACAGCAAGTGATCGGACACCCAGCTCCAGTTCCTCATCACTGATCGCGTAGCCGACTCTTCGTACTTCATTCAAGTATGACATTAACGTGGGGATGTCGATGCGCGTATTGGGCGTGAGCTTCTGACGAGGCTTTCGCTCGAGGCGGGTTTTTGCTTCGTCGGGGTCAAGGTCTGCTAGCAATACCCTACCAGTTGCCGCACAATAGGCAGGCAGTCTCGAACCAAGTCCCAATCCGTTTGAAAGGCTTCTGCGGGTTGCTGCTCTTGCCACGAACACGGCGTCGGAACCATCCAGAACGGCAAAGGAGCTCGACTCATTCGTCCGTTCGCTAATTGCTTCAAGTGTGGGCTGAATTGTGCGTGCTAAAGCGGTTGATGTTAAATAAGCATGGCCGAGCCGAAGTACCCGGGGTGCAAGACGGAACAGCTTGTCGTCGCATTCCACATAACCTAGTTTTTGTAGGGTTAATAGAGACCTTCTGGCCGAGGCACGTGAATGGCCAGTAATCTCGGCAGCTTCACTCAACGTAAGGGGCGTGTTTTTAATACCGAATGCCTCGATGATTGAAAGGCCTTTTTCGAGCCCGGCGACGTACTCTTTATCTTCATTTGATCTGTCTTTTGGGAGATGGGTATCTTGTTGGGTGTTTACGTCGTTGTGATGAGTTGACTTAGCCACGTCCTCGCCTTTATTCGCTATGCGCACAAAATGATCGATTTCTTTGACGGCAAGTATATCCTTCCCTAAACTTGTGCGCAATAAATAGGCAATGGTAGTGCGAGTGCTTAACGCAAAGTGCTGCTGAAGTTATTCACCTAGAGGAGACGAGCGCATGGTTAGTTTGGCCACTTTTACAAAGGATGCTGTACCCGTTACTGATTTTGATCCATACGCGGAGGAGGTTCTGATTGATCCTTATCCTTATTATGAGCAGCTTCGAGAAGCTGGGCCCGTTGTGTTGCTGGAGCGCTACGGTGCTTATGCGCTAGGCCGACACGATGAGGTGCATGCCGTCTTGTCTGATGCGCATACATTTTGCTCTGGCGCAGGGGTGGGGCTAACTAACTTCAATACTGAAAAGGCATGGCGTAAACCGAGCATTATCTTGGAGGCTGATCCACCTCATCACGCAAGAACGCGTAAGGTGGTGGCCAGAGTATTATCGCCAGCGTCGATTGGAAGATTGCGCGAAACGTTCGAGGCTGAAGCTGACGCTTTGGTAGACAAGATTATTCAAATGGGACATTTCGACGCCGCAAAAGATTTTAGTGAAGCTTACCCGCTTAAAGTATTTGCAGATGCGGTTGGATTGCCTGCCGAGGGAAGGGAGAATTTAATGCCTTATGGTGATATGGTGTTCAACGGGTTTGGCCCCATGAATGAGCGCTTCACTTCTCGCTTGGCTAAAGCTGAAGAGTCGGTGAAGTGGGTCAACAATGTATGCCAAAGAGAAAATCTGACTCCCAATGGTTTGGGTGCTGACCTTTATAAAGCAGCGGATGCGGGAGAAATAACCCACGAAGAAGCAGGAATGCTGGTACGCACGCTGCTTTCTGCAGGGCTTGATACCACTGTATTTACGCTTTGCAATGCAATGCTTTGTTTCGCCAAGTATCCCGACCAATACGAAGTTCTCAGAGAAAACCCGCAGTTGGCTCGGCAGGCGATTGAGGAAGTCATTCGGTTCGAGCCGACTTTTCACTCATTTTATCGAACAACGACAAAGCCGGTAGAGGTGGCGGGCGTGGAAATGGATGCGAACCAGAAAATTTGCGTGTTTGTTGGCTCTGCAAATAGGGATCCCCGGCGCTGGACAGACCCCGATAAGTTCGATGTGTCAAGAAAAGCAACGGGTCACATCGGGTTTGGAACTGGTATCCATGGGTGTGCGGGCCAAATGATGGCGCGATTAGAGGGCGATATCCTTCTGCGTGCGTTCGCGAAAAAAGTACGTTCAATCGAACTGATGGGCGAACCCGTGCGACATTACAACAACACCGTCCGAGGATTCAAGCAAATCCCGGCACGTGTAGTAGCGCTATAGAGCAGCACCATTTCTTATTACTGATTCAGCAAGAAGAGAGATATGACAAAAGTAACTTATGTTCAACCCGATGGTAGCCGAGACGTTATTGAGGTTGCACCGGGGGTCACCGTTATGCAAGCCGCAGTTTCCAATTCAGTTGACGGCATTGTGGCGGAGTGTGGTGGCTCTGCAATGTGTGCGACCTGTCACGTTTTTGTCGATCCGGCATCGACACATTTGGTGCCGCCGATCGCGGATGTTGAAGTGGAAATGATCGAAAGTGCCGCGAGTGAGCGCAAAGAGACTAGTCGTCTGTCCTGTCAACTTGTTATGTCAGGCGATATAGATGAGTTCGTTGTGCATATACCGTCTCATCAGGTTTAACCATTCGATCAAAGAGCATTAATTTGAGTTAAGAAAATGAAAGAAAGTTCAAAAGTAGTGATTGTTACGGGCGGTGCAAGTGGTATTGGGTTCAAATTCGCGCAAAGTTTGTCGTCAGAGGGCCACAAGATCGTTATTGCAGACTTGAACGGAAGTGAAGAGGCGGCAAACAGTCTTATTGATCAGGGCAGCGATGCGCTTGGTGTAAAGGTCGATGTTGTCAATAGCGATGATGTTAACAATATGGTTAAGCAGTCGTTGGTGAAATTCGGGCGAATCGATGCGTTAGTAAACAATGCAGGGCTCTTTACCAATTTGACCTTGCGTCCATTCGAGGAGATCTCAAATGAGGAATGGATGAGGGTGATGGAGGTCAATACTCTGGGTCCGTTCATATGCGCTAAAGCAGTGGCTCCATCCATGCGTGAGAACAGTTGGGGGAGGATCGTTAATATTGCGTCCACTGTCCCCATTAAAGGGCCTCCTAATATGTCGCATTATGTTGCGAGCAAGGGTGCGGTCATTGCCTTTACCCGTTCGCTGGCCCGCGAGCTGGGTGGTGCAGGTATTACTGTCAATGCAATTGCGCCAGGTTTTACGCTGTCTGATGGTGTGTTGAAAAACGACCTGCATTCGCAAATGGGTGACGTAACGCGCAAGCTTTCGCGTTCGATTCAACGAGATCAAGTTCCTGAGGACTTGACGGGCGCACTCAACTTCCTGATCTCGGATGCCGCTGGATTCATTACCGGACAGACTTTGGCAGTCGACGGTGGCTCTGTGTTCCTTTAAAACCAGGGATTAAATATGTACACAGAACTTTCGTTGTATATCGATGGCCATTTTATTGGTGCTGATCAAAGGGATTGCCTGGACGTCGTGAATCCGGCTACTGAGGAGGTGATCGGAAAGTTGCCAACGGCGACGGCTAAGGATCTGGATTTGGCACTTGGTGCAGCACATAAGGCATATCAGTCGTGGCGTCGTTCCTCTCCTCTCGAGCGGTCAAAAATATTGCGCAAGGTGGCCGAATTAACACGTGAACGGGTCGATGAAATAGCGCGCAATATAACCCTTGATATGGGTAAGCCTTTGGCAGAAGCACGGATAGAGATTTTGAACTGTGCAGAACAAGCTGAATGGCATGCTGAGGAATGCCGGCGGATATATGGGCGCACTATTCCGCCAAGGGTTGAGGGGGTCAGGCAGTTCGTGACGAAAGAGCCCGTAGGGGTTTGTGTTGCTTTCACTCCATGGAACTTTCCCTACAACCAAGCGATACGCAAAATGGTTGCTGCCTTGGGGGCAGGTTGCACTCTGGTTCTAAAAGGGCCGGAAGATGCGCCTAGTGCGGTTGTTGCGCTTGCGCAGATATTTGAAGATGCTGGCCTGCCGCCAGGTTGTCTCAATATTGTGTGGGGTAACCCACCGGAAGTGTCACAGCATTTGCTTACTTCGCCAATCGTTCGGAAGGTTTCGTTCACTGGGTCGGTTCCTGTGGGTAAACACTTGGCGTCGTTGGCCGGTGCACACATGAAACGGATCACCATGGAGTTGGGAGGTCATTCACCGGTTGTCGTATTCGACGATGCAGATATTGACGCTGCAGTTGCACTGTTGGTGAGTTTGAAAATGCGAAATGCTGGTCAAGTATGTATTGCGCCTAGTCGTTTTTACATTCAAAAGCCGGTTTATCAAAGTTTTATTGATAAATTTTGCAGTGCAATAGCGGATTTGCGCGTTGGTGATGGACTGGACCCAGCCACAAAGATGGGGCCGTTGGCGCATCGGCGTCGTGTCGAAGCAATGCAGCATTTGGTCGACGACGCGACAAAACGTGGTGCACAGGTTGTCGCAGCTCAGCCCGCAAATTTTGAGAAAGGCTATTTTTTCAGCCCTACGGTTTTAGCTGATGTAAGTGATGATGCTGACATTATGGTCAATGAACCATTTGGCCCCGTTGTTCCGATTACGCATTTTGACACGATTGACGACGTGCTCAGGCGAGCAAATAGCCTTCCGTATGGTTTGGCGTCGTACGTTTTCACAAAATCTTTAAAACGAGCCAGTTTTATGTCGACAAACCTTGAGGCGGGCATGGTCAACGTTAATCACTTTGGTATAGCGTTGGCAGAAACACCTTTGGGCGGCGTCAAAGATAGTGGCATTGGTAGTGAAGGTGGGACGGAAACTTTCGATGGCTACGTTGTTACCAAGTTTGTCACTGAGGCATGTTGATAAATTGTTGAGTAGAGTCGTAAATGAACAAATTAGAGTTTGAAAACAGTCATACGAGCCTGAATTGGGGTGAAGATACGTCTCACATTCCTTACTGGGTATATCAGCATCCCAAGATCTTTAGGCAAGAACAGGAAAAGATTTATCAGGGGCCTACCTGGGGGTATTTGTGTCTTGAGGCTGAGATTCCTAATGCTGGTGATTACATCTCTACTTTTGTAGGTGAAATGCCGGTTGTGGTTACGAGGGACCAGGATGGCGAAATTTATGCCTTTGAAAATAGATGTGCTCATCGAGGCGCGCTTATAGCGATCACTGATAGTGGGAACGCGTCTGAATTGACATGTGTTTACCATGCCTGGAGTTATGACTTATCCGGTAGCCTCAAAGGAATCGCTTTTCAGAATGGGATTGGCGGAAAAGGAGGAATGCCTGCAGAATTTCAGAAAGAACACTATGATCCGCGCAAACTGCGTGTTGCCACTGTTTGCGGAATTGTGTTTGGTAGTCTGGATGAAGATGTACCTTCAATAGAGGACTATCTGGGCGAGGAAATTCTGGGTCGAATCGAACGAGTGTTGCATAAGCCGGTTCGTGTATTGGGAAAATTTAAACAAATGCTTCCCAACAATTGGAAGCTGTACTTTGAAAATGTAAAAGATACTTACCATGCGAGCTTGTTGCATGTGTTTTTCACGACATTCAAAATCAATCGTTTATCTCAACGAGGTGGGGTTATCGTTAGTGATACCGGCGCTCATCACGTAAGTTACTCGGTCATTGATAAAAAGAGTTCCGAAAGTGCGGAATATCAGAAAGAAAAGCTTAGATCAGATAAAGATGATTATCGGTTAGCGGACCCCAGCTTGCTTGAAGGTGTGGATGAGTTCGGTGATGGCGTCACCTTACAGATATTGTCGGTATTTCCAGGGTTTGTTTTGCAGCAAATTCAAAATAGCATCGCGGTTCGGCAAATTCTTCCAAAAGGCGTTGAGTTAACCGAGCTGAACTGGACATACATCGGTTTTGAAGACGATAGTGCCGAACTAGAAGAAATGCGGCTAAAGCAGGCCAATTTGATTGGTGCTTCAGGGTTTGTATCGATGGAGGATGGAGCGGTTGGCGGTTTCGTTCAAAGAGGCATTCAGTGTGCCTCCGACCAATATAGCGTCGTGCAAATGGGGGGGGTCAATATTGAAAGCGCAGATTATCGTGCGACGGAAACATCGGTGCGAGGGTTCTGGCACGCTTATAGAAGTCATATGGGGCTTTAACGCATGAGGGAATCTATTTTTGAAGAAATTAACAAGTTCAATACCGCTTATGCCGCATGCATAGACGGTGACCGGCTTGAGGCGTGGCCAAACTTTTTTATTGATCATTGCCTGTACAAGGTGACTACCGTTGAAAATTATGAGGCTGGTCGGCCCGCCGGCTTGATATACGCCAATAGTAAAGGGATGCTCAGCGACCGCATTAGTGCCCTTAGAGAAGCGAACATATACGAAAGCCATCGCTACCGCCATTTAATCGGCATGCCGCTTATCGAAGACGGTCAGGAAGTGATCGCTTGCGAAACCGCGTTTTTTGTAAGTCGCATCATGCGGGGTGGCGAGATCAGCATGTTCGCAACCGGGAAATATGTTGATGAGTTAGTCCGAACAGCCTCGGGGATTCGAATTAAGAAGCGTGTAGTGGTTTGCGACAGTATTAGCATTGATACTTTGCTGGCCATCCCTTTGTAAGATGTTTGTGCAAGGAATAAGCAAGGCTCATGACTAAAGTGATCGTTGATGGTACGGATATTGTTTTTGAGTGCGAGAGCGGTCAAACAATTCTCGAATCGGCCAAGCGGGCTGGATACGCGTTACCTTATTCGTGCCGTAATGGCGTGTGCGGGAGTTGCAAAGGTGTTGTTAAAGAAGGCAGCATTGCGTTTGACAGGGAGCCGGGTGCTCTGACTGACGAAGAGAGATCGAATGGCTGGACTTTATTTTGTCAGGCCCGGGCTGAAACCGATTTAACAATTCAAGTGACATCCATTGACCGTATGGATCCCGATGCGGTCAAGAAAGTCCGCGCCAAACTTTACAAACTTGATCGAGTTACTGACGACGTCAGTATTCTGAGTTTGCGCTTTCCCGCGGGTGTTAGGGTGAAATTTAAAGCGGGGCAGTACCTTAATATCCAACTACAAGAAGGCGGTTTTCGAAGTTACTCGATGGCAAGCCCTTCGCATCAAACGGATTCTGTTCAATTGCATGTAAGACACGTTCCCGGAGGGGCGTTCTCTTCTTATCTTGAGGAAACGGCGTGCGTTGGTGATTACCTTAGTATAGAGCTTCCTCTTGGCAGTTTCTATCTTCGAGAGATTAGCAAGCCGTTGTTGTTTGTTGTAAGCGGAACCGGGTTTGCGCCAGTTAAGTCAATCATCGAAACGCTTATGAAATCGGGCTTCCCCTCAGTACCCGTGTATTTATATTGGGGTGGGCGCCGAAAGGTGGATATCTATTTGGCCAGCCTCGCGCAAAAGTGGGCGAGCCGCTTTCCTAATTTTACGTTTGTTCCCGTGCTGTCTGAAGAGAAAAATGGTGTCGACCGCGAAGGTTTGGTGCACAACGCGGTTATGGACGATTTTGCAAACCTGGAGAGCGTTGATGTATATGTATGTGGCGTTCCGGCAATGGTTAATGCAGCTCGAAAGGATTTCATGCAGCTCAGGGATCTACCCGGCAACAGTTTTTATTGCGATGCTTTTGTCATGTCGTCGGAATTATGAGCGCTACACAAGTACATATCAATGAGCTGAGTCAGTTAAATGCTCGCTACGTCGCCAGCCTCGATGAGGATAATCTCGAGATATGGCCACGTTTTTTTACTGAGCAATGTCTGTACAAAATTACGACAGCTGAAAATTATCAAAAGCAAAGGCCTGCAGTTCTTATTTATGCCGATAGCCGAAATATGTTGCATGATCGTGTGAATGCCCTGCGGGAGGCCAACATATATGAGCGCCATCGCTACAGGCATATCGTTGGAACACCATTGATTAATAGTGTTGGCGAAAGAACCATCCAAGCGGAAACGCCATTTCTGGTTACCCGAACGATGCGTACGGGTGAGATGAGCTTGTTTGCATCAGGTAAGTACGTTGACCAGTTATTGATACAAGGCAGCGAACTGGCCATTGAGAAACGCCAGGTGGTTTGCGACAGTATTGCGATTGACACCCTGTTGGCGATTCCCCTGTAACCATGAGACGTAGATGAACCCTTGTATTGCGATTGCGATTGGCGACCCTAACGGGATTGGGCCTGAAATTGCGGTGAAAGCCGCTTTGTCGCTGCAAGGGCGGGGTGCGCAGCCTGTGTTGGTTGGGGATGCCCATGTTATTTCGCATTATCTGGCGCAGTCGGAAGCCGATTGCGAGTTGCTTGATTTTGATCAGTGGTGGGGCAATGGTGTTGCATCAGCTTCGCGTGCAAGCCCGAATGGGCAGACACCAGCCGGTAAGTCTGTGCTTTACGCGCCTGTGTCGGCGTTGCCAGCCAATGATTTCGTGCCGGGCAAAGTGTCGGCTGCAGCCGGCCAGGCAACGGTTGCCTACGTGTCCAAGGCGGTTGAGCTCGCTCAACAAGGTCGGGTCCAGGCGGTTATTGGTTGTCCGCATTCTGAAACCGCCATTAATCAGGCCGGCATCGCGTTTTCCGGTTACCCGGGGTTGATTGCCCGTTTAACTGAAACGCCGGCTGACGAGGTTTTCCTGATGCTCGTGGCAGGCGGGCTGCGTATTGCTCATGTCACGTTGCATGAAAGCGTACAGACCGCTTTGAACAGGATGACGCCGGCACTATTTGAAAACGCAGCTGTTGCGGCAATTGAAGCCACGCAACACCTGGGGCTGGAAACGCCTCGGCTGGCCGTCATGGGGATTAATCCTCATGCAGGCGAGGGCGGCTTGTTCGGTCAGGACGACCAGCGTGTTACCGTGCCGGTGGTGCAACGTTTGGTTGATCGCGGCTACGCCGCAAGCGGGCCGCTTGGCGCGGATGTTCTGCTTGCGCAACGCCGCCACGATGTTTACCTGGCGCCGTTTCACGATCAGGGTCATATTCCGGTGAAGTTGCTCAGTCCTTTGCGCGCCAGCGCCCTCACTATCGGCACACCGGTGCGCTTTTCCAGTGTTGGCCACGGCTCTGCGCATGATATTGCAGGCAAGGGCGTCGCCGACCCTGCCTCTGTAATCGAGACGTTTGCCTTGCTGGGCGCAAATAACCACGCTTAACCCAGGTTGCCATACTCAGGAGACTCATTGCATGACCCGCGTTCCTTTCGACCTTAAAGCCCTTGAGGATTATGTTGCCGGTGTAACCCAACTTTTCGGTGTGAAGCACTCCGAGCAACAGTCGGCCTGGGTGGCGCGCCTGGGGATGCACCTGCCTGATATGCAACGCATGAGTTCGGTCAATTGTGCTCCCGATGCAGAACCGATTGGCCTGCCGACCTCGGCCCGTGCCGGCGTCTATGCAACCCCGACCTTGGGGGTCGAATCGCTGGCGCAACGCGCGTTTGGGCTTGAGGTCCCGTCATTCAGTGCAGTAAAGAATGTTGAGCAGGGGTTGGCGCAGTCTCAGTTGCACGCCGAATTGAATGCCTTTCAGTATCTTGCCGACCAGGCCGCTCAGGAAAAAGCCCGCCTGGTCGATGCCTTCCGATTGCGCTCCCAACAGGCGGGTGTACTGGCCGGGGTTACGTTGGCGGTTAAGTCGTGTTTTGAAGTGCAGGGAATGCCGATGACTTCGGGAACGCGGGCAATTGCTGCGGTTACGCCCGAGATCAGCGCCCCTTGTGTCGCACGTCTGGAGTCGGCGGGCGCGATTGTGATGGGCATGACAACCATGCATGAGCTTGCTTATGGTGCCACAACGGATAATCCACATGAAGGCCGGGTGGGGCATCCGAATGCGCCCGACCGGGTGCCCGGCGGCTCCAGTGGCGGCTCGGCGGTGGCGGTTGCAACCGGCATGGCCAATGCCGCATTGGGAACCGATACGGCCGGTTCGGTACGCATGCCGGCCGCTTTGTGCGGCATTGTCGGGTTCAAGCCCAGTTACGGTTTAATCCCCTGTGATGGAATGTTGCCGCTGGGGTGGTCGCTTGATCATGTCGGCGTATTTTCAAAAACAGTGGAGCAGGCGGCCGTCTTGACCGACATCATGGCCGGAACGGCCTGCATCACGCCACGGTTGACGCAACCGCTCGCGCTTTCGAATGTACAGGTCGTGATTCCAGAGAATTTCTTTTTTGATATCCTCGACCCGGGAGTCGCCGAGGCCTTCAACAAAGCCGTTGCGAAACTCACTGACGCAGGCGTATCTGTGGTGCGCGCGTCGGTCCCCGAGTTGGATTTTGCGTCCACGCTTCAGTTCATGACGTTGTGCGCCGAGGCCGGCCAATTGCATCTTGATCGTGCCTTGTTGCACCCCGAGGGTTTGGGTGAAGAGGTGCGAACGCGGCTGGAGGCCGGCCAGTTTATTCGTGCCGTTGACTACATTAAAGCGCAGCGTTTGCGCAGCCAGCTGCGCCAGTCTTTAACATCATTACTGGATGGACCGCGGGTCTTGTTAACTCCGACCGTGCCCACCGGGGCGCCCAAACTGGCTCCCTTTATCGACGTTGGCGGAACATCTTTGCCTATTCACCCGGCGTTAACCCGCCTGACCATGCCTTTCAACTTAACGGGTATGCCCGCCATTTCAATTCCCTGCGGGACTGATGCCGAAGGCTTTCCCGTTGGTTTGCAAATTGCTGCGCCATGCGGCGACGATGCCTTTTTGCTGCAGGTTGCACTTCAATGTGAAACCGTGCTTGGGGAATGAGTCTGGGTGTATAGTTGGTTTCATGGGAAAACCAACGGGATACCGAGGCAAAATGAAGAAATGCTTATTGGCTATATTGCCATTTGTTGCCGGGCTGGCGTTAAGCGCCCCCGCCTATGCCGACAGCGATTTGAAAGCCGCCGTCGACAGCGACCAGCGTCTGGAAAGGAATACTGAGCGCGACACTTGGCGCCACCCTTATGAGACGCTGACATTTTTTGGCATACAGCCGGATATGACCGTGGTTGAGCTCACCCCGGGCGGCGGCTGGTATACCGAGATTCTGGCGCCGTATTTGCGCGAGAAAGGCCAATACATTGCCGGCGTTTACAACCCTGAATCGAGCCGTGCGAATTATCGGCGTTATGCCGTTGTTTTTCAGGAAAAGCTGGCCAGCAAACCGCAAATTTTTGATCGCGCCCGGGTAACGGTATTCGAGCCGCCCGAGCAATTGCAGTATGCCGAACCCGGCTCTGCCGATATGGTCTTGACCTTTCGTAATTTGCATAACTGGATGAGCTATGGCGAGCCTGTCATGCGCGATATCTTTCAAAGTGCTTACACGGCATTGAAGCCGGGCGGGGTTTTTGGTGTTGTGGAACACCGTTTGCCTGAAGACCAGGAGCAAGATGCGACCGCCAGTTCCGGTTACATGCATGAGTCTTACGTCATTAAAATGGCCGAAGACGCAGGTTTTCGCCTGGCCGGCAAGTCGGAGGTGAACGCGAATCCCAAAGATACGGCAGACCACCCGGGCGGCGTCTGGGCTTTGCCGCCCGGTTTGCGCAATAAAGAAGCCAATCGCGATAAGTACCTTGCCATTGGCGAGAGTGATCGCATGACACTGAAGTTCGTTAAGCCATAGAAAATTGTATTTGCAGCAGGTGAAGTCATGGAGAATCTGGATCTGGTCGTTTTGCGGGCATTGCGTGACTGGCGTCAGGCGGGTAAGCGGGCGCTGTTGGCAACGGTTGTGCGAACCTGGGGCTCGTCGCCGCGTCCTATCGGGTCCATCATGGCCATGTGTGAAGATGGCTCGGTCATTGGTTCTGTTTCTGGCGGGTGCATCGAGGATGACCTGGTCTTCCGGTTTTCTCAGGCCTACGCAGGCAACCCCGAACAAGAAGAAATGCCACATGGCCCGCCGCGCTTTTTGAAATACGGTATCAAGGCCGATGAGGCGCACCGATTTGGTTTGCCGTGTGGCGGAACGCTTGAGCTTTTGCTTGAGTTCGACGCCGACGCCGATGCGCTGACGGTATTGATCGGGCAATTGGAGGCCGGGCATTTAATGCGCCGTAAAGTTGAACTGGCCACGGGCCGGGTTGGTATTGAGCCGGCCGATCAGCCTCAGGAATTGCTTATTGATAGCGCTGTACTGGTTAACACTTTTGGCCCGGCTTACCGAATGCTTTTGATCGGTGCGGGCCAACTGACGGAATATCTTGCCACCATGGCGCTGTTCAATGGGTTTGACGTTACCGTGTGTGATCCCCGTGAGGAGTACCGCGGCAGCTGGTCTGTGCCGGGGGTGAAGGTTGTGTCCGACATGCCCGACGATGTCGTCACCGACTTCAAGGCCGACCGGCGTTCATGCATTATTGCCTTAACGCACGACCCCAAGCTGGATGACCTGGCATTGCTGGAGGCCCTGGAAACCGAGTCGTTTTACATTGGTGCCATTGGATCGCGTAGTAACAACACAGCGCGCCGCCAGCGCATGATCGAGCATTTCGACCAAACCGACGCGTCGTTGCAGCGCTTGCGTGGCCCCATTGGTATTTTCATTGGCAGTAAAACGCCTTCCGAAATTGCAGTCAGCATTATGGCCGAGGTGCTGGCGGTTAAAAACGGTGTGACGCTACCGCGTGATATGGAGGTAGCCTGGGCAAAAGACAAAGCGGGTATTGCGGCTTCGGGCGCCGACGCCATGTGTTCAATCTAAGCCATTGCGTACAAAGTTCCCTGTGCTGACTGTTTCAAATGGTTACATACTTTAAACAGAAAAGTTGAAAAGGTGGGAAAAACCCACATTGCGCCGCTCATTTATTTCCCTTAGTATTTTTCTGTCTTTAGTGCTCACTACAAATATTTTCAGTGTTTGCTACATTTAATTTAGCTTGGAAAGTGTTGTAGGACGCGGCCTGTGTTGGTTGTGTGCATTAATGAAGTCAGTTGTGTAGTGCTGTATTACATGCCTAACCGGCTCATGAAGAGCCATCGGGAGATAAGTGATGAAGTTATTCAAACAAATGACTGTTGCCGCAGCAATGGCAGTCGGGTTGGCGGCCTATTCAGGTCATGCCGCCGCAGAGTCAGACACCATTCTTATTGGTGAGATCAACAGCTATAAAACCTTGCCTGCGAATCTGGAGCCTTACAAGAAAGGTTGGGAGCTTGCGCAAGAGCAGGTCAACGCAAACGGTGGCGTGTTGGGCAAGAAGTTGGAAACCATTTTCCGCGACGACAACGCCAATGCAGGCGATGCCGTGCGCATTGCCGAGGAACTCATTTCCCGGGATAACGTCGATATTCTGGCTGGTGTGACTTTGTCGCACGTTGGTTTGGCGGTAACCGACTTTGCCAAGCAACGTGAGCGCTTTTTTCTGGCTTCCGGCCCTTTAAGTGACAAAGTGGTGTGGGACAACGGCAACCGCTACACCTATCGCTTGCGTGCCGGTACGCACGCACTGGCTGCTTCCGTTGCGCCTGCAGCTGCGGCTGCCAATAAAAAGCGCTGGGCGCTGATTTATCCCAATTATGAATATGGTCAGGCCGCCGTGGCTTCGTTCAAAGCCGAACTGAAACGTCTGCAACCCGACGTTGAGTTTGTTGCTGAGCAAGCGCCGCCCTTTGGTCGCCTGGACCCTGGTCCTGCTGTTCAGGCGCTGGCCGACGCCAAGCCCGATGCGATCTTCAATGTGTTGTTTGGACCTGACTTAACCAAATTCGCTCGCGAGGGTAAAACACGTGGTCTCTTTAAAGATCGTACCGTAGTCAGTCTGCTCACTGGTGAGCCTGAGTATCTCGATCCGTTGCGCGCTGATGCCCCGGAAGGCTGGATTGTCACGGGCTATCCCTATACTTCGATTGATACGCCCGAGCATGAGGCATTCATTACCGCTTATGAAGAAAAGTACGACGATTATCCGCGCCTGAATTCCGTGATTGGCTATTCCACGGTAATGGCGTTGGCTGCTGGTATCGAGAAAGCCGGCTCTACCGACACCGAGGCGTTGATCAAGGCGTTCAAAGGTCTGGAGTTCATGACGCCGTTTGGACCCGCCAAGTTTCGTGAGCTCGATAACCAGTCGACGATGGGTATTCACGTGGGTAAGCTGGCGGTTGAAGACAACCGCGGCGTGATGCCTGAAGGTGAGTATATTCCGGGTGAGGAGTTGCAGCCGCCCGACGACGTTGTTAAGCAATTGCGTAAAGACGGCTAAAAGACCGTCCAAGATGCGGGGATACCGTTTAAACCGGTGTCCCCGCCCATTTGATCTAACCGGCAGCAGGTTCCCATGGATTTCTCAGGATTTTTGGTTCAGCTACTGAACGGCCTGGCGGGCGCATCGTCGCTTTTTCTGGTCGCAGCAGGGTTGTCATTGATTTTTGGCGTTACCCGCATCGTTAACTTCGCGCACGGCTCATTTTATATGGTCGGTATTTATGTTGCGTATTCGTTGGTGATGCATTTGGAAGATTCGTTGGGCTTTTGGCCCTCAATTGTGATGGCGGCCCTTTTGGTGGGGGTGTTTGGCGCACTGATTGAAATCTTCCTGCTTCGACGCATTTATCACGCGCCGGAGCTGTTTCAGTTGCTGGCGACTTTTGCCGTGGCTTTGATGGTGCGGGATGCCGTTCTTTGGTTCTGGGGGCCTGAGGAGTTGCTGGGGCCGCGTGCGCCAGGGCTGGAGGGTGCCATTGAGATTCTGGGGCGACAATTTCCAGAGTATGACTTGTTCCTGATTGCTGTGGGGCCCATTGTTCTTGGTTTGTTGTGGTTGCTGCTAACGCGTACCAAGTGGGGAACGCTGGTGCGCGCCGCAACACAGGATCGTTCCATGGTGAGTGCGTTGGGTGTGAATCAGGCGTGGTTGTTCACCGCGGTATTTGCATTGGGCGCGGCGCTGGCTGCTCTGGGCGGTGCGTTGCAACTGCCGCGCGAACCGGCCAACCTGGAAATGGATATTCACATTATTGGTGCTGCGTTTGTGATTGTCGTGGTGGGGGGCCTGGGTTCCATTACCGGTGCCTATATTGCAGCGCTGCTCATTGCCGAACTTAAAGCCATCTGTATGTGGCTGGGTTTGGTCGAAATATTTGGATTTGATATTTCATTCTCCAAGCTAACACTGGTTGTTGAGTTCCTGGTGATGGCGGTCGTGCTGATCATCCGGCCATGGGGCTTGTTAGGGCGTCCGCCCTCAGCCGGGCATAACGCCAACGCAGGTGAAATGCCGCTGATTCCCGCCAGCAAGGCTTTCAAAATCGGCGCGGCGATTCTGGTGCTGTTTCTTGTGGCGACGCCGGAAATTTTCTCCGGGTTCCCGTACCTCACCGTACTGCTGAACGACATCCTTATTGCCAGCCTTTTTGCCACCAGTTTGTATTTCATTATGGGCCCGGGCGGGATGCACTCATTCGGCCATGCCGCTTATTTTGGTCTGGGCGCATATGGGGCCGCGCTACTGGTTAAGGCCATGGGCGTGCCCATGGAGCTTGCGCTCATTCTGGGGCCTGTTGTTGCCGGTATCGGCGCGCTTATCTTCGGCTGGTTTGCGGTCCGGCTCAGTGGTGTGTACCTTGCCATGCTTACGTTGGCGGTGGCCCAGATTGTATGGGCTGTTGTATACCAATGGGATGACTTCACCGGGGGCAGCAATGGTTTAACCGGGGTGTGGCCGTCGAAATGGTTATCGGATAAAACCACTTATTACTATTTGACTTTAGGTCTTACGCTGGTGGGCATACTCTGGTTGCGCCGTGTTTTGTTCTCGCCTTTTGGTTACGCAATGCGGGCGGGTCGAGACTCTCCGCTGCGCGCAGACGCAATCGGCATCAATGTGAAGCGCATTCATTGGTATGGCTTTGTGTTCGGCGGCATTGTGGCGGGCCTGGCTGGTTCCCTGTTCGCCTTTTCCAAAGGCAGTATTGCGCCGGAAGCGCTTTACGTTAACCGATCCATTGACGGCCTGGTCATGGTGCTGCTGGGTGGTATGCAGAACCTCATGGGCCCGATTATAGGTGCGGTTTCGTTTACCTGGTTGCACGATACGGTTGCGCGCAATACAGATTTCTGGCGCGCCATGCTGGGTGGCATTATCCTGATTCTGGTGCTGTTGTTTCCATTGGGTATTGCCGGAACGATTAAACAAGTGGTTGAGCATTTCAGTCGTAAGCCGGCTGGGTCAACACAAGCCGGGAGAGCGTCATGAGTTTGTTGTCAGTGACAAGTTTAGGAAAATCGTTCGGGGGTGTTAAGGCGGTTGATGGCATTAATTTTGAACTGCAATCCGGCGAGTTGCTGGCCCTGATCGGACCGAACGGCGCCGGAAAGTCCACGACGTTCAATATGGTCAATGGGCAGTTAAAGGCAGACCGGGGTTCCATCAAGCTTAACGGCAAAGAGCTCATCGGCCTGCCCCCGCGCGATATCTGGCGTATGGGTGTTGGCCGTACCTTCCAGATCGCCGCAACATTTGCCTCGTTTACCGTTGTCGAGAACGTGCAACTGGCATTGTTGTCATCCGATAATCTGCTGCTTGCAACCTGGCGGCGCGCTACGGGTCATAAACGACAGGAGGCGATGGATTTGCTGGCCCAGGTAGGTATGGCTGAACAAGCCGACCGCCCCTGCAGTGAGTTGGCGTATGGGGATGTAAAGCGGGTTGAACTGGCGATCGCCATTGCCAACGACCCGAAGCTGCTGCTTATGGATGAACCCACCGCAGGGATGGCGCCCAAGGAACGTAACGAGCTTATGGCTTTAACGAAAAAGCTGGTGACTGAACGCGATATGGCCGTGCTGTTTACCGAGCACAGCATGGATGTGGTTTTCGCTTACGCAGATCGCATGATCGTTTTGGCGCGCGGGCGCCTTATTGCCGAGGGCAAGCCCAACGAAATCCGTGATCACCCGAAGGTGCAGGAGGTGTATTTCGGTACCGGGAAAACCTTTGAAAAAAACACATTGCAAAAGGAGTCGGCAGAATGAGCGGCGCAGAAACGTTGTTGGAGGCCAAGCGTCTGGAGGCCTGGTATGGTGCTGCCCAAATTCTGTTTGAGCTTGATTTGCATGTGAATCGCGGTGAAGTGGTTGCCTTGATGGGTCGCAACGGCGCGGGCAAATCCACGACGCTTAAGGCCATTATGGGTATGCTCGAGAAACGGCGCGGCCAAATCACTTTCCTGGGGCAGGATATTTCGAAAACCGAGCCTTATCATGCAGCGCGTTTAGGTTTGGCGTTCGTGCCGGAAGACCGGCGTATTTTCACTGACCTGACGGTGATGGAGAATTTGTCGGTGGGGCGGCAGCCTGCCCGGAATTGGGCGGATGGGACTGCCGCGCCTGAGTGGACTCACGAGCAATTGTTCAAGCTTTTCCCCAATCTGGGTGAAATGCCGAATCGCCCGGGAGGGCGGATGAGTGGCGGCGAGCAGCAAATGCTTACCGTAGCCCGGGCGCTCATGGGTAATCCCTTTGTGGTTTTGCTCGACGAGCCGTCCGAGGGCGTTGCACCGGTGATTGTCGAGCAAATGGTGCATATGATTATGGCGCTGAAAGAGCGCGGGGTCAGCATCCTGCTGTCCGAGCAGAACATGCACTTTGCCGAACTGGTGTCCGATCGCGCTTATGTGCTTGAGAAAGGCCAGATGGTGTATCAGGGCTCCATGCAGGAACTGGCCGACAACGAAGAAGTGCGTCGCGCCTATTTATCTGTTTGATTGCGCAATGGGCCTGCCTGCCGCGCACGCGGCGGGCAATTAAATCAAGTAGTCGTCGCGCAACCAGCCGGTCAGGCTCCAGCGCGGTTTTTGGCCCGGCAATACTTCGTGCCAGACTAAATCACTTCGAAATATCACCAGCCTGCCCGGTGCAGGCGTGATACGTGTCGCGTTCTCCCTGGGGGACTGTTCCGACTCGTACAGGCATAATTCTCCACCGTCTTCGGTTGTCCAGCTTTCGTTCAGATATAAAACCGTCGAGATTTTCCGGTGTGGGCTGTTGCGATGTTGATCCAGGTGTTTTTTATAGCCGAAACCCGGGTCGTAGCGGGCAAAATGGAGCTCCTGACTGCGTAAACCCATAAAGTAAGTGGTATTCAGCGTGTTTTGCAGGCGAGTGAAGAGTGCCAGGAAATCCTGTATGGCTGTTTCTGGCATGTGTGCATCAAGCCAGCAGATTTGGTCGCCCCGTATGACCGGGTCGGCCTTTTTTGTTGCCAGATGACCAATATGCGCGGCATGGAACAAACCACGTTCCCAAAAAAGTTGGGCCACTTGAAGCAGGTTGGCACGCAACGGCGCTTTGATAAGCGTATCGGAATAGGCCCAGCCTTGCGTTTCCAGGCTGTTCAGAACGCTTTCGGGGAGTGTGTCCAAGACCGTGAACCTAAAGCCGACAGTTTAAGCGATCTGATGGCGGCTTCGGAATGTTTCAAGAGTAAAATATTTTTCAGTGCAACAACGGTTCGAGGCCCAGGGAGGCTAAATGACAGAGACGGGAACGTTGAAAGTATGTATTGCCGGCGCAGGCGCAATTGGATGTACGGTTGCCGCGCGACTGGCCATGGCCGGGATATCCGTTAACGTGTTGGCAAGAGGCGCCGCCTTGAACGCAATCGCGCAAAACGGCATTGCGCTGACCGACCTTGATGGCGAACATCGTGTCTCGGTCTCGGCCAGCAACCGGGCTGGGGCATTCGGTATACAGGATATTATTTTTGTTTGCACGAAAGCACAGGCGCTAGGCCGTATCCTGCCCGATCTGTCTCCGATGATTGGGCCGGATACCGTCCTGATACCCATGGTGAACGGTGTGCCATGGTGGTATTTTCACGGTGACGGAGGGCGGTTTGAGGGGCGCAGGGTACAGGCGCTCGACCCCAATGGTGAGTTGGAGCAGGCCGTACCTTTCAAGCATATTGTGGGCTGCGTTGTGTTTATTACTTCGGAAGTCATGGCGCCCGGCGCTGTAAAGTCGTCGACCCCGCACCTGCTTATCTTCGGCGAACCGAATAATACCTGCTCGGAACGACTTGAGCGCATAAAGGCCTTGTTCGACGCCAGTGGTATCGAGGCGCGCACAACCGATCGGATTCGCGATCCGTTGTGGGCCAAAATGATTGCCAATCTAACCTCCAACCCGCTTTCCGTAGTGACACGGGCCCCATTGCAGGATATTTATACGGAACCTGGATTAAAGCGGATTGCGATCAAGATGTTACATGAGGGGTTGGCGGTGTCTGCGGCCTATGGGGCGCGCATTCAGTATGATCCGCATACGTTTATGGAACTGGCGGCCGGCATGGGCGACGTACGAACCTCGATGCTGCAGGATTTCGACAAAGGGATTGCGCTTGAGCTGGCGGCCATCGGCGATGCGTTCATGGAATTGGCGCAGCTCATGGACATGGAGATGCCGGTTACGCGCGATATTGTTTCAATGGCAAGGTTTTTAGGGCAACAGCGAGAAAGGGAGGTGGTAAAGGCATGACAACCATGAAAAAAACAATTGATTGTTCCGACGACGAGTGGGAGCGACGCGAAAAGCTGGCTTATTGTTATCGGCTGGTTGATTATTTCGGTTGGACCGAAACGATTTTCAACCATATTTCCCTGCGCCTTTCAGGGCCGGAGCATCAATATCTGGTTAATCCTTTCGGGCTGAATTACAGCGAAGTGACGCCGGCCAACCTGTTGAAAGTCGACCTCGAGGGAAATAAGGTTGCGCCCTCCGAGTATGAGGCCAACCCCGCAGGTTTCGCGCTTCATAGCGCCGTGCATGGCGCCCGTGAAGATATCCAGTGCCTTATTCACACGCACACCACGCCTATTTCTGCTGTGGCGCAAAAACAGTCCGGCTTTGATCACAATAATTTTTATGGTGCGCAATTGTTCGGTCGTGTGGCGTATCACGATTTTGAAGGGATTACGCTGTTCGCAGATGAAAAGCGCCGCATGATAAGCAGCCTTGGGAGCAAGCATGTCCTGGTGCTGCGAAATCATGGGGTTGCCGTTGGTGAGGGTTCCGTTGAAACTGCCTTTTTCCTGCTGTGGACAGTGCAGCGTGCGGCTGAAATTCAGTGCCAGGCCGCGTCGATGCAGGGAGACGAAACGGTGTTGGCCGACGAGGTACGCCAGCGCTGTGCCGATTTAACCGCCATGCTGATCCGAAAGGGCGCTTTCGCCGATCAGTTTTTTAATGCGATGGTGCGTAAAATGCACGCTGAAAAAGGCGCTTGCTGGTAGCGCCTTCGTTTTTGTTTAATGGCTGGGTATTTGAATGACAACCGGTGAAGTAATTGTTCTTGCCCTGCTGGGCGCGGGTTTGATTTGTTCCATTACACTTTTTGTGTGGTTGGTGCGCATGCTGCGCAAAGACCGTTCGAACAAATAACCCGCGCGCCTTCAGCTATCCGCTAAAGGAGTTTGGCAGCAGGAACATGAAGGCAGCGATAAACGTGGGTATCAATGCCGATAGCAACAGTTTCAAGGGTGAAATAGAGCCGTCGGGAAAGGTGCCTTTCAAAATGGCAAAGCCGGCCGGGTTGGGGGCGTTGGCAATTACGGTCAGGCCGCCGCCTGTTACCGCGCCTGCTACCAGCATATAGCGCCATAGGTCGCTCGTGCCTTCCACCAAAGATCCAAGATACGTCAGGGCGGCGTTGTCGGTAAGCGCAGTTAAGGCCGTTGCGCCCCAGAACAGTACCGTTGGCGGCAAGCCGCCCAGCAAGTCCTGCAGCCACCATTTTTGCATGCCACCCAGTACAACCAGCCCGGCCAGGAAGAAGCCAACCATTAAACCCTCTTTAATCATAAGCGGATTCTGGAAGCGTTTGTAAGCCTCGGCATAGCCGATGAACAACATGAGCAGGCCCAGGAACATGGCCGGATGGTGAGCCGTAAGAACGATGGCAACCAGGAAAGCCATATGGATGGCCATGACGATAAGCGGGGCATGGGGCTGGCGGTTTGGGTTGTCTTCGCCTTCGTTAACGCCCCGGCCTGTGCCGATGTCTTTGCTGACCAGGTGTTTGCGAACAACCAGGGTCAGCAATGTGGCGTTGATAAACACAGCGATAATGGCGCGCCAGCCGAAGTGGGTGCTCATGTAGGCAGTGTCCCAGCCGAAAGTGGATGCCACCATTAGCACCGGTGGTGCCGCGTAGGCGGTCAGTACCCCGCCAATGGAAATATTGACAAACAGGACACCCAGCGTCATGTACTTGAAACCGGCCTGTTCCGAACGGCTGAAGTAAGCGTCACGCAATAGCAGTGCGGCCAGGGTCATGGCGGCGGGCTCGGTAATGAATGAGCCGGCCAGGGGCACGATCGACATGGTGACGAAAAACATGGCCACTTCCATGCTCATTGGCAACAGGCGGGCGATATAGCGAACAGCCATGCCCACGAGGTCGAGAATCGGCTTGCTGGCGGCTACAACCATAATTGCAAAGACGAATGCCGGTTCGGTGAAGTTTCGCGAGTCGATGTAGCTGATGGCGTCGGCTGCGCCGACACTGGCGACCATGAACACAATTAAAGCAAATGCCCATACGCCAAATACGGCTTCGACTTCGGCCAGCATGTGCCAAAGGCCTGAATGAGGCCCCTTTTTATTGGCCAACCGGGCGAAAACCGGAACCGAAAAGGTGTGGATAATGGCAACGGCAAAAAGAAAGGTTGCCAGTGCTTCAATAAAACTGGGCATGAATCGAACCTTTTTTGTTAGGCGTCAGGCATATTTTGCCTGTTCGCTGGTTTTACGATGAATGTAATAATGCTAGAGCAGTGTGCCTGCGAGCGAAGCCGCAATGATTAACACGCCGACCACCATATTCGACCTGAACAACATGAAGTTATGATCGGGGCGTGAAATACTGAAAATGCACATTTGCCACACGAAGTGTGCACCAATGGCTGCCATGATCACGAAGTAGGGCCAGGATAAATTCAGCGCAATGCCGCTGTAAATCCAAAGCGCCAGTGTGACGGCATAAATACCACTGATCCATAGTTTACCGTGTTCTGCGAACCTCATGGCGGCCGACTTTACGCCGAGTTTCAGGTCGTCGTGGACATCGACATAGGCGTAGATGGTGTCGTAACCCACCTGCCATAGAACCGCACCCACCCAAAGCGCGACGCCTGCCAGCGGGATCATGTTCTGGGTGTCGGACCACGCCATTAGCATGCCCCAGTTGAAACCGATGCCCAGGACAACCTGCGGCCAGTAAGTGAATCGCTTGCACAGTGGATAAATGATGACAATGGGGACGAGCGCCAGCGCAAGCCAGCGGCTGTACTCGTTAATTGCCAACAATAAAATTGCGCATACCGCCAGTTGGGCAAATAAAAATGCAAGGGCCTGTTTAAGTGTGATTTGCCCGCTGGTTAAGGGACGGAAACGGGTGCGCTCTACTTGCTTGTCGATGTCGCGGTCGAAAATGTCGTTGATTGTGCAACCCACGCCTCGCATGAGCAGCGCGCCCAGCGAGAAAATGAACAGGCGAAACAGGGTTGGCCAGCCGTCGGCCGCCTGTACCAGTGCGGCCAGGCACGGCAAAAGGGTTAGCCAGGTTCCAACCGGGCGGTCGAGGCGACACAGGCGCGCATAAGGCCCCCACGATGCAGGCAGGTAGTGTGCAACCCAGTCGTCGTGACGCATGTCCGACAGGTCGGGCAGGCCGGGATCGCGCCCCGTTTTCACGCTGCTTTGCTGACCGCGCTTTCGGCGATAAGGCGGCCCAGAATTTCGATGCCTTCCCGAATGCGCTCTTCCGATACGGTGACAAAGCTCAGACGCAGTGTATTGCGCAACGGTTCGGCGCCTGCATAAAACGGTTCACCCGGCACGAACGCAACATGATGCTTGATGGCACGCCCTAAAAGTTCGTAGGCATCAATGTGTTCCGGCAGCGTTACCCAGATAAACATGCCGCCTTCAGGGCGTGTCCATTTGGCGGATGCCGGGAAAAATTCCTGCATGGCTTCGAGCATATAGCCACATTGCTCTTTGTAAATTTCGCGTACTGCCGGCAAATGAAAATTCAGGAAGCCTTCGTGAATGGTTTCGTAAACCGCCATTTGCGTGAGTGTGGCGGTATGCAGGTCGGTAGCCTGCTTGATTTGCACCAGTTTGGCGATAATGGCTTCCGGAGCCACGATATAGCCAAGGCGCAGCCCGGGTGCCAGCACTTTGGAAAAACTGCCCAGGCGGATGACGGTTGCCCCGGCCTCGCGCCCCAGGCCCAGCAAACCCGGCAGCGCTTCGCCCGCGTAGCGCAGATCACCATAGGGGTCGTCTTCGATGATGGGCAGGTTGACTTCGGCGCAACGCTTTACAAGGGCCTTGCGGCGCTCGAGATTCAAGGTGCGCCCTGTGGGATTCTGGAAGTTCGGCAGGGCGTAGATGAAGCGGGCATTTGCCACACGTTCGTCTGTCAAGCCTTCGGGGATCAGGCCTTTGTCGTCGGTAGGAACGGCAACGTAATCGGGCTCGAACAGTGAAAATGATTGCAGGGCACCCAGGTAGCTGGGCGCCTCTACCAGCACTTTGCTGCCAGGGTCGATAAAAAGCTTTCCAAGCAGGTCGAGCGCCTGTTGCGAACCGGAAACGATGAGGACCTGGTCGATGTTCACATCGTGAGCCCCTACGCGTTTCAAATCCTGCGCCACCCATTCACGCAGTGGCCGGTAGCCTTCAGTGGGCCCGTATTGCAAGGCGGCCTTGCCGTCGTGGTTCAACACTTTTTCATAAGCGGCGTATATGGTGTCGATAGGAAAGCCTTTGGGGGCGGGCAGGCCGCCGGCAAAGGAAATGATTTCCGGACGTTCCGTGACTTTGAGAATTTCACGAATCGTTGAGCTGGTTATTTTCTGCGCGCGTTGTGAAAACGTATAGGGTTGGGGGTTCAGGCTCGTCATCCCGGTGTTCCTAAAAAAAGGATTTGAACCCCTTAGGATACTGCAACTTTTATTCGGCTGCTTGTAATTGGCGCTTTTAACCCCATCTATGCCCCGGCACGTTCCATTTGTAACGGGTCAACCAAAAGTAACCTGGCAAAAACCGCTAAAATCTGAAGGTTTGGCCGGTTCAGTCGTAAATTCGATGACGCGGATACGCCCGTGTCGGTGGTGCGAATGTCGGTTTCGTGGCCGTAATGTTTATTTATTGTTTCTTAGGGGTGTGCTTGTGCCTATTTACGCTTATCGGTGCACAGACTGCGGTCACGCGCAAGATGTGCTGCAGAAAATGTCTGATTCTCCGTTAACCGATTGTCCTGCCTGCGGCAAATCAACCTATGCCAAACAGGTAACGGCTGCCGGCTTTCAGTTGAAAGGGTCGGGCTGGTACGTAACGGATTTTCGCAATAATGGAAGCAAGCCTGCAAGCGCGGCTGCGCCATCCGAGGGTGCGTCTTCGGGTTCAGGCTCATCGGCTTCCGATACATCAACCTCGACGCCGGCAGCTTGATTTTTTGAATTGCTTGCAGCCAGGCTCTCCAGACAGGCAAGGGTATGCGCGGTTTTAAACGTTATTTTGTCACCGGGTTGCTAATCTGGATCCCGCTTGTTATTACGATCTGGGTTTTGGCGCTGGTATTCACAACGCTGGAAAGTGTCGTGCCGGCCTTTCTTACGTCGCAGTCGCTGTTTGGTTATCCAATACCGGGTTTTCAACTGTTATTGGTGATTGTCGTTGTGTTTCTAACCGGGCTGGCCGGCGCCAATTTCATCGGGCAGGCCCTGGTTGGACGCTGGGAATGGTTGCTGGGACGCATTCCTTTAGTGCGTTCCATTTATAATTCAGTCAAACAGGTTAGTGATACCGTTTTATCGCCCAGCGGGCAAGCGTTTCGTGAAGCTGTCCTGGTCCAGTACCCGCGTCAGGGGGCCTGGACCATTGCTTTTCTAACGGGGGCACCCGGCGGCGAAGTGGCCGATAAACTCGGCCCGGGGTATGTCAGCGTTTATGTGCCAACCACCCCCAATCCAACATCGGGTTTTTTTCTGATGCTGCCAAGGGATGACCTGCATGTATTGAATATGAGCGTCGATACGGCGCTTAAATATATTGTGTCTATGGGTGTGGTTGCACCCGGGAGCGGCTTGCCCTCCGGCGCCGAAGATAAGAAGTCTTGATTAAACCAAAACGAATTAATACGGAGTATTCCCACATGCGTACTTGCTACACCGGCGAGGTTGGTCGCGATCAACTGGACCAAACCGTCACCTTGTTTGGCTGGGTGCATCGTCGTCGCGATCATGGTGGCGTGATTTTTATCGATTTGCGTGACCGCGCAGGACTGGCCCAGGTTGTGGTGGATCCCGACAATATAGAGGCGTTCGCCATTGCCGAGCGCATTCGTAATGAGTATTGCCTGAAGATTACCGGCCTTGTGCGCTTGCGCCCGGAAGGCACAACCAATGCGGAACTGGCTTCGGGCGACGTTGAGGTTCTGTGCCGCGATATTGAAATTTTGAACGCCTCGGTGACGCCGCCGTTCCAGCTCGACGACGAGAATTTGTCGGAAACGACGCGTCTTACGCATCGTGTACTCGACCTGCGCCGCCCACAGATGCAGCGTAACTTAATGCTGCGTTATCGCGTTGCAATGCAAGTGCGCCGCTATCTGGATGACCTCGGGTTTGTGGACATTGAAACGCCGATGTTAACCAAGAGCACGCCGGAAGGCGCGCGCGATTACCTGGTTCCGTCGCGTGTGAACGCGGGCGAGTTCTTTGCCTTGCCGCAGTCGCCCCAGTTGTTCAAGCAAATGCTGATGGTGTCCGGGTTTGACCGTTATTACCAGATTACCAAATGTTTTCGCGATGAAGACCTGCGCGCAGACCGGCAGCCTGAATTCACCCAGATCGACTGCGAAACCTCGTTCCTGAATGAAGAGCAGATTCGCGAGATATTCGAAGGTTTGATGCGTCATGTCTTCAAGACAGTACAAGACGTGGATCTGCCTGAGGCCTTTCCGACCATGACCTGGGCCGAGGCGATGCGCCGTTTCGGTTCCGACAAGCCCGACTTGCGCGTCAAGCTTGAGTTCACCGATATCTCCGACATCATGAAAGATGTTGATTTCAAAGTATTCTCGGCGCCGGCCAACGACGACGCCTGCCGCGTGGTGGCCATGCTTGTGCCGGGAGGTGCCTCGCTGCCGCGCAGTGAAATCGACGCCTATACGCGGTTCGTCGGCATCTATGGTGCCAAGGGCCTGGCCTATATCAAGGTGAATGACGCTGCGGCGATTCCCGAAGGCTTGCAGTCGCCTATTGTGAAGAACATTCATCAGCCGGCGCTGAAAGCGCTTATCGAGCGTACCGGTGCCCAGTCGGGCGATCTGATTTTCTTTGGTGCGGATAAAACCAAAGTCGTCAACGACGCAATGGGTGCTTTGCGCGTAAAAATCGGTCATAGTGATTTTGGCAAGGAAAATGGTTTGTTTGAAGGCGGATGGAAGCCGCTATGGGTCGTTGACTTCCCCATGTTCGAATACGATCCTGAGGAAGGCCGCTACTTTGCCGCGCACCATCCTTTCACGAGCCCGAAAGACGGTCATGAAGAGTTGCTGGAATCCGACCCCGGCGCTGCGCTGGCCAAAGCATACGATATGGTTTTGAACGGCTGGGAAGTGGGTGGCGGCTCTGTTCGTATTCACCGCGCAGACGTCCAAAGCAAGGTGTTCCGTGCCTTGAACATCGGCCCTGAAGAAGCGCAGGAAAAATTCGGCTTCTTGCTTGATGCGCTTCAATACGGCGCACCACCGCATGGCGGGGTGGCTTTTGGTCTTGATCGCCTGGTTACCATGATGACCGGCTCTGAGTCGATTCGCGACGTAATTGCCTTTCCCAAAACACAGCGTGCACAATGTCTGCTTACCCAGGCGCCGTCCCCTGTGGATGAAAAGCAACTGCGTGAACTTCACATTCGCTTGCGCAAGGTGGAAAGCCCTTCATAAGGGCGTGCGTTATGTCATAAATCGCCAAAGGGGCTGCTCGTGTCCGTGCTCAGGGTTGTCAGTTACAACATTCACAAAGGGCGTTCGGCCATGGGGGCCCGTGAGTCTTTGTCGCAGTTGCGGCTTGGGCTTTACGGGCTGCGTCCCGACCTGCTGTTCCTGCAGGAAGTTCAAGGCCGCAATCAACGACAGAGCATGCTCGACGCGCAGCACGAGTCTTTGGCCGCAGCGTTGAATATGCAGGTATGTTACGGCTGCAACGCGGTTCGAAAGCACACGGATCATGGCAATGCGTTGTTGTCGCGTTTTCCCGTGCTGAACTACGAAAACGAAGACGTCTCCGACCACCGGCTGGAGCAGCGTGGTTTATTGCATGCGATCTTGTCGATCAATGATCAGGAAGTGCATTGTTTTGTCGTTCACCTGGGATTATTCGCGAGTGGGCGTTCGCGTCAGACCCAGGCATTGGTCGACCGGATAAAACGTCTTGTGCCTGCCGATGCGCCATTGTTGATCGCGGGCGACTTCAACGATTGGAACAATCGCCTGGCACCCATGTTTGTGGCGCAACTGAATCTTTACGAAGTGTTTTCGGTGGCGCCCCACGTGGCACAAACAGGGCCTTTAACGTTGCCTGAGTCTTTTCGTCAACTGGGTCAATCATTTCGCATGTTCGGCAGTCATAACCCGTTGCCTCGCAAATCGCGTGAACTGGGCGTAAACGGCCTGGCCCGGTTAACGCCGCCGCCACGAACTTTTCCGGCGGTTTTCCCGTGGTTCAGACTCGATCGCATTTATCAGCGGGGGTTTGCCGTGCGTCATGCCCGCGTCTTGCATGGCAAGCCCTGGACGCAGTTGTCCGACCACGCACCGATATTGACGGAACTTGAACTGCCCTGAAGTATAAGGAGACGCTATGCGACTGCGTTCGGCAGAGCGGCGTTATGCCGATTTCGCTCTTTGGCGCGAGGGTAATGACATTGCGTTATTGCAAAATGGCCAGGCTTATTTCCCGGCGTTGTGCAACGACATCGATCAGGCTCGCTATAGCGTTCATCTTGAAACTTATATATTCAACCTTGATGAAGCCGGTTATCGCGTTTTGCGTCATTTGTCCAAGGCCTGCGAGCGCGGTGTAAAAGTGCGCGTGGTCGTTGATGGTTTTGGCAGCCATGAGCACATACCCGAGTTGCAGCGCCGTTTTGCGCAAATGGGTGCAAAATTCCGGGTTTATCGTCCTGAGCCGCGCGGTATTGTTTCATACCGGTTTAGTTTGCGCCGCTTGCGGCGCTTGCACCGCAAAGTGGTTGTCATCGATCAGGAGCTTGCTTTTGTGGGCGGTATCAATGTGCACGACGATTTGGTCGACGTGCCCAATGATGGTTATGGCCCCAAGCCACGTTTTGATTTCGCCGTCCGCATTCAAGGCCCGGTGGTGAACGATTTGCGTGATGCGCAAATTGCGTTATGGGCCAAAATGGCGTGGCGCCAGCGCGAGAACTGGGCGCCTTTTTACAAGCGCTTGCGTTACTGGCGCCGACGACAACGAACCGTTTCCACACGTGCCAAAGAGGGCGTTGGTTCGTTGCGCGCGGCTGTGCTGTTTCGCGACAATGTGCGTTATCGAAAACTGATTGAGCATGCCTATATCAGCGCAATTAATCGTGCCGTCCAGCATGTCCTGATCGCCAACTCTTATTTCCTGCCCAGTCGCGCCTTGAAGAAGGCATTGCAGGATGCTGCGTCCAGGGGCGTGAGCGTGCGCCTGTTCTTGCAGGGGCGTTCGGAATATGCGCTGCAGTATCGCGCCTGCAGAAGCATGTACGGATCTTTGTTGGCCAATGGCATCGAGATATTCGAGTATTTGCCCAGTTATCTGCATGCCAAAGTTGCCGTCATCGATGATCGCGCCATGGTGGGCTCGGCCAATATGGATCCTTTCAGTTTATTGCTGGCGCGGGAAGCGAATGTGTATATTGATGATGCCGGGTTCGCCCGCGATTTACGCGCCAGGCTTGAGGCGGAAATTAAAGAAAGCAGCCAGCACGTGACGTCATTGGCCTTGGAGAAAGTATCATGGTGGACACGCTGCCTGGACGCGTCGGCCCACGCCTTATTGCGCCTTGGCGTGGCGTTAACGGGGCGCTCAGCCGAATATTGAGGCCGTACTCTTGTTTTAATTCATTCATCTCAAGGTTTTAACTAATGCACGATTTATCTGCTTTTCCTATTACCCAGAAATGGCCCGCGCAACATCCGGATCAGATTCAGTTGTATTCGTTGCCCACGCCCAATGGTGTCAAGGTATCAATCATGCTCGAAGAGCTGGGTCTGCCTTATGAGGCTCACCTGGTTCGGTTTCAGGACAATGACCAGTTGTCACCGGCGTTCCTGTCGTTGAATCCCAATAATAAAATTCCGGCCATTATCGATCCGGACGGTCCCGACGGGAAACCGCTTGCCTTGTTCGAGTCCGGGGCGATCTTGCTTTATCTGGCCGATAAAACGGGCAAACTGATCCCCCAGGATCCGACCGGGCGCTATCACGCCATTCAATGGCTGATGTTCCAGATGGGAGGGGTCGGCCCAATGTTCGGGCAAGTTGGTTTTTTTCACAAATTTGCCGGCAAGGATTTCGAAGACAAGCGCCCTCGTGATCGCTATGTGAATGAGTCGCGCCGTTTGTTGAATGTATTGAATCAGCGTTTAACCGGACGCCCCTGGATGATGGGTGAGGCGTACTCCTTGGTTGATATTGCCATTTTCCCCTGGGTGCGCAGTGCTGTTCATTTCTATGAAGCCGATGAACTGCTTGGCATGGCGGATTTTCCAGAGGTTTCCCGGGTTCTGGAGGCTTTCGAGGCGCGTCCGGCAGTGCAGGCGGGTTTGAATAGCCCGAAGCGAGACTAAGCCGGTCGCCTGCCTCGGGAATCAGGAGCCTGGCGCGGCTGGTGTGTTGTCGTCTTCATGAGCAAGCTGCCGTGCCAGGTCACTGACCAGCCGACGGCGCCTGAGCGAGTCTTCGTGCGCCGCACTCATACTCGACCATGCAGGGTTGGCACGCGCCTCCTGCAAGGCGTCCGGTAATTGCCTGTTTTGCACGATTGCATGCTCGCTCATTTTGATTTCAATCGGTTGGGTGGCCGCATGGCCGCGATGCTCAAGCGCTTTAAGCAAAGTTAATTGGCGCGCCGCCAGTACTCGCAAGACCTGGTCGCTCAGGCTGATTTCCCGGTAGCCGCGCAGGCGTCCCAGCAGTCGGCGGCCATAACGCTCTGCGCCCTGCCACAGGCCACCGGCTGCTGCGCCGGCCAGTGTTCCCGCACCCATGCTCAGCCCCCCTGTGATCAGGTCTACCGTAAAGCCTGCGGCCGCGCCTGTCGCCGCGCCCAGGCCCACTTCGATTCCCGCGTCTTTAAGTGCTTGCGGACTGAACAGGTCCATACCCCACTTTTCGCCTTCCAGCGGCAACGCATGGTGAGCGTAGTCTTCATTGCGAAAGTTGAATCGTTGCAGTAACAGCACTACGCATTGCTGTTCACGCTGGCGGATGGTCTCACGAAGTTGTTGCGTGGCAAGCTCGATTTCCTCATCTTCGGGTGGCGCGGATAAACGGAAAGCGGCTGCGTCGATAAGCAGGTCGGCGACCAGGTTCAATGCATCTTCATGACGCTGTTGCTTATGCTCGGCAACGCTTGCCTGTATTTTTCTCAATAGGCCGGAAAATGAATCAAGCAGCAGGGCCAACTTGTTGTATAGCTGGTCTTCTCCGTTCAGTGCCGGTGCGATAGTGTCGAACTCAACCATGGCGTGCAAGCCCAGGCGAGACAGCGCCTGGCGCCATTCCTCGGTGCGTTGTCCCGGTGTATGAATAAAGTTGAGTACGGGCAGCAAGGGGCGTGCGCATTGAGCCAGGATGGCCAGCTCTTCCTTATGCTTGCTCAGCACCGGATCACGGGCGTCGATAACATACAGGCCGGCGTGGCAGGTAAGCAGCCCGCGCAATACGCGTGCCTCCTGTTCAAACCGTTGTTCTCCTTCGGGCGACTGCAGGAAGCGTTCAATTCGCTCGGGACCATCAAGCCTCATTTCCGGCGGGCTGATTTGATCGATGAGCGCGCCCAGCTCCATTGCCTCTTCAAGCCCCGGCGTGTCAAGCAGCTGAATTGAGATCTGCGGCGTAATCTGCAGACTGACCGTTTCAACGTGCCGCGTTGTGCCTGGCCGGTTGTCTACCTGGCCAAAGTCCGGGTTACGTGTAAGCGTGCGCAGCAAAGAGGTCTTGCCGGTATTGGTGTGGCCGACGACGGCTAACCGAAGTGGTGTGTTGGCGTTAATTTGCATGATGGGGCGGCGTGGCGGTTGCTCCGAACAGTGTTTGCAGGTTGGAGCTGATGTGTACTGAATCGGCAGGCAGGTTGGCTATTTGTTCGCGCCAGATCCGTTCGCGGTTGTTGTCCGGCTGGCTGGCTTGAGCAACGACATAGAGTTTCGTGCCCGGTGTGCTTAACTGATTCAGGAAGTGTAATGTACCGCGATCAGGTGTTTGACTGGCATCACACACGGCAACGACCTGCCCTGGACCATACGCTTTCAATGTTTGCAATGCATGCTGGCGTTGTTCGCGCGAGTCTATCCGGCCCAGATCGTTTCCCGTTTTTCCCATTGGTATAGGTGGCCATGGGGTGTCGGCGGTAAGTTCCAGGCCCAATATTGCGTAAGGTTCTGCCGTATTGAATGTGGTTGCTGCCGTTACCGGCCTGGCCTGCGAGGCCGGCTGCGCAGCCGGATGGTCAATACCGATAACCCGGCTTTCCGGCATGAGCGTCGAGTGCAGGTTGATATAACCCGGTAACGTTGTATCGATGGGCGTGAGCCGGATATTGCGTTGCGCCCAGCGCATGCAAATCAACAATAGAATCAAGCGCGGGAAAAAGCCATAAACCAGAACACAACCGATGAGCCAGCTTGACCAGGTTACGCCGGCATTGGAAAGCGGGGAGGGCGAGCCGATGCTGCTGGCAATAATGGATGGGTCGGGGGTTGAGAAGCCCAGAAGCGATGGGACCCATCCAAGCAAATGAGTGAAGTGAAGAAAGACGCCCGAGCCAAGCAGTGTCGTCTCCCATTGAAATTGATACTGCCTTGCGGAAAGCAGCACCAGCAGTGTCAGTATTACGGCCGCCATAAGGCCTGTCCAAATGGCATGGCTGATAACGCCCAGGGTTGGCTTAAGGGCTCCGGCTCTGCTTAATGCGCTGGTTAAGCCTTGTACCAACAGGTGATTGTCGGCCTGCTTGTTGAGCTTGCGTGTTATGGCCAGCCATAACTTGCCCAAACCGGGCGGCCCGGCGGTTTCAACACTTAAAGAGATAAGCCACAGTATCAAAGTCACAAAGTGCAAGCCAAGCAAGGTCAGCAGGGCAACCAGCAGGTTCACGGGATGCTGCCCGCTTCCAAGCGCGCTGACGGCAGCGGAAATACCGCCCAGTAGGCCCATGAGCAGTAATCCTGAAAGTGCCCAGCGAGCCTGTGCGGCAATGAGGTTGGCCTTGGTGTTGAATGCAAGTTTTTCGGCCAGTGCGGTTGCACGAATAGCCAGCCGCGCCTCGAGCGTGGGGCCGCGCTCGATCGCCTGCCGGTTTTCCTGCGTATCGTGGCAGCGGCCATTTTTTATTTCATAAAGGCGAACCGTTTCGGTAAGCCATGCGGTTTGAAGTGATCGCGTGAGACCCATTGGTATTTAATTCGCGTACGGGGAATGATAGGCATATTAGGCGGTGTGCCTGCCTGCGTCCAGTCGGCTTCATGTGCCTTGATTATTTGCTTGATTTGTCAATTGGTTGTATTTGCAATCTGTTGGTGATTCAACTAGTTGACATATCAACAAGTTAAATCTAGACTTGTTTTACGCGCCGGGGCATTTGCGTTGTTATGCGTCATGTCCGTGCACGAAAATCAATAAACAAGGAGACAAAATGAAGAAAGCGCTTCGTTTGGGCGCCATCGCACTGATGGCGGCCTCTATTTCCGGTCTTGCCCATGCCGATACGGTTAAAGTGGGTATCATCGGCCCGTTTTCGGGCCCTTTTGCACACTATGGCAAGTTGTTTAAGGATGGTGCCGAATCTTATTTGAAACAGCAGGGCGGCCAGTTTGCCGGTCATGATATTGAAATTATCTACCGTGACAGTGGCGGGCCTAATCCCAGCGGCGTCAAAACGGCGGCTCAGGAACTGATCGTAAGCGATCGCGTTGATTATCTGGGCGGGATTGTGTTTACGCCCAATGCAATGGCAGTCGCGCCACTGGTGCAAGAGTCAAAAACACCGACGGTCATTTTCAATGCGGCCACGTCATCAATCACGCCAAAATCCGACTATTTCGTCAGGACTTCATATACGTTGTGGCAGGTAACGGTTCCCATTGCACGTTGGGCCCACGAGCAAGGTATCAAGAAAGTGGTCACGGCGGTGAGCGATTACGCCCCCGGCGTTGATGGTGAAACGGCATTCAAGGAAGAGTTTACCCGCCTGGGTGGCGAGGTCGTTGAAAGCATTCGCATGCCGCTCAACACCAACGATTTCAGTCCTTTTGCACAACGCATCAAGGCTTCGGGTGCCGAGGCGGTCTACGTCTTCCTGCCCGGTGGCCCGCCAAGCCTGGGCTTTGTGAATGCATATAACCAGAATGGCTTGCGTGAAGCGGGAATCGAATTCCTGGGTACGGCCGAGATGGATGAATTCGACCTGCAGAAATTTGGCGATGCGGCATTGGATTTAAAGACGGCATTCCATTACTCCGCTGCACATGACTCAGACGCCAACCGTGAATTCAAGAAAGCGATGAAGGCACAGGCGGCCGATGCGCTGGAGAACTATGCTTCCGTAGGCGCTTACGACGGGATGCATATCATCCACAAAATGGTGGAAGCAACCGACGGCAAGAAAGATGGCGACAAGGCCATTGAAGCGATTAAGGGCTATGAGTGGGAAAGTCCCCGCGGTCCTGCAAAAATCGATCCTGAAACCCGTCACATCATCCAGAACGTGTATTTGCGCGAGGTCGAGCGCGACGGTGACATCCTGGTCAATACCGAGATCGAGACCTTCGGCATGCAGCCCGATCATGGTTTGAAAAAACAATAACAACACATAAAGAAGGGGTTCGGGCGTGCAGCTCTTCAGTAATATCCTGATAGACGGCATTGTCTATGGAATGGTGCTTTTCATCATTTCCGTTGGTTTGTCCGTCACGATGGGCCTGATGCGGTTCATCAATCTCGCTCATGGGGCCTTTGCCATGGCAGGCGGTTATGTGGCCGCCTGGCTGGTGCGTGAAGAAGGCTATCCTTTTCTGGCAGGCCTTGTGCTGGCTGTCGTGGCCGCTATTGTGTTGGCTGCATTGCTTGAAACCTTTGTTTTTCGGTTTCTGTATAAGCGTACCGAACTGGAGCAGGTGCTGTTTACCATTGGGTTTACGTTTGCCGCCATTGCCTTGGCCAATTTTCTGGCAGGGCCTTATATCCAGCAGTTACCGTTGCCTGATTGGCTGCGAGGGTCGATGGCGCTGGGAGATCGAACGCTGCCCAAACAACGTGTATTCGTGATTGCCATGGGGTTGGCCGTTGTGTTTGTGTTGTGGTTGATTATTGCCAAAACACGGTTCGGTATCTGGCTCAGGGCGTCGGTCGATAACGCTCCTATGTCTTCTTCCCTGGGTATCAATATCCGTCTGGTTCAATGTGCCACGTTTGCTTTTGGCGCCGGACTGGCGGCATTGGGGGGTGTGCTGGGTGCAGAGTTGATGCCGCTTGAGCCGTACTATCCGCTCAAGTATCTGGTTTTGATGCTAGTGGTGGTGTCGGTGGGCGGGCTTGGCAGTGTGTCCGGAACGTTGGTGGCGGCACTTGTGCTGGGCGTTATCGATACGGCCGGCCGGTATCTTGCTTCTGATTTCGGTACGTTTTTCTTTTATGTCGCCATGATTGTGCTGCTGGCCTGGCGTCCTGAAGGTATTTTGCGGAGACACTGATGCCTATTGCTTCTAATTCGCTGAGTGCCGGCGCAAACATGGCACGATTTGGCTGGCTGGGCTATGTGTTGGCACTGGCTGTGATTTTCGCGCTGTATTGGTTTTTTCCCGGTAGTCTGCTGATGCTGACACATATTGCCATCATGGCAATTCTGGTGATGTCACTTGATTTGGTCACGGGTTACGCTGGGCTGCCCACGCTGGGCCATGCCGCCATGTTCGGTATGGGGGCCTACAGTGCGGGGTTGTTTGCCAAGCACTTTTCGCCCGATCCGCTGCTTGGTTTAATTGCTGGGGCGGGTTCGGGCGCACTGATTGCCTTTGTTTCCGGTCTTTTCCTGGTGCGTTATCAAGGTTTGGCGTTCTTGATGCTGACGATTGCCGTGACGTTGATTCTGCAAAGCCTGGCCAACAGCTTGCAGGGGATAACGGGTGGCGATAATGGTTTAACGGGTTACGACATTTCCCCGCTTCTTGGTCATTTCAACTTCGATATGTTTGGTGTAACCGGCTATTGGTACTGCATGATCGCGATGCTGGTTTGCTATGCCGTGTTGCGCCGGATCATGCGTTCGCCGTTTGGTTTGTGTTGCGTGGGTATTCGGGAAAACAGAGAGCGTATGGCGGCCAATGGCACCCGGGTTTATCCGCATCTGGTGCGTCTTTATGTTATTGCCGGTTTTGTTGCAGGAGTGGCCGGGGCGCTTTCCGCACAGGTGACCCAGGTTGTGAGCCTTGACAGTCTCGGATTTGAGTTGTCTGCGGAGGCCTTGGTCATGCTGGTATTGGGCGGGCTGGGAACTTTGACCGGGGCCATTATTGGTACGTCTTTGTATTCGATTATTCATCATTACGCCGCTACGGCGAACCCGTTCCATTGGTTGTTTGTCATTGGTGGTTTGCTCATGCTGGTGGTGTTTCTGCCGAAAGGGCTTTTGCAGCGCCAAATCAGTCGTGTCAACCGCAATTTATGGTCCTTGATCGGGAGGCGGGCATGACGGTACTTCATGTTGAACATTTGAATAAAGCATTTGGCGGTTTGACGGTAACCGATGACGTCACCTTTGCTTTGAATGCCGGTGAGCGCCTGGCGATTATCGGCCCCAATGGGGCGGGCAAAACAACGCTCGTGAATCAGATTGGCGGGGTGTTGTGTTCCGATAGCGGTCGTGTTCATTTGAACGGTGTCGACGTTACAGAATGGCCCAGTCATCGCCGTGTTGGTCATGGCCTGGTCCGTACTTTCCAGATTTCACGCCTGGCGCCGGATATTGCCGCGATTGATCAAGTGGCGCTGGCCATTCATCAGCGCGACGGGTCAATCGGACACATGTGGCGCAACCGGAATGCCTACTCGGCGGTTCTTGAAGAGGCGGCAAAGATTCTGGCCGATCTGAAATTGTCGCGTGTGGCGCATCACTCGCCCGCTGAAATGGCTTATGGCGACCAGCGCCTGGTTGAAATTGCGCTGGCGTTGGCTTTGAAACCGAAAGTGCTGTTGCTTGATGAGCCCATGGCCGGCGTACCCCGCTCTGAAGCGCAACTGGTTCTGGACGCCTTGAACAGACTGCCGGCGGATTTGGCTGTTGTGATTATTGAGCACGACATGGACTTGGTGTTTCGTTTCGCCCAGCGAATTCTGGTGCTGGCAAATGGCGCCGTATTGGCCGATGGGTCGCCTGAAGAGATTCGTCGGAACGATGTCGTGCGGTCGGTCTATCTTGGAAGCGAGGCGCAGATATGAGTTTGTTGCTGGAAGTGAGTGCGCTGGAAGCAGGATATGGTCCGTTGACCGTTTTGCATGAGGTGTCTTTTTTTGTCGCACCGGGAGAGCGGGTGTGTTTGCTGGGTCGTAACGGCGTGGGTAAATCCACCACCCTGAAAAGCATCATGAACCTGACGCAGTATCGCGGCGGATCGGTGTCCTGGCTGGGTCGCGATATTACCCGCAGCAGCACGGTCGAGCGCGCTCGCATGGGGATTGGTTATGTGCCGCAAACACGCGACGTTTTTCCTTCTCTGACCGTGGAAGAAAACCTGATCGCCGGTTTGCGTAACCGGCCGCGCTCCCATGTGCAAAAAGCGTATGAACTGTTTCCCCGGCTCTATGAACGTCGCAACAATGGCGGACAGGCCTTGTCGGGGGGCGAGCAGCAAATGCTGTCGGTGGCGCGCACCTTGCTGAGCGAGCCTCAATTGCTGTTACTCGATGAGCCTTTGGAAGGCCTGGCCCCCATTATCTGCGAGGAATTGATGCATGCTTTCGATAAGCTCAGTCGTGAGCAACATGTTGCGGTTGTTTTAGTGGAGCAAAAAGTACAAGAGGCGTTGAAATTTGCTCAGCGCGCTTTAGTGTTGGATCACGGCGCGGTTGTTTACGAGAGCGGCACAGCCGAACTGGTAGATAACCCTGCCATTCTGGATCGCTACATTGCGGTTGCAGAATAGGTTCAGCCCATTCTAATAGGAGACAAAATGACAACTTCAAGTTCAACCACGACACCGCCGGATTTTGTGCCGCGCCTGGACATTGACCCTTTTGGCGATGATTTTCTAACCATGCCGTATCCGTATCACGAGCAAATGCGTGAAGCCGGTGAGGCGGTGTGGCTCGATAGTTATGGCTTGTGGGCTTTCACGCGTTACGAACCCGTGAAAGCCGGGCTGAGTGACTGGGATAATTTTATTTCGTCTGCAGGGGTGGGACTGGCCAACTTCCGTGTGGAAAAGCCCTTTCGCCCGCCCAGCCTGATTCTGGAAGCTGATCCGCCGGATCATACCAAGGCGCGGGCGATTTTATCGCGTATTCTGTCGCCCAAGGTCGTACAGCAAATTCGTGCCGATTTTCAGGAAAAAGCCGAGGACCTGATCGATCGCCTGCTTGAACAGGGCGAGATCGATGCAGTGAACGATTTGGCCAAGGTGTACCCTTTGCGTGTGTTTCCCGATGCGCTCGGTTTGGCTGAAGATGAGCGGGAGGTTCTTCTGCTGTATGGCGATATGGTGTTCAATTCGTTCGGGCCGCGTAACCATATTTTCCAGCGCGCGGTTGAAAAGTATGAGCCGGTGCGCGAGTGGATTATGAACAAATGCCAGCGTGAAGCGCTGCGGCCGGGCGGTTTTGGCGACCAGATTTATCAGGCTGCCGATGCTGGTGAAATCACCCTGGAAGAAGCCCCGATGCTGGTGCGCTCGTTTTTGTCGGCTGGCGTCGATACCACGGTAAATGGCATTGGCAACGCGATTTACTGCTTTGCACAGTATCCCGAGCAATACGAGAAACTGGTGGCCGAGCCCAAGCGTGCTCGACCGGCATTTGAAGAAACATTGCGTTTTGAGTCTTCGGTCCAGACATTTTTCCGCACGGTGAATCGCGATGTGGAGTTTTTCGGCGCTCCGATGAAAAAAAATGATAAGGTTTTGTTTTTTCTGGGGGCAGCAAATCGTGACCCCCGGAAATGGGAGAATCCGGACGTCTTCGATATTGATCGCAAGGCAACGGGCCATATGGCATTCGGAACAGGTATCCATGGTTGTGTGGGTCAGGCCATCGCGCGCCTTGAGGGCGAGTTGATCCTGACTGCGTTGGCCAATAAAGTAAAACGTATCGAACAAACAGGTGAAGCGACACGCCGGCTGAATAACACACTGCGCGCGTTGGATTCTTTGCCGGTGCGTTTGGTGCCGCGTTGACATTTTCAGAGGAAAAGTAAAGAGTGGCTGTTGTTAAATACATTAGTGCCGAAGGCACGGTAACCGAGATTGATGTGTCGCCTGGCGTGAACCTGATGCAGGCCGCCGTTAATGGCGGCGTCGACGGTATCGTTGGAGAGTGCGGCGGGTCGGCAATGTGCGCGACCTGTCATGTGTATGTGGATGAAAAAGATGCGGGCAAATTCGCCGCCAGGTCTGCGCCGGAAGAGGAAATGCTGGAGTGCACCGTTACCCCGGCACAGGAAAACAGCCGTTTGAGCTGTCAGTTGTTCATAACCGATGACGCAGACGAAATCACGGTATATTTGCCTGAGTCGCAACAATAGATTCAGCAAAGAAAGGAATAGTCTTGGCAGCGGGTGCAGCAGTTCGATCGACAAAGTCTCGAAATGGGGCAGGCAAGTCTGGAAAAGGGCCTAAAGGTGGCCCTCAGCAGGCGTATGCCAAAGGTAAGGAAGCGCGTGCGGCAATTGACACCGCCGGCCCGCGTGCCCAGGGTATTGAACTTGAAACGTATCACCCTGCCTACTTCACTTTTATTGCTACCAAGCTCGCATCCGGGGCGGCCGCCGTTTACCGCCGCCATTATGGCGTGGGCATTGAAATCTGGCGGGTTCTGGTGATGCTGGCACTGGAAGACAGGGTGTCGGTTAACATGGTGTGCAAACTGATCGGTATGGATAAGGGGTCGGTAAGCCGGTGTTTTAAAAGCATGCATGAGAAAGGGTTGATCACCTTTTCGCACGATGCGAACGATGGCCGGGTGCGCTATGCCACACTGACTGAGCTGGGTTGGAAAAAACATAATCAAATCAAGGCAATCGCCCTCGAACGACAGCGTGCATTTCTGGCGTGTCTTTCACAGGAAGAAGCCGATGTCCTGACCAATATGCTTTTGCGCCTGCATGCCAATTTGCCGCAAGTCGAGAAAGCAACCCAACGTTATTTGCGCGAGCACCATATTGGTGAAAGCGAAGCTGATTGAAAGGAAACCGTTTTGAAGAAAATCGTTGTGGTCGGTGGCGGACACGCTGCGGCGCAGTTTTGTGCCGCAGTGCTGGAAACCAAGCAAGCGGTTGAAATTACCCTGATTACGGAAGAAACATATCTGCCTTATCAGCGTCCGCCTTTGTCCAAAACCTATATCAAGGAAGACGACCCGCAGCCGGCCTGGCTGCGCCCTGCCAGCTTTTACGCCGATAACCAGATCAATATCTACATGAATAGCTGTGTTACGGCCATTCATCGCGAAGAGAAGTCCATATCGGTCAATTCAGGCGACAGATTTTCTTACGATGTTCTCGTGCTGGCTATCGGGACACGAGCGCGGGTGCACGACGTGTTCGATACCCGTCGCTATTCAAATGTGTTCACTTTGCGCAATATGGACGATGCGAACGGCTTGCGTGCGCAAATGGGTGACGCACGTAATGTGCTGGTGATCGGGGGTGGTTTCATCGGGCTGGAAATTGCGGCTACGTCACGTGCCATGGGCAAGAACGTAAGCGTGCTGGAGGCTGCGCCCAGGCTTCTGGGTCGCTCGGTATCCACCGAGGTCTCGGATTATCTCCTGAACAAACATCGCAACGAAGGCGTTGAAATTTTGCTGGATGCCAAGGTCGATAAAGTGGATGAGCAAGACGGCAGGGTCACGGCGGCATGGGTAGGCGATACGCGCTATGACGCTGATGTCGTGGTGGTGGGGATCGGTGCCGTGCCCAATGTTGAGCTGGCCCAGGCAGCCGGGCTGGAGTGCGATAACGGCATCATGGTCAACAGTTTCATGCAAACGTCGGATGAGGCTATCTACGCCATCGGCGATTGCACCAACTTTCCTTATGAGGCATTGAATTGCCGGCTTCGGCTGGAATCGGTGCAAAATGCCAACGACCAGGCGCGTTGTGCGGCGCGCGCTATTTTCGATGATCCAATGCCTTATACCGCTTTGCCCTGGTTTTGGTCTGATCAGGGTCGCGTTCGAATTCAAATCGCCGGTGTGCCGCATGCTTCACATGTTCGCCTGGTGCGTGGCAACCCTGCCGATGATAAGTTCTCTGTGCTGTATTTCGACGACAACAAGCTGACATGCACCGAGTCGGTGAATATGCCCATTGACCACATGGCAGCCAGGAAGTTGATTTCTACAGCGATTCAGGTCGACCCCGAGCAGGCGGCCGATCCGCAGGTGGCGCTTAAGAGTCTGAGTCCGGCGAGCTAACGTATTTGGCGCGGCCTGCGCCCATGCCGAAAAAGCATGAACCGCTTACCAGCAGCAGATAGAACACGGCGACCGCGTCCCATCCGCCGGTGTATTCGTGTAAAAGCCCGACAATCAACGGGCCAATCGCTGCAACCAGGTAGCCCACGCCCTGAGCCATGCCCGAAAGCGAAGCGGCCAACTGGGGCGTTGGCGCTCGCAACACCAATAATGACAGTGCAATACTGAACATGCCGCCCAGGCCCAGCCCCAAAATAGTGGCCCATAGCCACATCAGGCTCATTGATGCATAAATTGTGGTCATGAGTCCGAACAAGGCCATGCTTAACATGACGATAATCGTGGCGCGCTGGTCTTTGCCGCGCGTGGCGATCCAGGGGGCGGTTAACGAAGTAATAAGTTGTACGCCCAGCGCGATAGACAAAATAAACCCTGCCGACAGGGCGGTCATGCCACGTTCAATCAGCATTACCGGCAACCAGCCGAACACGCAATAGGCAATCGAGGACTGAATGCCCATGAAGAGCGAAACCTGCCATGCCAGCCAGCATTTTCTGAGTCGTGGCGAAGCAGAGCGCGCCCTTGAGGCATTCGGCTTTTGCCCTTTTGTGTAGGGCACCCACATGAATATGGAAACGATAAGCGGAAGCGTCCAGAAGCCCAGGGCCCAACGCCAATCGCTGTCGAACACATTTTCAAGCGGTACGGTGAATGCCGCAGCAATGGTGGCACCCAGGCACAGCGCGGTGGAATAGAAACCCATCATCATGCCGGCTTTGTCGGGGAAGTTTTTCTTGATAATGGCAGGCAACACCACCATGACAACGCTGGTGCCTGCGCCGGCAATCAGTGTGCCGGCGTAAAGGCCGAAGGCGCCGAACAGGCTGCGCAGAACCAAACCGAACGCAAAAATGACACAACCAATCAGAATGAGATGTTCGGCTGAGGTATAGCGCAACATTTTGGGCGCAAGCGGTGCAAACGCGCCGTAACATAGAATGGGCAGTGTCAGCAGCAAACCAACCGCAGAGCCGGATAACGACAGGCTGGCCTGGATGGATTCGATGACCGGCCCTACCGCAATGGATGCCGTGCGCAGGTTGGCCGCGATGAAAACAATAACAAAAACCAGGAAAAGCTTTGATTTCAGGCTTTCGTTTATGATGGAGGGTGCGCCAGAAGCGTTATTTTTTCGGCGATTTGAAGCATTCGGGGTGTTGTGCATGACGACCAGCTACAAAAACTTTGTCTCAATTTATTTATTGGCTCATATTATGCGCCTTTGTACTCCTGTTGCCAAAGTCTAATGTAGTACTTATTCAAAACGATGTCATTGTGATTTAATGTTGCGTCTGTTGATACCCATTCATTTTTCTTGTGTTTATGATGACTCCAACTGTAGCGCCCGCGGGTGAGACTTCAAACCGATTGGCTTATCTGGTGGTAATTGCCGGTGTCGTGGCCGGGCTGCATGTCTGGAAGTTGCCGCCGTCATTGCCCGTATTGCAGGCGCAGCTTGGTTTAACACTGTTGGAATCCGGGTTTCTGCTGTCCATGGTGCAAACAGCGGGCATGTTCCTGGGGCTCGTGGTGGGTTTGTTTGCCGAGAAAATCGGTTTGCGCCGTTGTGTGCTTATTGGTTTAACACTGTTGTCGATAGGCTCTTTTCTGGCCCCCACCATTGATATGCGTATTGCCGTGCTGGGTTTTCGCGTTATGGAAGGTGTTGGCTTTCTTATGGTTACCATGCCGGCCCCGGCATTGATTCGACGCCTGGTTGATACGGCTTTCCTGAGCCGTATTCTGGGGGTTTGGGGTGGTTACGTACCCATCGCAACCGTTATTGCCTTGTTGGGCGGTTCGTTGATTCTAAGCTTAAGCGGATGGCGTGCCTTATGGTGGATATTATCGGCGCTGACAGCCATTGTTGCCTATATTGTGTGGCGCAAGATTCCCGCCGATCCTGCTGCGGCGGCACCGGTTCAAAGCGCAAAACCAGGCGCGCCGCTGGAAAAGAAACCCTCATTCCTTGCCCTGGCAATTGAAACGCTCAGTTCCTTGAATGTCTGGTTCCTGGGCTTGTGTTTCGCGGTGTACTCCGGCCAATGGATGGCGATTGTGGCCTTTATGCCTACTATCTATGTAGAGGCGGGCTTTTCCGGCTTTATGGCGGGTGCCATGACAACGGTCATTGCCGCGGGCAATGCCGTGGGCAGCTTCTCGGCAGGACGTTTATTGCATCGGGGATGGAAGCCGCATTGGTTGAATAATTTCGCGTTTGTGGCCATGGGCGTATGTGCTTTTCTGGCCTTCGCCTTTCCGATTCCAACTGCCGTGCAACTGGCGCTTATTGTTTTGTTTTCCGCCACAGGCGGCCTGATTCCAGCGACTTTATATTACATGGTGATGGAATTGGCGCCCTCGCGCCGTACTTTGGCGCCAACCATGGGTTGGATGCAGCAAGGGATGGCCCTGGGGCAGTTTTCAGGCCCGCCCTTGGTGGCCTGGGTGGCGACACTGGCCGGTGGGTGGTCGATGGCCTGGACAATTCCAGCCGTGTGTTCACTGATTGGCCTGGCAATTTCCACTCGTCTTGGGCGTCAGTTTTTGATGCGCGTGCAGGGGCGCTAGTTGAGATGTTCGGCCGCCATGGTGTCCGGGTGCCGAATGTAGACGTTAAACAATGTTGGTGGCTGGTTTAAAAAATCCGGCCCAAAGGGCCGGATCCGGAACGGAAAATGTGTATGGCGGGTGCTTACTGAACCAGTTTGAATTCACCGTTTTCAATAGTCAGAAGCTCGACGCCACGTTCGTCAAAGCCGCTGTGATCTTCCGGTGTCATGTTGTAAATGCCTTGCGTGCCTGCCAGGTCTTTGACTTTCTCAAGTTCGTCACGCAATGCAACGCGAAACGCTTCAGTACCCGGTTCGCCTTTTTTCAGTGCGGCAGGAACGGCACGCTCCAGCAGCAAGCCGGCATCGTACATATTGCCGCCGAATGTGGCAGGTACTTCGCCGTATTGCTTTTCGTATTCACTGATGTACTCAAGCGCTACCTTCTTGGCGGGGTTGCTGTCGGGGGCGTCTTCAGGCGCCAGCATCAGGCTGCCGCCCAGAATTGTGCCTTCTACTTTCTTACCACCCAGCTTGATGAATTCTTTCAAGGCTGCACCGTGGGTCTGGTAGATGGTGCCTTTGTAGCCCATGTCGGCCAGCGTGGCCTGTGGCAGCACAGCCGGGCCGCCGGGAGCGGCGATCAGCACGGCGTCGGGTTTGGCCGACAGTACTTTCAGCGCCTGACCGGTTACCGAGGTGTCGGGCCGCTTGAAGCGTTCGTTGGCCACAATTTCAACACCGTATTTGTCGGCGTAGTCTTGGGCGACCTTGTACCAGGTTTCGCCGAAAGTATCACCGGTACCAATGAAACCAATGGTTTTCTTGCCGGTTTCCTGCATGTGCTTGAACAGCTTTTCGGCAACCAGGCCATCGTTCTGGGTGGTTTTGAATACCCAGCGTCGTTTGTCGTCCATGGGAACGACGACGGCAATCGTACCGACTGGCGCCAGCGTGGGGACTTTCGCCTCGGCGATAAAGTCGAGTATGGCCATGGCACTCGGTGAGCTTGAGGGGCCTACCAATGCGTCGATGTTTTCTTCCGAAATAAGTTTCTTGACCAGTGTGACGGTATTGCTGGGGTCGCTGGCGTCGTCGAATGTGACGTACTCCACTTTTTCGCCGGCGATTTCAGTTGGCATCAGGGCCACGGTGTTCTTTTGTGGAATCCCAATCAATGAAACCGGCCCGGTTGCCGACGAAATGACGCCAATTTTGATATCGGCCTGGGCTGAGGCTGCAAAAGCAAGCCCGGCGGCCAAAGCCAGAAGTTTGGAACGTAGTTGCATGAAGTGACTCCTTTATTGTGAGCAACGCTATCAGGTTTTACAACAACGAGTTGAATATAAAGTTTTACACGGAATCGTGCATAGCGTTAGCATACTCTTCTTTTAAGGATGCAAGGGGCGCGGCGCTGCGTTGGAAAAACCGTTGACGATATCCAGAACAATGCCATGATCCCCCGACTGGCATTGCACAGGTGGATATGCGCCTGCTTCATGTCAGGCTGCATTTCGCTGCATTATTTCAGTACGTTCGGAATCCATAAAGAAATTTCGGGCACGTAGGAGATCACGAGCAACGAAACCAGATAAACCAGAATAAAAGGTATGACGCCCCGAACTACTTTTCCGACCGAGACATTGAATATGCTGGTGCTGACAAAAAGGTTGAGCCCAAACGGGGGGGTGAACATGCCAATGGCCAGGTTAACCGTCATGATGATGCCGAAATGAATCATGTCGATACCCGCAGCAACGGCAATGGGCAGCAGCAATGGAACCAGCACCACAATGGCTGAATTCGGGTCCATGAACATGCCGGCAATCAGCAGAATCAGGTTAAGCATGAGCAGAATCATGAGGGGGCTCATGTTCCACCCTGTAAGCACATCCACCATGGTCTCGGGAATGTTCTCAATCACCAGAACCACCGAGAAAACCGATGCGGCGGCCACAATCGTAAAAATCTTGCCGGTCAGCAAGGCGGCTTCAATGGCGACTGCCCAAACGCCCTTGAGTGACAGATCCCGGTAAATGCAGGTCGTAACGATCAAGGCGTACATACTGAGCACCATCGAGGCCTCAGTAGGGGTGAAGAATCCTGAATAAATACCGCCAAAGATGATAACGGGCGCACCCAGGGTCCAGACCGCACTTTTTGTTTCACGCCAGACCGCGGCGGCGTCCCACTTGCTGGTTTCCGCCGTAATGGCGTTGCGCAGGGCATACCAGATGCAATAAGCCGTAATCAGCACACCAATAAGAATGGCGGGCCCAATACCTGCAAGGAATAAGTCGCCTACAGAAACGGAGGCCACTGCGCCGTAAAGAATCATGGTGATGCTGGGCGGCACAATGACGGCAATTGCACCCATCGAGGTAATCAGGCCAAGCGAGAAGTTTTCGCCGTAGCCGCTTTGCCTTAATCCCGGATAAAGTACTTTGCCGATACCGGCTACGGTTGCGGTGCTTGATCCTGATATCGCGCCGAAAACCTCGCTTGCGACAATTGTCGTCACGGGAACGCCGCCCGGCACGCGGCCGAGTAAAACGGTTACCCAGTTAATGAGCCGATTCGACATGCCGCCGCGGACCATCAGTTCGGCTGCGAAAATAAATCCGGGTACCGCCAGTAGCGCATAGACATTCAAGCTGCTGAACATGCGCGAGGCCAGCATGTCGGGCGGGATGCCCGCCCCGGTCAAAGTGAGCAGGGCCAACCCTGCAGAAAGGAATACCAGCCACAATGGGAAACCCAGTACCAGCAGCAAAATAACAAGGATGGTGGCGCCGACGGAAATCATTTTTGGATACCTTGTTGTGCGTTGATGATGTCGGTTGCGGAGTCGGGTTCGCTGGTGCGATTGCTTAGAATGTCGACCCCCCACAAAAGGTAGGCCAGTGCGGTCAGGCCCAGGCCCACTGGAATAGCGGCATAAGCCAGCCAGACGGGAATATAGCCGCTCAGGCTCATGTCGTTGAAGCGGTATGCCGTGTATGAAAAACCCCAGCCCATGTAGGCAAAATAGCCGATCAGTACGATGCCCAGCAATGCGGAGGCGATATTGATGAACTTGCGCACGGGGCGTGAGACATGTGCGTAGAAAACATCAATGCTGATATGTTCATTCCGGCGCGCCAGAACGGCTGCGCTGAGGAAAACCGACCACACCACCAGGTAGCGCGAGGCTTCTTCAACCCAGGGGTAGGGCATAAACCCGATTTCGCGTAACGCAACTGAAAAGAACACGGAAAAAATCATCAACAGGAAGCTCACGCCCACCAGAAACTTAAGCAGGGCAAAGCATGCACGGTCGATTCTCGAGAACAGGCCTGGCGATGACGCCGTCGATGCGTTTTCAGAATGAGTCACGATGTGGTATCCGAATGAAGGAGTGAATTCAACAATATTGACTTTTCGTTGTTGCAAGTCAAGAACGCCCCCTAGCCGGTTCAGGGCAGGGGGCGTCGTCGAGCAGGCAAATTACTTGCCTAGCTTTTTGACATCTTCTTCCAGTAACTTGAGCATTTCGGCTTTGGCCGGATTCTTGGCAACTTCGGCCCAAACGCCTTCTTTATTCAGTTTCTGAAGCGCGGCGCGGTCTTCGTCACTCAATTCGATAACCGTAAACTTGTCGTCCGAAGCCAGCATGTTCAAAGCGTCGTTTTGCTCATCGACGTATTCCTGAGTACCCAACGCTTCGGTTTCCTTGCCTGCTTCGTCAACCGCTTTCTTCAGGTCATCCGGCAAAGAGTCGTACCAGGCCTTGCTGACCGCAATGTACTGGGTAAGCACAATATGATTGGTCAGCAGTACATTGGGCGCTTGCTCGTGATATTTCAGGCGCGTTGTTACGGCAGCGGGCAAGTCGAAACCATCGAGTACGCCTTGCTGGATTGAGGTGTAGACCTCCGGCAAAGACATGTGAATCGCCCGGGCACCCCAGTCGTTGACGGTCTGTGTATGTTCCTGGCCGCCAATGGTACGAATGCGTTTATCCTGCAGGTTTTCCATTACGCTCTTGCTTGAGTCGTATTCGCGCAGATAGATCTGATTGGGTCCCAGCCCGAACAAAGACACCACATGGAAACCTCGCTCGTCGGCCAGTTCCTTGATTTTGTCGCCGGCCTGGCCACGCATGATGTTGGTAATGTTCTCGATTTGCTCTTCGGCGTTGGTGCCGGGGAAAATCCAGGGCAGTGTCAGGACCCCGGCCTGTGCCACAAACTGGCTCAGGTAACCACTGGGGTTGATGTTGCCTTGAATCGAGCCAAGCCGCAGGCCTCGCATGACTTCGTCGTTACTGCCCAAGGCGCCGCCCGAATAAAGCTTGCCTTTGATCTTGCCGCCGGATTTTTCTTCAACCAGGTCAATAAAAATCTGGCCACTGCGTTCTTGTGCGTCATTCGACGTAATATTGCCGACACGCATTTCGTATGTTTCTTCAGCTGCGTGGGCAGTCATGGCCATGGGCGCTGCCAGGCAGGCGCTCAGCAGCAGTTTGGATAAAAGTTTTGTCTTCATTGTCTCATCCTGATTTGGTTATAAAAAGTTAGTGCGGTAGGTGCGTTAACTCGTCGGCATCATGCCTAAGCTACTTTGTTGGAAGATTGCTTTGCCGGATGGAGCGTGTATCCGTCGTAGCCATCTTCTGCGACTTTCAAAATGCGCTGGTAGTAATTGCCAACCCCACCCACATACGGCATAAAGACAACCGGCTTGCCGGGTGTGTTTGAGCCATAGAACCACGTGTCTTTTGAATAAGCATAAAGGGTTCGGTTGGCCGCTTCCGTAACATGTTCCGTCCAGGCATCTTGAGCTTGCGGCGAGGCTTCGATGGTTTCAATGCCGTTGGCTTCCATGTATTTTGCACAATCGGCCACCCACTCGACATGCTGTTCGATGGAGGTCACCATATTGCTGAATACAGACGGGCTGCCAGGTCCGGCAATGACGAACATATTCGGAAAACCATTAATGGTCATGCCAAGATAAGTACGCGGGCCCGCAGCCCATTCATCCTTGAGTCGGCGACCATTGCGGCCCACCGGGTTGATCCGGTTCATTGCGCCGGTCATGGCATCAAAGCCCGTGGCGAAGATGATCGTATCCAACTCGTACTCGGTGCCGTCTTCCAGCAGCACCCCTTTTGGCGTGATGCGGTCGATAGCGCTCTTGCGGACATTGACCAGCGAAACGTTGTCGCGGTTGAATGTCTCGTAGTACTGCGTTCCCGAACACAAGCGTTTTGTGCCGATGTAAAGGTCGTCGGGTGGACATAATGCTTCTGCGGTTTCCGGATCCTTCACAATACTGCGTATTTTGTCCCGTACAAATTCGGCCGCCTCGTGGTTAACTTGCGGGTCGGTCAGAATATCCTTGAAGGCACGCATCATGTAAAGGCCACCCAGGTCCCAGCGCTTTTCCAGTTCAGCCCGGCGCTCTTGGTCAGTAACTTCCTTGCCCGACTGGTGGTTGCTGACCTGGTTGTGGCCGAAACCCGATTGACGCGCAAATTTTCGACGCTCGGGGTAGGTGGCCTTCCATTCTTTTTCCACGTCCGACTTCATTGGGTGATTCTGGGCCGGCATGGTGTAGTTCGGTGTGCGCTGGAATACAAACAAGTGTTCTGCATCTTGCGCGACGATTGGAATCAGTTGGGTTGCAGATGAACCCGTTCCAATGACACCAACCCGTTTTCCGCTGACATCGACACCTTCCTTGGGCCAGTCGCCTGTGTGAAACCACTGCTTTTCAAAGGTTTCCAGGCCTTTCATTGACGGTACCTGGTGAACCGACAGCACGCCGGTGGCCATCACGGCGTATTTGGCCGAAAAGGTTTCGCCTTCTTCGGTAGTGATGGTCCAGCGATTGGTTTGTTCGTTAAAAGTTGCGCTGGTTACCCGGGTGTTCAATTGAATATCTTTGCCCAGATCAAAGCGGTCGACGACATGATTGATATAAGCCAGAATTTCGGGCTGGCTTGCATAGCGTTCCGACCAGTTCCATTCTTGCTGTAATTCATTGGAAAACGAAAAGGAGTAGTCGAGCGATTCGATATCGCATCTGGCACCGGGATAGCGGTTGTGATACCACGTTCCCCCAACGCCGGCGCCTGCCTCGAGTACACGTACCGACATACCCATCTGGCGGAATTTATAGACGGCGTATACGCCCGCGAACCCAGCCCCGACAACAATGGCGTCGAATTGTTGCGCAGCGGAACCCTGCTCTTTACTTTGCATCTGCGTGTCTCCTCTGCCTACCGCTCGGGGTAGGCAGTTACTTCTGTGCTATTAGAGTTTTCTTAAATAGTACGGTTAACTGACGATTGAGGTTAACGCAGGTATGCAGGGGCGTCAACTACGTGTTTTCCTTGATAACGCCCTTGCTTTTGGAATTACGACTTCGGCGAGTTCCAGGAGTCTTGTGCTTCAATACCGCTGGGGGTAAATGTTTCGATGATCGTTTCATAAGTAAATGAAACGTCTTCCATGTGTCCCATGCTCTTGTTAACCGGATCGAGGCAATTGGGTACATACTTGTGCATGGACGTGATCACCGCGTTTTTGATTTCAACGGTGTAATAAAGCTCTTCCTTGCCCTGCGGCGAAATGCGGTAGTACTCCAGCTTGGCGTCGGTAAGTTGTTCGCCCGACGTCAACGCCTGAAACAGCTTGGGCGAGGCTTTATCAATTTCTTTGGTAATGGTTAACGGCCCGTGAATGCGGCGTCCGGTGGGCAGGCCGGTTTGGATGGATTTGGGGATTTCGATGGTGTGGTCAACTCCTTGAACCAGAATGGTTCCCTCATGGCCCTTAATGGTGCAGCCACCGTCCATTTTTCCTTGAGTCTGACCGCTGAGCGTCAGGTAGCCTGGCATCGGCATGTTGCGTGTACTCCTAATAGATAAAAAAGTGAATGAAAACGTAAAGTAAAAAAAGCGGAAGGTTGTTTGAACCTATCGCGCAAAGCGGCTCGCCGCGGGAAAGTCGATACGGGCGAGCAGCTGTAGGGTCTCTTGTTGCAGTCCTTGGTAGTTTTCACGTCGCGTTGGGTCGTCGATAACATTAGGGCTCGACAAAGCCTGTTTGCACGCTTTCAGTACCGTTTGCAAAGCATTGCCGGCAAGCGTCGGCTCCCACTGGGGTAAGTTCATCGTTTTGCAGTCGTGAAAAATGGGTTGGGCTAATGGCATGGGGTCGGCGCTCGCGTTTGCACTCATGAACAAATCCAGCAGGGCGATGCGAGTTCGGAATTGATCACGTCCGCTAAAGGTTGATTGCAGCAGGTCTTGATAAAACTGCATTGCCTGTTCATGTTGGCCGTTGTTTGTGGCGTCCCGTGCTTCTTTTTGTGTCTTTTCGAATGGGTCGTTGGCCGCTGCGCCGCTACCTGATGCACGACAGTCGGAAAGCCACTGGCGTGTGTCGTCGCTGGCGAAAGGCATACCATCGGAAAAGGTCAGGTGCTCCAGCTCAGGCAGCCGTTCGGTAAAGGCCAGCACATCCTTAACGATTGCCCGCCGCATCCGGGCCCCTTTTTCCCCCATCATTTCATAGCCGCGCGCAGATTCGTAATCGAGGTCGAGCCAGAATGGAAAGGACAGAATGCGCGATTCACAAAACTCAATCATGCCATCTGCATTGCCTGCACCGCATATGGTCTGGAAAGCATCCAATATGGCTGAAGGGGGCGGGTTCAAAGAGGTTGCGCTGCCTGTGGCAGGCGGCGCCGACAACAACGTGGCACGGGCAGCAAAGCGATTGACCTCGATAATCAGGGGCTGGAAACGATCGATGCTGATCAGCGCGCTGCTAATGTGGCCCAGTGCATCCGAGATGGGGGACAGTGCGCGCACAATATCGTCGAGTGTCGATAACTGGTCGGGCAGGCCGGGTAGGGCGGCCGGTGCGGCGGCGTGCGGTTGATAAGCGCCCGGGGAGGCCGGGGCGGCACTGGTGTTGCCTGTTTCATCCGCAGTTGCGTTGCCCGTTGAGCCGGCATCCGCTGTTGCCGTGCCGTTGTCGTCATTGTTTGCACCGGGCTCGGGTATCACGTCGAGCCGTTTGATTTGTTGGATAAAGCTTAGCAATGGCGGTGCATCCGGGTCGCGCTCGGCTAGAGCGCTATCCATTCGGGAGACTGCATCCACCATTTTTGCGTGTGTGGCCGAATCAATTGCCGCAGGTGGGTTGTTTTCCAACCAGTTAGAAGCCCGTTCTGTCCACCACGACAAAGCATTGCGACGACCACGTAAACGTTTGAGGGGAGGGAAGGCTGTTTCCCAAAACGTTTCAATCAGGCCTGCCTGTAATTCGAGTCCGGCCTGCAGGCCTTGTAAGCCATGGCGCTCCATCCAGGCTGCACTTAGCCACGCGGCCAGCATGAAGTCTTTTGTCTGGCTGCTTAGCAGGTTCGTTCCTTGCTGCTCCACGAGTGTCCAGTCTACCGGAGAGGCCCCCGAAAGACTGGTCATTTTTTCTATTTCAGCGGCAATGACTTCATAACTTTCTGTGGCGCGTGCTTCTTCGCCCGCCGGTGCACTGTCTGAAATGGGTGTCAGCAGTGGCGTAACATCAATACTCATGACAGAAGTGAAATGACGTGAACTTCTTCCAATTGCCCTTCAGGCAAAGCGCCAACAGCCAGATAGTCGGGTTTGCCTTCAATGCGTACGTAGTAACTTTGTTCCGGTGAAAGGCTGTTTTGCAGGCCCCAGGCTTCAAACGCAAGATCACCGATATCGAATTTGATACCTTGTAATTCGTATTCGTTAACGCTGCGCTCCGGCAGTGAGCCGGCCGGCCCCGCCGCATGGAAACTGATTTTTGCATCATTGCCTGAAACGCCCACCAACGCGCCGGGTGAAGTGCCCTTCGGTGCAGGGTGGGCCTCAAGCCATACGCCCAGGCGTTCTTGCGCATAAAGCCCAAAGCGTGCCGGCCATTTTGGGGCAACAGGCGCGTGAGCCCTGGCTACCGCCTTGGCAGGCCAGCGTGCATCGACCGGCGCAAGCCAGTCGGTTAGTAGCCCGGCCCGTTCCGGCGTATTTGCGGGAAGAGGCTCCCCCGAAACCAGCGCCAGACCGTTAACCGCTTTGCGTTGAAGGGTTTGCAACGACAGCCGGAACAGGGCGAGGTCGCGCCGGTTTTTCTCACTTGCCAATTCCTGTGCAGAACCGACAAGAATGACAATGGCGGCATTCGCTTCGGCAGCTTCTTGCGCACTGGTCATCCAGGCGTTTTCGTTGTCGGCAGGCCATCGCTGCCCTTTGGGCGGCAAACCATACTGAGCCAATTGCATGGCTGCAGCCTGGGCTGGCGCATCGTTCGATCCAAGGTTGATAATCCAGGCACATTTATCAGTCATGATTTCCTCAAGAGAACGTGGCGGTGAACTCGCCTTGTTCATCTACTTCAAGCCGGGCCGTCGATAGCGAATTGGCTTCCGACATGTGTTTGAGCAATGTGTTGGACAGCATCGGCATGATGTTGCCTCGCAAAATGAAGTCGATATTGCGGGCGCCGGTTTCAACTTCCGTGCAACGGGCGGTGATGGTGTCAATCACGGCATCCGGTATTTCAAGTTTGATCTTGTTGTTTTGCAGCATGCGGGCCGCCAGTTTATTCAGCTTGAGGCTCACAATGCCGCGCAGGGCGTCGTCTTTCAGGGTTACAAATGGGACGACCGTCATGCGCGCCAGCAGGGCTGGTTTGAAGTGATTCGACAAAATCGGCCGAATGGCTGCCTGAACGGCAGACATGGGAGGAGGTTCATCGCCCGAACATAGTTCGGTAATCACGTCGAGCGCCAGGTTCGAGGTTAGGAAGACAACGGTATTGCGGAAATTAATTTCCCGTCCTTCGCCATCTGAAAGTACCCCTTTATCGAACACTTGATAGAAAAGGTTTACAACATCGAGGTGCGCCTTTTCTACCTCATCAAGCAAGACGACCGAGTAAGGACGCTGACGTACCGCTTCGGTCAGAATGCCGCCCTCGCCGAAGCCGACATAACCGGGGGGCGAGCCGATAAGCCGGCTGACGGTGTGCTTTTCCTGAAATTCCGACATGTTGACGTTGACCAGCGAATGCTCTCCACCAAACATCGTATCGGCCACGGATAGCGCTGTTTCGGTCTTGCCGGTACCCGAGGGGCCAACCAGCAGGAAAATCCCCATGGGCTGATTGGGGTCTTGCAGACCCGACCGCGCCGACTTGAGCACCTCGGAAATGGTTTCCAACGCGTAACCCTGTCCTTTAATGCGCTCGCCCAGGGTGTTTTCCAGGGTCAGGGCTGCTGTAGCCTGGTCACGCATCATTTTGCCCAGCGGCACGCCGGTGCGGTCGGATACGACCTTGGCGACGGTATCGGGAGAGACGTCGACAAAAATCAGTTTCTCGTCAGTTTGAAGCTGGGTGAGCTTTTGTTCTGCCTCGATCAGAGCTTGTTCTAGATCGTCACTTGAGACGGTCGACGTATTGGCTTGCTGTGTGGTATCAATTTGGTTTGTTTGCTCTGCCTGAGCGGCGTCATTTTGCGTGCCTTGCGCGTTAACCGGCGCCATGCCGCCGGCACGTTGCAATCGCAGATCAAGCACTGCGCGCGCGGCATTGAACTGTTCATTGAAACGGGCTTGCAGCGTGTCGAGCTCGCCCTGAACGGCTGTCATCTCGTCGTCGATTTCTTTGATACGGTCGGGGTTGATTTCAACGTGGTTTTCAACGTCGCGCAGCAGCCCGTTCTTTTCGCGTTCCAGCATCTGCAACTGGCGCTCGCGGTCTTCGATAAAATCGGGCTTTGACGATAGATTAACTTTGATCCGCGCGCATGCGGTATCAAGCAAGTCGATTGCCTTGTCGGGCAACTGGCGTCCGGTAATATAACGATTCGATAATTCGGCTGCCGCAACCAGTGCGTCGTCTCGAATCAGCACTTTATGGACTTGTTCGTAGCGGTCTTTCAGGCCACGCAGAATTTGTACCGCCATGCCTACCGTTGGCTCATCGAGTTTAACCAGTTCGAAACGCCGCGCCAGTGCTGCGTCTTTCTCGAAATATTTTTTGTACTCGCTCCAGGTGGTTGCGGCAATGGTGCGCAATTCGCCCCGGGCCAGTGCCGGCTTGAGCAGGTTGGCTGCATCGCTGGTACCTGCCGAGCCGCCCGCGCCAATGAGCGTGTGGGCTTCGTCGATGAACAGGATAATGGGTTTGGTCGACGCCTTGATTTCGTTGATGACGCCACGCAAACGATTTTCAAACTCCCCTTTTACGCCGGCGCCTGCCTCCAGTGCACCCATGTCCAGGCCCAGAATGGTGACGCCTTGCAGAATCTCCGGGACATCGCCTTCGGTAACGCGTAAAGCCAGCCCCTCAATGACGGCGGTTTTTCCCACGCCGGGGTCGCCAACACAAATGGGATTGTTTTTGCGCCGGCGAGCAAGGATGTCGACCATTTGCCGAATTTCGGCATCGCGTCCGAAAACCGGGTCTATTTTGCCGTCTGCCGCCTTCGCGGTAAAGTCTTCGCAGAAGCGCTCAATGGCCGATCCCGAGCGGGGGGCATCAGCGCCTCCTGCGCTTTGGCCTGCCCCCATTCCCACAGCCTCTGCGTTTTCTTTCGATGCGCTGGCAACCTGCCCGAGCAAATCGATGATTTTGTTTTTATCGAGGTCGGACAGCAGCGAAGCATACGCACCGCTGGCGTAAAACGAAGACCGGGCAACGAATGCCGCAAATAAAGCACCCGAGCGGATCGTGCCTTCGTACAGGTCGACAGAGGCAATGAGCCAGGCATCAGCGAGCAAGTCGGGTAATAAGGCTGAAAACTGAGGGCGACCGCTATTGCCACTTTTGAAGCTTTCAATCACTTGTTCCAGCGCACGTTGTGCGCGGCCTGGGTCTATGTCGCCTTGTTTCAATATCAGGTGAACGTCGGTTCGCGAATCCTCGATAAGACGCACCAGCATGTGCTCGATTGTTATTTCGTAGTGTGTGCGGTTCAGACAAATACCTGCGGCATTTTCAAGGGCGTCGCGGCACGTCGGGTTAAGACGGTCGACAAGTGATTTGAACTCGACAATTTGCATGGAATGTTCCGGATAAGTAATTGCGTGTAGAGGAAAAATAAACCGCCTCGTAACGCCTATGCTCCGGTGGCGGCTGCTTTATTTTGAAAATTGATATAGCCGGCCTAAGAATAAAAAGCCGCTCGAGCACAATGTGTTCGAGCGGCTTTTTGAAGGCCTTAGGATTTGGGCTGATTCCAGGAATCCTCGGCTTCGATACCATCGGGGGTGAATGTTTCAATGATGGTTTCGTAAGTGAAGGAAACGGCCTCCATGTGCCCCATGGACTTGTTCGCCGGGTCGAGGCACATAGGTACAAACTTGTGCATCGAAGTAATAATGGCATTCTTGATTTCAACCGTGTAGTAAAGCTCTTCCTTACCTTGTGGCGAAATGCGGTAGTACTCGAGTTTGGCGTCGTTAAGCTGCTCGCCCGAGGTCAGGGCTTGGAAAAGCTTGGGCGACGCCTTGTCGATTTCCTTGGTAACAGTAAGCGGACCATGAATGCGCTTGCCAGTAGGTAAGCCCGTCTGGATCGACTTGGGAATTTCAATGGTGTGGTCAACCCCTTGAACCAGAATGGTGTTCTCGTGGCCTTGAATGGTGCAACTGCCTTCAATTTTTCCTTGTGTCTGACCAGTAAGTGTCAGATAACCTGGCATTGGCATTTTCGGTCTCCTTTATGCCTGTTGAACGAGCGTTTGAAACAAGTTTGAATCAACGTTAGCTTTTGTCCAGTTTGCCAACCAACGACAGTGTGAACGAAGCGCCCATATACTTGAAATGGGGGCGAACCAGCATTGATACGCGATACCAGCCTGGATCACCTTCAACGTCTTCAACGTTGATTTGTGCAGTGCGTAGCGGACGTCGGCTACGAACTTCAGGTCCAGGGGCATCCATGTCTGCCACGTATTGCCGGATCCAGTTATTGAGTTCACCTTCGAGGTCGGCGCGCTCTTTCCAGGTCCCGATATTTTCACGTTGCAAAACCTTGATGTAGTGGGCAAGACGACTAACCACAAAAATGTAAGGTAGTTGCGTGCCCAGCTTGTAATTCGTTTCGGCTTCCTTTCCTTCCTTTGTGTTACCAAAGAATTTCGGCTTCTGGCATGAGTTGGCAGAGAAGAACGCTGCGTTGTCGCTGTTCTTGCGCATGGCCAGACCAATAAAGCCTTGTTCAGCCAATTCAAACTCCCGGCGCTCGGAAATAAGCACTTCGGTGGGAATCTTGGTTTGAATTTCGCCCATGGCTTCATAGTTGTAGATGGGCAAGTCACCCACAGTGCCACCACCCTGCGGGCCGATAATGTTGGCGCACCAGCGGTAGTCGGCAAAGCTGGCAGTCAGGCGCGAAGCAAAGGCAAATGCGGCATTGCCCCACAGGAATGAATCGCTACCGGACGATACATCTTCCTCGTAGTTGAATTTCTTCGACGGCGTGGTGTCGTTGCCATAGGGGGTGCGCAGCAGGAAGTGCGGCAGTACCAGCCCCACATTGCGTGCGTCTTCGCTTTCGCGAAAGCCGTTCCATTTCGTGTACTGCGGCATTTCGAAAATAGACGACAGGTCTTTCAGGTCGGGCAGTTTCGAAAAATCTTCCAGGCCGAAGAACTGAGCGCCGGCCGCGGCAATGAAAGGCGCATGGCTCATCGAGGCAACGCTGGCGCAGTATTGCAATAGCTTGACGTCGGATGAACCGGGGCCGAATTCATAGTTGGCAATAATGGCGCCAAAGGGTTGGCCGCCAAACTGGCCGAACTCAGCGGTATAGCAATTCTTGTATAGGCCCGACTTGGTCACCTCGGGCGAGTCTTCGAAGTCGCTGAGCAGATCGTCTTTGTTGACGTTCATGATCTGGATCTTGATGTTCTCGCGGAAGTTGGTGCGGTCGATCAGGAATTTCAGCGAGCGCCATGAGGACTCAAGGCGTTGAAATTCCGGGTGATGGAGAATTTCATTGACTTGTGCGCAGAGCTTCTTGTCGAGTTCTGCAATCATGTCGTCGGCCAGTGAAGCCGTGATGCGGTCGGTTGTGCGGGAAGGATCAAGCAGCGAGGAAATAAAGGTTTGAATGCCTTGCTTGGTAATGGCGTACGACTCGTCTCCGGGTCTTACCTTTGTGGTTTCCAGCAGCTGATCGATAAGGGAACCGCCTTCTGAGGGGGCGGCAGCATTGTCTTGTTTCGCTTGTTCTTCACTCATGGTTGTGTGTCCCTGCCTTGCGTTTATTTATCTTCGATGCCGAGTTCTTTCAGTAAGCGGTCGCGGGTTTCTTCATCTTGAACCAGCGCCTGCAGCTTCTTGCGAAAGTCAGGAATGTTGCCTAATGGCCCTTTCAGTGCTTTTAGCGCGCCTCGCAGTTCGACGATATTACGCAGTTCGGGAACTTTCTCCACGATGTTGTCGGGTTGGAAGTCAGCCAGTGAGTCGAATTTCAGATTGACCGGGAGATTGTCTTCCGAGTCTGGTTCGAGTCGGTTCGGTACAGAAAGATCCAGTGATAGATTTTGTGCTTTCAGTACGTCGTTGTAGTTGTCTTTGTCGACATTGATGGGGGCCCGATCTTCAACGCTGCGATCGTCTTCGCGTTGTGTGAAGTCGCCCAGGATCAAGAGTTTAAGAGGCAGCTCTACTTCAACTTGAGCGTCTCCGGTAGCCGGTTTATAAGTAATATTTACACGCTCTTTTGGAGCGACGGATCCCTCGCCTGCCATAATTTAGTCTCCTGATTGATTCCGTTTTCGTTTAAGACGGGATAAAGTTGGATAAAGTTCCGGGGAAAGTCCAAAGATTTTGTCCGAGTGTGACAGAACTTGTCAATTGTTGTTTCCCAAAAAGCCCAGATAAATAAAAGCACTACAACATAAACGGTGTGATTGCACCGGTGTGGGGCAGTTATTACGGATGTTGTCACTGCAGTGGTGCAAAACCTGCACGACGTTGGGTTTATTGTGCGGTTTGTTTGTTACCAGCATTTTGCGATGATGAATTAGACGAAGCATTGCCTTTCGCGGGAAGCTTCAGCAATGTCCCGGTAATGATCAGATTGGTGTCTGAAATGTTGTTAAGGACTTTCAGCTTCTCGACGGTCGTGCCGAACTCTTTGGCTAATGAATACAGGGTTTCACCCTCCTTGACCCGGTGTTCGCGTGTCACTTGCGATGACGCGGGTTTTGTTGAGCCGGCTTTTTTTTCAGGCTGGGTCTTCTTGGCTTTGGCTGCTTCTTCTGCTTCGGCCAAAGCCTGAACATGGGCAGGTTCAGGCGGGGGTGGCGGCGCGTTGATAATTTGCTGGGCGCGATCTTGTATGAATAGCGGTAACGGGGTCGAGGACTTTTCAACGACATCGCCCGTCCAGCATTGGCCAACGCGCTGTGGCACTTTAACGCTTAGCTTGGATGGCGTTGCGCTAAGTGATGGTGTGCCTGTTTCGGACAGGTAGTCAAGGTGGGCCGCCATTTCCAGCAAGGCTTCCTGGCCCACCAGGTCGTATCTGACGTTAATGGTCTTGACGTCCAGGGCATCCAGTTGATCTTTTGCCTGGGGAAAATCATTGGGCGTGAAGGTGCGTTCACCATCAACAAATTCTTCTACAAATCGGGCCATGCCCATGGGGCCGGGATAGCGGCGATTCAAAGACAGGTTGTCAATGCGTATCTGCAGTGTGACGTCACCACAGTGGTCGGGTGACCAGTCGAAACTGTTGGTGACCGCCATATTGAAGTTATCCAGCGTAATTTGCTCTTGCGAGCATTGAATCGACAGGTTCACTGCGTAGGGCTTGGCTTTCGCGCTGGGGTTTACGCCCACGGGGCGGGATGTGATAAGCAGGTTGGCGGTTTTCCCAATAGAGGCTTGAGCCAACTGCTTTTTGACGACAGACTGTACCTGCGTGCTTACTGACTGGTTCAGGAACGGTATAAAACCCGGGTCGAAGGGAAAGGTCTCGCCGTTTTTGGTTGCAATGGTGAAGCTGCTTGACTGCTGTTGCAGGAACGGCTTGGCCGACTTGTCGGTGAAAGTCCAGACTGAACCTTTATCACCGAAAAGCTGTTCGGTCGTCTCTTGGGTGCTGACTGCCATTTGGGTTTTCCACAGTACGTCTTTTTCCCAGTCGCTTTGTACGCTGCAGGATCCTTGCTCCAGGATATAGCGGGTGAGTAATTGCAAAGGGCCGTCTACAAGATGCCAGATGACCTGATCATCGGCCTTGTCGAAGCCTGACGATTTTTGGAAGGCTTTAAGGTTGTCACGCACATTCTGCAAGGCTGAAGCCTTCACCTCGGGCTGAACGCCGAAGGCGAAGTAGTTTGCCGCCAGCTCATAGGCTTTGCCTTCACCGCCAAGCGCATCCGAGGTTACCTGATCGAAAGCGTGCGCATACGAAGAGAAATTTTGTACGCCCTGAATGGATTGTGGAAAAGCCGACATGGGTGCGAATGTTTGATTGGATACGGACGCTTTAATCGCACGTTCGCCGACACTATTAAAGGTGCTGAGCATGCCTTGGGCCTTACCCAAAGCGCCCGGTGCGGTTGCTGCGTGCCGCATGTCGTTGAATTCGCGTGCGAACAGCAACCAGCCGGGCAGGTTGTCGGCAGGCACCTCGGAAAATTCGCTTTTTAAGCGGTCGAACAGCATGTAATAAGGGCTGTTGTCAGTATCAACACGCCCTAGCATCTCGCGCCATGCCGGTTCGTTGCCAAGCAATTGCTCGCCGTTGTTAAAGGCCCAGGCGAAGCTTTGCCAGGTGTTGAATCGTTCCGATAAATACCAGGTTTCAAATGCGTCACGCCGGTTCTTGAACGTGGATGGATTGTCTACCGCCTGGCCCAGTTCATTCAGGAAAGTTTGCAGGCGCGCGTCGCCTTGTTTTGTCAGGCCCGGTTCAATCATGCCGCGGTTCGGCCCTTGGGTGCCGGGTTGCCAGAACTCGCGCAAAGTGACAGGCTGAAGGCCAGGAAGCGCATTTGCCCAGGGCAGCAGCCATTCCAGTTGGGGAGACTGCGCCAGAATCTTGTCGAGCACCTGCCGGTTTTCTGTCAGGCGTTGCCGCAGGAAAGGATCCTCGATGGGGGTCCAGGCGATATAGGCCACCTCCATTTGGTTGGTGGCATCGACCACGCTTGGAGGCAGGTCGGGAAGGAGCGCCTGGATGACATTTGTGGGCATCTGAGGCATGGCCAGCAACTGCTCGTAGTCGGCGCCCTGAACCCGTGCTTGCGATAAATTCATGGTGCGAACCAGCGCCAGAACGGCATTGGCATATTGCGGGTCGTTCTGGTCGGCCAGTGCTTTACTCGACAGAAAGCCGTTGGGCGCGAATGTGTCCAGAAAACTCTGGTAGCCCTTAACGTAGGTATTCTTGATGTCTTGTTCAAGTTGCGTGATATCGGGGCTGAACGCCAGCCAGCGTGTTTGCCAGTCTCCTTCACGCTCCTGAATCAAATCAATAACCGACAAGATACGTTGCAGGTTTTCCAGCCGTGCAGTGTCGCTGCCTGATTGTGTGAGCGCATCTTTGGGGTAAGCGTTCTTGATATCCATCAGGCTTGCGCGTGTCTGGTAATACGAAAGCGCAAGGAAAGCAAGAATGGCCGTGAAGATGGAAATCCAGAAAACAATGGCCAGGTTGCGCGTTACCAGGCGCCAGCGGTCGACGATAACGGTGGGCAGAAACGACCAGCGATCGGCCGGCAGCACGCGCTCAAAGAAATCATGCAGGAACAACCCCTTGTCGCTCGGTATTTTCTCGGGGTTAGACGTGTTTACGATATGAGCAAGTGAACTGGGTATGTGCGTGCCGGTTTGCCGGGCGCTACTGAAAAACAGGCCGCGAACGAGCGGCTGTTCCAGGTAGGGGTTATTGCCTGCGCATGCTTGCATGAAATGCTGAAGCCCGGAGCGCAACCGGGCAAGCTCATTGGGGAACAAAAGCAAGTCGGGGCTAAGGTCTACCCCTTTCACCGCCATATCGAGCCTGAGCAGTTTAAGGCGTTCCGAAATATGTTCGAACGCCTGATCGAGGAACCGCTGCTCGGCCAGGTTCCCTTCTTCCATCGGGCCGGTGTAGCCCATGGCCTGGTTCAGCGCCTCTGGTGGCAATACCTGCGCCCAATCCTCAAAGCCGCAGATCTGATCGCATTTGGTGACCAGAACAAAAATAGGAAATCGCTTGTCGAACAGGCGGATCAGTTGGTCGATGCGTTCGCGAATGGCGTGGCCTCGCCGCTCAAGCGCATCTTCGCTGGCCATGAGCTGTTCTGCGTCAATGGCCAGTACCAGGCCATTCAGGCCTTCTTTTATGCGGTACTTTGCCAGCAGCTCCAGCATGCGTTCCCATTCGGCCTGATCCTCTTCAGTGCTGTCGGGCGAAACATAGCGTCCGGCCGTGTCAATCACGACGGCACGATTGAAGAACCACCAGTCGCAGTTCAATGTTTGGGTAATAGGCTCAAACTGGTTAATACTTTTGTTCAGTGAGCTAAGGCGCGACCGGGTAATTGCCGATGTTTTTCCAACGCCGGATTCACCCACCACCATAAACCAGGGCAACGCATAGATGGGGTTGCCAAAGCGTCGCAGCGATGAGCGTTTCAGCGTGGCGATTCCCTGTTTCCATTTGTTGGTGAGATCGTTTAGTGCGCCGGGCTTGTCGGCTGCTTTGCGTCCTGAGGCCTCCGAGGCGGCCAGCTTTACGCGTGAGCGCGATAGATACCAGAGGCGTCGAAAAAGCCGGATACCGAAATAGATGCCCAGGGCACCAAAGAAAATGGCCAGGCCACCCCAGTAGGGCCACGACAAATAGAGCATTGTGGCCCAGCTGACAACGGCCAGCAAAATAAGAACGATGAGCCACATAATGATGGAAAGCAGCGTTTTCATAGGTTGGCCGCCTCGCGAAAGTTCTGGACGGCGTAGGTCAGTTCAGTATGCAGGATAAAGGCAACGACCAACACGATAACGGGAGGGAGGACAAATATAAGGACACGCCGCAACGGAATTCTCTTGTTGAATGCCGGTCTTCTTCGTTTTGCCGGCCGGCCATTGCCGGCCATTGCGTACGCCTTGGGAAACAAGGCGTCTTTTTCAGCGGCCTTGTAACTGTCGTCGGCTTTTTGCAGCTGTTTGTATTGTTCTATCCGGATATTGGCAAGTTCAGCGGAGTTGGGCGAAATGCTATAGCGCCCCATGAAGCCCAGGCAAAGACAAAGCAGGTATACCTCGCGGACAGCGGCTTGCCCAGGAGGGAGTTTTTCGAGTCGCTCGAAAAACTCACGGCCCGCCAATCCGGTTTTGAAATAGCGTCGTTGCAGAAGATGGCGCTGCCAGGCGTGTTCCGAGCCCCACTTGTGGCGGCGGGAAATATGTTCATCGGCCCAGGCCAACACAGGAAACAGTGCTTCCTGGAACACGCTCAATTCAAAGCCATCCTGCAGTGCCTGGTTTTGTGCTTGTTGAATCAGGCTGTCAATTTGCGCGGCCAGTGTTTCAGGTGTGTCGGTAGCAGTCGTGTCGAAACTTTTAACCAGCGCGGCAAGCGGGATGAAGTAGTCGCACAGTTTCATTCTATCCCCGGAGCACGATAAGTTGGACATGGAGGTCTGCCGGCGCTTCGGGCCAGAACAGCCCAAGTTCCGCAGTTTGTTCAACCGTTTCCCATTCAGTGCTCATTTGTTCTATGCGGTAGTAGCGCGCATTGGCGCGTTTGGGCAAGCCTTGAGGAGGGGTGGCGACCTCTATGAGGTCAATGCCCGGTAGCGCGTGATCAATCATTGTAGGTAGCGATTGAGGCGCAGCAAGACGCGCAAGTCGCAGGAAGTCATCGCTGGAATAATCGTTTTTTGAGGCCGTCTGGGTAACGAGGTAAAAGCGGTTTCGGGCCGCGAAATAGTCGCGCGGAACACTGGCTATCAAATAATCTTCATGCGGTTCGAGCGTAACGCGGAACTCCGGTCCTACCGAGATTTCGGCGAGCAATTGGTTGATTATCCGGCGTGCCGTGCTGAAGCAGCCAAACAAATCCAGGTGGTCGTACGGCGGTAGCCCTTCGTCCTGGCTGTCGCGTCGCCGACCGGCTGCGTCGAAGGAGTCGGTAAAAGTGCTCATTTCGCCGACGCATGTCCGCAGGAAACCATAAACCTCCCAAGGGTGTACCTGGGAGGTTTCGGTGTAATGTGCAATTTGCGGGACCGCCCGGTTCAATGTTTGCAGTGACTGCATCAGCATGAAATACTCCGGGTCAAGCTCTTCACGCTGAATGTCCCGCGGCGCTTTATATTCGGCAAGCTGGCGCATTCTGCCCGACATGTCGTCGCGGATATCACGCAGCAAATCCCGCAATACGTGAGAGCCGGTTAATGCATAGCAGGGGGGCACGTTATCGGTAGTGAGTTTCACTATATCGTTGTCTCTTGCCAGGCTGCCGATCGGGATCAGGTCGTAATCGTCGAGTGATGCCACTTCAGGACCGAAGAAAATACGCACGACGTGCATCATGACAGGCACGGTGGCAATAGGGCCGTCGGTATAAAGGTCACGCATGGCCTCGCCGTCTGTTTGCGAAGCATAACGGGTCGCTGCCGATGCGGCCTGGTCGAATGAGTCAACCTGTGTAACGTTCGGCGCGCTTAGAGACAACTTTCGCAACCCCAGAAACACATCAAGTGGCTGGTCGCTGTCGGTCCAGACTTTATCAAATGAGCGTGGTCCGATAATGGCATTGCCCGGATACTCTACATAGGTGTTGTCACGAAAGACCAGGCGGGCGCTGCGAATTTCAACAGAGCGCGCGGAAAGTGATTCAGGTGCGAATTCGATTGTTCCGGCGCCCCAGAAATGGGGTGTGACCATTTCATACAGCGGCTTTTTCAGGAAGTGCTGATTCAGTTCCTGCCGTTGAAAATGTTGCGGCTGGAGAAACAATCCCTGATGCCAGTATGTTCCGGTCCTGAAGTCCATGAAGAGTCCCTTTATTGCCTTAGTTTTCGCGCAGCGCCGGCTGCATCGTCTGCTTGTTTGAGTGCTTTGTCGTCAAGCTTGATTTCCGGGTCGCCCTGTTCCAGAGGAATTGTTTCAACATCGGGTTTTTTGTCAGGGTCGAACGTGAGGCTTTGTGCGTTTGTTATTTGCTGGCGACCCAGATAAAAACGCAGCGCCAGATTGGCCGGCTCAGCCTTGTAAGTGGTGGAGACGAGCCCATCGGTTTGAATGTTCAGCGGTATGCGAAACAGGCGAGCCGCTTTGGTGGGGTCGAAATCGTAATAGCCGGCCACGATGCCGACGAATTTTGCGTTTTGAACGCGGTCTATATTCAGGACTGTGCGTTTGTCCGGGCTGACGACATAGCGATCCATGTGCAAAATGTCTTTCCCCGGATCTCCGCTGGCCAGCATGCTGACAAGTGTTTTTTTATCGCCCAGCAACTTAAGAAATAGTTTAGAGTCTTCCAATTGCATGATGCCCAGTACCAACGTGTGTGATTGGTTGAAATAGGCATTGATATCGGCGCTGGCCATTAGTTCAATTTGAATGCCGTCACGCTTGTAGTCCCAGCTTACTTCAGCCTTGGCTTCCTTTTGGGTATTTCCTCCCATGGCCGAATTCACGCTTGAGCACCCCTGAAGCAGGATCATAAGGCTGGCAAGCATGAGTGTCAGTATTCGACGTCGCGGCATGAGGACCTAACAGTTGCAAATGGGAGAAAGAAAAAAATACACTACGGCAATTGAACCAACACCTTACCCTAACCGGCAGGATTATAGCCCATGGACCCATCTCAGCTTCCTCTTTCCTTGCCAGGTTTTCCTAAAAAATCATCGCGCTGGCACATTTCCCCGATGCTATTTCTAGTTGCGGGGGCTGTGTTTTTTCAGTCGCACGCACATGCCTCGAGTGCACATTTATTTCGGAACACGTCAGCACCACCGGAAGGCACCGTAGCGGTGCTGACTGTTACCCAGGAAGTAATAGAGAAAGCAGAAAAAACGGATGTCTGCTGGCAAACGATTGTCAGCGACCGCGAACGAGCCCAAAGACAATACGAAAGTCAGTCATGGCTTGTCAAGTATTGGCAACCCATATTGGGCGGTTTGCTGGGTGCGGCAGTGGGCTATAAGTTTACGGGTAACTACGGCCCCAAAAGCGAGAAGCTTTGGTTCTATCCAACCATCCTGGCCGGGGTGGCGGTTGGTGCGGTAGCCGGCCCGGGCATGGTAGCCGGCGCTTATGGGGGCGGTATTCTGGCGCAGCATTTCTGGCCAACCAAGTTGCCGCTGACCATTATGCTTTCGATGATTGGCGGTATTTTGGGTGATGCCCTGATGAAGTTATTGTTTCCCGACAGCCCGCCCAAGGCATTGCTGCAAAAACCGCAGCCTGGGCAGTACCTGGCGAATCAGCAGTTTTACATCGAGACCACGTGTGTGCCTACAACACGCGTTACCTACACTGAGAAACCCTATCGGGTCACGTACCAGTTCAAAGGAGAAAAACGCAGTGCGTTGTTCGATGATTATCCGGGCGAACACATTAAATTGAATAGCGACGGACGACCGGTAAATGAAAAACCGAAGGCCGGGCCGCCCGCTGTTCGCGTGTCTGAAAAAAAGTAAATGTACCCGGCTCCCGCAGGAGCCGGGCAAGTAGCTAATGACGTCAGGTCTCGCTCAGTTCGCGTTTACCTTCACCTGACTGGGTTCAAGTAATGCCCCGAAGGTATTGCCTTTGTTCGATTTGGCTGAGTCCAGTTGCCGCACGACCGGGTTGCCTTCGAACTTTACTTTGAAGCTGGCGGTCACGAACTCGCACTCTCCCATCATCGTGTTTGATACCACGCCACCTTCAACACCGGCATTATCCCCCATGCTCATTGCTATTTTCGAGGCCTTGGTCAGTGCAGGGCATCCGCCGATAAGGACTTTGAGGGTGGTGGGATTGGCCAGCGTGGTCATGGCAGTATTTACATAAGGAATGGGAACAGGTGCGCCCGGCGGCACAGGTGTTTTACAGACGTCGGGCATGCACATGGCTTCCCCGGCTTCAATCGTCGCAACAAACATAATGCCCTCCTAACCCAGGTCGATTTTTTGGCCGTCAATCTTCACAAAGCCTTTTGCCGTGTGTGTAACGTGGCCGGCCTCAATGTGGTGATGGTCTTCGACTGACACTCGAACGCGGCCGGCACGGGTTTCATCCAGCCCATCTGTTTTACGGAAGCTTTCTTTAAGGCGCTGGATAAGTCGCCCGACCTGTGATGATAGTGTTTTCGCGGTAAAGGAAACATTAACCGCGCACGATTCAATTGTTTCGAACCAGCTTTGCCAGTGTTTGACTCTTACGTTTGAATGTACAGCATTGATATCAAGCGTGCTGCTGTTCAGGTGAAGATGGGATGTGCTGTTCAGGTGCAGGTTCCGGGTTTGCAATTCGAGCCCGGCTTGATTCGCGTGAAGCTGGGTTCCGCCCGGCAGGCTCAGGCTGCCGCTGTCGGGATCATTACGTTGCAGAATGGCCAGAATAAAGCAAGTGCTATTGTCGATGGCATGTGTCACCAACACGGTATCGCCGGTTGCAGGCGTCAGAAGGCAGCTGGCGGCAAGCTGCCCCCGTGAAAGATCAGGATCACTCAGAAGAAAGTGGTCGCCCGACATGCCAGTAACGGTTGCCGTGCCCAGGCTTTGAGCCGTGGATTCGTGCCGGGGTTTAAGGCAATGAACAGTTGCAGTCATAGTTTTTTCCGGTTGGCCTGCGTTTACGCAGGAGGTTGCCAGTTTTCTGCTTTTTCGCGGACGGGGTCGGTACGGAATGTGTCGTTGAAGCTGGCACCTTCCCAAAGGGTTTTTTCTTCCGACATTTTATGCAGGTTACACAATTGAATGGTCGCGTTCCTGAAGCTTGCCTCATCCAGTGAAGCATGGGAAAAATCGCATAGCTCAAGTAGTGCGCCATCCCATATGGATTGTTGCGCCTGAACACCTACCATGGGGGTGACATTCCAGAAGCTGTTGGCAGCACGGGCCTGTACCAGCTTGGCATGCGAGAAGTCGCAGATTTTGAACGTGCTGCCGGTCAGGTCGGCGGCGGTCAGATCGGCAGCGGCAAAGCTGGCATTTTCCGCTTTGACGTTGCTTAGGTTAGCGCCCTTGAGTATTGACATGGAAAACTGTGTTTGTAACATTGAGGCGCCAGAGAAATTGGCCCCCTGCAGGTTGGCCTCGATAAAGAGTGTCAACGTCAGGTCGCATTCTGGAAATTGTTGGCCCGATAGATTTGCGTTCATCAGCATGGCCTGGCTTAAGTTGTTCTGGCCGAAGACAACGGCGCTCAGGTCCGATTCCATGACCATCCAGCGGCTTAAGTCGCTTTCCTTGAGGCTTGTTCCGCTCATTGAGCAGGCCTTCATGCGGGTGGTGCTTAAATTGGCTTTCAGAAAGACGGCGTTATCCAGAACGCAGTTGTCGAACAGGGCTGCCGAGCAATCTGCCTCGGTTGCGTTAACCTGACTGAAGTCGGATTTTATGAGTGACGCGGTGGTGAAATTGGCTTTCTCGAAGGTTGTGCCGACCGCTTTTGTGTTGTTAAGCGTGGCGCCAATGAATTGAGCTTTTGTCAGATTGGCGCCGCTTAAGTCGCAGTCGTCGAACTGTGCCTGGGCAAAGTCGGCACCGGAAAGGTCGGCCCCTTGAAAATTCACTTTACGAAACTTGATGTTCTGAAAGCCGGTACCCGCCAGGGAGGCACCGCTTAAGTCGGCATCTTCCAAGACACCATTAACAATAAGAGACTGAGGGGATGAAGCCATATGGTGTACCTTCAAGCGGTTATTGGGTAGCTAACAAGGTGTTGTCGAGGTTGGCGTTGTGGAACCGGGCGCCTGCGATTTTTGTGTCGACAAAGGTTGCGTTGTACAAGTTGCTATTGTCAAAATTCACTGATTGCAGGTTTGCATGAATAAACGACGCTTGCATCAGGTTTGCTGCACTGATTTCCGCCTGCTCGAGGTCGGATCGGTCGAAGCAGGCAGAGCGCAGGTCGGATTTCGTCAGCCGGGCACGGGTCAGGATGCAGTCAGATAAATCCATTTTGCTCGCTTTGACACCCAGCATGGAGACTTCGTTCAGGTTGGCGCCCGCCCATGCGGCCGTCTCGAGAATAGCTCGATCGAGAAGCGCGTTCTGAAATGACGTGCCAGGGCCGGCCTGGCTGCCACTGAGGTCGGCTTGCGTTAGATTTGCACCGGCCAGATTGGCTTGGGATAAATTGGCTTTGGGGGCAATTGCCCCTTGCAGATTAATGCGTTTCACCGACGCGCCGGCCAGATTTGCGCCGTCAAGTCGCGCGGCAGGTAACTGTGCATTATCCATGTTGGCCTGATCGAACTGTGCACCCGAGGCAACCAGGCGTTCGGCCCGAATACCTTGTAGCCAGGCATGTGAAAGCGTGGCTTTCTGAAGATTGGCGCTGGACAGGTCTGCACTCGAGAAATTTGCCTCTGTGCAGTCGCTGCTTTCAAGGTTGGCGCCGCGCAATGTGCTGCCGACAAAACTGCTTTTTCCCAGGCTGGCTTTGACGAATTGGCATCCAGACAAATCGGCAGCGTCGAAGCGCGTGCCGGTTGCAAAGATGCCATTCAAACATGCGCCTTGTAGTTTTGCGCCGGCCAGGTTGGCGCCTGCCAGCACCGACCCGGAGAAATCCATTCCGCTTAGATCAAGGCCTGCCAGGTTGGCGTGTGTCAGGTCAAGATTGACACACGGATACCCATTGGCCTGCGCGTTTACGACAAGCTGACGGTTGCGCGCGGCAGCCATTGCGTCGTGCAATTGCGCTGTATCATTGCTTGCGGGCGCCGCCTGCGGTGCGAAGGGCGCGGGCTGGGGGTAAGGCGTCAGGGCTTTTTTCAACGCGGCTTGTGTGTCGGCCGGTTTTGTTTCGGCCGGCGGTTGGGTACCTTCTTCTTCCTGAATGACTTTCAGCAAGCCTTCTATTTCGTTGAAAAAGCCGGTCAGTGATTTGCTGCGCTGTGTAATGGCCTGGGCGAACTGCCGGGTATTTGGATTGGCTTCCAGCATGCCAAGCAATTGATCCTCGCGAATGCCGGCTTTGTTTAGGGATGCCTGAAAATACTCGCGCTGGTCCCTGACTTTCTTGATAAGCTCTTCGCCGGATGTTGACTCAAGCGAGGCTTTGAAGTCCGGGGAGGTGACGTCCGGGACATCTTTGAATACTTCGGGGGCCATGCCTTTCAGGCAATTGTTCAGATACAGATCGACCGGTAAAGGAAGCTCACCCGGGTCTTCAAATTCGGCATAGAAAGCGTTGATATCCCGGGCATCGGGATCCGACACCGCGATACTGCCGCGAAACGTTAAAACGCCCAGGCGCTCTTCTGGCAAGAGCCAGACCGTGTCCAGATGTACATTAAGTTCCCGAAAATGTGCGCTGCCATCGGGGCTTGACTGATGCACGAAGAAACGAGGCCGAGTGCGGGGTAATCGACCCTGCAGCACGGGGTGTTCCGGGTGCATGTTCTGTATTTCAATTGTTTCGCCACCGGCCCAAAAACTGTCAAGGTGCTGGTCTTGTGCCGCCGCCATAAAGTAACGCGCGTCGGTATCGACAGGCAGATGCGGCCATCGCGTATTGCGCCAATGTTCGTTTTGCTTGCCAAGGTGTTGCGCGCGCTGCGGATAGGCGCTGGGCAAGGGGCCAAAACCGGCAACCGGTGGCCGATCTTTTGCCGACAGCATGAGATGGTCGGGCAGCTCAATGTTGGGCAGTTCGGCGTCGCCGCCTTTATTTGTAAAGCCCTTGCCGTTCGGATTGGCGTCGTAGCCTTTACCGCCAAATGCATTGGTTAATGTGATTGGCATTTTCTCAAAGGCGTCCGGGGCGGAGATGCCCCCGGCAACATTCAGTTTTCGAGGGCCGAAAACGGCCAGCCTTTTGTTCAATGCGCCAATTGAAATATGGGCGGAGACGGGCTGTTGCGTGGTCCCGGCAGGCGAATAGCAACACCCCGCTGCCAGAAACTCGCCTTTGGGTTTGGGCCAGCCTTCGTCCAGTGTTTCGTTTTTTTGCAGCACATTGGCAGCATGCTCCCAGATAGACGAGAACGTAATGTCTTGTTCCGTGCCTGACGCTTGCAGAACGAAGGGCACCATTACGCCGAACGACATGGCGTACTGATCAGGCTCAGGACTGTATATACGATGAACCAGCTCCGTTCGGCCTGGTTTGATTATTTTCAGTCCGGGAAGGGTTTCATGCATAGGCATTTTATTCGGCATTTAGTTGCTCTGTAATTTCGTCGACTTTGTTGCGAGTTGTCATCAATACGCTGTTCAAAGTGTCGGTTGCCTCTTTAAGAACTTGATACTTGTCTTCCAGAGCGGTCTCGGTTAATTTTCTGGCCGTCATTTCAGTTGTAAGAGTGGCGACATCGGTTACTGCGTCTGTAATGCCGCTGAAGGTTAAGCCGGGTGGGCCAGGGTTCAATACGGTCACCGCGTCGCCCAGTGAGAAACCGGTTGCGTCGATACGTACTTTCGATTCGCCAAAACTCAGGACGACACCAGTATCATTAATGGTGATGTTGTTGCCTGCGGTGCCCATACTGCTTTCGCTGCTCGTCAGGCGCATGACCGAGCCGGTTGGGCCACCAGCCAGGGCACTGATTGTGCGATCTCCCACAGAGAAACTGTTTTCGTCGTTGTATTTTGCCTGGACGCCGGTATCGGTTAAGTTCAGGGCGGGCCCTGCGGCCATGGTGGAGTTTGAAGTGGTGACATTCAGGGAGTGTGCTTGCGCATTAACGGTGTGGGATGACACGCCGCCATCAGTAAGCAGATCTGCACGTATGCCTGAGCCGTAGATGCGGGTCATGCCATCGTTTGATACCTCTAGCCGGGAGCCACCCACGCCGGCGCTGCCCGCGCTCCGGGAAAAGCCCAGAATCGACGTGCCGCCGTTTGGCTTGTCATAGCCCAGGTCGGTGTTGGATGAACTGAGTTGTACGCTGTTCTCGCTGATAAACACGCCGGAGGTGGGGCTGGGCGCCGTCATTTTTCGCGTGCCCAGAAACACACCGCCGATGGCGTCCATGGTCAAGACGCCCGCCGGCGAATCGTTTTCACCCAGCTTGCGCCATTTTCCATACTTAAGCAAAAGGAGCGGTGCGAGGGTTGCTGCAATTGATGCGATCGAGGTGAGTTGCCCCAGTGCAATATCAAGCCCAGGCACTTCCAGTTCTTCGTCTTCTGAGGGGGAAGTGATTTTTTGCTGGGTCGCGTAGGCAACCGCGGCAAGCATGGCCAGGGTCTGGACGGTCAGCAGGGTGAACGTGGCAGTACGAAGGGTTTTCGCGTAGGCCACTTGCTCTGCACTGGCCCCCACTGTGCCAATATAGGAATCCATGTAGTAGAACTCACCTTCCTTGGCACTTTCCACCGTGGCGGTTTTAGTCAGTTCGAACTCGGCCGATAACTTGGCTTCGAACTTGGAGCCAACGAATGTTTCTGATTGCAATGCCAGCGCAATGTCATTTTTTACGCCTACCGTTACTTCGGTTCTAACGCCGTATATGACCTCCAGGTCAGATGCGGTGATCAATTCGGTTTTGCCGCTGCCAAACCAGCTTAACGACTGACCTTCACTAACGTGCGCAATTCCAGTCATGTTGGGGTCCTGTGGGTTATAAGGTTCTGAAAATGAGTTGCTTTATTCAACTGATGTTCTTCAAGACTTCCGCCGGGTTGGTGGTGCCGCCCAGCGAGACATCGGCGCCGACGAGCGGGAAAGTACCGATATAGACGCATGAGCCTTTTGCGGGCGAAAAGAAAGAGACAACTTCGCTGCCAGGTTTGTCGACCATGTTCATTAAATTGCCCCGGGAAGTGCGTACCCCGTTGCATGCCGAATTCGAGTCGCGCACAATGTTGGGATTCTCCGAGTTCGGGACCGCACCCAGAATGATGGGTTGGTCGGGGTCGCCGCCCACAAAGCCGATCAGCACCTCGGTGCCTTTCAGTAAGGGGAAGTGCATACCGTTGTTCTTGCCTGCATACGGCGTTGCCATGCGCAACCAGGAAGAGCCTTTATTGGCCGACTTGGATGAGTAGTCGTAAAGCAATTGCACCTTGTATTGACCATACTCATTCAGTTCGGCGTGATCGCCCTGTCCTTCGGCATCGATAACGGCATTGAGAAGGCCGGCAATAACCGGTTTGGACGCGGTTCGCTCAGGACGAAACTGCTGCGAGGCTTCCAGCGCCGTGAAACGGCATTCGTATATGGAGCCTTGCTCGCCATCGTTGTAAGTGGTGTTCTGGCCCGCCAGGATAACGCCGGTTTGTGATCCTTGATGCTCAACTGAGGTCACCCAGTATTTTTTGTTGTAGCTGTCGCGGTAATGGTGTGAAACTTCCAGGAAGTAACCGCTACGCACCCCGGCCGCGGGGGCTGTCCCATGGTATGTCGTGCCTTTGCAAGCCAGTTCTTCAGACCTTATCCTGGCCAGTCGTTCAGCATCGGGCTCGGTTCGGAGATTGTCTCCGTAATACATGTAGCGCCCTTTTTTCCCACCGGCTACGGCGTGTTCCGATTTCAGGCTGTCACCCAGGCTTGCTTTGCGGAAGTTGAAGTCCTGAACAAGTACCTGGCCGGGGATGTGGGTTTTGCGGCAGTTGAATGCAGTTACGCAATTGTCTTGCCGGTCTGTCTGGACATTTTCGGGCGGGGTATAACGCAAGGAAACCGTCTTTTCGGGTTGTGCTTCCTTGTAGTCGACCATGTTCAATACCTCTCCTACAGAGGCATTGTCGTCGTGATCGAAGAAATAATAAATGCCCTCGTGCTCCATCCAGCGGGAAACGAAATTGAAATCGGTTTCCTGATACTGGCAGATGAAGCTGCGCTGCCTGTAGTCGTTCTCATTCTTCAGGGTCAGCTTGATATCCGGCCCTTTCAGGCCGTTGCGATCCAATATTGAACGGATAATCTCCGGTATCCGGTTTTCGTTCAAATAAACGTCGTTCAGAAAGGTCAGGCCCAGTTGCCATAGGCGGGGCACCAGCGTGGCCCGATAGAAATAGTAGTCGTCTACCTGACCTTCCTGCTCAAACCGGGCAATCATGCCATGATAGGGCGTTGAACTGGCGTGGTCCCGAGACCAGATATGCAGCGTGCCCGTGGCGTTCAGTACGCTGTCCAGGTCAACGTCACTTTCCGTCGATACCAAAACAATATCAAACTCAAAGAGTTCCGATACGGCCTCATTGCCGGTGAAGCGAACGACATCGAATTTGGGCAGGTCTTTTCGGCTGAGTTCGAATGTGAACAGTAGCTCTTTTTCTGCGTTGCTAGCCATGGGGGGATTCCTTTAATGCGGGGCGCAGCGAGTTACAGCACGACTTGTGCGTGTGCTTCGTGAGGTGATTGTGTATCAACCAGCCAGGTATCGTGGCCCAATGCCGCCCAGTTTCTGTTTGGCGCTCCCAATTGAATGGGCTGAACCGCACCGCGGCGTAATTGAAGGTCGAGACGTACATTCAATGGGTCAAGTAAATAATAACGGATAATAAATGTCAGCTTGTTGAATTCTTCCTGGCCTGGAAGCAGCCCAAGAAACGTGGTTTGGTCAATGTCATGAATGCGTATCGTGAGGTTGTCGCTGCGGCTGCTCACAATCGCGCCCACATGGCTGTCGTCGCCAAGGGTACATGCCTGGGAGCCCAGGTGTAAACGCTGGTCGGCCGGAATGGCCTGCCACCTTTGGTCTTGCTGTACTACCTCTACATTTGATTTTGGGTAAAGTGCCGAGATGATGGTGCGCAATCCCATTGCCGAACGCGGGTATTGGCTGAATAGACCGGCGAAGCGCAATAAATGACTGAATCCGGGTTTGCTCAGGAAGCGCAGGGGTTCGTTGATACCGACGAAAGTATGGAATATTTCCAGCAGGCGGTTGTCGTTGAATTCTTTAATGCGAACGTGCGCCCGCGATTTCAGCCATGCCCGGAAGAACAGTGGATAGATGGTCTGGCTGATAATGTCCAGAAAGTCGCGATTACTGTGCCGACCCTCGTGGTGCTCGTCGAGAAGTTCTTCTGAGTAAAAATTGGGCAAAGGCGATGTGACGCCGTACAAGCCCAGGAAATTTGCCGTCAGGCGATAGGTTCCGGGTGCGGTTTCCCTTATCTCGTTAAGGTCGGTACCCGGGAAGTGCAATGAAAGGCTGGGGCGTATTTTGACATCGGCTTCGGGTTGGCCTTCCTTCAGGGCAGTAAGGCGCAATAGGCGGTAGGCCTGAAAAAACGAGAATCTTTCACTTTGCTGGAGTAAGCGACCCTTTATAGCAAGGTCTTTTGTCCCATCCTGATCGGCCATTTAAATTCCGTTCCCGTATTGTTATCGCGAATTTCGAATCGTGTGTACGAGTTGATTCCTGCATAACATGAGAGGAATCGGTCAAGCACACTGCCCCATAAATACAACGCACCTGGACTTGCCCAGTTTTTCTCCTCGCAAGTCAGCACAACTTGCTGGCCCTGCATCATAGCGCCTCGGACCAGCCTGGTTTCACGTGTTACTTGCAAGTGGGTCAAACCATCAATCTGGCGGTCGTTGGCACTGCGTGTGGCCCTATCGTGTGTGCAGGTAGAGTTATAGAGTCGCAATATCCCTTTTAAGTTCTCAATACCAGACAAAGAAAGTAAATTCAGTGTGGTGTGGCTTATGACATCCCACAGCAGTTTTTCCCCGCTGGGCGGGTCAATCGAAGCCGTGACCGGCGTTATGTTACTGAAAGTAAATCTTTCGGGTGAGGTGCTGGTTGGTTTTGATATGTCGCCCAGTTTGAGTGATTCCGGCAGATAACGGTTTGTGCAGGTAAGACTCACTGACAACGTTTCGTTTTCTGGGTTGTCGTTCTTGTCGTAAACAACAGACAAGTAGGTGTCGATGGTTTCTCCGACCAGCGAGGGCCGCATGGAAGTGCGATAGCTGGCCTGGCTGTGGTCTTTATCGTGTGTTAACAGCGAAAAGGGCACGTAATCTTTGTTTTGCGCGTTGCCCTGCACATATCCTGTGACGTTATCAATGGAGTAGATTTGAAATTGTCGTTTATGCGCCCCGCTGGGCAACACAAGATATTCTGATGTTTCGTGGGTCAGGTTAATGGGTTCAGCCTCATGCTCAAACAGGTTCACAACCGGGGCCACATTCATGGCAAAGTCGCGGGCCGAAAGGGTAGGCAGGGGAACGGCTGATTTATAAAACACAAACTCAATTCGGAATTTGTCTCCCTTCAAGGTGTTGCGACCTTTGGAAATATCTGCGATTTCGAAGAACAGAAATTTCTGGGGGAAAAACAATAGCTCTTGTAGCCAGCCGAATGCGGGGAAAGCGTTATCGGGGTATGGCAACAGAGGCTCATCGAACGCCGGGAAATGGACTTTCGGTGAAAGTACAACACTTTGCCCATGTGCATCTAGCAGCCGGATTGATTTAAGTTGCGTGCCAAGCAACATGAGCAGGTTTGCGGCACTTGCATGTTCTTGCGCCAGGAAAAGGCGCAGGCGGGGCGGCAAGAATATGCCGTCTGCTTCCTCGGTGGTTTTGAACTGTAGCCAAAGTACCTGATTGCCGTCTGAAAGCTGGTCGGATAGAACCGTTTCGAGTGTGATGGGGTGGGCGTGAATATCGGCTGTAGTGCGAAACTTGCATGAAATGCCTTCGACTGGGGCTGCGCCGATTTCGGTACCGGTCTGGATCACCGCCGGCTCTGATAGTTGAGTTTTCGGCGTAAATGAAATAAGCGAAGCTGCCGGCAGGGGGCGTAAAAACTGGGGTACCAGAACGCTGGCCAACTCCTGGACGATTTCCGGGAACTCGTCGTCGAGTTTTTGCAGCGTGAGACCATTCAGGAAGGCGACCCCTTCCAGCAGACGCTCGACATCCGGGTCGGTTGTGACTGCGCCCAACATTGGGGCGACAGCGGGGTTCGTTTGTGCGAACTCTAGAGAATTGGCTCGCAAACGTGCGAGTTCAGTTGAGTAGAACCTGTTGAAGCTTGTAGCCATGAATATAGTGGACGGTGCGCCGAAGAGTCACTAATATTGCATGATCCCGCTTGGGGGTGTCAAGGATAAGCACGGTTCAAGGATAGCTTTATGTACAAGATAAGTCTTTTAGAGCGACTGTCAGCGCTAGAGGAGCCGCTGCTTGTGGTTGGGCGCACGGCTGAACGCCAGTTGCGTGACTCTATCGTGGGCCATTTGCGCAAGTTGCTTAATACACGTGCCGGTTCTGTTCCCATCGATCCAAATTATGGCTTGCCCGACATGAGCAATATCGCCGGTTCATTTGCCTTGGGCACAACCGAGTCCTTGTCTGAGTCGATCATTCGTCAGGTTGTCCGTTATGAAAAAAGGCTTTTGAATCCGAAGATTGCCGTTGAAGAAGAGAAGCGGGACGTCATTACATTACGTTTTGAGCTCAGCGGACAGGTAGCGTCGGCGCAGGACGGCGACGATGTTTTGCAACCGTTTGCCATGATTATCCGGATTAACTCGTCGGGACAAGTCTTTGTGGAGTCGAAGGTCGATCATTGAAGTGTCGCTTATGTTGAAATAAATCGGCCCTTTCTGCCAAAAAGGCGAAAGGGCCGATTGTTTTACAAAATGACCTGCGCTGCTCAAAGCCGCAGCACAGGTCATTTGTTTTCAAGTGAAAGAATGGATCTTGCTTTTAAGCATCGAAACGGTCGGCATTCATGACTTTGGTCCAAGTGGCAACAAAGTCTTTTACGAATTTCTCTTTGCTGTCGTCCTGGGCGTAGACTTCGGCATAGGCCCGCAAAATCGAGTTTGAGCCGAACACTAAGTCAATGCGAGTGGCCGTCCACTTTGCGTGCCCCGTTTTGCGATCACATATCTCATACAGGTTGGCGCCTTTGGGTTTCCAGTTGTATGCCATATCAGTCAGGTTCACGAAAAAGTCGTTGGTTAGAACGCCTTCGTGGTCGGTGAAGACACCGTGCTTTGTTCCGCCGTGGTTGGTTCCCAGCGCACGCATGCCACCAACCAGTACGGTCATCTCGCAGGCGGTCAGGCCCAGAAGCTGGGCACGATCAAGCAGCATTTCTTCGGGTTTGACCGCGTAATCTTTCTTGAGCCAGTTACGGAAGCCGTCGGCCACCGGTTCCAGCGGTTCAAAAGATTCCACGTCGGTCATTTCCTGCGATGCATCACCACGGCCCGGAGTGAATGCAATGGTGATGTCGACTCCCGCTGCCTTGGCGGCTTGCTCAACACCCATGTTTCCGGCCAGAACAATGATGTCGGCCAGGCTGGCTCCGGTATCGGCAGCAATTTTTTCATAGGCTTGCAGGGCTTTGGCCAGACGCGCCGGCTCGTTCCCTTCCCAATCCTTCTGGGGGGCCAACCGGATACGCGCGCCATTGGCGCCGCCGCGGAAGTCGGACCCACGGAAGGTGCGAGCGCTGTCCCAGGCGGTACAGATCATTTCGCTTTGACTCAGACCGCTGTTTTTGATGGCCTCTTTGACCGCATCAACGTTGTAATCTGTACGGCCTGCGGGGATCGGATCTTGCCAGATCAGGTCTTCTTGAGGAACGTCCGGCCCGATGTAGCGGGATTTGGGCCCCATGTCGCGGTGGATCAGTTTGAACCAGGCGCGGGCGAACACTTCATTGAAGTAGTCCGGGTCTTTTTGAAACCGCTCCAGGATTTTGCGGTATTCCGGATCCATTTTCAGTGCCATGTCGGCGTCTGTCATGAGCGGCATTTTCCGAATCGACGGATCTTCAACATCAACCGGCATGTCTTCTTCTTTGATATCCACCGGCATCCATTGCCACGCACCCGCAGGGCTTTTCTTTGATTCCCACTCGTGGTTCAACAACATATGGAAGTAACCGTTGTCCCATTTGGTTGGATGCGTTGTCCAGGCGCCTTCCAGGCCGCTGGTGATGGCGTCGCGCCCAATCCCACGAGGATTATGGTTGGCCCAACCCATGCCTTGGTCTTCGAGATCGGCGCCTTCAGGGGCAGGGCCCAGCTTGGCCGCGTCGCCGTTGCCGTGGCATTTGCCAACCGTATGGCCACCGGCTGTCAGTGCGACGGTTTCTTCGTCGTTCATCGCCATGCGTTCGAACGTAACCCGCACGTCGTGCGCTGTTTTCAGTGGGTCGGGGTTGCCGTCGACGCCCTCCGGGTTGACGTAGATCAACCCCATCATGACGGCGGCCAACGGGTTTTCCAGGTCGCGTTCGCCAGAATAGCGGCTGCCTTCGCTACCGCTGGGTGCCAGCCATTCTTTTTCGGAGCCCCAGTAAATGTCTTTTTCCGGATGCCAGATATCTTCGCGGCCAAACGCAAAGCCGAATGTTTTCAGCCCCATCGATTCATATGCAATATTGCCGGCCAGGATAATCAGGTCGGCCCAACTGATTTTATTGCCGTATTTTTTCTTGATGGGCCATAACAGGCGACGGGCTTTATCGAGGCTGGCGTTGTCGGGCCATGAGTTCAGCGGCGCGAAACGTTGATTCCCAGTGCCGCCACCGCCCCGGCCGTCGGCCACGCGGTAAGTGCCGGCGGCATGCCAGGAAAGGCGGATCATCAGGCCGCCATAATGTCCCCAGTCTGCCGGCCACCAGTCTTGACTATTCGTCATCAGGGCCGTGACGTCTTTTTTCAGGGCGTCGAAATCAAGTTTCTTCAGCTCTTCACGGTAGTTGAAATTCGGCCCGAGCGGATTTGTTTTGGTGTCGTGCTGGTGCAAAATATCCAGGTTCAGTGATTTTGGCCACCAGTCCATATTTGTTTTTTCGGCCGAGGTCAGGCTGCCATGCATAACCGGGCATTTGCCTGCGGAATTGCTTTCCATCCTTGACTCCTTCATTTAGTGAGTTGACGGTTTGTCGATAGAAACGGGGTAAGTCGGAAATGGCCCCTTTTTCTGTGAGTCAGTTTACGTGACTTTAATTCCCGATTCTTAATTTTGCATGAAAATTCGGGTCAAAATTTTGACCCGGCTCAAAGAGTAAGGTAACCGCAGGTTAGTTTTGCGGCAATCCCGCAGGAATAGAAAACGCCCTTTCGCACTTCCAGAAGAGATGCACTGGAAGTGCGAAAGGGCAGGATATCGACACCCGTTGTTTGTTTAGGTCAGAACACCTTCAAGTATCAAGACTCCGGGGATCCAGCCGGTTAGAATGCCGGTTGCAACGGTGGCCTGCCCGGTAAGGCGGGCAATGGGCTTTTGCACTCCAAGCAAGAGAAAAAACATAAACCACAGAATTGCCCATATTGCCCAGCAGAACGCCAGCCATATGCCGAGCGCGGAGTTGGCTTGGGCAAAGGCGCCGATTGTGACCGGTATGAGCGTGATGGCGACGAAAAAGCTGAACCAGCCCAGTCCGCGCCCATCTGCGCCGTTGAAGCGGTTTATCGCAACCCACAGGTAGGTAAAAGTGAATAACAAGGTGAGCGTCGCGCCGCGGATTGACGCGGGGTTGTTTTCAACAAAGGCCGCATAGAGCGCTACCAGGAGCGTGATTCCACCAACGAAAATATTGATGACTGCGATTTCACGATCACCGATACGGCCAATCAACCAGAGCCCGTTCAGAAAAAGAACCGCGCCGACATAAAGCAGAGTGAGTCCAAGCAGCATAGTGATCCCTCCAGTGTCTTTGTTTCATTAAATGACGAATGCATCATATGCAGTGGATCGAGAACTCCGAATCACCCTGTTTGAGGAAATCAATCTCACCCGTTCGAATGAGACGCACTTCGCCGGACAGGGTGAGATTGTTGCGCAGGATGTCAATCGATGTCGATGCAAATGCGCGAATGCAAATGCACAAGTTCCATTTGGCTATGCGTATCGGTCTTCTGGAAAATTTGCTTAAGGTGGCTGCGTACCGTGTTGTCGGAGACGTGCAGGAGACGCGCGGCGCCGGCGAGGCTATGCCCCGTGAATAACAAGCTGCTCAGGCGCTGCTGCGCTGGTGTGAAACTGAATTGCCGGGCAAATGAGCAATACTCGTGGCGGCAATGCTGGTTGCGAGCGGAAATCGCAACAAGTTCATTCCAGTCTCCGCGCTCGGCAGAGAAGCTTCGCCCGGCCGGATAGATCGACAGTACGGTTGGCCGGGCATTGGTGCCGCAGTTGACACTTAATAAATGCGGTGGGCATGGCTCGCCAATGCGTATGTGCCCCGCGATGGCGCGGATGGATTTGTGCAGTGCGGAATTGTCCGTTTCGGCAATGGCGCCCAGGCAGTTCTGTGGTGCAATGAGCCCCGAATTTTGCTCCAGCAACACGTTGGCTGCCCGATTGTGAAAGAGTATATGGCTGTTGGCGTCGGTGAGAAATGTTGCAACGGTAGTTTGCTGTATGACTTCAGTCAGGGCGCATCCGAAATCATGCGACTCGCGGTGCTTCCAGCCATTTTCCAGGGCCAGGCACAGATGCGCGAGTACGTCGCTGAGTGTGGCCAGGTCATTGGCGGTGAAGTCTTCTTGATCTTCGCTGCGATGAACGGCAAGGTAATAAATAAGTTCGCCGCGCCTTGCTGCAACGCCGCAAAGGCGATGCAGCAGTTTGTGCGGTTGCATTAGTGCCCGATAGAAATCGGTGCGCTTGAGTTCTGTTGTGCTGAGCAAATCTGTACCGCGAAGTACTGTGCCTGGGCGATATGCTTCGCTGGACAGAAACCAGGGGTTACGCGGTGCATGCTGGGCGTAAGCGTCGTGCAGATCGAGATCGTCGGGCGCCTGATAAAGCAATTGGCCGTGACCATTGCCAAGATGATGCCAGGCAATGGTGGTCCATCGGCTGTCCAGAACATGACGCAAATGGTAAAGCGTTTCGCTCCATGCCGCCTCATTGTGGGACGCGGCATGAATGTTGTAGAGCAAGGCGCTGATATGCGCCTTGCATTTTGACTGGGTTTGCATGCTGTCTCCTTATTGTGTTTACCCGCTTTTCTTCAGGTTCAGACTTCTGTGGTCTGATTGTCACGAGAGTAGCCGTTCCATTTTATAGTGCATTTTTATTCGGAAAAATAGCTCTTTTGGCTAGGTTTGCCCTGAAAAATGGGCGGTGTGCCTACCGCTATATTTCACCTGTTTGAGTGAGGCGGAATCCTCAATAGGGGGGATTTGCGCTTGTTGCGCCTTGTCTATGATGAGTTCGTGATCAACGTCGCGGATCCAGGCGATTGATGATCTTAGTTTCATAATCTTGGCAAGAAGGAGACAGGCATGACAGAGACGCTTGTAAAGGTAGACCTGAATCAGTCACCCTACGACAACGACATGATTCATAACCGTTGGCACCCGGATATCCCGATGGCGTGCTGGGTTAAACCGGGTGATGATTTCATCCTTGAGACTTATGACTGGACCGGGGGGGCGATTAAAAATAATGATGACGCATCAGACGTGCGCGACGTTGATCTCACGACCGTGCATTTTCTGTCTGGGCCGGTAGGTGTAGAAGGCGCCGAACCCGGCGATCTGCTGGTTGTCGACTTGCTGGATGTCGGCGCCAAGCAAGAAAGCATGTGGGGCTTTAACGGGTTTTTCTCGAAGCAGAACGGGGGTGGCTTCCTGACCGAACATTTTCCGGAAGCACAAAAGAGCATTTGGGATTTTCACGGGTTGTTCACATCAAGTCGACACGTACCGGGCGTGCGTTTTGCCGGTTTGATTCACCCCGGACTCATTGGTTGCCTGCCCGATCGGAAAATGCTCGATATGTGGAATAAGCGAGAGCAGGCCTTGATTGATACAGACCCGGATCGCGTGCCGCCGCTGGCTGCGCCGCCCAGTGCGCCCACCGCGCATATGGGCAAAATGCAACAGGGTAATGCCTGGGATAAGGCCGCCGCTGAAGGCGCACGTACCGTGCCGCCCCGGGAGCACGGCGGTAATTGCGACATCAAAGACCTGTCTCGTGGTTCAAAAATCTTTTTTCCTGTGAACGTTTCGGGGGCAGGCTTTTCGCTTGGCGATCTGCATTTTTCCCAGGGTGATGGCGAAATTACATTTTGCGGCGCCATCGAGATGGCGGGATGGGTGCATGTGCGCCTTTCGCTGATCAAGGGGGGTGTCGCCAAATACGGCATTAAAAGCCCCATTTTCAAGCCAAGTCCAATTACACCGAACTACAACGACTACGTGGTATTTGAAGGCATTTCCGTTGATGAACAAGGCAAACAGCATTATCTGGACGTGCACATCGCGTATCGCCAAGCCTGCCTGAGCGCCATTGAGTACCTCAAGAAGTTTGGCTATTCCGGGGCGCAGGCTTACGCAATTCTTGGTACCGCACCGGTGCAGGGGCATATCAGCGGCGTGGTCGACATACCCAACGCCTGCGCAACATTGTGGTTGCCCACCGGAATATTCGAGTTCGATATCAATCCCAATGCTAATGGGCCGGTGAAACACATTACGGGTGGCGTGGATGTGCCGCTTGCCCCAGATCGCTAACGGCGCATGGTTGGTCTCGTGAAGCATAGCGGCGTCGCGCAATTGCGACGCCGCGTTTTCTACCGTTTTTGAAAAGGGGTTTCCAATGCCCGTTTACGAATATCTGTGTAATTCTTGTGGCGATTTCACTGCGGTGCGCCGGGTGAGTGAGCGTGACGCAGAGTGCGCCTGCCCGCAATGCGGCCAGGCAGCTTCGCGGGTATTACTGACTGCGCCCAAGCTGGCGGTTATGTCGTCTGCTCAACGAGCGGCGTACGCAACCAACGAGCGTTCTGCACACGCGCCCTTGACCTCAACAGAGTATCAGGAACGCCAACGACATGGTCCGGGCTGCAGTTGTTGCAATGGCGCGAAAAACCGCAAGACGCATGTTTCGGCTGATGGCGCGAAGAGTTTCCCTGGCACGCGACCCTGGATGATCAGTCACTGAGAAGCCCTTCGGTTTCAATGAATCTGACAATCTCGTCGACGCCCACTTGCTTGCCTATGCTGCCCATGACAAAGGGGCGGTTGCCACGCATGCGTTTTGTGTCTTGTTCCATGATGTCCAAAGAGGCGCCCACCAGCGGCGCCAGGTCTGTTTTATTGATAATCAGCAAATCCGACTTGGTAATGCCCGGGCCGCCTTTACGGGGTATCTTTTCGCCCGCTGATACATCGATCACGTACAAGGTAAGGTCCGACAGTTCGGGGCTGAAGGTGGCCGCCAGGTTATCCCCGCCCGATTCAATAAACACAATGTCGGCATCGGGGAACTGATGCAGCATGCGATCGATGGCTTCCAGGTTAATGGAAGCGTCTTCGCGAATTGCAGTATGCGGGCAGCCGCCTGTTTCAACTCCCATGATCCTTTCGGCCGGTAACGCTCCGGAAAGGGTCAGCAAACGTTGGTCTTCTTTCGTGTAGATGTCATTTGTAATGGCCACAATGTCGTAATGAGGTGCCATTCTTTTACATAGCATTTCCAGCAAGGTTGTCTTGCCAGATCCCACCGGCCCGCCCACACCAATGCGCAAGGGTGGCAGGGCTTTGTTGCGTTTGCCTGTTGGGTTTGTTTGTTCGGGAGCATTCATGATGGCTTTCCTTGTTGGCTGACAGGGCTGGGTATTTACGCCGACCCTGGTTGTTGCTAAGAACGAAACAGCCGCGAGTATTGCGTTTCGTGGCGCGCGGCCACAATGGCAAATTGCGGGGCGAAGTTGTACAGGCGCAGGGGCTTTTGCGCAGCGCGATCATGTGCCTGTTCACAGACGTCGACAAGTGTTTCGCGTAACTGCTGAGTCACTCGTTGCCCGCTCATTTGGCCCAGTGGCACACTTTTCAACGCGGCCATTACCTGGTTCTCCAGCCAGGAGAAAAGATATGCGGTGAGCCCGGCTTGCGAATTGATTTTCTTTGCCGAAACAAGCCCTGCGTGAACACAGGGGAAGCTTGCGGGGTCGAGCGATTTCAACAGATCAATGTGATGTGGCTCGCACCATTTCAGCGACTCGGCCAGCTGTAACAATGACCAGCCCATTTGTTGGGTCTCCTGTCGCATTTCCTGTGTTTCGCGCGATGCCATGAACCAGTCATTGAGCCGGCATATGGTCTTCTCGTCCTCATTCTGAAAAGCGTTGTATACGCTCAGCCACAATGGTGCCTCGCCATAACCAAGCACGTGCTCCAACTGGTCTGCAATCCATTGGTAGGTCGTGGTTTCATCGTGAACCAGGCCCAGCTCTATGGCCGATTCCAGGCCTTGTGAGTAGCTATAGCCGCCAATGGGTAATGAGGGAGAGGCCAGCTGCAGCAGTGCCGTCAGTTGTTCAGGAGGAGGAGTCATGGCCCTGGTTTTTGCTTTTCGAGTGCGAGTGTTCGTGCACATGCGAATGTTCATGAGCATGGTAGGCGGCCTGGGCCAGCGCGTAATCCTCATCGAAAGTTTCGTCATGCCCATGTTTGTGTCCACCGCCGTAGGCGCCGGTTTCCGGTGAAAACGGTGCTTGCTCGCGGGTGGTCGACACGCCCGGCATACGTTTGAGCATGTTCTCAAGCACCGGGTCATATTCCAATTGCAGGCAACCAGTTTGAATTTCCAGGGCGACATGCCGGTTTCCCAGATGATAGGCGGCGCGTATCAGGTTCAATGGCGTATCGGCGCAAATGCGAAGGACGTCTTCCTGTGCCGCTTTGATCAGAACGTATTGGCCTTGTTTGTTACTGAGCAAGTCGCCATTGTGCAAGACGGTGCCCTGCGGAAGAACGATTCCAATGTCGGTGCCGTTTTCAAGTTTGGCTCGCTGGCGGCTGCGTCGACGCAATTGCAGCGGCAAGGTTAATGTCAGTGCATTGGCCGGCAGTTTGGTCGCCGGGGTATCGCGAAGCAGTATCCGGTCGAAAATATACATAATGTTTATTCCTGTTGGGCCCCGAGGCATATGCTCGTGACAACGTGCGTTGAGGTTTGGTTTGGAGGCGCCGTTTCATCAGAACAAGAAGTAGCGTTGCGCCATTGGCAGGGTCTTTGCGGGCTCGCACGTTAACCATTGACCGTCTGCCATGACCTGATACGTTTGCGGATCGACCGTAATGTCAGGCATCCAGTTGTTCAGAATCATGTCTTTTTTGCCAATGGTGCGGCATCCCGATACCGCTTCCAGCGTTTTGCTCAAGCCCAGGTCCCGAAGCTCAGGACTATTCAGGGCACTTTGTGAAACAAAGGTCAGCGAGGTTTTCAACGCGTGGCCGAAGCTGCCGAACATAGGGCGAAAGTGGACAGGTTGCGGGGTGGATATGGACGCGCCGGGGTCGCCCATATAGGCGGCGGCAATCATTCCCCCTTTCAGGATCAGGCTGGGCTTGACACCAAAGAACGCAGGGCGCCACAAAACAATGTCTGCCAGCTTGCCGGGCTCCAGAGAGCCGACCTTGTGCGCGATGCCTTGGGCAATGGCGGGGTTAATCGTATATTTGGCTACATAGCGTTTAATGCGATGGTTGTCGGCGTCTGATGTGTCGCCCTGCAGTGCGCCGCGCTGGTTTTTCATTTTGTCGGCTGTTTGCCAGGTGCGGCAGATGACCTCACCTACGCGCCCCATCGCTTGCGAGTCTGAACTCATAATCGAGAACGCGCCCAGGTCGTGCAGAACATCTTCGGCTGCGATCGTTTCACGCCTTATACGACTCTCCGCGAAAGCAATGTCTTCGGCAATGGCCGGGTCCAGATGATGGCATACCATGAGCATATCGAGGTGCTCGTCGATGGTATTTACCGTAAATGGCATGGTGGGGTTGGTTGACGATGGCAGGATGTTAGGCATGCCGGCTGCCCGAATAATGTCGGGCGCGTGGCCGCCGCCCGCGCCTTCCGTGTGATACGCGTGAATGGTACGGCCTTTAAAGGCGCGGAACGTGTCTTCGACAAAACCGGCTTCGTTCAGCGTATCACTATGGATAGCGACTTGGACATCCATTGTCTCTGCGACATCAAGACAATTTGAAATGGCGGCTGGCGTTGTACCCCAGTCTTCATGCAGTTTGAGGCCCATGGCGCCGGCCCGTACCTGTTCAGCCAACGGTTCGGGTTGGCTGCTGTTGCCTTTGCCCAGGAAGCCCAGGTTCATGGGGAAAGCATCGGCGGCTGCCAGCATTGAGCGGATATGCCATGGCCCGGGCGTGCACGTGGTCGCGAGCGTTCCTGTGGCGGGGCCCGTGCCACCTCCAATCATGGTTGTTATTCCACTGGCCAGCGCCTCTTCTATTTGCTGGGGGCAGATGAAGTGGATATGGGCGTCGATGCCGCCAGCGGTGGCAATCATGCCTTCTCCGGCAATCACCTCGGTACCGGGCCCAATCACAATCGTGACGCCGGGCTGGATGTCGGGGTTGCCTGCTTTGCCGATGGCGTGAATATGTCCGTTTTTAATGCCGATATCGGCTTTTACAATGCCAGTGACGGCATCGATGATGAGTGCATTGGTGATGACGGTATCGACGCAGTCGGCGCTGATGCGCTGGCTTTGCCCCATGCCATCCCGAATGACTTTGCCACCACCGAATTTCACTTCCTCGCCGAAAACGGTGAAGTCGTACTCCACTTGCGCCAGTAGCGTTGTGTCGGCCAGTCGGACACGGTCGCCGTTTCCGTTAACGGTCGTGGGACCAAACATTTCTGTGTAGGCTTTTCTGTTTATCGTGGGCATCACAATGCTCCCATTACCTGGCCGTTGAAGCCATAAACATGGCGAGCGCCCGCCAGGGCAACCAGCTCTACGGTGCGGCGTTGACCTGGTTCGAACCGCACCGCAGTGCCCGCTGCGATATTCAAGCGAAAGCCCCGGGCCTTGGCACGGTCGAATTCGAGTGCTGCATTGACTTCCGCAAAATGAAAGTGGGACCCCACCTGTACAGGTCGATCTCCTGTGTTGGTGACGTCTACCTCGCATGTTTCGCGGTTGGCGTTAAGGAGGATGTCCTCTTCCGCGACGAGTATTTCTCCGGGAATCATATTGACCTCTCTAATCAGGTAAGACCCAGGAGGGTCAGGCCGTATGCGGCAACTGCCGCACCGCAAGTGCGAATAATCCATTTTGCGTGCGGCCGCAGCGCCGTGCCCAAAGTAGTGCCGGCAAGCAATAGGGCAAGCGTGCCAAGCAGAAATCCGCCTATATAAGTCAACGCCTGTGTTTGCGCGGGAATTTCGTGGCCATGGGCAAAGCCATGGAAAACCGCAAAGAAACTTGTGATACTCAGCGCGATCCAGCCAGGCAAGCGAATTGCGCTGGCCGCCAGTAAGCCGAAAGTCAGTAGTGACAGCAGAATCAACGGTTCGACTGCCGGCAGGAGGATTCCTTGCAGACTCAGCACACATCCTGCCAACATGGCGACTAAAAAAGCCAGGAGTGTGCTGGCCTGCTGTGTTCGATTCGTCATGGTCAGTGCTACCCAAAGACCGACGGTCAACATGGCCAACAAATGATCGAGTCCGGTAAAGGGGTGAATCAAGCCCGTGTAGAAGGCATTGTGGGTTATTTCGTGCGTATGGCCGGGATGAGCGAGCGTTAGCGCCGGCATCAGCGCCAGGCCTGCTGCGAAAATCCAATGTTGAGCTTTCAGGCTTGATTTCCGGGGCGGTGTCGTTTGCATTTGTTTCATGTCGATTCCTTGGCGAAATTACACAATAGGGTTGTGCACGGTAATGAGTTTGGTGCCGTCGGGGAAGGTGGCTTCAACCTGTACCTCCGCGAGCATTTCAGGCACGCCGTCCATTACATCGTTACGGCTTAGAAGCGTGGTGCCATAGTGCATTAGTTCGCTTACGGTGCGCCCGTCACGTGCACCTTCCATCAGGCTTGCCGAGATGAACGCCATGGCTTCGGGATAGTTCAGTTTCAATTTGCGGGCCTTGCGTCGCTCGGCAAGAAGGGCTGCGGTAAATATCAGTAGCTTGTCTTTTTCTCTTGGGGTCAATTCCATTATTTGCTCCTGTTGGATTTATTAAGTGGCCCATAGGCGAATCGGTTTCGAGGGCACGCCAAGAATGAGCGGTCGCAGCAGCGTCCATTGCTCAATCAGGAGTTGGCGGACATCTTGTGCATGCTTGCCCAGTACACGAATGAGGGCGAGCGCCTGATTGTCTTTTTTCGGCATCTGGGTAAAACCGGCACGCATCGCATCGTGCCAGGGTAGTGACAGGCTGATCTGTTCACATGTCTCATCAGATAGCTTTGGGCCGAATGCCCAGAGGGTGGCCGCAACCGGGAAATCCGCCATACCGCTTTGACTTCTGCGCAAGGGGTCCCGGGCGCCCAGGCAGCCTGTATCAATCCATAGCAAACGGTCATCAAGCGTGAGCTTCAGGTCCATGGTTATTTGGCCGTTCTGCCAGTGTTCGTTGGCGCATACGCTACCAAGCTGGACCGCTTCCCACCCAACCATGCGTGCTCCGCTTTGCAGTGCGATTGTTGTTTGTGTGGTGGCATGCGCCTCTTCAAATATGATGTTCTCCTGCGGTAACCAGTCGAGCCTGGCGTCGCTATGAACTTGCAGCGTGACGTGCTGGGCTGAGGCCTGGCCGTTTGATTTATACCAACGCGTTGCACCGGGCGTGTTGATCACGGCATGGGCATGTTCATGAACCTGAATGTCGATATTCAAGTGATCGCCTCCCGCAATACCCGAAGGGGGATGTAATATCGATGCGTGGCAGATATTCCCGCCTTCGGGGTAGAGTGCTTTTTGCACCAGCAAGGGGCCCTCATGCCGTTTATGGCTAAGGACAGTCTTACCGGCATAACCCGATGTAAATTCAAGTTCCAGGCGAGCGTGCCAATTTTGCATAATCGATACAGCTGTGGCGTGTTTGCATTTTTGAGGCGCAATTGCGGCTTAGGTGGGTTCAGGTTTCTTATAATTGTTATAAGCAAACTTTGTGCCAAAATCTGGGGTGCGTGGAGTCACCTGGGCTTGCATGTTCGAATTCTGTGCAGTATTTGGTTGGCTTGGTGTTGGATGGTGCGCAAAGATCAATTTTGGAGCCGAATCTGCGGGAAAACTGCACCGATATTGGGCGAAAGTTGAGATTGAGGTGCGCCTATGCACCGCAATCGTGCGATCGAACAAGTGCGCTTTGCTTTGTTAAAAAGGATTTTTTTATGAAAAAGCTACGGATTGTTCTTGCCACTTTTTTGGTGGCTTCTATGGCCCATGCAAACAATGCGGCACTAACTGTGTACCAAGACCCGAATTGTGGTTGCTGCACAGGGTGGGCAGAACATATGCGGGAGTCGGGCTTCGAGGTAAATCAAGTGAAAACGCGCAACATGGCTTCCGTAAAGAGCAGGCTGGGTGTGCCTGTGGCGTTGGGTTCATGCCATACGGCGGTCATGGACGCAACGGGGCAAGTGATTGAAGGCCACGTACCAGCAAGTGTGGTGCGCAAATTGTTAAGCAATCCGTCGATGAAAGGCGTGGCGGCTCCTGGCATGCCGGCCAACGCGCCAGGGATGGGTGAGCTTGATGGCAATTTGGTAACGGTTGATTTTCAGGGACGTCCTTTTTCGCGAGACTAACTTCAGGTGCATACGCCTGCATGGTCAAAATCGTAACGCCCTATAGCTGCGTGGTTCGCCTCCAGGAAACGAAGCGTCTGCATCTCGCTCCAAGGCGCATTATCGTGCAATTCTGCCAGTGATATCGACATAAAAAATGGCCCCCATTTCTGGGGGCCATTTACTGCGGAAATCCGCATAAATACTTGGTGCCGGCTAACGGATTCGAACTGTTGACCTTCGCATTACAAGTGCGCTGCTCTACCAACTGAGCTAAGCCGGCTAAAGACCATAATTCTACTATTTTTTTAAAACGTTTGCTTAGATTAGAACGTGGGGAATTCCCCGTCTCCGCCGGTCAGCCAGTTACGACCCCGACGGTACAGGTTGTCAACTTCTGTTCCCGTTAGCATCGGCATGTCCATTTTCACGTTGTAGCCAATGCGTGTTTGAATATAAGCCAAGTGGCGATAGCCTGCAGGCATCTTGGCCAGGGCGTTCTGGTCCAGCTTCAGGGTCGCGCTGCTATCCAGTGGATCGATACGATCTTTCTCGTAAATGGGTTGGCGATGCAATACCTTCCATTCCTCTTCATGCTTTACCATGAAGTCGTAGAAGCGGCCTGTGCAGACCACGTCGCATAAAACGCCTTCTACATCCCCGCGTTGGGATATAGTCATTTTTGTTTGTGAAATGGCACGGTCGCCATTAATATCGACGGCTGAACCGCCCAAAAAATGCAAAATGCTAACGCCCTTTTTCCAGCCTTCTTGCGTTACGCGAATAAAGTCGGTGTAGTGGCCCTGGAACCAGGTGGCCATCATGACGCCATCGGGGTGCCATACGGTAGCAAAGCGGTCCCAGTCACCGGCATCGCGCCATACCGCCCAGCGCTCAACGGTTTGACGAATAAGAAGCTCTTCTTGCAAGCTGTTGCTCATTGTGTCTCCAATTGTTGTGTCTTTTGAGTGGCGTTACTTTACGATGGTTAAACGTGGTCGTTTAGGATCGTCGTCGGGGCCATCATCTTTGTTGTCGGTGTTGGGTGCGGCATTTGTTTCACCTGCCGTATCGTCAGTTTCATCGACGCTGCCGGGATAGGGGGCAGAGGGCTCTACCTCGAACCCCATGCCGGCCCCGGTTTCCCTTGAGTAAATCGCGGCAACCGCGCAGACGGGCACGAAAATGTGTTCCGTTACGCCGCTGAAGCGTGCCTGAAACTCAATATACTCATTACCCAAAACCAGCGCATTCGTGGCCAGAGTACCGATATTCAGTGTGATCTGGCCATCGTGAATATGCGCCTTGGGCACCACGGTATTGGTGTCGACTGAGACGACAATTTGTGGCGTATAGCCGTTGTCGGTGCACCATTCGTGTAGTGCGCGGATTAAATAGGGTTTGGTCGACGTTTCAGGCATAACTTTTTAACGACGCATTACCTTTTCCGAAGGGGTGAGTGCCTCAATGTAGGCTGGCCGGGAAAAGATGCGTTCGGCATATTTCTGGATAGGTGCGGCGTTCTTGGGTAATTCTATACCGTAATGATCAAGGCGCCATAACAGGGGGGCAATGGCAACGTCGAGCATCGAGAATTCTTCGCCCAGCATGAACTTGTTCTTGATCAGCAAAGGTGCCAGTTGAGAAAGACGTTCGCGGATATTCTGACGCGCGTTTTCCAACACTTTTTCGTCGGCGGGAGCGCGGCTTTCCAGAGCAGACACATGTATGAACAGTTCTTTTTCAAAGTTGAACAGGAACAGACGCGTGCGCGCGCGCATGACGGGGTCTGCCGGCATGAGCTGAGGATGTGGAAAACGCTCATCGATATACTCGTTGATGATATTTGATTCGTAGAGAACCAGATCGCGCTCGACCAAAATAGGTACTTGGCCGTAGGGGTTCATTACCGAAATATCTTCGGGTTTGTTGTACAGATCGATGTCACGGATTTCGAAGTCCATTCCTTTTTCGAACAGTACGAAGCGGCAGCGTTGTGAAAAAGGACAAGTCGTTCCGGAATAAAGCACCATCATGGCGAGGATTCCCCTCTAAAAAAATACGAGCTAAAAAATACTGCCCAGAAAAGGGAAATAGGCGTACCCAATTCAGTTACGCCTATTTCCCATTAAGCCGGCTCATGCGCCGGGTGGCAAACTGCGTTTGCCGTGTTTACTTTACATGCTTCCAGTAGGCCGCATTCAAGCGCCAGGCCACAACCAGGAAAAGGCTAAGGAAGAGCAGGACCCAAACGCCGATTTTCTTGCGCAAAAGCTGATTGGGTTCAGCCATCCAGCCCAGGAAGTTGGCCAGGTCCGCTACATCGTTGTCGTATTGCGTCTGCTGTGCGGCACTGGGTGCTTCAAAAATGTGATCAACCACTTCGCCGCCCAGATAGCTATCGAGCGGTTTTGATTCGGTTTCGGAAAAGCCCTGGGCATCGTAGCGGGTAGTTTTGTGCTCCCAGCTCGTGCTGCCGTCTTCCGTTACCTCGTGAATCTCGGTTTTGATGTATTCAGTGGGACCTTGTCGTTCCCATAATACATTAGGCATTGCCACACTGGGAAATACCGCATTGTTCCAACCGGACAATTTCGATGTGTCGCGGTAGAACGTACGCAGGAAAGTGTAGACGTAATCAACCCCCGAAGGCCCCAGGTTGGTGGCCTTTGCACGGGCAATGACGGACAGGTCGGGCGGGTAGGCGCCGAACCAGGCGGTACCATCTGATTTACGCATGGCGACGTTCATCAGATCGCCCACCTTGTCGGTTGTAAACAGCAGGTTTTTCTTGATTTCGTCGTCGGTAAGCCCGATATCATTCAGTTTGTTGTACCGCATGGAGCTTGCGCTATGGCAGTTCAGGCAGTAATTGACAAAGAGCTTGGCTCCGTTCTGTAACGAGGCCATGTTGTTGATTCGATCAGGCGCATGGTCGAGCTCATACGAGCTTCCGGCAGCAACCGCGACGGAACAGGTAAGAGTAAGAGCCAAGGCACCAAGCAGCTTTTTAATCATAATCTTTCCGTGAGTGTAGGCTTAGTGAGCGTTGAACGTAATGCGATCCGGCACGGGCTTGAACGTGCCAAGACGGCTCCACACAGGCATCAGCAGGAAAAAGCCCAGGTAAATCAGTGTGCCGATCTGGCTCATGATATTGAAAACCGGACTGGGGGCCTGCGTGCCCAGATAACCCAACACCAGAAAGTTGACGATGAAAATACCGTACAAGTATTTATGCCATGTGGGGCGATAGCGGATTGAGCGCACCGGCGAGTGGTCCAGCCAAGGCAGGAAGAACAGAATTACCACTGCGCCGCCCATGGCGACCACACCCCAGAATTTCGCGTCGATGGTGCGAAGTAGAACCGCAACAGCAAGCAGGATGACTGGGACGGCAATACGCCAGATGCCGCGCAGGTTGCCTTTGATGAACAACGCAATGGCACCCAATACCGAAGCCCCGGCCAGAACCCATGTGAAGTCATCGGTAATGGCACGCAGCATGGAATAGAACGGAGTGAAATACCACACTGGCGCAATGTGCGCCGGCGTTTTCAGGGGATCCGCCGGGATGAAGTTGTTGTATTCCAGGAAATACCCGCCCATTTCCGGAGCGAAGAAGACGATAAAGGCGAAAACAATCAGGAAGCCCGCAACACCCATGATGTCGTGCACAGAGTAATACGGATGAAAGGGGATGCCGTCGAGTGGTCGACCTTTGCTGTCTTTCGGGCCTTCTTTGATTTCGACGCCGTCTGGGTTGTTTGAGCCCACTTCGTGCAACGCGATGATGTGTGCAACAACGAGGCCGATCAGCACCAGTGGAACTGCAATGACGTGGAATGCGAAGAAGCGGTTCAGAGTGGCGTCGGAAACCACGTAGTCGCCGCGGATCCAGATAGCCAGTTCAGGCCCGATAAACGGAATGGCCGAGAACAGGTTCACAATAACCTGGGCACCCCAGTAAGACATTTGACCCCAGGGCAACAGGTAGCCCATGAAGGCTTCCGCCATGAGGCACAGGAAAATGGCAACGCCGAAGATCCAGACCAGTTCCCGGGGCTTGCGATAGGAGCCGTAGAAAAGGCCGCGCAGCATGTGCAGATAAACCACCACAAAGAACATGGAGGCACCGGTCGAGTGCATGTAGCGAATAACCCAGCCGTAGGGCACTTCGCGCATGATGAACTCAACCGAGTTGAAAGCCAGCGCGGCATCGGGTTTGTAGTTCATGACCAGGAAAATGCCGGTCACAATCTGGATAACCAGCACTAGCAGCGCGAGGGACCCAAAGAAATACCAGAAATTGAAGTTCTTGGGCGCATAGTATTCCGACATGTGCTCTTTGAAGAGTTTCGTAAGCGGGAAACGCTTATCGATCCATCCTAAAAGCCCTGTCGTTTCGACGGTTTTGTCACCAGCCATGGAAACGGTTCCTTTAATCTAACTGTGGCGTCTGTAATGTATATGGAATAAAGCTTTAAGCCTTGTTGTCATCATCGACACCGATGATGACATTGCTACCGTCGGCCGAAAATTGGTACGGTGGCACTTCCAGGTTATCGGGCGCCGGCTTGTTTTTGTAAACACGGCCGGCCAGGTCGAATGTGGAACCATGGCAGGGGCAGAAGAAGCCGCCTTCCCAGTCGGCAGGCAGCCCTGGGCCTGGTTCAGCGGCCAGTTCGGGCGTGGGTGAGCAACCCAGGTGTGTACAGATGCCAACCGCGACGAAAAGCTCGGGCTTGCGTGAGCGATATTCGTTCTGCGCATAAGGCGGCGTGAAGCCGGGACGCTCCGAATTGGGATCGGCCAATTGGCTGTCGTTGTTTTTAAGCTCTTCAACCTGCTGTTCTGTGCGGTGAAGAATCCATACCGGCTTGCCGCGCCACTCAACGGTGCGCATTTCGCCCGGTTTAATAGACGAGACGTTGACCTCAACGGGCGCACCGGCCGCGCGGGCTTTTTCCGAGGGTGCGAAGCTGCCCACAAAAGGTACAGCAGTGGCGACACCGGCAATACCTCCCGCGGCACAGGCGGTGGTCACCCAAAGACGGCGCGACGGATCAGGCGGAAGGTTGCTTAAATCAACCGTTTCAGCCCCGTCGTGCTGTGACTTATCCTGACTCATTCTTGTATCCTTAATTCATGCCTTTCTTAAGGCAATAAATTCAACGTTTTTACCGTATTGAATATTCTACCAACCGCGTATTATAGCGTTAGCCCGGTGTCGGGTGAATTCCAGGGAGAGAATAATGAGTAAAGGGAAAGGGTTTGTTGCCGAGTTCAAGGCGTTTGCGGTGCGCGGAAACATGATTGATTTGGCCGTCGGGGTCATAATTGGCGCCGCATTTGGGAAGATTATCGACTCATTGGTCAAAGACGTCATTATGCCGGTCTTGAGTCTTATTTTGGGAGGCAAGGTCGATTTTGCGAATATGTTCTGGGTGCTGAGCGAACCCGAGGGGTATACCGGCGCGCGAACTTACGATGCCCTGGCCGAGGCGGGCGCTAATTTATTGGCCTGGGGTAATTTCATCACGATTCTGATCAACTTCGTTTTGTTGGCCCTGGTGGTGTTTGTATTGGTGAAAATGACCAACAAGGCACGTGCAGCGTTGGATAAACCGCAGGAACAGGCACCCGCCTCACCGGCCCCACCGCCGGAAGACGTGGCCTTATTGCGCGAAATTCGCGATTTGTTGAAAAAGTAAACAGCACTTAGCCGTTAAATGGGGTTGTCCAGGTCGACGAAGTCCACTTGTACGCCCCATTTTTCCTGGATAGCCTGGCCTAGCGCCCGCACGCCGTATCTTTCGGTGGCATGGTGGCCGGCGGCCATAAACGAAACGCCGGTTTCGTTGGCGATGTGAAAATTGGGCTCCGAGGCTTCGCCTGTAATAAAGAGATCAGCGCCTCGTTCAATGGCCGCCTCAACGAAATTTTGTGCGCCGCCTGTGCACCAGGCAATGCAATTGGGTTTGTGGTCGGGGTTGCCAATGACCAGTGGTTTACGTTTCAAGGCTTTTTCGGTGTCGCTGGCCAGTGTTGCCAGCGTTCGGTTGTCGGGGCATCTGCCCAGCCACACCAGGTTTTCGGGGCCGCAGGTCACGGGTTCGCCTGTTTCATCGCGCAAGGGTTCCAGCCCAAGCTGAATGCCAAGTTGTGCGTTGTTGCCATATTCCGGGTGGGCGTCTAGTGGCAGATGAAACCCGAAAATGTTCAAATCATGGGCCAGTGCCAGGGCCAGACGCCGTTTTTTAGCGCCTTTTACCACCGGATTTTCGTTTTTCCAGAACCAGCCGTGGTGAACGATGATGGCATCCGCATTGCGGCGTATCGCTTCCTGTAGCAGTGCCTCTGATGCCGTGACACCGGTGATAATGTGGCTGATTTGCCTTTTGCCTTCCACTTGGAGGCCATTGGGGCAATAATCTTTGAATTGACTGACCTGTAAAGTGCTTTCGAGCCATTGGGCCAGGTCTTGTGTGTTGACTGTTTTCATCTGATGTTGAACTTTATGCGTCGATTTTGGTTGCTGTTTGCCCAGACCGTTACAGTATGCCTGGGGATTCTCTTTATTATCAATACATTGCGGCCCGATTGGTTGGGTGCCGATGATAGGGGGGGCCCCCAGGCTTCAGTGTCCGGGGGTGTGCCGGTTGCCAGTTATGCCGAGGCTGTGCAGCGGGCATCGCCGTCGGTGGTGAATATTTATACCAGTAAACGTGTGCTTGAACCGGTTTTGCCATTGCTCGAAGATCCGGAGCTGGCTCGCTTATTCGGCGATTTGCCTGGCTTTTCGCGCAGCCGCCGTGCCACGACATTGGGTTCCGGCGTCATTGTTGATCAGGATGGCTACGTTCTTACAAACTACCATGTTATCGAGTCGGCCGAGGCAATTGAAGTGGCCTTGGCTGATGGACGCATCAGTAGTGCCCGGCTTGTTGGTGCAGACCCTGAAACGGATCTGGCTGTATTGAAAGTTGAGGCAGACGACTTGCCGCCAATTGTCTGGGCCGATACAGGTGCGGCACGGGTGGGCGATGTGGTGCTGGCGATCGGCAACCCGTTTGGGGTTGGACAAACCATTACAATCGGCATCGTTTCAGCGCTGGGTCGCCACGGGCTGGGCATCAATATGTATGAAAACTTCATTCAAACCGATGCTGCCATTAACCCGGGCAATTCAGGTGGCGCGCTGATCGACACGCAGGGCCGTCTGATTGGTATCAATACAATCATATACTCGGAAACAGGCGTATCTTTGGGGATTGGGTTCGCGATACCTTCCGGGGTTGCCCGTAAAGTATTTGAAGATATTGTGAAACAAGGGTTTGTTACGCGAGGCTGGATCGGCATTGAGCCGCAAGATATTACATCGGACCTGGCTCAGGCCTTTAATCTGGAGGTGCAGGATGGCGTGATCGTGGCACGTATTGTGCCTGAAGGTCCGGCAGCCGAGGCAGGTCTGAAGGTGGGGGATATTATCCGTGAAGTGAATGGTGAGGCAGTAAGAAATACAGTAGGGTTTCTAAACCAGATTGCGCAAACCGAGCCGGGGTCGTCGGCGACGCTGGAGGTGCTTAGAAGCGGGAAGGGGCAGCGCTTTGTGTTGCGGGTGGGGCAGCGGCCTGGTCGCCCATGAGGGCCGGGTTTGCGTTGCGCCACAATAAATCGGCTCGCATAATGAAGCCAGAGAAAACGGAAGACACGAATGAACAGATTAAGTCCTGAAGTGCTTGAAGACTTGCCCGAGGCAGTCGGCAGGCCCGCATACGAGCGCAATTGCGTGCCGATTCGTATTGTGCATTTGGGGGCCGGCGCATTTTTTCGCAGCCATCTTGCGGTTTATACCGATGAGGTAATGAAGAAGGGCGACATGCAATGGGGCATTATGGGGGTAAGCTTGCGTAGCCCTGGAGTCGATCGGGCGCTTACGCCGCAAAACGGTCTTTATTCCGTACTTGAGCTGGCCGCCGGGGACACTGATGTCCGGGTGGTGGGAAGTGTGGTTGAGGTGGTGAGTTTTCCGGATGAACCCGATCGTGTATTGCGAACGCTGATTCAGCCGCATATTGCCATTGTTTCCATGACCCTGACCGACAAAGGGTATGGTTACGATGCCTGCGACGATTGTCTGAAAACCAATGATCCTGACATTGCCCGCGACCTTCAAAACCCAAAACAGCCACGCTCGGCAATCGGGGCTTTGGCCTGGGCAATAGCCCAGCGTAAACGCATGGGTTATAAGCCTTTTACTTTAATGAGTTGCGATAACATTCCCGCTAATGGCAAGGTGTTGCAACGCGTGCTCGAGCAGTATATTCAGGCCGTTCAAGACCAATTTGGTGATCAGGAATTGCTGCGTTATTTTCTTGCCCAGTATGCATGCCCGTGCACCCTTGTCGACCGTTTGACGCCGCCGGCCCAGGAGGAAGACGTCGGACGGGTTGAGCAGGCGTTGGGTGTGCATGATGCTGCCCCCGTTGTGACCGAACCTTATTCCTTGTTTGTCATACAAGACTGGTTCAGTAATGACAGGCCTGCATGGGAAAACGTCGGGGCAGTAACCACGGCGCATGTGTCGTCTTATGAAAAGCTGCGTTACCGGTTATTGGATGCCAGCTATCTTGCCATCGGCTACCTGGGCTATTTCGAAGGTTTTACCACCTTGTACCAGGCGCACCAGAATCCGGCGATCCGACACTTTGTCGCCGAACTGATGGATGAGGCGGCGGCAACACTGGGCAAACGCCTTGAGTACGATTGGCGTATTTTTAAAGAAGAGTGGATACGCCGCTTCGATAATCCTGCATTAAGGGTTGAGACTGCACAATTACGAATCGAGACGTCGCATATTCTTATGTATGCAATTGTGCCTGCTGTGGCAAAGCGCTTGCGTCATCGGTTGAGCATCGAGCATCATGCCAAAGTGCTGGCGCTGTGGATACGCTGGTTGATGCAGGCCTGCGAGACGGGCGCCGAATCGCTCAATGATTTGCGTGCCGCGCAACTGATTGAGCGGGTCAATGCCGCAGGGGGCGCGCAGGCTGACCCGTTTGCCGTTGTCGATAATGTGCTCTCGCTCGACGCAATTTTCGGGCCTGTACTCTCCAAGGATGCCGAGTTCAAGCGGGTAGTCGCAATTTCATTGCAGCAATCAATGGTCGCGCCATGACGACACGGGTTCTGATTGTACGCACTTCATCGTTGGGTGATCTGGTTCATATGTTGCCGGCCGTCTCCGATATTGCCGCGCATGTTCCCGATGCGCAGATTGACTGGTTGGTTGAAGAAAGCTTTGCCGAAATACCGGCCTGGCATCCGGCCGTTCGCGAAGTCATTCCTGTTGCACATCGGCGTTGGCGGAAAAGCTGGTGGTCATCGAAGACACGTGCCGAACGCGCGGCCTTGCGCAAGAGTCTGGGCGAACGAGAGTACGACATTGTTCTTGATATGCAGGCTTTGATGAAGTCTGTCTGGCTGGTTCGTCAAACCCGCGGCCAGCGCCATGGTCTTGATCGCAAGTCAGCACGTGAGCCGCTCGCATCATTTTTCTATGATATCAAGCATCGTGTTCAGTTCTGGCAGCCTGCGGTCATTCGTCAACGCAAATTGGCGGCGTCGGCATTCGGGTATCAGTTCTCGGGTGAGCCTGATTTCGGACTCGAGCAATTTACTGAAGGTAAAGAAATCGAGCCCTACGCGGTGATCATGCCTTCGGCCAGTCGCGACGATAAATTGTGGCCTACAGAAGATTGGCATATGGTTTTCCGGTATTTGACAGAGCAAGAATTGACGCTGCAGCTGCTGGCCGGTAATCCGGCGGAAACGGCGCGTGCGCAGGCGCTGGTTAAGGATTTTCCCAATGCCCAGGTACTGCCGCGAATGTCGTTGACGCAAATAGCACAGCAACTTGCGCAAGCCAGGGTTATGGTGGGGCTGGATAGTGGGCTCACTCATTTATCGGCGGGCCTTGGGCGCCCGACAATTGGAATTTATAAAGCTTCAACGCCTGTGCGTACACCGCTTCAAGGCAGTGGTTACACCGCCAGCCTTGGCGAGCGCGGTCATGCGCCTTCGGCGCAAACGGTGTTGAGCGCCGTTGGCCAGGCGTTGGCATCGGAGTCGGTTTGAATCGTTTTTTGTACAACGTTGGAATTCATTTGCTTTCGCCCTTGCTTTTGGGGTGGATGGGCTGGCGGGCACGCCGCGTAGGAGGCGAATGGGGTGTGATGTCCGGGCCGCGTTTTGGCCGGTACGATGAGCCGGCCAGGCTCAGTCATCCTGTCTGGGTGCATGCGGTCAGTCTGGGCGAGGTGCGTGCGTCGCAGCCATTTATTGAAGCTATCCTGGCACAGGGCGACCAGGTTTTATTAACCCACATGACCGTTACCGGGCGCGCCGAAGGTGCGCGACTTTTTGCTCAGGCGATACAAGACGGGCGTATGCAGCAAACGTGGTTGCCCTATGATTTTCCGGGCAGTGTTCGCGGTTTCCTGACGCATTACCAGCCGTCTGTCGGGGTGCTTATCGAGCGTGAGGTATGGCCCAATATCATTGCCCAGGCACGACGCATGCAAATACCGCTTTTGCTGGCCAGTGCGCGTTTTTCCGATAATTCACTGCGACAAACGCTCCGGCTGGGCAGTGTCATGCGCGAGGCCTATCAGAGTCTGCAGGTTGTTTATGCGCAAACCCTGCAGGACGCGCAGCGTCTTGAGCAGGCAGGGGTGCAAGGTGTTCGGGTATCGGGCAATTTCAAATTCGATGTTTCTTTGCCGCAGGAATATATAAAACGCGGTCGGGCTTTTGCCCAGGCGCTTTCCCGCAAAATGGTGACGATTGCCAGTACGCGCGAAGGTGAAGACGAACTGTTCATCCAGGCAATTCAAAAGCAGATAGGGCGTGCGCAGTCGCAAGGGGTCTTGCTGGAAGACCAGGTTCTGTTTTGCCTGGTTCCGAGGCATCCGCAGCGTTTTGATGATGTGGCAAGAAAACTGGAAAGTGCAGGTTTGTCGTATATGCGTCGTTCGACGTTTGTTCAAACGGGCGAAATGAGCGCAGTGAATGCGCGCATGATTACACAGGGGCGGCAGTTGGTGCTGCTGGGCGACAGCATTGGAGAAATGCCGCGCTACTATGCCGCCAGCCACGTTGCCATTATCGCCGGCAGTTTCCTGCCATTTGGGGGCCAAAATCTGATTGAGGCTTGCGCAACAGGTGTGCCGGTGCTGGTGGGGCCGCACACGGAAAATTTCAGCCAGGCGGTACTCGATGCCATTCAGGAAGGGGCCGCCTTGCGTGTGCCTACTGCTGAAGCGGCCATCCAGCAGGCTTTGACTTTACTGGATGAGCCGCAGCGCCTGTCGCGCATGACGCAAGCGGGTACGCAGTGGGTTAGCAAGCACACCGGCGCTGTGGCGCGTGTGCTAACAGGCTTGAATGAGTTGAAGGCCGAACGTAAAAACTAGCTCAGGCCGTGGTATTTGCGTCCGATTTCCATCGTGGCCTTGAAAAAGCCCGCTTTGCTGCCGCAATCGTAACGCGTGCCGGTGTATTCAACGCCGAATACCGGGCGCTCGGACATTAAGCTGGCGATGCCATCGGTTAATTGAATTTCACCGCCCACACCCGCCTGGGTACGGCGCAAGTGTTCGAAAATCTCGGGCTCGAGTACGTAACGGCCGACAACCGCCAGGTTTGAAGGTGCAACGTCGGGTTTGGGTTTTTCGACGATGTTTTCAACCCGAGTGGTGCGATCATCAACCCGCGGGCCGGCGATAATGCCGTATTTTTGAGTGTCGGCCGGGTCGATCGATTGAATGGCCAGGATGCTGCCATTGTGCTGATGTGCCGCCTCAACAAGCTGATGCGTCGCGTAAGTGCCCGAATCAATGAGGTCGTCGGCTAGTAACACGACAAAAGGCTCATTGCCGACAATGGGGGCGGCGCACAGTACGGCGTGGCCCAGGCCCAGAGGGGCAGGTTGGCGCGTGTAGATACAGTTTACGTACGACGGAATAATGTTGCGCACGGCATCGAGCAGGATTTGCTTGTTCTTGGCGGCCAGGTCGGCCTCGAGTTCCGGGGCGCTGTCGAAGTGGTCTTCAATAGCGCGTTTGTTGCGGCCTGTAATGAAAATAAGATCGGTAATGCCCGATGCAACAGCCTCTTCAACGGCATATTGAATCAAGGGTTTATCGACGATGGGCAGCATTTCCTTTGGCATTGCCTTGGTAGCGGGCAAAAAACGGGTGCCCATTCCCGCAACGGGAAATACGGCCTTACGTATCGGTTTCATAGACAGAAAAAAATTAGCTTGGATTTTTGGATTGTTGCAATTGTAGCGCCAGCGCGGCCAGCCCATCCAGTGCGGGTGCAGGCAACCATTCTATTGGCGTTGTGGGTAGATCAAGCCGGCCTTGCGTGAAGTGCAAGAGTCGAATGACTTCTTCTTTTACGAGCGGCCATCCGCCACCGGCGGCGAATACTTGCGGCGCCAGTCCGTAATACTCGAGTGCTGCCAGCCATTGGCGCAGAACGGCACCCGCCTGCGCCGCGGCAACGCCGCTGGCGATCGATTGTTGTGTGTTGGTCGGGTAAATGGTGGTGCTGCTGTTGGCGTCGGGCAAGTGGGCGGTATTTTCGGCCAATGAGCTGCGCATCAATTCCGGCCCGGGCAGTATCAGGCCACCCGGGAACTGATACTGGATGCTGTCGGTATCGGTTTGTGCGCTGGGTTTTTTAACGACCAGCATGTCAATGGTGGTGGCGGTACCGAAACTGGCCAGGATCAAAGGGCAGAGTGTGGTGTCGACATGCTCTGATTGCGGGTGGGGGCGTTGGGCCAGGCCCACCAATGCAAGCCAGCGGTCGGCACCAAGCTGCTCCGGGCTGGCATACGCATTTGTGACATTAAGCGTTTGAGGCTCACCGGTTATCCATTCAGTTGGGCAGTCGTGGTCGGAGAATATGTTGTCGATGGTCTCGGCAACATCGGCGCCTGCGACATTTACGCCCAACGCCGAAGATGGGCGCGTTGGAAGTGTGCCTAGCCAGTGGGTCAGTTGATCAAGGTCGGCGTGTTGAAATGCAACGGTGGTTAGTTCGCGTTCGCCTGTTTCGGGGTGAATCCAACCCGCCTTGACTCGAGTGTTTCCCGCATCAATCAGAATAATCATGGCAGCCTCCCTGAGTTGTTGCTGTTATGCCTGATTCGACGCACCACGGGGCCGGATGGATATTTCGCCTAATGACAACGGGGTTTCACCATTGGGACCGTGTACGAGCAATTGTCCCATGATGTTAATACCTTTAGCGATTCCTGCATGTAACAACCTGTCATTGTGGATAACGTCGATGTGTTGTCCCAGCAGGGCGTCAACGTTAGCGTATCGTTCAGGTAGTGTTTCAAAGCCATTGCGAGTCACATCGTTAAAAATATTGAGCCAGTTTTGCGCGATATCCGTTACAAGGGCCTCGATACCCGTCTTTTGGGCCTGGTTGTCTTGAGTACGTATTTCCGACCAATCTGCAACAGCACGATTTAATGATTGACTCAGTGCGCGCGCGTCTTCAATATTAAGGCCGATACCGACGATCACGACATGATGGTCTTCCGAGCGCTTCGCAGTGCCGGCACGGGTTGCCTCGGTAAGAATGCCGGCCAGTTTTGCCTGATCCCACCAGATATCATTGGGCCATTTCAAGGTCAGGCGGTGCCTGTTTGAAGGCGCAAGGTTTTTTCGAAGGGCTTCTGCAACCGCGATGCCGGCAAGCGGCGATAGGGCGGGGAGTTGGCGCGCAGAAATAAAGACGTCGTAGGCACAGGAAAACATCAGGTTGGCGCCGACGCGATTTTGCCACGTTCGACCCGATCGGCCTCGCCCCGCACGTTGAAAATGCGCACCATGCAACCAGGGCCGGGACAGGGTATGTTGTGTGGTTCTGGCCTGGTTGAGCAGGTCGGCGTTGGTTGAGTCGGTTTGTTCGCACCACGTGACCTGGCGAAAAGCAGGCAGGGCCTGTGCCAGTGCCAGTTGCAGTTGTTCTGGAGACGGAAAGGCAAGGTCAGACATAGGCCGTGATAAAAAACGTTGTGATTCGGGTTAAGCTTTAGGATGCTTGCGGTAACGATAGTTTAAAGCGGTTGTGAAGCGGGTTCTAATTTCAGGCGCTGTGCGCAGGCGATGCAAAGTGTGAAACTAGATTGGTATGGAAATGGCTGAACACAAAGAAACGAAAGCGTTTGAAGGGCAGGCGGGGCCGATTGACTGCGTTATAGAGTGGCCGCAAGCGCCGATTGAGGGCTGGGCGCTGGTATTGCACCCGCACCCCTTGTATGGCGGTACTCGGGACAATAAAGTGGTTACCACCCTCGCCCGTGCTTGTTTGCAGCGTAATCTCGTTACTTTGCGGCCTAACTTTCGCGGCGTGGGTAATTCGGCTGGCACGTTCGACCACGGCAAAGGCGAAACTGCAGACATGCAAATGCTGGTTGAGCAATTCATGCAAGCCTATCCTGAACTTGCGGAAAAACCTTGGGTATTGGCCGGGTTTTCTTTTGGTACCGCGGTGGCGGCCCAGTTGCAGGCAAACCTGGACGACACCATTCAAGACAAGTCGTCGGTTTGCGGTGTTCCCCAGATTTTGATTCTTGTCGGTACCGCCGTAGGGCGTTTCCAGTTTCGCAACATTGCGTTGTCCGAGGGCACTTTGATGATTCATGGCGAGGTTGATGAGGTTGTTCCTTTTTCCGAGGCAATGGATTTTGCGCGTCAGCATGAGCAGCCGATAACAGTTATTCCTGATGCCTCACACTTCTTTCACGGCAAGCTGGTCGCTTTGAAGGCGCTGGTTCAGCAACGTCTTGCCACACTTTAGGGTGGCCGACAGCGCGTATTCAAAGCCTATAATGAACTTTTTTCGGTTTACGGTTCCAAACGGTTGTTATTGCGTTAGGCGGGTTACTAAATTATGTTGAAGTTGTCTTATCTTTATCGAACAGGTTCGCGCCTTCTGGTGCAGGGATTTCTGGGGGCCGCGCTGGCTTTTGGGGGAGGCTACGCTCAGGCACAAAGCGTCTCCGATATGACGGTTGCCGAGTTATCAACGGTTCCTTTGCCCGATCTTGCCGCCAAAGCCTGGCTTTCGCTTGATATGAACAGTGGGCAGGTCATTGGCGCAAAGGACATCGATACCGAAGTAGAGCCCGCCTCTCTTACCAAGCTCATGGCGGCTTACGTTATTTTCAAGGCTATCGATGATGGCCGCCTTTCTATGGACCAAGAGGTGCCGATTTCGGAAAAGGCCTGGAAAACGGAAGGTTCACGCATGTTCATTAACGTGAATTCGAACGTTAAAGTCAGTGATCTGCTTCAGGGCTTTATCGTTCAATCGGGCAATGATGCAACAGTGGCCTTGGCCGAGGCGGTGGCCGGCAGTGAAAGTGCCTTTGTTGCGTTGATGAATGAAGAGGCCCAGCGCCAGGGCCTGAACAACACGTATTACACGAATTCACCCGGTCTGCCGCACCCTGATCACAAAACAACAGTCAAAGATCTGGCGACGCTGGCCCAGAATCTTATTGATGATTTTCCGCAGCATCTGCATTTTTACAGCCAGAAAGAATATACCTATAACGAAATCCGTCAGCGCAATCGTAACCGTCTGCTCTGGATTGATGAAACGGTTGATGGCTTGAAAACCGGGCATACGTCGTCGGCCGGATATTGCCTGATCACCACTGCCCTGCGCGACGGGCGACGTGTGGTTACCGTACTGGTTGGTGCGAACAGCGATGCGGCTCGCACGGAAAACAGCCTGAAACTGTTGAACTGGAGCTTCCAGAATTTTGAAACCGTCAAAGTGCTTGATCAGGACAAGCCGGTTGTCGACGCGCGTGTCTGGCAAGGTATGGCCGAAACGGTCGGGCTTGGCCAGTCGCAGCCGGTCTGGCTGACGGTGCCGCGAGGCAAAGCCGCCGATATCGAGTCGGTGGCAGAGTACACCCAGCCGCTGATCGCACCATTGGAGGCCGGGCAGCAAGTTGGAACCGTTACACTCACGCTTGATGACCAGGCCTTGCGCCAGGAGCCATTGCGGGTTTTGTCCGATGTTGAGCAGGCGGGATTTATGTCTCGCATGATCGACAAGGTCAAGCTCATGTTGCAATAGTGCATATGATATTTTCTATTGGCAGTGGCGTTCATGATTTCAGGCGTTGATAACGACAGTATTGTTTATTTGAATGGCGAGTATGTTCGCCTGGTCGACGCCAAAGTCTCGGTGCTTGATCGGGGGTTTGTATTCGGCGACGGTATCTATGAGGTTGTACCCATTTACAATGGCGTACCCTTTCGAATGCGCCAGCACATTGCGCGCTTACAGCGCAGTTTGCAGGCGATACGTATTCATGTCGAATACACGCAGGCTCAGTGGCAGGCGTTGGTTGAGAGGGTGCTGTCCAGGGCCGCCGATCCGAAAGCCAACTTAATGGTTTATCTGCAAGTGACCCGAGGGGTGGCTAAAAGAGATCACGCCTTTCCCGCCGCTGCCGAGCCCACCGTGTTTTGCATGGCCTCGCCCTTTTCCCGTCCTGGCCCGGCACAACGTGACGAAGGACTCTGCGCAATTTCCATTCCGGATACCCGATGGTTGTTGTGCCATATCAAGTCTGTATCGCTTTTGGGCAATGTTCTTGCCAGGCAGGCGGCGGTCGATGCCGGAGTCGATGAAGTCCTGCAGTTTCGCGATGGTTATCTGACCGAGGGTGCGTCTTGCAATATCTGGGTGGTTAAAAATGGTGTCCTCATGGCGCCGGAGGCAAACCATCTGATTCTGGAAGGTATCCGTTATCGTTTTCTGGCCGAGTTGGCGCGCGACGCGGGCATTTCATTCCAGTCTTGTCCAATTAGTGCCGAGCAAGTCAATGAGGCCGACGAACTGATGATGACGTCTGCCACCAAGGAAGTGCTGCCCATCGTCCGTTATGACGGTCGTGCTGTCGGCACGGGCAAGCCCGGCCCGGTATACGCGTTGTTGCGCGCCAGTTACGACCGCGTGATAGAGAGTCTCTAGTATGGCAATGCCCCCTATTCCCCCCGAGCAATCGTTAATTGAATATCCCTGCGACTTCCCGATCAAGGTAATGGGCAAGGCCCATCCCGAGTTCGCGCAAGTCTTGACGGAGGTCGTATTGCAGTTCGATGCAAACTTCGATCCGGCAACGGTTGAAATGCGGCCAAGCCGGAGTGGAAATTATCTGGGTCTTACATTTACCATTACCGCAACGTCGCGCGAACAGCTCGACGAACTGTATCGTGCGTTGCACGGTCATCCCATGGTGTCGATTGTGCTGTGATCAGCGTTAAATGGTTGCCCCGTCTTGCTCCGTATGAGCCTGTCTGGCAGGCAATGCGTGCCTTTACCGAGGCGCGGGGCTGTGAAACCGGCGACGAAATCTGGCTCGTTGAGCATGAGCCCGTTTACACCCTGGGCTTGGCAGGGAAAATGGAGCATGTGCTGAATTCCGGGGCGATTCCGATTGTGAAAACCGATCGGGGCGGGCAGGTTACCTATCATGGGCCTGGTCAGATCGTGGCCTATTGTTTGTTCGATCTTCGCCGCCATGGTGTCTATGTTAAAGAATACGTGTATCGTCTGGAAGAGGTTGTCATTGATGTGTTGCGTCATTACGGGTTGAACGGATCATGTCGCAAGCCGGGTGCGCCGGGTGTCTATGTGCCGGTAGGGCCTGCGCAGGCACAGGCGTCCGGCGCTGCTGACGATACGCTGGCCAAAATTGCCGCCTTGGGCATTAAAGTGCGTAACGGATGCGCCTATCATGGCATAGCCCTGAATGTCCATATGGACTTGAGCCCTTTCTTGGGCATCAATCCCTGTGGTTATGAAGGGTTGATAACGGTTGATTTGGCAGGTTGTGGCGTGCACACTACTGTTTCAGAGGCAGCGGAAGTGCTGGCCAGGCATTTGCTGAATGCTTTTCCTGTGCCCGGCACACGCTGAGCCCCTTATGCTGTCAAGGTGAATTGGCCTTTCAGGCCGAGCGGGCAGTAGAATAGGGTCTTTACCAATATAACTGGCGCACGACGGCGTGTTGCCAGACAGAAAGGATGAGGTTCATGACTGATTCATCTGCGGGTCAAGTTGCTGCAAGCTACGATCCGACACAGAAGCAGAAATCTCAAGCTAAAACGTCGCGGATTCCAATCAAGATTGTGCCCGCAGAGCGGCTGAAAAAGCCCGACTGGATTCGGGTGAAGGCGGCTGCGCCTGGCTCGCGCTTTTACGATATCAAGCGCATCTTGCGTGAGCACAATCTGCATACGGTGTGCGAAGAGGCTTCCTGTCCCAATATTGGTGAGTGTTTTGGCAAAGGCACGGCAACGTTCATGATTATGGGCGATAAGTGCACACGCCGCTGTCCGTTCTGTGACGTAGGGCATGGTCGTCCTGATCCGCTCGACGAACAGGAACCGGGAAACCTGGCACGCACCATTGCAGATCTCAGGTTGTCGTACGTGGTTATTACGTCAGTCGACCGCGATGACCTGCGCGACGGTGGAGCGGCTCATTTTGTGGAATGCATTCGTCAGGTACGCAATTTGTCGCCTCAAACCCAGATTGAAATTCTCGTGCCCGATTTTCGTGCCAGGCTGGATCGGGCGCTGGGTATCTTGAATGCCTGTCCGCCCGATGTCATGAACCATAATCTGGAAACAGTGCCCCGCCTGTACAAACAGGCCCGGCCAGGCTCCGATTACCACCACTCATTGAAGCTGCTCGCAGAGTTCAAGGCGCTGCATCCCGATGTGCCGACAAAGTCAGGCCTGATGCTGGGGCTGGGCGAGACCGACGAAGAAATCCTGGAGGTCATGCGCGATATGCGTGCGCACAATGTCGACATGCTGACCATTGGCCAATATCTGCAACCGTCAGAGCATCATTTGCCTGTGGTCCGGTATCCACATCCGGACACCTATGCAATGCTTGAAAAAGAGGCCTATGCCATGGGCTTTACCCATGCTGCAGTTGGCCCCATGGTGCGCTCTTCCTACCATGCTGATGAACAGGCCCACGCAGCTGGTGTCTAGTGTGGTCGTGAATGGAAAAAAGCCATCCTGTTGTGAGCCGGCCCCGTAAAGCTGGACGGTCAGGTTGGAATCGCCAGGTTAAGGACTGAATTCGGTGTTGTACCGGACTCAGTCCTTTTGGTTTCAGCTTGATCTGCTCTGTTCGCGCGATACCGTTTTCCTAGGCTTTGGCGGTTTCCGGCTTTACTGCTGTTGCGGCTGCTGAGGCGTCTTCTTTTTCAAGCAGTTTCAGCAGGTTCCGGCGTACCTTGACTGACGCGATGTCGTTAGACATAAGAACAGGCTCAAGGTCGAAAAACTCTTCGCCATTCATTTCTTCCTGCACGCCACTAATAATGGGGCCGTCTTCCAGTTCGAAGGCGTCGCGCATGGCCTTGAGCTTCATTGCGTTAAAGTCTGCGTCGTCTTCCAGATGATTGCGTCGTGTTGCGAAAAAGTAGTGCGTGCTGTCTTCAGTTTCAGGCGTACAGGTGTGCAAGTCGTATGCGCCCGGACCCTGGTCAAAAGGTGTATCGCCTTGGGCCCCTCCGACGGAAAGCTGGATATTGGCGGGCGGCATCCAGTCGACCGTGAAAAAGTGACGTGCTTCGGCCTGGGGGTCCGGAAGGAAGTGCGATAGTACGAAAATCGGCGGAGTTTGTTTCCATTCCCAGCGGGCGAAAACCGATCGTTCGGTGTCCTTTACGTCCGGGATGATTGGAGATAGTTGCCCCCGGGTGGAAATGGCGTCGCCGTGCACGTGATCAATGTGGCTCAGGTCCATGACGTTATCGATCATGAGCTGATAGTTGGCATTCATGTGCATATAGGTGTAGCCGATACCGGTGGGCGGACCGTTGTCCAGGGGACTGTAGTCGGGCAGTTGGGCTGGGTCGGCCGCTTCTTCACCCATCCATATCCAGATGAATCCGTATTTTTCCAGTAAAGGATAGGTAGGGACTTTGGCCGCTTTCGGTATATTGCCGGACCCGTGCGGATTATGCGTGCATTGTCCGGTGCAATCGAATTTCAGGGCGTGGTAATGACAGACAATTTGATCGCCGTCGCGCTTGCCCAGGTGCAGGGGGGCGAAGCGGTGCGGGCAACGGTCGCGCATGGCCACCGGGTCACCGTTTTGCTTGCGATACAGCAATACATTCGTGTCTAACAGCTTGCGGTGAAACAGTTCCTCAGGGCCGACTTCGCTGGAAAGGGCGGCGACGTACCAGGCATTTTTCAGATAACGCATAAGGCTCCTCCGGGTATGGTGCATGCCATACGGTTTATTTAATTTAAAAGCGCGCAAAAAAAAACGCATGACAATGGTCATGCGTAAATTCTATGCATAAAAATAAATTTTATGTATCAGGGTTTCTGCTATGCTTTTATCGCGCGATCGCCAGTTCCGGGTTGGTCTCGTGCATGGCAAGAACACTTTCCATGACGCTTTGTTCGGTGCCGCGAATATGTTTTTTCAATAACGTGGCGGCGGCGCGCTTGTCGCGTTTCAGAACCGCCTTCATGATGAGCTGATGTTCCTGGTTCTTTTTGCGGTGCGCCTTGCGAAAACGGGCGGAATAGCGTCGATACCTTTCCGCGTTATCGAAGAGTTGCTCGATAAGGTTCAATAGCAAGGGTGACGAGCAACCGGAATAAATAGCCAGATGAAACCCGCGATGGCGTTCCGACCAGGATTCGTCCAGTGCAATCGGCCCTTCGCTGAGTCTTTGCTCGGCCAGGCGCAGGCTGTGTGATGCGGCCACGATGCGTTCTTCCCATTCATCATCACCATTTTCCATGGCATCTTTCAAGGCTTCTATTTCGATTAAAAGCCGGACGCGAGTGAGATCTTTCAACCCTTCAATTGATAGCGGTGCCACGCGAAATCCGCGGTTTTCTATTGAGCGGACCAGACCCTGCTCTGCCAACCTTGCCAGTGCTTCACGCACTGGACTGCTACTGAATCCGTAGCGAGAACTAAGCTCATCGACCCGCAGGCGCTCTTCTGGGGGGAATTCGCACTGCACAATCGCTTTGCGCAACGTGCGGTAAGCCTGCTCGGTAAGCGGGTAATTTGTGATGTTGTCTGAAGCCATGGCTGATCTCGGCATATCTTTTTGGCGTTGTTGACCAACCTGAATTGTAGATCAACCGTTTTGTTTTAGTGGCGTGGCGGCGGGTATACCCTTGTTAGTAAAAACCCTTGTGCTCAAAAGTGTGTTTTATGCATAGAAATTGTGTTTAAATAGTTTTTGTAATTAAAAGATAACTTTAATTTAAGTCTTGTAGATCGCTTAGCAAACATAGCGCCTGAAGCAAAAGCGGCGCAGCAACAAGGAGACGAGATGTCCATTCCAAAGACAATGAAAGCGGCCCGTATGCACGATGTGGGCTCCCCAATGAAAATTGAAGAGGTACCGGTGCCCGAGGTGCGCTCCAACGATGTGTTGGTTAAAGTGCATTCGTGCGGCATTGTGCCGAATTTGGGTAATGTGCTGAAGAACTGGACAACCTGGTTTCCAGAGCGTCCGCTACCGCCGTTGCCTGCCATTTTTGGCCTGGATCCGGCCGGGGAAATTGTGGCCGTGGGCTCGCAAGTGCATTACTGGAAGCCGGGTGATCGCGTTTATGTCAATCCCGGCCGTCATTGCGGGGGTTGTCGCGCGTGTCGCGATGGTCGCCATGAGCATTGCGAATACTACACCTTCAACGGTTATTTTGGCTTTAGCGAGAAATCGTTGAAGATCTTTGATGACTATCCGTATGGCGGTTTGTGTCAGTATATGACCGCCCCCCAATACTCACTCGTTTCGCTTCCCGATAGCGTTTCCTACGATCAGGCCGCCCGGCTGGGCTATCTGGGCACTGCCTACGCCGGTTTGCGTAAAGCGCAAATTCGCCCTGGCCAAACTGTCATGGTCAGTGGTGCCAGCGGCACGTTGGGCCTGGGTGCCATTCTGCTGGCACTGGGTATGGGCGCCACCCGCATTCTGGGCGTGGCACGCAATAAAGAGTTGCTGGCTCGCGTTAAAGCCCTGGCTCCCGAGCGGATCGAGGTCAAGTCGATCAACGACGATGAGTCCGTGGAGGATTGGGTTCAGCGCCTGACGGCAAACGAAGGCCTCGATTTGTACGTTGACTGCATCGGCCCAGGGGGCGGGCACGATATCCTGCTGTCGGCATTGCGCGTTCTGAAACGCGGCGGCAAAGCCGTGGATATCGGCGCGATTGCGGGTGATGTGCCGGTTGACCTGCACACGGTAATGGATTTGCAGCAGACGGTCTTCGGCTCATGTTGGTTCTCTGCGGCAGAAGGCCAGGATATGGCGGATATGGCCGGGGCTGGAACGTTGAACATGTCTGTATTCGAGCATGTGGCGAGTCCGCTTGATCAAATTAATGAGGCTATTTCCGGCATCGAGAACCGCAGCGGCGGCTTCAGCAATTTTGTGATTCACCCTTAAGGGTTTGTATCGGCAGCGACCGCTTTTATTTCCCCCATCGCGCCCGTCGCACCCATGTGGCGGCGGGGCGTGGGCTTCGCAGTATTCAAATAATAGGAAGGAGACAGGTATGGGAAATCGATTCAGCCGGCGTGATTTTGTCAAAGTGGCAGGGGTCTCTGCCGCGGCAATGACAGCGCCAACCATTTCGTTTGCACAGTCCGATCGCGATACTTTGAGATTTGGCTGGGCTATTTCAAAAACAGGGCCGTTCACGGCGGGTGCCAGTTCTACTCAAATCCCGAACTATCGTTTGTGGGTTGACGACGTAAACAAGGCTGGCGGCTTGATGGTCGACGGCAAGAAGAAACTGATTGAGGTCTTTGAGTACGATGATCGCAGTCAGCCCGAAGAGGCGGTTCGTGCCATTGATCGCCTGGTCAACCAGGACAAGGTCGACTTTTTGCTGCCGCCCTGGGGTACAGGCATGAACATGGCGGTTGCGCCTGTTTTCTTCCGCAATAAGTTTCCCATGATAGCGCCCACTTTTATTACCGAGCGCATGCCTGAGCTCGTCAAGCGCTGGGATAATGTGTTTGCGTTGCTGCAACCAAATGCACCTTATGGCACTGCAATTGTTGAAGTGCTTCAGGACATGCGCAAGGCGGGGAAAATCAATAATCGCGTGGCAATTGTCAATGTAACTGACCAAGGCGGCATCGAGTTGGTAAAAGCGGCGCGCAACGCGTTCGCCAATACTGATTTTGAAATTGTGCACGAGGCAGGTTACCCCATTGGCACTCAAGATCTTACGCCAATTATCACCGCCGCCCAGCAGAGTGATCCCGACGTGTTTCTGGCGTTCAGCTATCCCCCTGATTCTATGGGGCTGACTGAAGCGGCGCGGGTTCGGGGTTTCAATCCGAAGGTGTTCTACATCGGCGTGGGCTCGGCGTTGCCCATCTATCGCAAGCGTTTTGCCGCGGCAACCGAAGGCGTCATGGGTCCGGGTGGCTGGAATCCGGAAACGCCCGAGTTGCAGGCCTATATTGAACGCTTCCAGGCTTTGAACGGTGGCTTGCCAGACCAATGGGTCAGCTACCTTTGTTATTCGGGCTTGCAGGCGCTTGGCCAGGCAATTGAAACAGTGGGAACGGTTGACCGTCCTGCCATTATCAAAGTGCTGCAGCAAGAAACGTTCGACACGATCTCGGGCCCCCTGCGCTTTGAAAACAACATTGCGCGTGATGCCTGGTTGGTGGGGCAGTGGCAAGGCGATACGTTCTGGGGTATTGCGCCGAAAAACCGTGAAGGTGCCAAGCCCGTTATCAATAAGCCGAACTGGAGTTAATCCGGAGATCGTATGCCCTTAGTAGATGCATTATTGTTTGGGCTGACCTTGGGAGGAGCCTACGCCTTGCTGGCGCTGGGCTTTAACCTGCAATACGGCGTGGCACGAATTTTGAATCTTGCTTACGGCGAGATGTTGATTCTGGCCGCGCTGGTTGCCATGGTCATGTTTACCCAACTGGGAATTTCCCCTCTTGTTTCCACGATATTGCTGGGAACGCTGGCCGCAATCCTGGGCGCAATTCTTTACCGTTATGCGCTGGTGCCGCTTGTGAAGCGAAGCCGCAGTCAGGAAGAGCTTGAAGGTGACAGTATTCTTGCAACCTTCGGCTTGCTGTTCTTTCTTCAGGGGGTCATGCTTGCGCTCTTTGGCGGCAATTATCTAAGTTATTCGTTCCTGTCGGTTGCCGTCGATGTGCTGGGCACGACAGTATCTGCGAATCGACTCATTGCGCTGCTGGCCGCGGTTGTATTTGCTCTTGGGCTTTACTGGATATTGTTGCGAACGCGCGTGGGTACTGCGCTGCGGGCGGTTGCGGTGAATCCGGGGGCCGCACCCCTGGTGGGTATCAATGTGATTCGCATCGCGATGCTGGGCTTTGCCATGGGTACTGGCATGGTTGCAGCCGCCGGTGTTTTGTTGAGTATGTTCTCGACGTTCAGCGCCACAATGGGTGTGGTGTACACCATGAAGGCGCTGATCGTGGTCATTATGGGTGGTGTCGGTAATTTTGTGGGCTGCGTGATTGCGGCGCTTATGTTGGGGCTTATTGAAAGTTTTGTGTCGGCCTACGTCGATTCTGGCCTGACACTTGCAGCCAACTATGCGATTTTCCTGCTTGTTCTGATTTTTCGTCCTGCCGGTCTTTTCGGGAGGGCTGTCTCGTGAAGCGTTTAAATCCGTTATCGGTTTTGCTGTTTATCGCCGTCTTTGGTGTTCTGGCGGTCATTCCCCAATTTACCAATGACTATATTGTCTCCTTGCTGATTGGCTTGTTAATGTACGCCAATCTTGCGACAGCCTGGGGTGTGTTCTGCGGCACAACCCGGCGTGTTTCATTGGCCACAGCGGCTTTTGTGGGGGTGGGGTGCTATACGGTGGCCCTGTTTTCAGAAACGTTGCCCTGGCCGGTGGTGCTGATTCTGTCTGCTGTTTTTGGTGGTGTTCTGGCGTTGCTGATTGGCTTATGTACCTTGCGCCTGTCGGGTATGTATTTTGTGATCTTCACCTTTGGCGTGGCTGAAATGATTCGTCAGTTGGTGAACTGGTATGAATCCAACATCAGTGGGTCTGTAGGTCGCTATATCTTTCTTGACGTTACATCGACCCAGATCTATTGGCAGCTTCTGGTTCTGTTTGCCTTGGTGTGGATACTGGGAGCTTGGCTATCGCGTTCGCGGTTGGGCTTCGCGTTGCGCCTGATCGGAGAGGATCAGGTTGCCGCCGGCAATTGTGGCATTAATACGGTAAGGGTCCGGTTGCTTGTCTTCGTTGGCACATCAATGATTATGTCGGTTGTGGGGGCAATTATTGCGCCGCGCTGGGCTTATATCGAACCGTCGATTGCATTTAATGCATTGGTCTCGTTTCAGGTTTTGGTCATGGCGCTGTTGGGGGGTATTGCCTTGTATTTCGGGCCGGTCATTGGCGTGGTGCCGCTGATTCTTGCTTTTGAAGTTCTGACCAAATATTTTCCGGACCATTTCAGCATGGTGCTTGGGGCGATCTTTCTGATCATTGTGTATTGGTTGCCGGGCGGTATTCTGGGTCTGTTGCGCCGTAGGGGGGTGATACGTGGCTGATGCATTACTCCAGGTAAAAGGGCTTGAGCGCCGGTTCGGCGGATTGAGAGCCGTTGATGGGTTATCGCTTGACGTTCAGCCCGGTGAAATTGTTGGGCTGCTGGGCCCGAACGGATCGGGCAAAACGACGGCAATCAATTTGATCAGCGGGGTGCTCGAGCCAAACGCGGGTTCTATCAAGGTCAACGGGCACGAAGTGGCCGGCATGCCCTCGTATCGCATTTCCTCATATGGCATTAGCCGTACCTACCAGTTGGTGCGGCTCTTCAGCGGGATGACGGTGCGCCAGAACGTGGTTGCAGGCATGGCGTTCGTCCATGATCATGATTTCGGTTCGAAGGCTGATGAAAAGGCCGATGCGTTGCTGACCAAGGTAGGTCTTGCAGGACAAGGAGACGTGCTGGCTGGCGATCTTACCTATATGAACCAGAAAAAGGTCGAGCTTGCGCGTGCGTTGGCAAGCCGACCCAAATTGCTGCTGCTTGACGAGTGGTTGGCAGGATTGAACCCGACTGAATTGATCGATGCCATGAAACTGGTCGCTTCTATCAGGCAAGAGAATATTTCCATTGTGATGGTCGAGCACGTTATTGAGGCTGTTCGCTCGTTATGTGACCGCTGTGTGGTTATGAGCGCAGGCACGCCCATTGCATCGGGTACGCCCGCCCAAGTGCTGGCTGATCCCGAAGTGATCCGTGCCTATCTGGGAGAAGACGAAGATGCTTGAAGTTAAGGCATTAAGTGCCTGGTATGGCATGCATAAAGCGTTGGACGACGTTTCGCTGAATGTGCAGCGTGGCGAGGTGGTAACTGTATTGGGCGCCAATGGTGCCGGAAAATCCACACTGCTTAAGGCGCTGGCGGGTCTGATACCCGTTTCGAAAGAAGCGCAAATTAATCTGGACGGGCGATCTTTGTGTCCTTTGCGCGATTTTGAGCGTGTTGATTCGGGGGTGGCGCTGGTACCAGAGGGGCGAGGTATTTTCGGCGAACTGACGGTGCGCGAGAATCTGTTCATGGGGGCGTATCCAAAGCGTGCGCGCGCCGGTGAAACGGAAAACCTGGAGCGCATACTGTCATTGTTCCCGCGCTTGAACGAGCGTCTTTCGCAAACGGCACGAACAATGAGTGGGGGCGAGCAGCAAATGGTGGCAATCGGTCGCGCGCTGATGTCCAGCCCCGAGGTCTTATTGCTCGATGAGCCTTCCTTGGGCTTGTCCCCGTTAATGGTTTCCGAACTATTTAAAACCCTGGCCCGGGTCTGTGAAACGGGTGTCACCATTCTGATGGTGGAGCAGAACGCCAAACGCAGCTTGAAATTGTCCGATCGCGGCTACTTGATCGAGCAGGGGCGGATTGTCGGTACGGGAACGGCTCGGGATCTCTTGAATGACGAGTCGGTAAAGAAGGCTTATTTGGGGGGGTAAGGACAGCGTCTGGTTTACAGCGAACCCCTTGCGGTCATTCTGCGCAGACGGCAAGGGGTGCTGATTAGTGTGGCTTGCGTCTTCTATTGACGTTTGGCGCCAATCAGGACAAACAGCATGGTTACGGCGGTGTCGCCTTTGTTACGCCAGCCATGACGCGCGCCATTTTGAATGACGACATCGTGCTTTTTCAGATGAACCTCTTCGCCTGAGCCCAGATCAAGCCATACCTCGCCTTCCAGAACGACGGCATAGTCGACTGTATCGGTCGTGTGCATGGCCGGATCGTCCATTTCGAATGTCTGGGCCAGACCCGGTGTTTTCTGAGCCACTTCGGCCCCGAATGCGGCTCCGTCGAATGAAGGATCGCCCATTAAGGCGTCGGGAGGGAAGGTGACAATCATCAAGCGTGTCCCGCCGACCGGGGGCAGGAAGTTTGTGGTGGGTTCCACAGGGTCGGCCGCCAATTCTGCGGTACCCACTTCAGGCTGGGACGGTGTTGCCCATAAAAGTGTATTGGCGAATGCGGGGTGATTGTCGAAAGCGCGCACTGATTGGGTATCGCTGAGCACGCCTGGCTTGCCGTTCTTGTTGCCGACGACTACGCGGCGGATCGGTTGGGGTGTTTTGGTTTGAGTCATGCTCGTCTCCTTTTAAATTTTATGCGTATTTTTAATAATTATGTATATTATTTTGATAGTGAGCAATAGGATTAACCCCACGTAACTCATTATTCATAAGTTATTAAGGCTCACTTTATGGTTATTACTTATGCATAAAATATAACTTCATGCATTAAAATTGAAAGTGCGTTTCTCCCGTTGCATTTCTTATTCGTATTCATTCGGAACATATACACATGTCTTTTATTGATATCCGCAAGCAAAGCCTCAGCATTGAAACGATCTATCACGAGGGAGGGGCCAGATCAGCGCATCCTGTGCGCGTGGCAACGGCCGCAGCCGTTATCCGCAACCCATATGCCGGGGTGTATCAGGAAGACCTGATGCCGTTTATGGCGGCGTTGCGCGAGTTGGGCACGATGTTGTCAGCCGAGCTGGTAAACGCGCTTGGTGCAGACGAGATCGAAGTGTACGGCAAAGGCGCGATTGTGGGGGTGAATGGCGAGCTTGAGCATGGTGCGGTATGGCACGAGGCCGGCGGTTGGGCTTTACGCGCGGCATTGGGCGAACCCAAGGCCATGGTCCCGTCGGCCAAGGCCGTGGCGTCGGCCGGCTATCGTCTGATTGTTCCGTTGCATTACATTCACGCAGCCTACGTGCGCAGCCATTACACCATCGGGGAAGTGGGCATTCAGGATGCGCCGCGACCCAATGAAATTCTGTTCGCATTGCTCGCGGGTACTGGCGGCCGCGTTCATGCGCGTTTGGGCGGGCTGACCAAAGAAAACGTCAGCGTGCATGATGGGCAGCGATAAACAAAAGGCATTCAGGCCCGGGCGGGCTTAGTGTGTAACAGTAAGGCAAGCAATATGAGTCATTATGATGTCATTATTACCGGATTTGGCCCAACGGGCGCCACGTTGGCGAATTTGCTGGTTGCGCGTGGTCTTTCGGTGGCTGTGTTCGATAGGTTGCCGGACCTGTACCCGTTACCCCGCGCCATCGGCATAGACCATGAGGGTTTGCGCATCATGCAGGAGGTTGGCATTGCCGATGCATTGCAGGACTCTATCGCTTCTTATCGTCCCAGCGAGTATCGTGGCGTTGACGGGCAGCCGATTCTGCGCCTTGATTCCGCTCCTGCTCCGCACCGCCTTGGTTGGGCACCCAACTACGTTTTCAATCAGCCTGCACTTGAGCGTACCTTGCGTGATCGGTTGGCTGGGCGAGATGGAGCGGCTGTTTTTCTTGAGGCCGAAGTGGTTGATAGCGGCCAGGATGCCGGTTCGGCCTGGGTTGATGTCAGGCTCATGGGCCAGGCGAGCGTGACGCGTTATAGCACTGCTTATCTGGTTGCTTGCGATGGTGGCGGTAGCGCTATTCGAAAGCGGTTGGGCCTCGAGCTGGAAGATCTGGGTTTTGATGAGGCCTGGCTGGTGATTGATGCCATCGTCAATGACGATAAATTGGCCGATCTGCCCGATACCCAAGTACAGTATTGTGAACCCGACCGCCCTTGTACCTTTGTGGTGGGGCCGGGTAATCATCGACGCTGGGAGGTTATGTTGCTGCCTGGTGAGCAAAGCGCGGGAGACTATCCGGAAGCGGTGTTATGGCCGCTGTTGTCGCGTTGGTTAAAGCCGGGCGAGGGGCGCCTGTGGCGTCATGCCGCGTATCGCTTTCATGGCCTGGTTGCGCGAAACTGGCGTAAAGGGCGCACTCTCCTGGCTGGTGATGCGGCTCACATGACGCCGCCGTTTATGGCTCAAGGCATGGTTCAGGGCATGCGTGACGCGCTCAATCTCGCCTGGAAACTGGAACGGGTATTGAAGGGTATGGCAAGTGATGCCCTTCTTGATTCGTACGAGCGTGAGCGTCACCCGCATGTGGTGGCGACAACAAATGCTGCCATGGACCTGGGTCGGATCATTTGTGAAAAAGATCCGGAAAAAGCGCGTCAGCGAGACGTCGACCTGCGTGCCAGGCAAGGTGGTATTGTTAAAACCACCATTCGCCAGAATATGATTCCGGGTTTGACGTCTGGCTTGATCGACGAAACAGCGCCAGGGGCGGGCGAATTGTTTCCGCAGCCGCGCGTTGTTGTTCAGGATGGCGATAGACAAAGCACAGGTTGGCTGGATGACTTTGTCGGGGCGCGTTCTTGTTTGTTGTCGATTGGCGAATGCTCGCAAGCAGATTCGATTCGCTTACAAGACATGGCGCAACGAATAAACGCGACGTTGATATGTATTTGTGTCGAACAGAATAATGCCTTGTCGTGCCCAGGCATGCTCGCAAAGGAAGACGGTGCGGTAATGGCACCCTGGCTTGCATCATTGGGTTGCCGCTATGTTATTTCCCGGCCGGATCATTATGTATATGGCGCTGCGCCCGACATGTCCGCGTTAGAGCGACTGGTGAGTGCTTATGCGCAAGGCCTGGGTGGTTGACGAGCAATCGGGGGAGTTCGCTTAACTGCCTTTGCCTGGATTACGCCACATTGCTTCCTTGTCGTTCAATATGCGGGCCAGCACGAAGCACAAATCAGACAGCCGGTTCAAGTATTGTTTCACAGCTTCAGAAACAGCCTCATGTTGACTAAGTGAAATGACACTGCGCTCGGCGCGGCGACATACGGTGCGAGTCAGGTGTGCCAGGGCAGTGGCGCGTGTTCCGCCTGGCAACACGAATTCCTTCAACGGCCGCAGTGTCGTATTGAATTTTTTCAGCGCCTGGTCCAACTGCGAAATTTGTTCTGTTTGTATCCCGGTGTAGCCGGGCAGACACAGTTCGGCGCCGACACTGAATAAATCATGTTGAATCTGTTCAAGCAGGACATCGATTTCTTCGCTTAGCGGTTCGGCGCGCCATAAACCGATCATGCTGTTCAACTCGTCGACATCGCCCATGGCCTGGACCCGCGGCGCATGTTTTTCAATGCGTGTGCCGTCCCCCAGCGCGGTGGTGCCATCGTCTCCGGTGCGTGTTGCAATAACTGACAGTCTATTTGCCATGGTGAGTGCCCAGTGTTGGTATGATGTATTTGAATGTATTGTATTTTTCTAACAAAAGCAGGAGTGGCACAATGGTTTGGTCGCGCAGAAAAGCGATTTCCGGTTTGGCAGCAATAGCTGGCGTATTAGTTGCGTCTTCCTTTGCGCCGGCGCGGGCCCAGCAGGCCACCGCTTCCGGAAAAGTGCGCCGGGTCAACCCGTCGGACGGCAAAATTACAATTATGCATGGCGAAATCGTCGAGCTGAAGCTGCCCGCAATGACGCTGGTTTATCGCGCCGAGCCTCAGTTGATCCAGGAAATTCAGCCCGGCGATCAGGTCACGTTTACAGTTGTACGTCAAAATGGCAACTACGTGATTATCGAGATTCGCAAGGGCTGATTACTTCCTGGGATTTTTACAGTACGTAGCGTGCGAGGTCTTCTTTGCCTGCAACATCTTCCAACTGTTTGTTTACGTACGAAGTATCAATGACAATGGTTTTGCCGCCATTGGACGTTGCCTCGTAAGACAGCTCTTCAAGCAGTTTCTCCATTACCGTATGCAGGCGACGAGCCCCAATATTCTCGGTGCGCTCATTCACTTCAAAAGCCAGTTCCGCCAAGCGCTGAATGCCGTCGTCGGTAAACTCCAGGTTGACTTCTTCGGTTGCCATCAGTGCGCAGTATTGCTTGGTGAGTGACGCGTCGGTATCACATAGAATACGTACGAAATCCTGTGCCGTCAGCGAGTCGAGCTCAACGCGTATCGGGAATCGGCCCTGGAGCTCGGGAATCAGGTCGGATGGGCGAGCCAGGTGAAATGCGCCCGATGCGATGAACAGAATATGATCTGTTTTGACGACGCCGTATTTGGTGTTTACGCTGGTTCCTTCCACTAAGGGCAAAAGGTCGCGCTGAACGCCCTGGCGGGAGACATCGCCACTGGTTTGTTCCTGGCGTGTGGTGATCTTGTCGATTTCATCCAGGAAAACGATGCCGTTTTGTTCGGCGTTGGCAATGGCCGTACTGCGCAGGTCTTCTTCATTGACACGCCGGGCAGCTTCTTCGTCGGTGATCAGGCGAAAGGCCTCTTTCACCGTCATTTTGCGGCTTTTCTTCTTCTCGCGTCCCATTCCGGCGAACATGCCTTTAAGCTGCTCGGTCATTTCCTCCATGCCGGGCGGCGCCATAATCTCCATCTGGGGCATGGGCTGTTCAACTTCGATTTCGATTTCGGTATCGTCGAGCTGGCCTTCCCGCAGGCGTTTACGGAAAGTTTGCCGGGCTGTGTTCTCTTCGCGTTGGGGTTGGCCTTGTGCGTCACGGGCGGGCGGGATCAAGACATCAAGGATACGGTCTTCTGCCGCGTCTTCGGCTTGTGTCCTGACCCGTTTCATTTCAATTTCGCGGGTTTGTTTGATTGAAATGTCGACGAGGTCACGAATAATGGTGTCGACATCACGCCCTACATAACCGACCTCCGTGAACTTGGTCGCTTCAATTTTGATAAAAGGGGCGTTAGCTAGTTTGGCAAGGCGTCGCGCAATCTCGGTTTTACCGACCCCGGTGGGGCCGATCATCAGAATGTTCTTCGGTACAATTTCGTTGCGCAAAGGCTGTGGCACCTGCTGGCGACGCCAGCGGTTACGCAAGGCAACTGCGACGGATCGTTTAGCCTTTTTCTGGCCGACAATATGTTTGTCGAGTTCGGAGACAATTTCCCCGGGGGTCATGTTCAGCGCGGACATAATTTGCTTTTTCAGTTACAGGGTTTCAATAACGTGATTCTGGTTTGTGTAAATACACAGGTCACCGGCGATACCCAAAGATTTCTTGACGATTTCCTCGGCGGAAAGATCCGTATGCTGTAATAGTGCCAATGCGGCCGATTGTGCGTAGGCGCCACCGGAGCCAATGGCCGCCAGGCCGTACTCTGGTTCAAGTACGTCGCCATTGCCGCTTAGAATCAAGGAGTGATCTTTGTCGGCCACAATGAGCATGGCTTCAAGTCGGCGTAGAACCCGGTCGGTGCGCCAGTCGCGCGTAAGTTCCACTGCGGCCCGCATCAGGTGGCCCTGGTGCTTTTCCAGTTTCCCTTCGAATCGTTCCTGCAGGGTGAAGGCGTCGGCAGTGGCACCGGCAAAGCCAGCCAGTACTTTGTCGTGAAATAAACGGCGAATTTTTCGGGCGGTTCCCTTGAATACGATATTGCCCAGAGTGACCTGGCCATCGCCGCCGATGGCAACCTGATCTCCGCGCCGGACGCAGACAATGGTAGTAGCGTGAAATTGTTCCATATTCCTTCCTTTGAACGCTTTATGTGGGGCTGAAAGATCAACTTTCAAGGCCTGCGTGAACCTGCCTGTTGCCGGGTAAATAAAAAGCGGCATTGTGTCGGGAAACACAATGCCGTTTCGGGTGTGGCAGGCCTTGAAACAGGCTGGGCGCCAAATGAATTGGGCAAGCCTTTGCGGGGGCCCAGACCTACTCAGTCACCGTAGAGTTTTTGACGCATCTCACGTCGCTCCTGGGCCTCAAGCGAGAGCGTGGCGGTGGGACGTGCCAGCAAACGGGGAATGCCGATGGGTTCGCCCGTTTCCTCGCACCAGCCGTAATTTCCGCTGTCGATCATGGTCAGTGATTGCTGGACTTTCTTGAGCAGTTTGCGTTCGCGATCCCGAGTACGCAGCTCAAGCGCGTGTTCTTCTTCAATCGTGGCACGATCGGCCGGATCTGGAACAAATTGGGTTTCACGCAAGTGTTCGGTGGTCAGGCCTGCGTTCGTGAGAATGTCTTGTTCCAGCTGTTTGAGTCGATTGCGGAAAAAGGCCAGTTGTGCCTCGTTCATGTAATCGGACTCGGGCATGGCTAACAGTTCTTTTTCGGTGAGCAGCTTGCTTTGCGCTTCTTCTTTGGTGTTGCCTGATTTGGTGGCCATGATGTACCCCTAAAAATAGACGTCTTGTGCTTACTGATATGTTTTAAGCAAGACAGTTATCCAGGCCCTGACGGAAAATGTCTTCGGGCAGTTTTCGACCAATGAAAACCATTTTGGTTCCACGTTTTTCATTGGCTTGCCAGGCTTTGCCGGGCTCGGCGCCCATCATCATGTGTACCCCTTGGAATAACATGCGACGGTTAATGCCTTTTATATATAAAATCCCTTTGTAACGCAGGAGATCGGGCCCATAGACCTGAACAATGCCCCCCAGAAATTCTTCCAGCTTTTCCGGGTCGAACGCCTCGTTGGAACGATAGACAAACGCGCCGATATCGTCGTTGTGATGCGCGTGATGATGATCATGATGGTCATGGCCATGATGGTGGTCATGGTCATGCGCTGCATCGGGGTGCGTTTCGGCCAGGAATTCGGGGTCGATGTCCAGAATGGTGTTCAGGTTGAACCCGCTGATATCGAGCAGGTCTTTGATATTCGCTTCACCGAAATGGACCGTTGTCACGGGTGCTCGCGGATTCATCTGCACGATACGCGAGCGCAGCGCCTGAAATTCGTCGTCGGTGACCAGGTCTTTCTTGGAGACAAGAATCCTGTCGGCGAACCCCACTTGTTTTTGCGCTTCTTCCTGTTCGTTTAGTGTTTCCATGCCGTGCTTGGCATCGACAATGGTAAGCACGGAATCGAGCCGGAAATACTCGGCAATATCGTCATCCATGAAAAAAGTCTGGCAAACCGGGCCTGGATTCGCCATGCCGGTTGTTTCGATAACAATGCGGTCGAAGGCGATATCGCCGGCCTTGCGTTTAACGCGCAGTTCGCTAAGTGCGCGTTGCAGGTCGCCGCGAATAGTGCAGCACACGCAGCCGTTGCTAAGCTCGATGATCTGTTCGTCGCTGTCTTGGACAAGCAACTCGTTATCAATGCTTTCCGGCCCGAATTCATTTTCAATCACCGCAATGCGCTGCCCATGGTTTTCCGAGAGCAAACGCTTAAGCAAGGTGGTTTTACCCGCGCCCAGGAAGCCGGTAAGGATGGTGACGGGCACCATATTGTCAATTTTTAATCCGGTGGTCATAACAGCTCACAACACGCAGCCCAAAAGTGGGAGGCCTTAAAAGGTTCCCGGGTGTTTTGGGGATGCATAAGAAAATATCAACGTGCGATTACAGCACAGCCCGGCGTCAAGAGCAAACGGTTTGCTTAGTTGTTGTAATAAAAGCGCTTTTTGGGTTCGGGTAAGTACCGACTCATCCCTGTGGAGTTTCGCCGTGCGGGCCGTTATGCCGCTGTTGGTGGCAACGGTTGCATAGCGCTCTGAGTTCGGTTTCGTGATGCTCCAGAACAAAGCCTGCACTGGCTACTTTGCGTGCCAGTTTTTTGTGTAGTTCGGGGTCGCTGAATTCTGCAACGGCGCCACATTGGGTGCAGATGACCAGAATGTCGTGGGGGTCGCCGGCAGCGTCCATGCAGGCCGCCCAGGCGTTGACGGCGTCAAGACGATGAATCAGGCCTTCTTCAATCAAGAAGTCGAGTGCGCGATAAACGGTGGGGGGCGCTGCGCCAGGCTGGAACTCCCGAATCTCTTCCAGCAACTCATAGGCTTTCACACTGCGTTGCCGCCGTAGCAGGATTTCCAGTACTTTGCGTCGGATCGGCGTGAGCCGGCGACCTCGTTGGCTGCAAAGTTTTTCTGCTGTTTTAAGTTGTTTGGCGATGCCCGAAGACAATTCGCTGGCTTGACGAGGCATAGTGTATCCGTGTGCCGTATGTTATAACATTGCTCTAACAGCGCTGTAAGATTCAACTTCTCATTATCCTCAATTATGTCTGTTTTTTCCCGGTCTGTGCGTCAACGTCCACCATATCGGGGCTCAATTGTTCTGTTTTCCGCCTGGGCTCGCGCGTGGCGTACTGCAATCGTGGTCGCTTTTTTGTGGGCGGTAACGGGTTGGGCCATGCAATGGTGGTAGGTTGCAGCTTATGAGCCGGGCGATTATTGAACTTGACGAAGTGTCGTTGGGCTGGCGTGATCGCGTTGCGCTTCGCGACGTGTCTGGTTGCTTTGCACAAGGGTCTTTAACTGCAGTGGTCGGGCCGAATGGCGCAGGCAAGTCGACGCTGGTCAAGGCCTTGATGGGGCAGTTAAGTCCGCTCAGTGGCCAGATTCGGCTTGCGCCCGACGCTCGCGATAATGTTGCCTGTTTGCCGCAGCTTGGTGAGCTGGACCGCAGCTTTCCGATTTGTGTGTACGATCTTGTCGCAATGGGCGCCTGGCGCCGAACCGGTTGGTGGAAGGGCTTTGGCGTTTCAGAACATGAACGGGTGCTGCAGGCGCTTGATACGGTGGGTTTGGCTGATTTCAGCCGGCGCATTATCGGTACGCTTTCGGGCGGACAGCTTCAGCGAGCCTTGTTTGCGCGCCTGATGCTGCACAATGCCAGCGTGCTGATTCTTGATGAACCCTTTGCCGCCGTCGATCGTGACACCACGGATGACTTGTTGAAGCTCTTGCTCGGTTGGCACAAAGAGGGGCGTACGGTGATTGTCGTATTGCATGATCTTGATTGTGTACGTAACTTGTTCCCAGAAACGCTTTTGTTGGCAGGGCAGGTTGTAGGCTGGGGGCCAACTGAGCAGGTGTTAAGCGCCGAAAACCTGCATCTGGCTCGCCATTTGTGTGCGGGGGACTACCTGTGAGCGGAATAGACTTCCTGTTCCTGCCTTTCACGGAGTTTGCCTTCATGCGGCGGGCACTGGCAGGTTCTGTTTCATTGGCATTTGCCGCCGGCCCGTTGGGTGTCATTCTTGTGCTGCGGCGCATGAGTCTGATGGGCGACGCGATGGCGCACGCTATTTTGCCTGGGGTCGCAGTTGGCTTTTTAACGGCCGGACTGTCGTTGTGGGCGATGGCGCTTGGCGGTTTGATAACCGGTTTGCTGGTTGCGTTATTGGCCGGGTTCGTATCTCGTTTGACGCCCTTGCGTGAAGATGCCAGTTTTGCTGCCTTTTATCTGGTTTCCCTGGGTTTGGGGGTGTTGCTGGTGTCGTTGCGCGGCTCAAATATGGATCTGATCCATGTGCTGTTTGGAACGGTATTGGGTTTGAATGATGCTTCGCTTTTATTGGTAACTGCAACCGCCACGGTGACGCTTTTTGTGCTGGCGTTAATATTGCGCCCCTTGGTGGCGGAGTGCCTTGACCCTGCATTCATGCGGGCTGAAAAAGGACGCGGTTCGATCAGCCATATGGTCTTTCTGGTCTTGTTGGTCATGACGCTGGTGGCGGGCTTTCAGGTTTTGGGTACATTAATGGTGGTTGGCATCATGATGCTGCCAGCCGCGTCGGCCCGGTTCTGGGTGCGTTCGGTTGTAAGGCAGATGGCCATGGCCGCGTTAATTGGTGTTGCTGCGTCGTACATGGGCCTGCTGTTTTCTTATTATTTCGATGTGCCGGCTTCGGCGTCGATTATTTTAACGGCGGGCATCCTGTATTTCGTTTCGGTTGTGGCGGGGCCGCAAGGTGGTTTGCTACAGGTTGCGCGTCAGTATCGCGCGCGACGTCATCTGTCACATATTGTTAAATAACGTGGGTAAAAAGAGGTAGAGCATGAACTTAGGCGTCATTTTCCTGCGTTCGTCGGCCATCAGGCGGTTATGTGCCGTTGCGATGTTTTTATTTTTTGCCGGCGCCCATGCGGCCGAGCCTGTGCGTGTTGTGGCGACATTTTCAATTCTGGGTGACATGGTTTCTGTTGTTGGGGGCGAAAACGTTGAAGTGGTCACTTTGGTGGGGCCTGAAACGGATTCACATGGGTTTGAGCCGACTGCGCGCGAAAACAGGATGCTCTCTCAGGCGCAGGTACTGGTGTCGAACGGATTGGGATTTGAAGGGTGGCTGCCGCGCCTGATAGAGGCTTCAGGGTTCGATGGCCTGGAAATTGTGGCGTCCAAAGGCGTAGAGCCGCGTTTGCTTGCGCTTTCCGATGATGATCATGGTCACCATGGACACGATCATCATGCCGGCGAGAATGGCCATGCTGACCCTCATGCCTGGCAGGACTTGACCAACGGTATTCAATATGTGCGCAATATCGCCAATGGCCTGGCGCGAATCGATCCGGTTAACCGGGCCAGATATCAGGAGCGGGCCCGGGTATATATCGAAGAAATGGAAAAGTTGCATGACGAAATAAAAGGGCAGCTTGAAGCGATTCCGGCACAGCGTCGCCGTGTAGTTACCGCGCATGATGCGTTTGGCTATTTTGGTCAGGCCTATGGCGTTACATTTATCCCGATCGTTGGTATCTCGTCTGATGCTGAACCGTCTGCGTGGGAAATGGCAGACATTATCCGGCTGATAAGGGAAAGCAAGGGCGTTGCATTGTTCGATGAAAACGCAACGGGCGCCTCTCGCATTCTGGAACAAATTGCGCGTGATACCGGGCTCAAGGTGGGTGGGGTGCTGTACTCCGATACCTTGGCCTCGGTTGATCAGCCGGCGGGCACTTACCTGGGTATGTTCAAGTGGAACGCGGGCCGGTTGTTGTTTTCAATCAAGCCTTGAGTATCGCAAGCGCCGGCCCTGTGCGTGTTATTTGCTTTTGCGAGTTGCACGGGGATGAGCTTTGTCATAGGCGTTAGCCAAATGCTGGAAGTCCAGGCGCGTATAAATTTGCGTCGTGGAAATATTGGCATGCCCCAATAGCTCTTGCACCGCTCTTAAGTCCTGTGCCGATTGCAGCATATGGCTGGCAAAACTGTGACGCAGGCTGTGTGGATGAACGTTGATGGGCAGGCCCAGCTGTTGGACCAGTTTGTTCAACTGTATCTGAACGACACGCGGGCTGATACGTTTTCCCCGTTCCCCAAGAAAAAGTGCGGCTTCGGTATCTGCACTGGGCTGGCTCGCCAGCAAATCCCGACGCACTACAAGCCATTTTTGTACGGCCTGAATTGCATGACGCCCCAGCGGTACTTGGCGTGTTTTACCGCCTTTTCCGGCAATGGTTGCCTGTGCGTTGGGAAGGTCGACCCAACTGGCGGAAGTGTGTTGGGGGCTATGGTGGTAGCGCCAATCGAGACTCACCAGCTCGGCTAAACGTAGGCCACTGGAGTATAAAACTTCAAACATGGCCTGGTCGCGCAGTTCAATATTTGAGTTCGGTGGCGGCAAGCCAGGCCGGTCGAGTAACGCCTGGGTTTGCTCAACGGACAGTGCTTTGGGCAACTGTCTTGCTGCTTTCGGAGCACGTATGCCTTTTGTGGGGTTTTCGTTCAGGCCGGCTTGCGGGCCCCACCATTGATAGAAGCCGCGCCATGCCGCGAGCGCACGTGCCAGGCTGCGGGGCTGGTGGCCCTGGCTGCGCAGCCGGGCGATGGTGCGGCGAATATGATCTTCATGCAGATTTTCCACTGTGGTGTCTGGATTCAGCGCAATCAGATGAGCCAGGTCGTGTTCGTATGCCTGCAGGGTATGGCGTGAATAACGTCGGTTTGTTTCCAGGTGGCGTAGCCAGCGACGCACGGGCTCAGGTAGTGCGCTCACTGTGCTCATCCTACTTCAGCCGGGAAAGCGCAGCTGAAGCGAGCGAACTTAAAATTTCCAGGAATGCGGTGCCCATGTCGGGTTGGAAGCGCTCCTGGTCATTTGCAGCCAGGACCAACAAACCAAATACACCCTCATTGTCTTTCAGGGGCACCACGGCCAGCGATTGGGCTGGCTCGTTTAGCCATGCGATCACAGGTTGATCGGTAACCGGCCCGCAGTAAGGCGTGTCCAGGGTGTCGGCATATTGCTTTATTTCTGCCGTCATGCCGTCGGTAAATTGTGTGTTGCCGCATTGCGACAACCCCCACACCTTCAGTGATGTGTTCGGCAGTTCAAACAAGGACGATAAGTGATCGACAATTAATTGGGGCAGGCGCTCTGCGTTGGGCTCGGCCAGCATTTGACAACACCAGGTGGTGAGGGTGCGACTGATTTTCTCGTTGCCCGACGCGTTGTTGATCAGGCCCGACAAACGCCACTCAAGGTCTTTGGTCTTGGCGCGAAGGGTAAGGATCTGACGCTCACCCAAAGAAATTGCCCGTGTTTCATGCGGGTGCGGGACCCGCAATTCCGAGAATACTTCAGCGTGCTCGTGGAAAAACTCCGGGTTGCTTGCCAGGAAGCGGGCGATGTCTTCAGCGGTGAAGGTTGAGGCGCTCATTTGCCAATTGTCCTTGTTCAGTCGTTTTGGGTAAGCTTATCAATGTCGACCTCTCCGGTAAACACAGTCGTTGCCGGGCCGGTCATGTAGAGATCGGGGTTTGCCCAATCGATCGTTAGTGTGCCGCCGCGAGTATGTACCGTTACCGGGTTGTCGAGCAAGCCGCGGCGTATGCCCGCAACCGCAGCTGCGCAGGCCCCTGTGCCGCATGACAACGTCTCGCCCGCACCCCGTTCGTAAACGCGCAGTTTTATGGTGTGTCGGTCAACAATTTCCATGAATCCGGCATTCACCCGCTGGGCAAATCGAGGATGCGACTCAATGAAGGGGCCCAGTTCTGCAACGGGTGCCGTTTCGATGTTTTCCACAACCTGGACGGCGTGGGGGTTCGAGATGGCAACCAGTGAAATATGAACAGGTGAAGAGGCGTTCGGCACCGGCAACAGCCAGACGGCGTCTTGATGTTGCTGTTCGCTACTTAACGCTTTCGCATTGAAGTGAAGGTCCTCGGGCTCAAAGCGTGTTTGTCCCATATTGACGATAACTTCACCGGTGTCGGTTTCAGTCAGGACAATCAGGCCGGTTTGTATCTCGGCCTTTAAAGGGTTTCTTTTGGAAAGCCCCTGCTCGTGAACGAAACGCACGAAGCATCTGGCACCGTTTCCGCAGTGTTCCACTTCGCTGCCATCTGAGTTGAAAACGCGGTAACGAAAGTCGGCTTCAGGATGCGACGGTGTGTCCACCAGCAGCACCTGGTCGGCACCGATGCCGAAGTGTCGATCAGCCAGGGCGCGGGCGCGTTTCGGAGTCATTTCGATTGCCTGGCGTATGCCGTCCAGAACAACGAAGTCGTTTCCTGCGCCATGCATTTTGGTGAATGTCCAGATTGTCATGGTGTTCTTCAGTAAGGTTTGGGGCCGTCGTCGGGACGAGTTTTGAAGCGCCGATGCACCCAATAGTACTGCGCCGGGTCTTCCCGCACCCAGTCTTCAATCAGCCGGTTGATTCGTGTCGTAGCGGCGGTGGGGTCGTCGTTGCCCGGAAAGTCTGCGATGGGAGGCAGGACACGAACATTGTAGACCCCGGTTTCCAGGTCGAGGTTGCTGACAATCGGCAAGACTGCCGCATTCCACGACTGCGCTATCTGTGCCGTGCTGGGCAGTGTTGCAGCTGGAACACCGAAAAAAGGCACAAACACGGCGCCTTTAGGGCCAAAATCCATATCCGGCAGATAGTAAACGGGAATTCCCTGGCGTAAAAGCCTTATCAGGCCCCGAATACCGTCTTTGCGGCTGATCAGGAATGATTCATTGAAGCGCGAACGACCTTCCTGCATCAGCGCATCCACGTCGGGGTCGCTTGAGGGCGTGTAGAACGTTGCTGTGCGTTTGCTGTGCATGGTCAGCCGCGAACCGGCGGCATCGAGCCCGACAAAATGCGGCGCCAGAATCAGTATCTTCCGGTCTGCCTGCAGCATTGCGTCGAAGTGCTCCAGACCGCTTATTTTCACGGTTTGCTCAACACGTTCGGGCGTGCCAAACCAGATCAGTCCGCGATCAATAATCGATTGTGCCAACAAATAGAAATGCCGGTGCAACAGGGCTTCACGTTCATGGTCAGCCAGGTCCGGAAAGCACAAGCGCAGGTTGGTGCGCACAATGTGAGCGCGAGAACGCATCAGTCGGGGAGTCAGCCACCCGAGCAGACGCCCCCAGCGCAAGCGTGTGCGGGTGGGGCACCGTCCAAAATACTGGAAAACGGTCCGAAGAAGGGAGGACTTGCTAAATGTCATGGTTCTGCATCATTGGGCTTCGGGGGGGCGCCGGCCGGTGTTTTGTAACGGTTGTAGCTCCAAAGATATTGTTCGGGAAAGCGTCGGATGAGTGTTTCCATTGTCTGGTTGATCAGTGTTGCTTGTTCTATCGAGTCAGTGGGAAAAGGATCGGGCAGGCGAACATAGTGAATGCGCCAGCCCTTGCCCTGGGGCAGGCGCTCTCCCGCCGTGAGGATAACCGCTACACCCGTTTGCGCCGCCAGTTTTCCAGCGAGTGTCATTGTGTAGGCGGGCCGGCCAAAAAAGGTCGCCCAAACGCCTTCACCTTCGGCGGGTGCCTGATCGGGCAGCATGCCGACGGCCTCGCCCCTCCTCAATGCTTTGACGAACTCGCGTACCCCTTGACGATTGGCTGGCACTGCACGCAGGCCGGGGGCATTGCGGGCACTTTCCATAATGGGGGCCAAAACGGGTTTGCGGGGAGGACGGAACATAACCGTGATAGGCCCATGGCGCGTTAAGTAACGGGCGGTAATTTCAAAACAGCCCAGGTGGGGCGTAAGGTAAAGTACGCCACGGCCTTCGGCAAGCGCGGCCTCTACAACGTGATCGTCGTCGCTTACCACCATGCCCAGGCTTTCTTCATTTTTAAGCCAGACCTTTGGCAGCTCCATGATCATCGCACCGGCCTGCGCGGCCGCTTCCCTGGCAAAGGCTTCATCACCGTAGCCTGCTTGCTGCGCGTTGTATTGCAGGCGCTCACGGTACTTGTCGGGCCAGCCATATACCAGGCGTCCGCCTACGCGCCCCAGGGCTTGTAAAACCGACAGTGGAAGAAATGATAATAAACGAAACAGAAAAAGCAGCATGGCAGCTTATAAGCGCAAATTATGAGCATAAACAGTACGAATTGTTATTTTCGCTTAAAATAAAAATTGTCGCCGAGTTAACCGACAACTTGCGGGGCGACAGCCAACTGATGGTTTTTTATCCGAAGGCCAATTTTTCCGCTAAAGCGTCGCGCCCAGATCGCAACTGCACAGCAGGTATCCGAGGTGCAACGCAATGTTCAACCTCAGTGCCAAAGTACATGGCCTTGAATTTATAAGGATGTTCGCTGTGTCCAGTAACGATTTTCTCTTTACCTCCGAGTCTGTTTCCGAAGGTCATCCCGACAAAGTCGCCGACCAAATCTCCGATTCCATTCTTGATGCCATTCTCGAGCAGGATCCCTTTGCTCGTGTCGCCGCGGAAACGCTTTGCAATACCGGCCTGGTGGTCTTGGCCGGTGAGATCACGACGACTGCGAATATTGATTACATCCAGATTGCCCGGGATACCATCAAACGCATCGGTTACGACAACACTGACTACGGTATCGACTATAAGGGTTGTGCCGTTTTGGTGGCTTACGACAAGCAATCGCCCGACATTGCCAAAGGGGTCGACCGCAATCCCGAGCAAAACATGGATCAGGGCGCAGGCGACCAGGGGTTGATGTTTGGCTATGCCTGCGATGAAACGCCCGATCTCATGCCGGCGCCCATTTGGTATGCGCACCGTTTGGTTCAGCGCCAAAGCGAGTTGCGCAAGGATGGTCGTTTGCCTTGGCTGCGTCCCGATGCGAAGTCGCAGGTTACCTTCCGCTATGTCAACGGCAAGCCTGTTGAAGTCGACACAGTTGTGTTGTCGACTCAGCATGCGCCTGACATTTCCCAGGCAGATATTCGCGAAGCCGTAATCGAGGAGATCGTCAAGCCCATTATTCCCGAAGGCCTGCTTACCGATAAAACCAAGTTCATGATCAATCCTACCGGCATCTTCGTGATTGGTGGTCCTCAGGGCGATTGCGGGCTAACGGGCCGCAAGATCATTGTGGACACTTATGGTGGCGCCTGCCCGCACGGAGGCGGGGCTTTCTCGGGCAAGGATCCCTCTAAGGTTGACCGTTCCGCTGCGTATGCCGCGCGTTACGTTGCCAAAAACGTGGTTGCTGCAGGTTTGGCGCGTGAATGCCAGGTGCAGATAAGCTACGCCATTGGTGTAGCGGAACCCATCAACATCACCGTGCATACGAATGGCACCGGCGTGATGCCTGATGACAAAATCGCTTTGCTGGTGCGGGAGCACTTCGATTTGCGTCCCAAGGGCATCATCAATATGCTCAACCTGTTGCGCCCCATTTACAGCAAAACAGCTGCATATGGTCATTTTGGCCGTCCTGAGCCCGAATTTACCTGGGAGTCAACCGACAAGGTCGACGTGCTCAAGAAAGCGCATTAATTAAAAGGACGTGTGTGTCTGATTCTGTTCGCAATCCCGATAATAATAGTCGTCTGACGCCTACCGACTCACCCTGCGTGGCGGTGTGCTCGACACTGTACGATGATGTGTGTCGGGGTTGTGGCAGAACGGCTATGGAGGTGGCCAACTGGGTTTTTCTGTCTGAAGAGGAAAAGCGCGTTGTTTGGGCGCGCATTAAAGCCCAGGGTTACCCCAGGCGAAATTCTTGAAAAATAAAGTAGCGGGGCGTGGGCGCAATCTGGAAAATCGCCGCAACTACGTTACAATACGGATTCCCTGAGGGGCGCTGCGACGGGGTTCTCCCGCTAGGCTCAGGGTCATCCCATTTTTAGTACAACGGCGCTCATCATCACCTGCAAGGCAGGCGGCGATGAGCAAAACGTTGTTCATCTCGTTGGCTTAGGCAGGTTTAGGGGTTTTCCACCATGAACACTGTTGCTGACAATTCCGTACAAGATTACATCGTTGCCGATATCGGGCTGGCCCAATGGGGTCGCCGTGAAATCGCCATTGCCGAAACTGAAATGCCCGGCCTGATGGCCACGCGTGAAGAGTATGCTGCCGCACAGCCGCTGAAAGGTGCGCGTATTGCCGGCAGCCTGCACATGACCATTCAAACGGCCGTGCTTATTGAAACGCTGGTTGCGTTGGGTGCTGAGGTACGTTGGGCATCATGCAATATCTACTCTACTCAAGATCATGCGGCTGCCGCGATCGCTGCTGCCGGCAACCCGGTTTTTGCCGTCAAGGGCGAAACGCTGGAGGATTACTGGCAATATACCCATAAAATCTTCGAGTGGCCTGGTGAGCAGGCCAACATGATTCTCGACGATGGCGGTGATGCCACTTTACTTTTACACCTGGGCGCCAAGGCCGAGAAAGACCTGTCCGTTCTGAACAACCCGGGCAGTGAAGAAGAGCGGGTGCTGTTTGCCGCCATCAAGGCTCAATTGCAAAAAGATGGCAGTTGGTATTCCACGCGTCTGGCTCAAATCAAAGGCGTAACCGAAGAAACCACAACCGGTGTGAACCGTTTGTATCAAATGGCCAAAAAAGGCGACCTGGCTTTCCCGGCCATTAATGTGAATGATTCAGTCACCAAGTCCAAGTTCGACAACCTTTATGGTTGCCGGGAGTCGCTGGTTGACGGTATCAAGCGTGCAACCGACGTGATGGTTGCAGGCAAAGTGGCCGTGGTTGTGGGTTTTGGTGATGTAGGCAAGGGGTGTGCCCAGGCGCTGGCGGCGTTGCGTGCCCAGGTGTGGGTAACGGAAGTCGATCCCATTTGTGCGCTGCAGGCGTCTATGGAAGGCTACAAAGTGGTCACCATGGAAGAGGCTTGCGACAAGGCCGACATGTTCGTAACGGCTACCGGTAACTACCATGTCATTACGCGCCAGCATATGGAGCGTATGAAAGACCAGGCAATCGTTTGCAACATCGGTCACTTCGACAACGAAATCGATGTGGCCGGTATTGAGGACCTGGAGTGGGAAGAAATCAAACCCCAGGTTGATCACGTTATTTTCCCCGACGGCAAGCGCATTATTTTGCTGGCACAAGGACGTCTGGTGAATCTGGGTTGTGCGACAGGACACCCTTCCTTTGTGATGTCGGCCTCATTCACTAATCAGACCATTGCGCAAATTGAGCTGTTTACGCGTGGCGATGCTTACGAAAACGGCAAGGTGTACGTGCTACCCAAGCATCTTGACGAAAAGGTGGCGCGTCTGCATCTGAAAAAACTGGGCGTGAATCTCACACAGTTGTCGCCAGAGCAGGCCGATTATATTAACGTGCCGGTCGATGGACCTTACAAGCCAGACCACTACCGGTATTAAGTTGGGCGTGTTGTTCAAGTAGTAAACGTTTCTTCACCTTGCCAACAGGAGGCAAACCATGGAATTGTTGTTAATCTGGGTTTTAAATGCGGTTGCTTTGTTAATCGTGGCTTATATCTTGCCGGGTATTACGGTTGCTTCGTTCTGGTCGGCACTGATCGCCGCTTTGGTACTGGGTTTACTCAATACTTTGGTCAAGCCGCTATTGGTTCTGCTTACGCTGCCGATTACGGTGGTTACGCTGGGCCTTTTCCTGCTTGTGCTTAATGCGCTGGTGTTCTGGTTCGCGGGGTCTATTTTGCGCGGGTTCCAGGTTGGCGGGTTTTGGTGGGCGCTGCTAGGGGCACTTATTTACAGCATTATCTCGGGCTTGTTGTCGGGGCTGATTGCAAGATGAATGCTTCACGGGGGTTAAGCCTGGAGTTTTTTCCCCCGCGCGATGACAACGCGCGGGGCAAACTGACCAAGGCAGCAAAAGAACTGGAAGTCTTAAATCCTGCTTACGTCAGTGTTACGTTCGGCGCAGGCGGCTCAACCCGAGAGGGGACGGCCGATGCGGTGAGTCTTCTGCAGCAGGCAGGTTACGATGCAGCACCGCACTTGTCGTGTATTGGCGCGAGCCGCCCTGTGCTGGACGAAATACTCCAGTACTATCGTGATCAGGGGGTGCGTCGCCTGGTTGCCTTGCGGGGAGATTTACCTTCGGGCATGGGCATGAACAAGGGTGATTTGCATCATGCGGTCGATCTGGTTCGGTTTATTCGGGAACACACAGGTGACTGGTTTCACATTGAAGTAGCCGCCTATCCCGAAGTTCATCCGCAGGCCAGGGGCGCGCAGGCCGATTTGAATCATTTCGCCGAAAAGGTTCAGGCCGGCGCGAATAGTGCCATTACCCAATACTTTTTTAATGCGGATGCTTACTACGACTTTGTTGAGCGCGCCCATGGCAAGGGCGTGAGCGTACCGATCGTGCCGGGCATTATGCCCATTACCAACCACAATCAATTGGTACGGTTTTCAGATATGTGCGGTGCCGAAGTGCCGCGCTGGATTCGGCAGCGCCTGACGGATTACGGTGACGATCTGGCCTCGATAAGGGCATTTGGTGCAGATGTTGTAACGCGGTTGTGCCAGGATCTGCTCGATCAGGGCGCACCGGGCTTGCATTTCTACACGTTGAACAACGCCAGTGCAACGCTGGCAGTTGCGCGCCAGCTTACTTAAGCGCCCAGCCTTTGTCTGTCAGGATGGCATCAAGCGGGAAATCGTGCTTGGCCGGCGTATGCGGCACGCCCATTCGCTCCAGGTCGCCACACGCCCAGGCGATGCCCATGGCGTATGGGTTGTGTCCCGCTTGTTTTAAATGAGCCAGCGTGCGGTCGTAATAGCCTTTTCCATAACCGATTCGGTCTCCTTGGCGGGTATAGCCCAACGTAGGGACCAACACGACATCGGGCGAAGGAGCGACAGGGCCTTGTGGTTCCGGGATACCAAAAGCACCCGTTTTCATCGGGACGTCGGGGGTCCAGACGCGAAATTCCATGGGTTGGTCGGGGCCGGTTACCACGGGTAACGATACCGTGATTCCCTCTTCTTCCACCCACTGGTATAACAGCGGCTGCAGTTGCGGTTCTTCAGGCATCGACCAAAAAGCGGCGATGTTCTGGTAGGCTGGTTCGGTTCGCTCTTCCTGTTCGGCGCGTGTGGTGGCCACCCAGGTATAGAGCCTTCCCCGAATCAATAGTCCACCGCGTCGGGTCTCGCTTGGGTCCTGGGCTGCACGAGCGGCTTTCAATCGATCGCGAATAGCGCTCGTATTATTCTCTATACTGTCAGTCATGGTGGAAATTCTGCAAGGTTGAAACAAAGATGGTGTTCAAGCAGTGTCAACGGTATCAGAAATTATGGTGTCGTGCCGGTCTTGGTTTGCTTGTGGCCGGTGTGCTGGGTTTCGCTGTTTCCAGCCCGGCAAAGGCGCAGGAAGAGGTCGAGGTCATCAACATTACGGTTCGACCGGACCCTTCCCTTCAGGCCGTGATCCGCGCGCGTGAAGCAATGAACAGGAAGCGCTGGAGCGAACTGGAGACGTTGGTGCCGCAAGCCTCGCAGGCACCGCTTCTGGGGTCCTACGCGGAATATTGGCTGTTGCGTCGCGACCTTACCAACCCGGCAACGCCGGTGCCAACCGAGCGTCTTGAGCGCTTTATGTCCACCAATCAGGATGCTTACCTGGCAGATCGCGTCCGTTCTGATTGGATTGTTGCAGCTGCCCGCACAGGTGATTACGCCAGAGCGGTCTCGTTAGCGCCTGTTGTTGCCAGTAATGCCCAGGTAGATTGCGCGGTTCTGTTGTCCCGGCATATGCTGGGTGAACAGGTTAACGGGCAGGTTGCCGTCGATACCTTTGAGCCTGTGAGTCTTTGCTGGATGATGCTCGACGAACTGGTTGATAAAAATATCGTGAGCTGGAAGCAGCTCGAGACCATGTTGCGCGCAACGCTTGAAACCAGCAAGACAGGCAACGCGCGGCGTTTGGCCGCCTTGATGTTCGATGCCGGTCAGATGAAGTCGTATTCTGCATTCATGAAAAACCCGCGGCAATGGCTTGCCGGCCGGCAAGCGCCCAAAACAACGGCTGATATTGCGCTGGTCACGTTGGCACTGTCGCGCCTTGCCCGTGGCGACCGCGATGCTGAAACCGCTTATATCCAGAACGATTGGGCCGCCAGTGTGCCCAAGGCCGATCTCGAGTGGGTCTGGGGGCAGTTCGGCTTGATTGCTGCGTTAAATGTTGAGCCCGATGCCGTCCAGTGGTACCGGCGTTCGGGGAATATTCCCAAAACCGATTACAACCATGCCTGGGAGGTGCGTTCTGAGCTGCGCCAGGCGCCAATAGATTGGGTTCAGGTGAGTCGCGCGATTCAGAAAATGACGCCGCGCCAGCAAGCCGAGCCGGTCTGGGTTTATTGGTATGCCCGTTCGTTGGCCGCTCAAGGTAATGATGCGGCTGCACGCCAGTATTATCAGTCTATTCAGAATGATTACAGTTTTTACGGGCAGTTGGCTAACGAGGAATTGGGTCAAACAATTCCCATCCCGCCGGCTCCTGTTGCCGTTACGCCGGATGAGCTCGCCCAGGCGCGCAACAACCCCGGCTTACAGCGGGCCATCAAGTTGTTTGATTTGGGTTGGCGGGCTGAGGCCGTGCCGGAGTGGAACTTTACCCTGCGAGGAATGAGCGACCGCGAGTTATTGGCCGCCGCAGAACTGGCGCGCGAAGAGCAGATTTTTGATCGTGTCGTCAATACCTCACTGCGTACTGCCAGTGTCGCTGATTTTTCCCAGCGGTTTGTGGCCCCGTTCGAGGGGCGGGTCAGTGCCAAAGCGCGGGAAATCAATCTTGACCCGGCCTGGGTATATGGCCTGATTCGACAGGAGTCGCGCTTTATTACCGATGCCCGTTCACATGTCGGTGCATCGGGCCTGATGCAGCTCATGCCCGCTACGGCCCGTTGGGTTGCGCGTAAAATCGGCATGTCCAACTTTAATCCTTCAATGGTTAACGACTTCGACGTGAATACCATTCTGGGTACCCAGTATTTGAAGATGGTGCTTGAAGACTTGGATGGCAGTCAGGTTTTGGCTACTGCGGGGTATAACGCGGGGCCGGGGCGCTCGAAACAGTGGCGCGCCAAATTATTGGGGCCAGTGGAAGGGGCGGTTTTTGCAGAGACGATACCGTTTACCGAAACCCGGTTGTATGTAAAGCATGTCTTGTCCAATGCGGTTTACTACGACATGCTGTTTTCGGGCCAGCCGCAATCATTGAAAGCGCGCCTTGCCACAATCAGTCCGAACCGGTCCCGACGCACTGATTTGCCCTGATGGAAAATGCCGTGCCCAGGTTGCCTGTTGTTGCATCCGATCCTCTTATTGGCGACTTACAGGCATACGTCGTTGGGGGGGCGGTGCGCGATGCGCTGCTGGGGTTGCCCCCGGGTGATCGCGATTGGGTTGTGGTGGGTGCCACGCCTGAACAAATGGTGCAGAAAGGCTTTATTCCTGTGGGTGATGACTTCCCGGTATTTCTGCATCCGGAAACGAAAGAGGAATATGCCTTGGCCCGAACCGAGCGCAAATCGGGGCGTGGCTATAAAGGTTTTACTTTCTATACGGGTCAAGACGTTACCCTGGAAGAGGATTTGGGCCGGCGCGACTTAACCATAAACGCGATTGCGCAAACACCCGACGGCCAATTGGTGGATCCTTTGAATGGATCTGCAGACATTCAACGACGCGTTCTGCGCCATATTGGCGAAGCGTTTTGTGAAGACCCGGTGCGCTTGCTGCGGTTGGCCCGCTTTGCCGCCAGGTTTACACATTTTTCTATTGCGCCGGAAACACTAACGCTGGCACGCAAGCTGGTTACCGAGGGTGAAGTCGATGTATTGGTTCCGGAGCGGGTTTGGCGTGAAGTCAGTCGCGGGCTGATGAGTGACGCACCCTATCGAATGTTCGATGTGCTGGCTGAAACGGGTGCCCTGCAGCGGGTTATGTCCGGCCTGGTCTTCGATGCCGTTACGCGTCGCCAACTGCAATGTGCGGCGCAACATCATTTGCCGCTGCCCAGTCGTGCCGCCTTGATGTGTTTTGCTTCGGGGCGTCCGGAGGCGATTTTGCTGTCGGTGAAAGCCCCATCCCAATGTGTTGATTATGCCCGCTTGCTACCTGTTGTCAGCTCAAGCCTGACGACGGCTCAAACTGCGGATGATTATCTGACACTGATTGAAAGATGTGATGGCTTGCGCAAGCCCGAGCGCTTCATTGATCTGATTGAAGCGGCATGCTGCACTGACGTACAGCTTTCCGATGCGCAGGCCGCTTTGCGTCGGAGCTGGGAGGCTCGCCTGAACTGTGTGCGTGCGGTGAATGGCGGCCTGGTTGCACGGCAGCATCAGGGCCAGCCCCTGGCAATTAAAGAGGCCGTGCGCCAAGCGCGGCTGCAGGCCCTTGCCGGGATGTAGGTGCGCCTGCCGCAGCTTCGACGGTGGCGCCGGTTCAAAGGCGATCGCGCCTATCGCCGCGGTGAAAGCCCAATAGTGGCGGATCAATACCTCGACCCACCATCATGACTTTGAACAACTCACCCATTTCGGCCTCTGACAGCAGGGTTTGTGCCGACGCCATGGTACGTGCTTGCTCCAGCGCATCGGCTTTCGTCATTTCAGCCAGTTGGTTTACAAAGCCCGTATTAATCAGGAACCGGGCTTGTGAGGTATAGCCCAGTACATCGAGCTTTGCCTTAAGGGCGGCGTCTGCAATGGCGGTAAAGTCGACATGGGCAGTGATATCCTGCATGCCCGGATAGACGAGCGGTTCAGCATGGGCGTGATGACGAAAATGGCACATCAAAGTCCCTTGCGCCCGCTGTGGGTGATAGTACTCGTGTCGGGGAAAACCATAGTCGACGATCAGTGCTGCGCCTTTGTGAAGCCATTGGCCCAATGCCTCAACCCAAGCCTCGGCACGCAAATTAATTTCAGATGTGTAGCCCGGCAATGGCGGCATTCGTGAATGGACGATTTCGGTCAGTTCTTTTGATGCCGGGCGTTCAGCCCATGAGAGTGGCGAGCCCAGCGTTACGCCTTTTTCCAGGAGTTGACCTGATTCGTCCCATCGGAATACCGAGACGGGCATTGCATCCAGTACTTCGTTGGCGACTACACAACCTTCGAAACGGCGGGGAAGGCTGTCGCGCCATTGCACATTGGCCTCGAGTATGTCGAGCCGCTCACCCTGGCGCTCACGAAGTTCACCCGACACTTCGATAATGGTGTATTGCGGCTCAATACCCATTTCACGCAGTGCCTTGATAATGCTGAAGGCCAATGCGCCCGATCCGGCACCGAATTCAAGCACGTGATTTGATTCCGATCGCTGCAGTACCTCTGCGATTTGTTGAGCCAGTGCCTGCCCATACGCCGGTGTGAGCTCAGGGGCCGTGGTGAAGTCGCCCGGCGCCTCGGGGTTCGGAAACTTCTGGCTGCCGGCTACGTAATATCCCAGGCCGGGAGCGTACAGAGCCAGATCCATATAGGTGTCGAACGACATGAAGTGATCGGGCTGCTGTTGTAGTTTCGTTTGAATGGCGTCCACCACTTCCCGGCAGTGCCTTGCTGAATTGGTGTCCAGTGCCGGCAGACCTGCCGGTGTTTGAATGGTCGTTTCTTCGGAATCAGGCGTCATGGTGTGGTTTGTACGGGAGGGCGGTTTTACTGGGTGCTTCAGCCGATACAGGGAAACACACATGGTTATGAAAAAGCCCGCCAACAATCCCAGGATAGCGCCTACGACAAAGTTGTCGAAGATCAGCCATAAAGGTAGCGCCAGCAGCAAGGAAGTGAGCAGGGGTCTGTTGAGAAGTTCTTTCATGCCCCTTCATTTTATCCTGCTCACTGTCCCGAAGGGGTTCAGGCTGTTTGTGTTTCCAGCGTTTCACGGCCGATTTTCAGTTCTCGCGCCATCTGGGCCACGTGACGACCTTGGTATCGGGCGCCGTCCAGCTCGTTCTTGCTGGGCTGACGCGAACCGTCACCGTTGGCGATTGTTGAGGCCCCATAAGGGGTGCCGCCGGTAATCTGGCTGTTGTCGGTTTGACCCTGGAAAGAGTAGGGCAGGCCCACTATGCTCATGCCGTGGTGCAACAGCACGGTGTGGAACGTTAATAATGTGCTTTCCTGGCCGCCGTGCTGCGAGGCGGTTGAAGTGAATACACTGCCGATTTTTCCAATCAGCTTTCCTTTAGCCCACAAACCGCCGGTTTGGTCCAGAAAGTTTTTCATTTGTGCTGCCATATTGCCAAAGCGCGTGGGTGTACCGAAGATAATGGCGTCGTATTCAGCCAATTCGTCGGGGTTTGCGACAGGCGCGGCCTGGTCGACTTTGTAGTGGCTTGCCTTGGCTACATCTTCCGGTACCAGTTCAGGTACCCGCTTGATGTCTACCTGGGCGCCATCAACGGCACGCGCACCTTCGGCTACAGCCTGTGCCATGGTTTCTATATGACCATAAGCGGAATAATATAAAACGAGAACTTTTGACATTGTGTTGACTCCGTGGAAAATAAAAAAAATGGAAATGGTGTTGATTGATGAGGTGGCCTGCGCAGGGGTACTGCTTATCAAGGCAGGTCGAACAGCAGCACCTCGGCCTCAAGGCCGTGTGCCAGCAATAAAGCGGGTTCATCCTTGATCTTCAGGCCATCACCTGCTTTGAGCTCGTGTTCATTGACCTTGATCGAGCCACGGGCTACATGCAGATAGGTTTGACGGTCCGCCGGCGGGGTGTAGTCAATACGCTCATCGCCGTTCAGCAAGGTTGCGTAGATACGCGCGTCCTGATGCAGGAAAAGGGCGTCGTCATCCGGATTGCCGGAAGCCAGCAGTTTCAACTGGCCACGTTTCTCTCCTTCCTGAATATGGCGCTCCTGATACGACGGTGTCACGCTCTGCCTCTTAGGCAAGAGCCAGATTTGAAGAAAATGCACAGGTTCGCTGGAGGAGGGGTTGAATTCGCTATGCTGCACGCCGGTGCCGGCACTCATTAACTGCATATTGCCCGGTTTCAAGATTGAACCCGAGCCCATTGAGTCACGATGTTCCAGTGCACCTTCCAGCACGTACGACAAAATTTCCATGTCGCGGTGCCCATGCGTGCCGAAACCCTTGCCGGGTTGTACCGTGTCATCGTTGATCACACGCAAGGCACTCCATCCCATGTGGGCAGGGTCATGATAGTGGCCGAATGAGAAAGAGTGGTGGCTGTTGAGCCAATCGAGTTGGACATGGCCACGCTCGTGGGCAGCGCGTCGTTCAATCATGCTTTGTTCCGGATGAGGTTAAGTTAAGTCCCATTTTATGGTCGATAAATATGATAAAAAAGCGCTAAAATATGATTGTTCTTATCTAATAAATAGATATATTTTCCGGGTCAAGCGCATGGATTATCTAAAGACGACGTTGGAGCAATGGCGTGCGCTGGCGGCCGTGGTTGAGTATGGCGGTTTTGCCCAGGCGGCCCAGGCGCTGCATCGGAGTCAGTCTTCTATCAGTTATCTGGTCGGTAAACTGCAATCGCAAATTGGTTTGCCTGTTCTGGAGGTGGAAGGACGCAAAGCCCACCTCACCGATGCGGGTCATACCTTGTTGGCGCATGCCCAGGCACTGTTAAGCGACGCGTACGAACTGGAGGAATTGGCGCAGCGCATGGGGGCGGGGTGGGAGGCTGAATTGCGTCTCGTGGTTGACGTTGCTTTTCCCAAGGTTTTGCTGGTAGAGGCACTGAAGCGATTTTCTCAGGAAGCACCGTTCACCAAGCTCAAATTAAGTGAGGTCGTTCTGTCTGGTGCGGAAGAGGCTCTATTGGAACAAGACGCGGATATGATGATTGGGGCCTATATTCCGAAGGGACATCTGGGTCAGATATTGCTTCAAGTCTCTTTTATTGCAGTTGCGCATCGTGATCATCCGTTGGTTCAGGGCAGAACGATTCAAGAGGATGACCTGAGGCGGCATATGCATATCGTTGTGCGGGATTCCGGTACGCAGAACCCGCGAGACGAGGGCTGGCTTGGCTCAACACAGCGCTGGACGGTCAGCAGGCTGGAAGCGTCGGTGTCTTTGGTGGCGGGTGGCTTGGGGTTCGCCTGGCTGCCGCAACACCTTGTGGAGCCGTATCTGAATCAGGGTGTGCTCAAGCCCATTCCTGTTGTGTTGGGTCAAACGCGCAAGACGCCGCTTTATCTGGTGTTTGGCAAAGGTGCGCACACAGGGCCGGCAGCAAGCTGCCTGGCGGGCATACTCCAGGATCTGGGCGCACAAGAGCGCTAGAATGGCATTATTCAAAAAGCGAAGAGACATATGGAAAGCATTCAATCTATTCTTCAGGCCCGCTATAGCTGTCGCGCCTATCAAGACAAACCTGTGCCGCAGGACACGATTCAACAAATACTCCGCCAGGCGCAACAGTCTGCCTCGTGGTGCAATGTACAGCCCTGGGAGGTGCTGGTTCTGGGAGGGGAAGCCACGCGACGGTTTGGCGATGCGTACCATAAGCATGTCCAGTTAAATCCGGCGACACCCGACTTCCCCTGGCCTGAGCGCTATGAAGGGGTGTATCAGCAACGTCGTCGCGAATGTGGCTTTGCCTTGTACAACACGCTGGGAATCCAGAAGGAAGATCGCGAGGCAACACAGCGGCAAATGCTCGAGAATTACCGGTTTTTCGGTGCGCCTCATCTTGCGCTGATTACCACGCCGAAGAAACTGGGCGTGTATGGCGCGGTGGATTGCGGTATTTATGTGGCCAATTTCATGGCGCTGGCGCACAGCCATGGCCTTGCCACTATTGCCCAGGCGGCTGTGGCTTCACACCCTCATTTCGTGCGTGAGTATTTCAACCTGCCTGCTGATCGATTGCTGGTATGCGGTATTGCTTTTGGTTATGAAGACGCCAACCAGAAGATCAATCGTTACCGAACTACGCGCGACGAAATTGAGCGCGTAGTTCGATGGGAAGGTTTTAATTAAGCAAACTGCGCATTACGGGGCGCAGGGCGGCGTCCTTGCGGTTTGGCTCCAAAACCAGGGCGCGGTGCTCGGGTGCTGGGGCGTGGGGCAGGCTTTGCGTACGATGGTTGGTCGCCGTCGGCTTTTCCTGGTCGGCCGCGGCCACTGCTGCCGCTTTTCTCGAATGGGCTGTTGCCGTAGGCTTTTTTGGTAAAGCCTTCTTTCGCTTTTCCAGGCGCGCCACCGGGTTTGCGTTTACCCGCGAATTTTCCAGTACTGCGTTTGGGGCCACTTGAAGTTGTTTTCTTTGGCTCCAGGCCGGTAATGGTCTCGGCTGGGATCGGCTGTCCGATAAAGTTTTCGATACGACGAATCTTATAGCGTTCAGCGTGTGTCGCCAGGGTATAAGCCAGGCCACTGTTGCCCGCACGACCGGTACGGCCGATGCGGTGCGTGTAGTCTTCAGGCTGCATGGGCAGGTCGTAGTTAATGGCATGGCTGATGCCTTGCACGTCGATGCCGCGCGCGGCAACGTCGGTTGCAACCAGGATACGCAGTTTCTGACGTTGCAGCAGGCCAAGTGTGCGTGTGCGCTGGCGCTGATTCATGTCACCATGTAATGCGGCCGCGGTGTAGCCTTGGTCAGACAGCTTTTCAGCCAGGTCATCTGCGCCGCGCTTGGTGGCGGTAAACACAATAGCCTGGTTCAGACGGCTGTCACTCAAGAGGTGATCGAGCAACTGCATTTTGTGCTTGTTGTCGTCGGCATACAGCAGACTTTGTGTAATGTTGGCGTGTTTTTCTTTCTGGCCCGACACTTCAATGCGAACGGGTTCACGCATCATTTTGGCGGCTAATGTGGCAATTGAGCCGTCCAGCGTTGCCGAGAACAGCAGTGTCTGGCGTTGCTTGGGTGCAGCAGCCACAATGGCTTCAATGTCTTCAATAAAGCCCATGTCAAGCATGCGGTCGGCTTCATCAAGCACCAGTGTATGAATGTTTGACAAGTTGATGCGGCGTGCGCGCAAGTGGTCGATCAGGCGGCCGGGTGTGGCAACCAGTACGTCGACACGACGTGACAGCGCTTTGATTTGAGCGCCGTATGGCATGCCGCCAACCACAACCGCCGTATGCAGGCCTTTAATGCCGGCACCGTAGTTTTTTGTTGCCTCGGCTACTTGCATTGCCAATTCACGTGTGGGTGTCAGCACCAGCACCTGAACGTTCTGCCCCTTTTTGTTTTCAGCGGCAGCCTGTGCAATGCGGTTCAAAGCGGGCAACATGAATGCGGCGGTTTTACCACTGCCGGTCTGTGCAGAGACCATCAGGTCCTTGCCTTCCAATGCTTTTGGAATGGATGCGGATTGAACAGGCGTTGGGGCACTGAAGCCGGCGCTTTGTAGTGCAGACAGCAGTACGGGTTCGAGACCCAGGGTTTCGAAAGACATGAGATATCCTTTGCCAATGAAGGCATTGTCAGGGAACGGGGAGTTATCCGGGCCCGGTTGATTGAACATCGTGCCGACCAATCAACCTAAAGGACATCGTTATCAGTGAACGAAGAAGCGACCAGGTTTGGGGGGTCAGGAATCGATGGCGTTGAGCATGGGTGATTCTGAAGTGAGCCAACTGCTAGGATGCGGCAAGACCGCACAAAAATGCCAACGCTTAAAAATGCAGTGGCCGCAGTATAGACGCGAAACGTGACCTAGGGATAGTACTAATTTGTAACAGTGACAATGAGGTTACGTGCTCATGTTACCAGCGTATTGGAGGCTGGCCTTGCTCTGTTAGCCACTGGTTGGCCATGACAAAATGATTGCAGCCCAGAAAAGGAGAGGGGGCGCGCCGCGCCGAGAGTGGAGACGGATGGTTCGCTTTCAGTATCAAGGTGTTGGGTGCATCCGGCAGGCAACCGGCTTTGGCCTGTGCATGATTCCCCCAGAGCATGAAGACTTTGGGCTGGGGCAGGGCGCCGGCAAATCGGATGAGTGTGTCGGTAATGGTTTCCCAGCCTTTACGGGCGTGTGAGGCGGGCTTGCCCTGTTCCACCGTCAGGACGGTATTAAGCAACAACACGCCTTGTTGTGCCCAATGCGTCAGGTCGTGCGAGGGCGAGCGCAACGTGTCGGGAATGCTGTTGTGCAGTTCTGCGAATATATTGCGCAAACTGGGTGGGCAGGCTGCGGTGTCCGGAACCGAGAATGCCAGGCCTTGAGCCTGGTTGGGCCCGTGATAGGGGTCTTGCCCCAATATGACAACTTTTATCTCGTCTGGATTGATTTGCTCCAGCGCTCTGAATACATGCTGGGGAAAGATTGTGGCACCTGCCTGCAGGCGATGAGCTAAAAATGTGTTCAGGTTTTCCAGGCAGCCTGCCTGTGTCGCCAGTACACCCCGCCACTCGGAAGGTAGCGCCCGCACCTGATCCAGTAATCCGCCTTCGTAACAGTTGTGGGGAGTCCTCAGCATTTCAAAGTTGGGTATGCTAGAAAAAAAGTTCTTTCAGGGCCTGTCCCGGCTCTTCGGCTCGCATAAATCGTTCACCAACCAGAAATGCATTTACATTATGACTGCGCATGAGTTCAACGTCTTCTCGGGTGTGAATGGCACTTTCCGTGACCACCAGGCGATCTTCCGGTACGAGATCCAGCATGTCGATGGTGTTCTGCAGCGAGACTTCGAACGTGCGCAGATTGCGATTGTTGATGCCCAGCAGTTTCGATTGCATTTGCAATGCAACCTCCAGCTCGTCGCGATCATGCACTTCAACAAGCACATCCATGCCCAGTTCCAGCGACAGGCTTTCCAGTTCCAGCAATTGCGAACGGCTTAGCGCTGCGACAATCAGCAAAATGCAGTCGGCGCCCAATGCGCGTGAGTGGGCGACCTGATAAGGGTCGATCATGAAATCCTTGCGCAGAATGGGCAGAGAGCACGCGGCCCGTGCCTGGCGCAGATAGTCGTATGAGCCTTGGAAATATTGCACGTCTGTGAGAACGGACAGGCAGGCCGCCCCATGCGCTGCGTAGGAACTGGCAATATTGGCCGGATTGAAGTCTTCCCGAATTACGCCCTTCGACGGGGATGCTTTTTTCACTTCGGCAATGACGGCCGGTTTGCCTTGTTCTATTTTGCTTTCCAGGGCGTTCACAAAGCCGCGCAGATCTTTGCGGCTTTGGGCCTCGCGCAAGACCTCTGCCTCGCTGCGCATTTGGCGCGCGGTGGCCACTTCGGTCTTTTTTGTTTCCAGTATTTTTTGAAGGATGTCACTCATGACTTGAATTTCCGGGTATAGGCGCTGAATGTTTCCAGTTTTTCGCGCGCGGCGCCGTTGGCAATTAACTCAAATGCCAGTTTTACGCCTTCTTTCATTGTTTGGGTGCGGTTGGCTGCATAAATGGCCAAGCCAGCGTTGAGCGCAACGATATCACGAGCCGGCCCTTCGACATTATCCAGAGCTTCCCTTACCAAGGCTGCAGATTCATCGCGTGTGCTCACTTTAAGCGAGCGGTTTGACGACATCGTGACATTAAAGTCTTCCGGGTGGATTTCGTACTCTTTAATTTCACCGTCTTTGAGTTCGCCAATGAGCGTGGGTGCGCCCAGAGATACTTCATCCATGCCGTCCTTACCGTGCACAATCAAAACATGCTTCGAGCCGAGCCGTTCCAACACCCGAACCTGAATGCCGACCAGGTCGCCATGGAAGACGCCCATAAGCTGATTGCCGGCTCCGGCGGGGTTGGTCAGCGGTCCGAGAATATTAAAAATGGTTTTTATGCCGAGCTCTTTGCGGATCGGGGCGACATATTTCATGGCGCCGTGATGAGCGGGGGCGAACATGAAGCCAATGCCGGTTTCTGCAATACATTCCGCAATTTGCGCTGGCGTGAGCTCAATATTGACGCCGAGCGCTTCTACGACGTCGACGCTACCCGACGAGGACGAGGCGCTGCGCCCGCCGTGCTTGGCCACTTTGGCGCCAGAAGCGGCTGCAACGAACATCGCGGCAGTGGAAATGTTGAAAGTGTTGCTGCCGTCTCCGCCCGTGCCGGCCATATCCAAAAGTTCATCCGGGTAGGGTGTGTCCACTTTCGTGGCAAATTCACGCATGACCTGTGCCGCTGCGGTAATTTCACCAATCGTCTCTTTTTTCACTCGCAGGCCCATGATCAGGGCAGTAGCCATTTGGGCAGACATTTCGCCGCGCATCAGAGCGCGCATGAGCTGCAACATCTCGTCGTGGAAAATTTCCCTGTGCTCAACGCAGCGGGCCAAAGCTTCACTAGGGGTAATGTGGGTCATTTTGCTTTCCTTTTTCTATATTTTAAGGAATCGTTCAAGCAAGGCGTGGCCATGCTCGCTCAGGATGGATTCGGGATGGAACTGTACGCCGAAGATCGGGTCCGTTTTGTGACGGATGCCCATGATTTCGCCGTCGTCGGTTTGCGCAGTTATCTCCAGGCAGTCGGGCAGGGTGCTGCGGTTGATTGCCAGCGAGTGGTAACGCGTAACCGTGAACGGGGACGGCAAACCGGTGAAGATGTCTTCTCCCTTATGTTGAAGGAGCGATGTTTTTCCATGCATGAGGGTTTTTGCCCGCACGATATCGCCGCCGAATGCCGCTCCAATTGCCTGATGCCCCAGGCATACGCCCAGAATGGGCACCTGGCCGGCCAGCGCCTGGATCAGCGCGACTGAAACGCCGGCCTGGTCGGGGGCGCAAGGGCCGGGCGAAATACAAAGGCGATCCGGTTTCAGCGCCAGCAGTTCGGGTACGGTCATGTGGTCGTTACGCACAACCTGAACATTTTCCCCCAATTCGCCAAAGTAATGCACCAGGTTGTAAGTGAAGGAGTCGTAGTTATCAAGCATCAGTAGCATTCTGTGTCTCCGGCGACAGGGTTAAATAGGCTCATCCAGGCCAAACTGAACTTTTTCAGCTGCGCGAATCAAGGCGCGTGCTTTTGCTTCGGTTTCCTGCCATTCTTTTTCCGGATCGGAGTCGGCCACAATGCCGGCAGCCGCCTGTACATAAAGCATGCCATTTTTGATGATACCGGTGCGAATTGCGATTGCCACGTCCATTTCTCCGCTGTAACTCAAGTAGCCCGCGGCGCCGCCGTAAATGCCCCGGCGAACAGGCTCCAGTTCGTCGATAATTTCCATGGCGCGTACTTTTGGCGCGCCGGTCAGCGTGCCGGCCGGGAACGAAGCGCGCAGGACATCCATATTGCTCAGTTCCGGTTTGAGTTCGCCGCAGACATTGGAAACCAGGTGTTGTACATGCGAGTAACGTTCAATGGCCATGGTTTCGGTCACTTTTACTGTGCCCGTTTTTGCCACGCGCCCTACATCGTTTCTTGCCAGATCAATCAGCATGACATGTTCGGCACGCTCTTTCGGATCGGCCTGCAATTCTTGCGCTAGTCGCGCATCTTCAGTCGGTGTCGCGCCGCGCGGGCGCGTGCCGGCCAGCGGGCGAATCGTTACTTTCGTGGATTCGTCTGCGCCGTCGTGAACTGTTTCCTGGCGCACCAGAATTTCAGGTGAGGCGCCAACGACATGAAAATCGTCGAAATTCCAGTAGTACATGTAGGGTGAGGGGTTCAGCGAGCGCAAGGCACGATACAGCGAGAGCGGTGAGTCGCGAAATGGCTTGGAGATGACCTGGCCGATCTGCACTTGCATGACGTCGCCGGCTTCGATGTACGCTTTGGCTTTGTGTACGGCAGCCAGGTAGTCTTCTTTTTTGAAGTCTCGATAAGTATCGGTTTGCAGGCTGGCATAGGCGTAGGGAATGACGACGGGCGTACGCAGTTTCTGTCGCAGTACCTTGAGGCGTCTTTTGGCCTGAATGTAACTTTCGGGTTGGGACGTATCGGCATACACCAGCAAGTAGGTTTTGCCGGCCAGGTTATCAACAATAACCAGTTCGTCGATATGCAGCAGCATCAGGTCCGGGGTGCCTTCGCCCTGTCCCGAAGGAAACGGCTTAACGGCCGGCCCCAGCTTGGGCTCTGCGTGGCGAGCAATGTCGTAACCGAAGTAGCCGGCCAGGCCGCCGGCAAAGCGTGGCATGCCTGGGCGCAGGGCTACTTTGAAGCGGTTTTGGTAGGCTTGTACGAAATCCAGCGGATCGCCCTCATGGGTTTCCACGACCTTGCCTTGCGTCACAACCTCGGTTTTGTTTCCCGTGGCGCGAATGACTGTGTGTGCGGGCAGGCCAATAAAGGAATAACGGCCAAAACGCTCACCACTCACAACCGATTCCAGCAAACAGCTGTTTCGCCCGCCTTCCGGAGAGTTGTGCGCCAGTTTCAGGTAGATGCTTAACGGTGTATCAAGATCGGCGTAAGTTTCGGCGATGAGCGGTATGCGGTTGAAGCCCTGCGCTGCAAGTGCGTTGAACTCTATTTCTGTCATGGTGTTCTCGGTTGGTGTTGGTGGGGAACACGCAGCGGACAGAAACTAAAAAGCCCGGCTACGTGTGTAGGTCCGGGCTGGATTCAAACTGACTGGTAGCGCGAAAACTGCTTTCTAAACTTCGCGCCAGGAGACGGTTCACTGCAACCCGGAACACAAACGCCACCAGCGCCAATAGGCGCCGACGTTTGTGTAAAGGGACTGTGAACGGTTCATAAAATTTCGGTTATGACTTACAAGCGGGTGATACGGGCAGATGTGCCTGCTTTCATTAGGTTAATGGCGCGTGGCCCAACAGGCCGCTGCCTCAATGGTCGAAACTATATCACTGACTTTCAGTTTTTGCACATCCCGCCCGTTGTTATATCCGTATGGCACGGCCAAAACATCGATTCCGGCCGCGTTCGCCGCCTCGGTATCATGGGCGGAATCCCCGATAAGCAGGGCGTTTTCAGGGGCAACATTCAGTAAGTTGCATGCATGCAACAGTGGCATGGGGTGAGGCTTTTTCCGGCTGCAGGTGTCGCCGCAGACAACCTGTTCGAAGTAACTTTGAAGGCCGCAGGCTTGCAACAAGGGCAGCGTGAATTCGCTTGGCTTGTTGGTGACAACCGCCAATTTGATTTGATGTTGCTTGAACAAATTCAACCCTGTTATTACGCCGTCGTAGACGGTGGATTTTTCACCGTTGACCCGATGATAGTGCTGGTTGAACAGTGACAGGCCGTACTGTATGGTTGCATCGTCGGGTGTTTGATTCAACTGCGTCGACAACGCTTTTTTTACGAGGTTTTCAGTGCCCCTGCCCACGTAGCGCGCAATGACGTCTTGCGTCAGGGGGCGCAGCCCCATTTGAGTGCGCATGGCGTTGGTGGCATCCGCCAGGTCGGGTATGGTGTTAACCAGTGTGCCGTCAAGGTCAATCAGGGCGGCGTGATATGTCATGGTTGCGTTGATTCCGTACTGGTTTCGCCCTTGGTTATCTCGTTGCGCATGGCTTGAATGACTTGTTTGTAATCGCTTTGGCCGAAAATGGCTGAGCCCGACACAAAAGTGTCGGCACCCGCAGCGCGAATTTGGGCGATGTTGTCCACTTTGACGCCGCCGTCCACTTCAAGCAAGATGGGCTGTCCGCCCTGTTGCATCCACAGGTCGATCTTTTGCCGCGCCTGTTTAAGTTTTTTCAGTGTTGTGGGAATAAAGCTTTGTCCGCCGAATCCCGGATTCACCGACATCAATAGAACGATGTCGAGCTTGTCCATGACGTAGTCCATCCAGTCGAGCGGTGTGGCAGGGTTGAAAACCAGGCCGGCCTGACAGCCATGGTCTTTGATCAGGGCCAGGCTGCGATCAGGGTGGCGAGAGGCTTCAGGGTGGAAGGTGATGATGTTGGCACCGGCCTTGGCAAATTGCGGGATAATGTCGTCCACCGGCTCGACCATCAAATGCACATCAATCGGTGCTGTGGTGTGGGGCCGAATGGCCTGGCAAACCATCGGCCCAATTGTCAGGTTGGGAACATAATGGTTGTCCATGACATCGAAATGAATCCAGTCGGCGCCGGCTTCAACGACATTGCGAACCTCTTCACCCAGGCGCGCAAAATCGGCCGAAAGCAGGCTGGGAGCAATACGGGTGGTGTTGGATGTAGACATTTCTAACCGTCCTGATGCGGCCCGCTGAATTTTCGGGCCAGAATATGACATTATTGCGGATGACAGTAGTATTTCAATTCCACGGAAACGCTTTATGAAACCTTATGATCTGAGCATTACGGTGACCCCACAGTATCTGCCCGAGCAGTCCAAGCCTGATGAGCAACACTACGTTTTTGCATATACCGTGCGCATCACCAATAATGGTGAGCATGCCGCCCAGGTAATCAGCCGGCACTGGATTATTACCGATGGCCGGCAGAACGTGCAGGAAGTTCGCGGTTTAGGGGTTGTCGGACAACAACCTCTGTTGGCCCCAGGCGAAACTTTCGAGTACACCAGCGGTTGCCCACTGCCCACACCGCATGGAACCATGAAAGGCTCGTATCATTGCGTCGGCGACAACGGTATTCCGTTTGAAGCCGAAATTGCTGAATTCGTGTTGGCTATGCCCCGCACATTGCATTGAGATTGTACTGATGACCGCGTTTTCCTGCTCTGGAGTTTCCGTGAACCGGCTATTACCCGTATTTTTGCTATCCATTTTTCTTGCTGCCTGTAGCACCACGGAACTGGAGCAACCCGCACCGACCCCACCGGCTGAGCCAATAGAGGATATTTCGGTATTGCCACTGAATGTCCCGGAATTGGCCTCCTTGCCGGAAACGCCGGCTCGGACGCTTGCCGGCAGGTTTCAGGCGGTTCAGTGGGGTGCCCTGCCCGGATGGCAGGACGACGACCTGAGTCACGTATGGAAGGCTTTCGTCAATAACTGCAAGGGTTTGATGCGCCCTGTTTCCGGCTCCTTGACAATGCCGGCGCGCGCAACCCCCCGCGTCTGGCAACCGGTATGCGCCGAGGTATTAATGTCGGGCCTGCCAGAAGAGGGCTCTAACGATACCGCCGCAATTCGCGCGTTTTTGCAACGGCACCTGCAACCCTGGCGTTTGCTCAATGGCGATGGCGAAATTGCACGCAATACGGTAACGGGATACTACGAGCCGCTTATTTATGCTTCGCGTGAACGTGCGGGCGATTACCAGTGGCCGTTGTATGCATCGCCAGACGACTTGTTGACGATTGACCTGGGCTCGGTGTATCCGGAGCTGGCGGGAAAAAGAATCCGCGGTAAGCTCGATGGTGACCGCGTGGTGCCATATGATACGCGGGCGCAGATTGCAGAGTCTGGCCAGCCTCCTCCAGTGATTGTTTGGGCGAACGACCCTGTTGAGGCTTTCTTTTTGCAAATTCAAGGCTCGGGCCGGGCGCAATTGCCTAATGGTGAAACCATTCGCTTGGCTTACGACAACCATAATGGCCGCCCATATGCTTCTATCGGGAAGTGGCTGGCCGATCAAGGTGAATTGCCGCTGGCACAGGCTTCCATGCAGAACATCAAGGCATGGGCGAAACGCAACCCACAGCGTGTTCAGGAAATGCTGAATGCCAATCAGGCCATGGTTTTTTTCCGTGAGGAAGCCGTCCTTGATCCCGAACTGGGTCCAAAAGGCGCTTATGGCATTGCCCTGATGGCAGAGCGATCAATTGCGGTTGATACCGCTTTTGTGCCTTTGGGGGCGCCGGTGTATCTGGCCACGACATACCCCGCGTCGTCAGCACCGTTACGGCGTCTGGTGTTCGCGCAAGATACGGGCGCGGCCATAAAAGGTGCAGCGCGTGTTGATTACTACTGGGGCTTTGGCGATGATGCCGGCGCAAAAGCCGGCAGAATGAAACAGAAGGGCGACGTTTGGGTGCTATGGCCCAAGCAGGCAGGTATGCCATCAGCAAGATGAAAAAGACAGACATCGCGGTTTGCGGCACCGGTATCATTGGCTTGGCTGCGGCCTTGGGGTTAACACGCGCCGGTTTTCGAACTGTTCTTGTTGGCCCGCAACGGGTTATTGCGCCGGCTCAGCCTCATGGTTTTGGCGCGCGGGTGTATGCCATTTCCCCTGCCAGCAGGCGTTTTCTGGAATCGTTGGGAGTATGGTCTTTACTCGATGCCTCCAGGATTACACCCGTTGAAGCCATGCAGGTCTTTGGCGATGCAAATGGACACCTTGAATTGAATGCATGGCAAGACGCCCAGGATGTCATGGCCTGGATTGTCGAGTCAGACGAAATCGAGCGGGCACTTGTCCAAGCGATCCGGGTGTTCGGGGTTGAATGGCAAAACGATCGTTTTTCTGCGTTTGAATCTCCAGGCAGTATCCGCACCGAGTCGGGTTCTGCAATAGAGGCTGATCTGGTGGTGGGTGCCGAGGGTGCACGCTCGGCAGTTCGTCAGGCAGCGCGCATCAAGACCGTTTCACGCGCTTATGACGAAATGGGCGTGGTTACGCATTTATCTGTCCAGCGGCCTCATCAGAACACGGCTTTTCAGTGGTTCACGCCTGATGGTGTGATTGCCTTCTTGCCCATGCCTGACACGCCGGCCGGTTCGCAGGTGTCTCTGGTCTGGTCGATGCCCAAGCACAAGGCAGAACCGCTTTTGGCCATGTCGCAAGATCATGCACGCGATTGGCTCAATACCAACCTTGCCGGGCTTGGTCATCAGTTGGGGAGTGCGACGGTTGCCACGCAAGTATATGGGTTCCCGCTTTTTGTCGAGTCCAGTGATGTGATTGCGCCAGGGGTGGCGTTGGTGGGCGACGCTGCTCACAGGGTTCATCCTCTGGCCGGCCAAGGGTTGAACCTGGGCTTGGGAGACGTTGCCGCATTATTGAACGTTTTGCGCGCAAAGCCGTCATATCAGCGTGCCGGCGATTTGCGGTTGCTTGGCCGTTATCGCCGGGCACGCGCAGAGCCTGTTTTCATGATGCGCTTTGTTACCGATGGGTTGCATCGTTTGTTTTCGTCGCGTTTACCGCCGGTCGTGATGGCAAGAAACACCGGGCTTTCAATCGTGAACAGCGTACCGATGTTTAAGCGTCAAATTATTAAAGGTGCCTCTCGTCATTAATTGGCGCGGTTACCAGGGCTGAATATTTAAAGGAGTTTTCATGCTGTTGAATTGGGCGCGAAAAGTACTGCCCGCTGCTTTGTGTGGTGTTTTGCTTGCGGGCGCAAGCGCTGCACAAACATTGGAGCAACAAGATTATCCCCCTGGCCCTGGTGCGCAGGAAGCCGCGGCTGAACGCACCGCGCAACCCGCACCCAACGCCGCACTTCAGGACAATACGGCGTCTGAGCCAATAGTTGAGCCGGCTCAGGTCAAGAGGCACTTTGAAAGCCGCTTTCCTGGCGTTGACGTTGTGTCGGTGCGGGCTACCCCGTTCGAGGGGCTGTACGAAGTTCAGGTGGGTAATGATCTGGTGTATAGCGATGCCCAGGTACGCTTTGTGATGCAAGGTGCTTTGATCGATGCCATTGATCGTGTCGATTTAACAGCCCAACGCCAGTACAGTTTGAATCAGGTTAATTTCGACGAATTGCCGCTCGATAAGGCAATTAAGCAGGTAACCGGTGATGGCAGCCGGGTGATGGTGGCCTTTGAAGACCCCAATTGCGGATATTGCCGTCAGTTGCATCAAACGCTGGCCCGACTCGATAACGTCACGATATATACCTTGTTGTTCCCAATCCTTTCGCCCGACTCACATGAAAAGGCGCGGGATATCTGGTGTGCGGAAGATCCCGCTGCGGCGTGGCGACAGTGGATGCTCAATGGTGTCAAGCCTGTACGGCGCGAATGTGAGACCCCTGTGGAAGACATTACGGCGCTTGCACGCAAGTTGCGCATTACGGGAACACCAGCCTTGTTCTTTCCCGACAATACCCGGGTGAATGGTGCAATGCCTCTGGAAAGTCTCCAGGCCAAGCTTGAAAGCCAGGATGAGCAGGTAACTCAAAACGCAAAAACGCAATAGTGCGATGTCGCGGGATCGTGTGAACTGACATAAATGTACCTGCCTCGCAGGTTAAAAGCGTGCTTCCGGAGGGCCTTGGACGGAAGTGGCAAATAGGCGGAAAATGAGTTGTCGAAGCCATTGGTTGCCCGGGTCGCGGTGATATCGGGCATGCCAGAACAGGTTGATTTCCACTTTTGGCAAGTCGATCGGGTGTGCGGCGTAACTCAGGTTCAAGGGTTTTTCATAGCGCAGGGCATAGAGTTCCGGCACAGTGGCAATCATCTCTGACGTTTGCACAATGTGACCTACCGCTACGAAGTGCGGAACAAGCAGGCGGATACGGCGTTTTGCCGTTCCGCTTTCGATAATTTCGTCGGCACGGTCGTGGCCTGTGCCTTCCGAAATAACGCGAACGTGTTCCGCTTCGAAAAACTCACGCTGTGTTATCGCGCCTTTGTCCAAAGCATGCCCTTTCCGAAACAGACAAACATAACGTTGCAGAAAAAGGCGTTGCTGATGAAATCCGGTGATCAATTGGGGAAGCAGACCGATGGCCAGGTCGACCTGGCCGGCCTCCATGGCTTCACGCAGATTGCCGCGATCGTCGCGTACGGTGCTGATCGTGATGTCAGGTGCAATTTCGTTCAGCGCGGCTATCAATCTGGGCAAGAATTCAATTTCGCCAAGATCACTCATGCCGATAATGAATTTTCGGTGGCTTTCGCCAGGGCGAAATTCAGATTGTTGATTCAGTGTTGTGTACAAAAGCTCCAATGCCTGGTTAACGGGCTCTGCCATGGCGCTGGCATAAGGCGTTGGCATCATGCCCTTCTGGGTGCGAATGAACAGGTCGTCGCGGGTCAGTTGGCGCAAGCGCTTCAGGGCGTGACTCACTGCGGGTTGGCTCAGTCCCAGTTGGTCTGCGGCACCCGATACGCTGCGTTCCATCAGAAGTTCCCGGAACACCAGCAGCAGGTTCAAGTCGATGTCCTTGAGCTCCATTATTCATCCCATGAATATTGTTAATTAATTAAATTCTATAGGTAAATGGATGTGGCTTATTTATACTTTTCGATTCACGCTGATTTAATGCTGCCGCCAACAGAGAAAAATGGTTAATGCAGGCAAGGAGAAGACAATGAATCAGGTTCCTGAAGTGTTCCCCAGGCACCCGAAGTGGGAAGGGGAAGGTAAAAGTCGTATTCCGTACTGGGCATATACCGATTCGGACATCTACAAGCAAGAGCTGGAGCGTTTGTTTTACAACAATCATTGGTGTTACGTGGGGTTGGAGGCCGAAGTGCCGAACCCGGGGGATTTCAAGCGTACTGTGATTGGAGAGCGCTCCGTTATCATGACGCGCGATCTGGACGGCGAAATTAACGTTATTGAGAACGTATGCGCGCACCGTGGCATGCAGTTCTGTAGAAAACGTCATGGCAACGCCAAGGAAATGGTGTGTCCGTATCACCAGTGGAATTACAGTTTAAAGGGTGATTTGCAGGGTGTTCCGTTTCTGCGCGGGGTCAAGCGCGAGGGGCAGGTGCAGGGAGGCATGCCCAAAGAGTTCAAAACCAGGGAACACAGTCTGAACAAATTGAAAGTGGCCACTCGGGGTGGGGTGGTATTTGCTTCTTTTGATCACAACGTTGAAAATTTTGAAGACTTCCTTGGGCCCGATATTCTGCACTATTTTGATCGTCTTTTTAATGGTCGAGAGTTGAAGATACTGGGTTACAACCGCCAGCGTATTCCGGGTAATTGGAAGCTGATGCAGGAAAATATTAAAGATCCCTATCATCCAGGCTTGCTGCATACGTGGTTCATCACTTACGGATTATGGCGTGCCGATAATAAATCTGCGTTGCGCATGGATGATCAGCATCGCCATGCGGCGATGATTTCCACGCGGGGCAATGCGCAAACCAAGAACGAAGTGACGACGGGTATAACCAGTTTCAAAGAGTCAATGGAAATCAACGACAAGCGTTTGCTTGATATCGTGCATGAAGACTGGTGGGGTGAGCCCACGGCAGTCATGATGACGATCTTTCCCAGCGTGATCTTCCAGCAGCAGGTCAACAGCGTCTCCACGCGTCATATTCAACCCGATGGGCATGGGTCGTTCGATTTTGTCTGGACGCATTTCGGTTTTGAGGATGACACGCCTGAAATGACGCAGCGCCGCTTGATTCAGGCCAATTTGTTTGGTCCGGCGGGCTTTGTTTCTGCTGATGACGGTGAAGTCATTGAGTTTTCCCAATCAGGGTTCGAACAAAAGCCCTACCACCGTGCGTTGGCCGAGCTTGGGGGCTACGAGGCCGAGAACACCGAACACATGGTGACCGAAACCCTGATCCGCGGGATGTATGAATACTGGCGCAAAGTCATGGAGGTTTAATCATGGATCTGCAAACATTTATTGCCTTGAACAAGCTCTATGCCGACTATGCCGCCACGATTGACGCGGAAGACTGGAACGGCTGGACGGAATATTTCGTTGAAGATTGCGAGTACAAGGTACAGCCGCGGGAGAACTATGAGCGCGGCTTTCCGTTGTCAACCATGTGGTTTATCAGTAAAGGCATGCTGAAAGATCGCGCTTTTGGTATTTCGGAAACCTTGTTTCATGATCCTTATTATCAGCGTCATGTTGTCGGCTCACCTCGTATCCTCAGTGAAGAAAAGGGTGAAATTCAATCTGAAGCAAATTATGCGGTGTTCCGCACGAAATTGAACGGCGAGTCTACTGTGTTCAATGTGGGGCGTTATATCGACCGAATCGTACAAACCGATGATGGACTTAAATTCAAGTCGCGATTTTGTATTTACGATTCTGAAATGATTGCCAATTCTTTAATTTATCCAGTGTGAGGTTTGTATGTCAGGTGATCATTGGGTTGATGTTCTTGCTTGCGAGGATTTGCCCGAGGACGACGTAGTCGGAGTTGATGTTCAGGGTCGTGATATTGCCATTTATGAGTGTGACGGCGCGTATTTTGCAACCGACAATATCTGTACGCATGGACACGCGCGTTTGTGCGATGGTTTTCTGGAAGACGGTGAAATCGAGTGCCCTTTGCATCAGGGGCGTTTTGATATCCGCACGGGAAAAGCGCTCTGCGACCCGCTTACAGAGGACATTCGCACTTATCCCGTCAAGGTCGACGATGGGCGCGTATGGCTTCAGCTTGAACAATAAGTATTAATAAGATTAATAGGTTTGGTTCCCGGTATTTTGTAATATTTCGCCTTTTCTTCTGAAGAATGGCCGCTTACCTCTGTGCGGGCAGCGGTAGCGCTGTTTTATATTTGACCTGTTTCAGGGCAAAGCTGGATTTAATGTTGGACACACCAGGTATCTTGGACAACTCATCAATAATAAATCGTTCAAGTGCCTGGATATCCGGAACCACCACTCTAAGCAAATAATCAGCGTCACCGGTCATCAAGTAGCACTCCATGACTTCCGGATAGTCTCGAATGGCGTTTTCGAATCGCTCGAGTGATTTTTCAACTTGTTGCTCCAGGCGAATTTCGATAAATACGCTTACGTTCAAGCCAATTTGCAACGGGTCCAGCAGCGTGACATACCTTGATATGACGCCCATTTCTTCCAGCGCTTTTACTCGGGCCAGGCAGGGAGAGGCAGACAGGTTGACACGTGTCGCAAGCTCGGTATTGGTTAAACGCGCGTTGGCCTGAAGCGCTTGAAGAACTTTCATGTCTATTGAATCAAGTCGTTTTTTCCGCATTAAATTTCTCTTTTCAAGATTTTTTCAAAATAATATGCTGTAAAAAAGCTTTTTTTCGGCCGATAACAGCAGCACATTTTGCAGCCTCCTCACTATACTGAATTGATCTGATCGGGAGGCCAAAAATGTTGAGTAGCAGCGCGAGTTCACGTCCGACAAGGATTCAGTCCGATGATGTTGATCCTGATGAAACGCGAGAGTGGCTCGAGGCACTGGAGAGTGTTCTGGGTGTCTCCGGAAGTGACCGTGCACTGTTCCTTTTAAGTCGGTTGGAGGACTGCGTTAAGTCACATGGAATCAAGCCAAATGTGTTGCCGTACTCTGCGTACCGGAACACGATTCCCTTGGAAACGGAAGGCGTCTATCCAGGCGATCTGGAGATCGAGGCGCGAATCAGCTCCATCAATCGCTGGAATGCGCTGGTCATGGTTGTGAGGGCGAATAAAGCGTATGGTGAGTTGGGCGGTCATATTGCCAGTTATGCCTCGGTAGCCGAGATTTTTGAAGTGGGCTTCAATCATTTCTTTCGCGCGGGAACGCCAACGCATGCGGGTGACCTTGTGTTCTATCAGCCACACTCGGCACCGGGTGTTTACGCACGTGCGTTTTTGGAAGGCCGTTTAAGTGAAAGCGATTTAAGTTTCTATCGCAGGGAGGCGGGGGGCGTCGGTCTTTCTTCTTATCCTCATCCCTGGTTGATGCCTGACTTCTGGCAGTTTCCTACCGGCTCAATGGGAATTGGCCCTATCAGTGCAATTTATCAGGCGCGCTTTATGCGTTATCTGGAAGGGCGGGGGCTCGCTGTTACGCGTGATCGTCATGTCTGGGGTGTTTTCGGCGACGGGGAAATGGATGAGCCTGAGTCGGTCGCGGGTCTGACATTGGCAGCACGAGAGCAACTGGATAATTTAACGTTTATCGTGAACTGCAATTTGCAGCGACTGGATGGCCCTGTTCGGGGCAACGGCCAAATCATTCAGGAGCTGGAGGCGCTTTTCACAGGTGCCGGCTGGAATGTCATCAAGGTTATTTGGAGTTCGGATTGGGACCCGTTGTTCGCGCGGGACTCAAGTCACGCTTTGTTGCGCCAGTTTGCTCAAACAGTCGATGGCCAATATCAAACGTTGGGCGCGAACGATGGCGCATACAACTTACTTGAGTTTTTTCAAAAAGATCCTGATGTTCAGCGACTTGTTTCACATATGTCGGATAAGGATATTGATGGCCTGAGGCGGGGTGGGCACGATTTGCGTAAGCTGTATGCCGCATTTTCGGCGGCGAAATCTCATGTTGGCAGGCCGACGGTGATTCTGGCGAAAACGAAAAAAGGCTACGGAATGGGGGGTGCCGGAGAGTCGCGCATGACAGCCCATCAGGCGAAAAAGTTGGATTTCGACGCTTTGAAAGCATTTCGTGATCGCTTTTCGCTGCCTTTGTCCGATCTTGAAGTGGAACAACTTCGTTTTCTCAAGCCTGCGCAAGACAGCGCGGAAATACGTTATATCGGGGAGCGGCGAAAAGCGTTGGGAGGGGCGGTACCTTCTCGGATGGCCAGATCCGGCGAATTGTTGAAGGTACCTGCCATTGAAAGTTACGCCCGGTTTGCGCGGGAAGCCAAAGGCAAGGAGATGTCCACGACAATGGCGTTTGCCCGGATGCTAAGTGCATTATTGAAAGACGACAATATTGGCCAGCGGGTTGTGCCGATTGTCGCCGATGAGGCGCGCACGTTTGGCATGGCTAATCTGTTCAGGCAAATTGGGATTTACAGTCCGGAAGGTCAACTCTACGAGCCGGAAGATGCCGGGTCGATGTTGACGTATCGTGAAGCTAAAGATGGACAGCTGCTGGAGGAGGGGATTACCGAGGCTGGCGCATTATCCTCCTGGGTTGCGGCGGCTACTTCATACAGTGCCCATGGCAAAGTAATGTTGCCCTTCTATATTTACTATTCCATTTTTGGTTTTCAGCGCGTGGGGGATCTGATTTGGGCGGCAGCGGATCAACGTGCACGAGGATTTTTGCTGGGAGCGACGTCAGGTCGCACGACGCTCAGTGGTGAGGGCCTTCAGCACCAGGATGGCAGTAGTCATGTCATGGCAGCCATGGTTCCCAACTGTCGTTCCTACGATCCTGCTTTTGCGGGCGAGCTGGCTGTCATTCTCGATTACGGCATGCGCCGTATGCTTGAGGATCAGGTTGATGAGTTCTATTACATTACGCTCACGAATGAGAACTACGCCCAACCATCTACCCCTGAAGGCGTTGACCAGCAGATCGTCAAGGGGATGTATCGCTTTCGTGGTGTGGAGGATGGCGGCCTGGATCAGGCGCGGTTCGTCCGGTTGCTTGGTTCGGGTGCGATCTTTCGCGAGGTGGAGGCGGCCGCGCACTTGCTGGAGGCAGACTGGGGGATAGCTGCTGAAGTTTGGAGTGTGACGAGCTTCACCGAACTGGCAAAAGAGGCGCGCGAAGTTGACCGATGGAACCGCCTGAATCCCAACGCGCCCTTGCAGGAAAGTTATGTTTCAACATGTCTGTCGGGAAAAGCGCCGGTCATTGCGGCTACTGATTACGTACGTGCCTGGCCACAGTTGATATCAGAGTATGTCGAGGCCCGGTTTATTTCGTTGGGTACTGACGGGTTCGGCCGAAGCGACACTCGCGCCGCTTTGCGGGACTTCTTTGAAGTCGGCCGGCACCATATCGTATTGGCTGCGATGGATGGTCTGGTGCGAGAGGGGGTGCTACCTCGAAACGTACTGGCAGAGGTGTTGAGCAGGTATGGGATTGAACAAGGCAAGGCGGCGTCCTGGTTGATATAGACCGCCTTTCGCTGTGTCAGATCTGCCTTTTTTTGGGTTAAATCGAAAATATTTAAACTTTTTTAGTGTTCCTGTTTGACACGCTTTAAAAACTGCTTCATAATCTCGTTTCTTCGCTGCTTGAACAGC